>Ga0187818_10000375_pt1 | contig 15791 bp, 8 predicted proteins | sample NC_wetland_sal_i_14_FD_130581 | JGI IMG/M metagenome (GOLD analysis project Ga0187818, IMG submission 130581) | Wetland sediment microbial communities from Neuse River Estuary, North Carolina, USA - SO4_3 | ecosystem: Environmental > Aquatic > Freshwater > Wetlands > Sediment | place: USA: North... | reverse complement strand
TCCTACGGGATTTCTCGTGTCCCGTAGTACTCAGGATACCGCTTCGAGTCCGGTAAGTTTTCGGTTACGTGGCTATCACACGCTGTGGCCCCGCTTTCCAGCAGGTTCACCTAGCCTCCGGATTGATAACTCTACTTATGCGGTCCTGCAACCCCGCCGTGCAAGCACGACGGTTTAGGCTCTTCCGATTTCGCTCGCCGCTACTTTCGGAATCTCTGTTGATTTATTTTCCTCCAGGTACTGAGATGGTTCACTTCCCTGGGTTAGCTCATACCCGCCTATGTATTCAGCGGGCTGTCTCCGAGGTTCACTCGGAAGGGTTTCCCCATTCGGAAATCCCCGGATCAAAGCCTGCTTGCGGCTCCCCGGGGCTTATCGCAGCTTGCCACGTCCTTCATCGCCTTCTGGCGCCAAGGCATCCACCGCACGCCCTTAGTAGCTTAACCATAAAACTTACCTGGATTGTCGCGACCGGTTGTCTTCAAATTCGCGGGAAGCGTTTCTGAAAATAATCCGGAGCGAGTCGCCAGGAAAGTTCGCCTTTCCACAACAACTACGCTCGGCTCGTGCAATATTTGCGGTGCGTGATTCAGCGGCCCTCACACTTCTCCGAAGAGAAACGGGAGAAACCTCCGCCTCACGCATTGCCAGCCTATTCAGTTGTCAAAGAGCCTTGCCTCTGGATTTACCAGAACTCCCCGCTCCCGGCGTGGAGGGCCGATTGAAAAATTCGGCCGCAAAATAAAAAACCCGGCGTCGAGCGCCGGGCCAAACCGCCACACGTGGGCGGCTTCGCGCGAAGCTCGACAATTTCTATCCTGTATTCGTAGCTGACCTCACTCGGGATCTTGCGGGATCCTCGAACTCGACAGCCCCTGACAGGCTCGGATTGCTCCAAGCCATTTTGCATTATAACAGGTTTTCTCTTCCCGTCAAGCGCCGTTATTCAGAGTCTTTCGCTCCCGTCCATTTGCATTTCTTCGTTGGGGAACTATGGTAGAAAGCGGCAAGCAGCAGCTGTGACCTTTGACATGCCTAGTTGTGATTCCAGTCACATCCGCTGCAGCCCCTTCTGACAGACCATTGCACTGACATCTTGAGGATTGTTCAGCCTGCCACAACGAGTCTTTCCCAAGCCGATGGCCGCACGCAATCCACCGGTCTTAGACAATCTGACCCGAGGTGCAGGTAACCCGGTAGAGCCGTTTTCTTCGATCGCGAATCCGGGATATCAGGAGAACGCAAATGGCGCAGGGAATCACAATCGTAGACGGAAATGAGGCGGCCGCATCCGTAGCCTACCGCCTGAATGAAGTCATCGCGATTTACCCGATAACGCCCTCTTCACCGATGGGCGAATGGTCGGATCAATGGCAAGAAGAAGGCTGGAAGAACATCTGGGGCGCGGTTCCCAAAGTCGTCGAAATGCAAAGTGAGGGCGGCGCAGCAGGGGCTCTCCATGGCGCCGCGCAGGCGGGCAGTTTGGCTACAACGTTTACCGCCTCGCAAGGCCTGCTCCTCATGATCCCCAACATGTACAAGATAGCCGGTGAACTCACCACAGCGGTGATTCATGTCGCATCCCGGACCATCGCGACCCATGCGCTCTCCATTTTCGGGGATCACAGCGACGTCATGGCGGTGCGCTCGACCGGATTCGCGCTGCTCGCGTCCAACTCCGTGCAGGAAGCCAGCGACTTCGCGCTCATCGCCCAGGCCGCTTCGCTCGAATCCCGGATTCCTTTTTTGCATTTCTTTGACGGCTTCCGCACATCGCACGAGGTCAACAAGATTATTCCGCTGCAAGACGATGACCTGCGCGCCCTGATTGACGAGACATTTGTCCGCCAGCATCGCGACCGCGCGTTGTCTCCGGACCGGCCTGTCTTGCGCGGAACGGCACAGAATCCCGATACATTCTTCCAGGCGCGCGAGGCGATCAACCCCTTCTATCGCGCGTGTCCGGCCATCGTGCAAGACGTGATGGACCGGTTCGCGGCCCGAACGGGCAGGCCGTACAAACTTTTTGATTACACTGGCGCGCCCGATGCCGAGCGCGTGATTGTGCTGATGGGCTCCGGCGCGGGCGCCGTGGAAGAAACCGTGGAGCACCTGAACGCACACGGGGAAAAGACCGGGGTGCTCAAAGTGCGATTGTTCCGGCCATTTGCCGCCGAGGCGTTCCTGCAATCCCTGCCGAAGACGGTTGGCGCGATCGCTGTCCTGGATCGGACGAAAGAACCGGGCAGCCTCGGCGAGCCGCTCTATCAGGACGTTGTCACGGCATTCAGCGAATCGCGCAACGGGGATGCAAATGCAATCTGGCCGCGGGTTATCGGCGGACGATATGGCCTTTCGTCCAAGGAATTCACCCCGGCGATGGTTTGCGCCATTTTCGAGGAACTGAAAAAGCGCGCGCCCAAAAACCATTTTACGATCGGCATTCACGACGACGTTTCACACACCAGCCTTGATTACGATCCCGCTTTTTCCACCGAGGCGTCCGACACGGTGCGCGCGCTCTTCTACGGCCTCGGGTCCGACGGAACTGTCGGCGCGAACAAGAACTCCATCAAGATCATCGGCAAAGACACGCCGAATTACGCGCAGGGCTATTTCGTTTACGATTCCAAGAAGGCCGGCTCGGTCACGGTCTCGCATCTTCGCTTCGGGCCACAGCCCATCCGGTCGTCGTATCTGATCAGCAAGGCCAGCTTCATCGCGTGCCATCAATTTCAGTTTCTTGAACGGATGGACGTCCTCTCCGCAGCGGAACCCGGCGCGACCTTTTTATTGAACGCGCCATTCGGCCCCGCGGAAATCTGGGACCACCTGCCCCGGCAAGTGCAGGAGACGATCCTCAAGAAGAAGCTGCGCTTTTATACGATTGACGCTTACAAAGTCGCGCGCGATGCCGGGATGGGCAATCGCATCAACACCATCATGCAAACCTGCTTCTTCGCCATCAGCGGCGTGCTCCCGCGCGATCAGGCCATCGAGGCGATCAAGAAAGCGATTCGCGATACCTACGGCAAGCGCGGCGACGCGGTCGTTGAGAAGAACTTCGCCGCCGTGGACCAGGCGCTCGCGCACCTCCACCTCGTCTCGACGCCGGAGAAAGCGACCAGCACGTTCGACGTCCTTCCGGCCGTGCCGCCACAGGCTCCTCGGTTTGTCCGCGATGTGCTTGGGATGATTATCGCCGGCAATGGAGACTCACTGCCCGTAAGCGCCATGCCGGTGGACGGCACTTTTCCCATGGGAACAGCCCAATGGGAAAAGAGGAATATCGCGCAGCAGATTCCCGTCTGGGACGAGCCACTCTGCATTCAATGCGGCAAATGCATCCTGGTCTGCCCGCACGCCGTCATTCGCGCGAAGGTCTATGACTCTTCGTTGCTCGCCGGCGCCCCGGAATCTTTCAAGTCCGCGAAGCCCCGCTGGCGCGAGTTTGAGACATTGCGATACACGCTGCAGGTTTCTCCCGAAGACTGTACTAGCTGCCGGCTCTGCGTCGAAATCTGCCCGGCGAAAAGCAAGAGCGAAGCCAAACACAAGGCAATCAACATGGAGCCGCAGCAACCCCTGCGCGAATCCGAAAGCAAGAATTGGAATTTCTTCACCGGGCTGCCCGAGTTCAATCGGGACCTTCTACACCATACGCAGGTCAAGGACGTTCAACTGCTCGAACCGTTGTTCGAGTTTTCGGGAGCGTGCGCGGGCTGCGGCGAGACGCCTTACATCAAACTCCTCACCCAGCTTTTCGGCGATCGGCTGTTGATTGCCAACGCCACGGGTTGCTCTTCCATCTACGGCGGCAATCTTCCCACGACCCCGTACACCACGAACCACGAAGGCCGCGGACCAAGCTGGTCGAATTCCCTTTTTGAAGACAACGCCGAATTTGGTCTCGGCATGCGCCTTGCCCTAAACAAGCAGTCGGACTACGCTCGCGCGCTCGTCCTTCGCCTTGCAAGCCGGATTGGCGATTCGCTGGTCTCTGAGTTGCTGAATTCCCCGCAAGCAACCGAGGCGGACATTGCCGCCCAGCGAACGCGCGTCGCGGAACTCAAGAAAAAGATTGCTGGCGCGGATTCAAACGATGCGCGCGAGCTCCTGGCAGTCGCCGACGCGTTGGTGCGCAAGAGCGTCTGGGTCGTGGGCGGCGACGGATGGGCCTACGACATCGGCGCGGGCGGCCTGGATCACGTCCTCGGCTCCGGCGCGAACGTCAACGCACTTGTTCTTGACACCGAAGTTTATTCCAACACCGGCGGGCAGATGTCCAAGGCGACGCCACGAGGAGCCGTCGCAAAATTCGCCACCGGCGGTAAGCAATCGTCGAAGAAGGACCTCGCGATGGAGGCGATTAGCTACGGCTCTATTTATGTCGCCCGTGTGGCGATGGGCGGCGGCGACACGCACACGGTGAAGGCGTTTCTCGAAGCCGAAGCCTACGACGGACCCTCTCTCATCATCGCTTACAGCCACTGCATCGCGCACGGCTATGATATGGGCTACGGTCTCGATCAACAGAAGGCCGCCGTGCTTTCGGGCTACTGGCCGCTGATGCGCTACAACCCCGCGTTGCGGCTGGAAGGAAAGAATCCGTTCCAGCTCGACTCGAAGGCACCCAGCATCCCGCTGAGGCAGTACGCATATCAAGAAGCGCGGTACACCATGCTCGCGCGCAGCAACCCCGAAGCGGCGCGAGAACTCCTTTCGCTTGCTCAGGATGACGTCGAGCGCCAGTGGCGAGTTTATTCCGGACGCGCGTCCATGCCGGGCCGCGGGGAAACTCCGCACATCGCGCCTCCGGAGGCCGAGGCGGTTGTTGCGCGGAAACCAGCGGGAGGAGACGACGAATGAGCGACCTCACCACAACCTATCTTGGACTCGCACTCAAGTCTCCGATTGTCGCGTCGGCTTCCCCGCTGTGCGAATCGATTGCCAATCTGCGGAAGCTCGAAGACGCGGGAGTCGCTGCCGCGGTTCTTCCTTCCCTGTTTGAAGAACAACTGAACATTGAAAGTCTTTCCGTGGACACGGATCTCTCGCGCGGCACGGAGAGCTTTGCCGAATCGCTGAACTATTTCCCCGATCTTCAATCCTATAACCTCGGCCCCGACGGCTATCTCGATTTGATCCGGCGCGCGAAGCGGGACGTTTCGATCCCCATTATTGCGAGCCTGAATGGAGTTACTCCCGGCGGATGGCTTCGTTACGCCTCCATGATGGAGCAGGCCGGCGCGGATGCCATTGAATTGAACCTCTACTCGATTCCCGCGGATCCGCGCCGCAGCGGAGCGGAAATCGAACAGGAATTCTGCGATCTCGTCCACCAGATTAAAGAGAGCATCAAGATCCCGCTGGCCGTGAAGCTCTCTTCATTTTTCACCGCCCCGGCCAACATCGCCAAGCGCCTGGCGGATGCAGGCGCGAAGGGCCTCGTACTCTTTAATCGTTTCTACCAGCCCTATTTTGACATCGAGGCACTCGACATCATTCCGACGCTCAGGCTCAGCCATTCCAGCGAGCTTTTGCTGCGCCTTCACTGGATTGCGATTCTGTATGGGAATGTTTCCGCCGATCTTGCCGTCACCGGAGGTGTCGAAACCGCACAAGATGTATTGATGTCCATGATGGCCGGCGCGCGTGTTGCGATGATGACCTCCGCGCTGCTTCGCAACGGCATTATGCATGCGCGTGAGGTCTTGACTGACCTTGAGAAGTGGATGGAAGAACACGAGTACGAGTCCATCCGGCAGATGTGCGGGAGCATGAGCTATCGCTCAGTTGCCGATCCCGGCGCATTTGTGCGCGCTAATTACATGCGCGTCTTGAGTTCTTACTCGATTCGGCCGCTGTCCTCGATGAACTGAGAGCGGGGCGATCCTGACAGGATCTTCCGCGCGGGCTCTCTTCTGAATTCCTTGCATCTCTGAAACGCCTCCCGGCTACAATATCCGGCGCAAACCATCGGAGGCATCATGCCGAAATCGCGCAGGGAATTCTTGACCGAAACCTCGCTCGGACTTTTGGGCGCAGCCGTCCTGGGAGCCAGCGCAAATCAAGCCGCGGGCCAGAGTTCGCAGTCGCAGACCCAGACAACGCAGAAGCCCCCTGACCTTCCGCCGGGTGCGCCGCCTGCTTTCGGAACGGCGCCAGCCGTAGGGCCGGAAGTTTCGCCAGCTACTTTCGCGGAAGCGGAGAAGCTCGTCCAAGTCGAGATGAACGAAAGGGAGCGCACGCAGGCGGCGGCAAGCTGGCGCAGCAACCTGGCGCCACTTTACGAGCGGCGCACCGGTCCGCACAAGGTCGAGTTGGAGGCGACACTTGCGCCTTATTCGCGTTGGGATCCGATACTTCCCGGCCAGAAGCGCGGGCCGGAGCGCGACAGGTTTATCCGCACAAGTGACGATCCCGGACCGGTGCCTGGAAACGAATCGGACATTGCCTTTGCTCCGCTGACGCAGCTTTCGCGATGGATCGAAACGGGCAAGCTGACATCCTCGCGCCTCACTCGTATCTATCTCTCGCGCATCGAGCAATTCAATCCCAAACTGCGGTGCGTCATTACGCTCACGCGCGAGCTCGCCCTCAAGCAGGCGGCGCAGGCCGACAGGGAAATCGCCGCCGGAAAGTATCGCGGGCCGCTGCACGGCATTCCATGGGGCGCGAAAGACCTTCTCGACACCGCCAGCATCCCGACCACTTACGGCGCGGAACCCTTCCGCAATCGCATTCCGACCGATGACGCCGCCGTCGTGAAGCGGCTCCGCGCGGCGGGCGCGGTGCTCGTCGCGAAGCTCAGCCTTGGCGCGCTCGCGCTCAACGACATCTGGTTCGGCGGCCAGACGATGAACCCGTGGCTTCTCGAGGAAGGCTCTTCGGGTTCCAGCGCAGGCCCGGGGGCGGCGACCGCAGCGGGGCTTGTCAGCTTCGCCATTGGCAGCGAGACCGGCGGCAGCATCGTCGGCCCCGCCATGCGCTGCGGCGTCACCGGCCTTCGCCCCACTTACGGGCGCGTCCCGCGGACAGGAGCGATGACGCTCTGCTGGTCGCTCGACAAGATTGGACCGATGACCCGCGGCGTCGAAGACGCACTGGTCGTGTTGCACGCCATTTCCGGCCCGGATGCCAGAGACGTTTCGAGCGTGCCGAGCAAGCTGGACTTCGATGCAACCGCGCCCGTGAAGGGACTGCGCGTCGGCTATTTTCCCAAATGGATGAAAGAGCCGCCCGCAACAGACGTGGACCGCGCCGCCCTCGAAACCGTCAAGCGAGCCGGCATGATCCCCATAGAAGTTTCGATCCCCGATTGGCCCTACGACTCGCTCCAACTCATCCTCTTCGCCGAAGGCGCGGCCTCATTTGAAGAAATCACGCTCAACCGCGCGATTGACCAGCTTCGCGTGCAGACGGACGACGCCTGGCCGAATATTTTCCGGCAGTCGCGCTTTCTCTCCGCGGTGGATTTTGTGCAGGCCGACCGGCTTCGCCGCAAAGTGGCGCTCGAAATGGCCCGCGTCTTCTCCGGGGTGGATCTGCTTCTCGTTCCATCGCTGCGCGACGAAATGCTCACCATCACCAACTTCACGGGTCACCCGTCGCTCACGCTTCGCGCGGGCTTTGTCGAAGTGTCCGAGGCGCGCAGCGATTGGGCGCCGGATCCCTCGCGCCCGTTGCCGAAATTTTCGCCACCGCGCCGCGTACCGCACGGCGTGACGTTGATTGGGCGGCTTTTCAGGGAAGGCACACTCGGCCGCGCGGGGCTCGCGCTCGAACGGGCGTTCGGCGTCGCGAACGCGCGCCCGCCCGGATTTTAGATTTAGTCTTGTGCTGATTCCTTGCTAGGTGGCAACCTTGACGTATCGGTCCAGATAATCAATGGGCGCACTGCATGCCTGACAGACGCACCCGTCAAACGGGTGCGCACGGGAATAGACACCGCCTCTTGCTCAACTCTTGTTCCGCTTGAAGAACTCCACTTGACGCAGGCGCTTCAGCGCCTCTTCGCGGGTTTTGTACGGCCCGCCCATGTTCCGGCCCTTGGATGACAGCACCTGGTAGCCGCCCTTCACTTTCTTGATCATGGGCTCGCCCTCCTGAATGAATTGTTTGCTTGACCTGGGTCGGCAGCCGTGACCCCCGTCACCCCGCCCTGTGCGCTTGGCACCGCCGCGAGAGCCCCAGTCCATCCGAGAAATGGTGGCATCGCCTGGCTTAGCCTGTCATTTCAAACTTGAAGCAGTACAGCTGTCCCTCCGTACTATTGCCAAGGTAACTCTACATAGGTAGATTTCAGTCATGGGCGCAAACGTTCGCTCCTCTAAACAAACGCTGAAGCTGCTTGCCGCGCTCACGGCAAAGGCAGCGAGCTGGCATTACGGCTACGCTCTGAGCCGCGAAACCGGCCTGCAATCCGGCACGCTCTATCCGATCCTGATGCGGCTCGAGGAGCGAGGCTGGCTCGAAACGCAGTGGGAAACGCCGCAGTCGCTTGCGGAAAAAAGAGGCGGCCGCCCGCCGCGTCACATGTACCGCCTGACGGCCAGCGGACGGGCGTGGGCGATGGAAGCGCTTTCAGCGACGTATGGCAGCAAGGCGAAATCTCATGGCAGGCTCAAGCCCGCGCGGCAGCACGCGCGCATTCACCTAGGTGAGCCAGCGCTGGAGCGAGGCTGACCTATGCGCCCGCCAAACAATCTCGGCAACAATTCCGGCAACAATTCTGGAAACTATGCGCGGCAGAATGTCGTGCGTGAATTCGTCGCCCGCGCATTCGGTTGGATTGTCGCGCTGTGGCCGGCCGACTTGCGCGAATGGGCGCAGGCGATGCAGGCGGAGCTTGGCGAAATCGAATCAACTCGAGAGAGCCTTCAGTGGCTCGCAGGAGGAATGATGTCACTCGGAAAAGCGTGGTGGAATGAAGTCATTTATGGGTGGAAGGATGGCGAGGAAGAGCCGCGGCGCGTGCAAACGCCCGGTCCGGTCGCGCTCGCGCTGGCCGTCGTTGCTCTGGCTGCGTTTTTCTTGTGGCCTTCAACCCATGAGGGGTTCAGTGCCATGCTGCAGAGCTGGCCCACAAATCCCCGAGGAGCCTCTGCGGGAGTCATGTGTGATGTTGCGAAGCAGGCGCGATCTAATCACGACGCGAGGGCCCTGATTTTTACTGCCGGATACAATGGCACAACCGAGGACGCCGCGCAAGCAATGGACGAGGCAGTTGCAATCGATCCTTCCCTCACATGGATCTATGTTCACGGTGCCAGTTCCGGATACTCATACTACGGAATCCCGGAGAAACACGGCTGGGTGAAGAAGCTGGAGGCCTGGGACCCCAGCAACGCTGCGCCTTATTTGGTGGAAGCGGCCGTCCGCCAGCAGGAACTCTGGAACGAAGCAAAAGGGCTGCCCGCGAAGGGAGTGATCGTGAACGACCCGGCATGGCGGGCAGCCATGGAAAAGGCATTTGCCGCGCCACGCGTGGATTTTTACTTGGATCGCGAAGATGAACTCAACCGGGCCGTGCTGAGGAAGTACAACCTTCACGGCCCCACATTCGTGTTCTCCAGTCTCGTGCGGATTTACCCGTTCGGATTATGGAGTTCGGGACTGTACTCAGAGTTTCTGATTGGGCAGGCCAAGGATGCCCAGCAGAACGGGGATACGGCAGCCGCCGCCCGCGCGGCTTGGGCTGTCGTCCAGTTCGCCGAGCGCCTACGCCAGAACACTGACGTCGAGGTGGTGCGCCGCATCGTAGACACAATGTTATTGTCCGCGTACGAAGTCCTTCAGCCGCTCGAAGTCGCCGCGGGCCACACAGGGAGCGCAAACACTCTTTCAATTGAGAAGGAAATCCTGATACGGCGGAAAGCGAGCCGGAAAATGCCTTACCTACCGTGGACGGTTCGGTCACTGAACCCGACGGGCATCTCATTTCATATTGCAGGTCTAGGGATACTTCTCTTCGGCGGAGCGCTCCTGTTTTCTGCCCTGTATCTCCTTGCAGGCCGATTTCCAACAGGCTTGCGGGCGAAGCGAGCATATCGCTGGGCGTGTACATTCGGACGGTTCACCCCCGCGGGACTCTTGGCGTCTGTCGTGCTGCTCTCGTCCGCCTACGCCCCTTATCTCAGAGGAGTAAATCTGTACCTGGCAGGCGCAAAAGACGCACCGACGAGCCAGGAACTCTTGGGAATGACCGAATCATTTAGCCAGTTGCCCGGTGAGATTCTCGGGCCGATGCACCAAGGTCAAGATCGCGTTTACTTTTGGGAGGGACTGCTTGTAGCGCTGTTGGCCATCGGCGCCCTATCGGTCATTCGCTTTGCATTTACGCGCAGGCGTGAGCCGCGGATGAAGGCGGCTTAGTTTGATTGACTCGGCTCTCGCATGGCCCTAGGATGCGGGCCATGCGAGGATATCCTTCAATTTGGCGTACATCGCGGCGAATCGCATGGAGCGCGCTGATTCTCGGCGGTGCAATTCTTGGTTCAGAATTCATCGGCCCCCATGATTCCTCTGCGCGTGCGCAGGCTCCCGCGAGTGGCGGGCCGTACGCCGTCACGATTGACCGCAACATGGCGATGAAAATGCGGGACGGCGTAACTCTCTACGCTGACATTTACCGTCCGCGCGCCGAAGGCAAGTTCCCCGTTCTGCTGACGCGCACCCCGTACGACAAATCGCAGTCATTCAATACAAGCCTGTGCATGCGCGCGGCAGAGGTGGGCTACGCGTGCGTGGTGCAGGATGTGCGCGGACGCTTCGCCTCCGAAGGGGAATGGTATCCCTTCAAACACGAGTCGCAGGACGGTTATGACACGGTCGAATGGCTCGCGCACCAGCCGTGGTCCACAGGCATGATCGGGATGTGGGGCGGGTCGTATGTTGGCGCAACGCAACTTTTGGCCGCCATCGCAAAGCCGCCGCATCTGGCCGGGATCTTCCCCCTCATCACCGCATCGGACTATCACGAAAACTGGACGTACCAGGGCGGCGCCTTCGAGCAGTGGTTCAATGAATCGTGGACTTCGGGTCTCGCGGAAGACTCACAACGGCGCTACACAGCTGGGCTGAAAAAACTGCTCGATTGGGTGAACATACTGCCCCTGGGTGATTATCCGGTGTTGAAGCCAAGCGATCCGAAATTGGATGCGCCCTATTTTCAAGACTGGCTCGCGCATCCGAACTATGATGATTACTGGAAGCAGTGGTCCATCGAAGCGGACTACAGCCGCATCCAGGTTCCCGCGTTTCACGTCGGCGCGTGGTACGACATTTTTCTCGGCGGCACGCTCCGGAATTTTCAAGGGATCAAAGCCGGCGCGGGGATGATCTATGCGCGCAATAATCAGCGATTGGTGATCGAAATCGGCGGTCACGCCGGCGGCGGCCAAAAAATCGGTGATGTGGATTTCGGCGCACAGGCCGGCTGGGACACGACCGCCACGATGCTCCGCTGGTACGACTACATCATCAAGAACGCGCCGAATGGAGTGGACAAGGAGAAGCCCGTGCGCGTTTTCACCATGGGCCTCAATGAGTGGCGTGACTTCGACGATTGGCCGCCGCCAGGCGCGCAACCGGAGCGGATGTACCTCCATTCGAGCGGCAAGGCGAACAGCTCTGCGGGCAATGGTTCGCTCAGCACGACCGCGCCAACTGGAGATGAGTCCCCGGACCGCTACGTTTACGACCCCGCGAATCCCGTGCAGACACGCGGCGGGCCGCTCTGCTGCGAGTCAGGCTTGCTCGCGCCCGGCCCCAAGGAGCAGAGCGATATCGAGGCGCGGCCGGACATTTTGGTTTACTCGACGGAGGCGCTCGCGCAGGATCTCGACGTGACCGGGCCCGTCACCGTCGAGCTGTACGTGAAATCATCGGCCGTGGATACGGACTTCACCGCAAAGCTCGTGGACCTTTGGCCCAGCGGCTTCGCGCAGAACCTTACGGATGGCATCCTGCGCATGCGCTACCGCAATTCCCGCGAGAATCCCGAGTTGATGAAACCGGGCGAGGTTTACAAGATCACCGTGGATTTGTGGGCCACGAGCAACGTATTTCAGGCGGGCCACCGTCTGCGGCTCGAAGTGACGAGCAGCAACTATCCGCGCTTTGACCGCAACCTCAACACCGGCGATCCGGACATCGCGCACGCGACAAAGAAAGTCACCGCGACGAATACAATTCTGCATGACAAGGAGCATCCCTCCGCGATTGTGCTGAGCGTCTTGCCCGCGCAGAAATAATAAACAAGAGGAACCTCACCGCAGAGACCTGTCTGCCTGCAGGCAGGCGCGGAGGGCGCGGAGAAAATCGCAGGGGCGCCTGCCGCGGCCGACTGCGCCCCTAACGGCGATTCGCGAGTGGTCTCGTTCAGGGAATAGTGCTAGTAATTGTTGTTGGCGTCATCGTCGCCCGTCGCGGAGGCATTGCCGGCCGAGCGCGGCATGCTTGCGCGCAATCCCGCTTGCAGATGATCGAAATTGAGCGCCGCGTTCATCACCAGCATAAACATGCCGTGCGTTTCCTGCCGCCACATCGGGTTGATGGCGAAGAACACCACATGCCCGCGGCCGACGGGAACGTCCACAACGGCCGGCGATTCCGCGAGCGCCGCGCCGCCAGACAACTCGCCGCTGATCAGCAGATCGCGTTCCGCAGCGAACCGCACAATGACTCGCGGCCACATCGTCTGCGGCGGAATCGAAGCGGGGCTGTATTGCCGAATGTCCGGATCGATGTACAGCTCCCGCTCGCGCGGTGTGCGCGGCATCGGCCGCTGTTCGGGGGGCTGGTAAGGACGCCCCTGCACGATGTCCGGGTCCGTTGCCGTCCCGCGGCCGCTGGGACGTCCCGCGCCCCCGCCGCCACCTCCGGCTTCGCCGCCTCCTCCACCGCCCGGCCCACCACCGCCAAGGCCAAGCGAAACGCGGAAAACCGGAGCCTGACTGAAATACACGCCGAGCGTTTCGTCGTAGCCGTAGGCGATGGGGCTCGTGCGGTCTTCGACGCTTGACTGATAGATCGAGCCGCGCGCCTGAAGCTGCGGCGTCTGTCCGATGGAAATTCCGGACGTCATGCCCAAATCTATCGGAAGTTGGGCGACGGATGTAATGGGAATGAAAAGTCCGCCATCGTCAATGAACTTTTTCAAATTCGCCAGGCCCTCGAACCCCATGCCACCGCGAATGTCGTCCGTCTGATCCGGCTGGCCGTCCGGCGTCGCAAGATTGGGCGTGAGATCCGTGCGCTTCCACGGGATCGGTCCGCCGAAGTCGGAGCCATCGGGTGTGATCCGCTTTGGCACGCCGTTGATCATCGAGGCGAGATTACCCGCGCCCGGCGGGAAAATAATTACGTCGAAGCGGTCGCGCAAGTTGGGCGTGGCGCGCAGCATCTGATCGGAAATGTAGGTGTAGGGGACCTTCATTTCGTCGAGCGCGAGTCGGTACCACCCTTCGTTCTGTGTGCTGACCCAGGTGTGGACGACCGCGATGCGCGGCACGGTCAGCTCGTGCTTTGCCACGCTCGGCTCCGCTGCAATTCCTTTCACGCGAATGCCAAGATCCTTGGCGGCGGCCTCGAGCTGTGAAGCGACGTCACCGGGATTCCCCTCGGCCGGGATGATAAACGTGCCGGCGTTGTACTTCGCTCCGTCGGCCTCGAAACCCGCTTCCGCGGCGAACATTTTCACGTTCTTCAAGCGAAAACGCAGGGTTGCGAGCACCGGCTCCGCGTTTGCGTTGATCAGGTAGAAGCGCGCTGCGGACGCGTCGAAGCTGCCCGCCGCTCTCGCTTCGCCTTGGATCAGCGTCATCGGCGCCTTGAGGATTGCGGTGTCGGTCACGCGGATAGTGGCCACATTCCGCAGCGGCCCGAGCGTCCAGCCGGTGTCGTCATAGGGGCGCGGGTCATTCACGTTGAAATACTGCGTGTCGAGCAGCATGTCGGCCATGCGGCTGTAGGGCTGATCCATGCGGATCACGTAGCTGCCCGCCGGTATTTTCACGGTCGTCGTTGTTGGCGCCGCCGGCCTCTGCGCTGCTTCTTCGCCGCCGCTTGTGCCGCCCCCCACGCTGGAGGGAGGCGCGCCTCCACGGCCTCCGCGTCCGCCCCCGCTACCGCCTGCGCCACCGGGCGAAGCCGGGCGCTGCTGCTGCACTTCGATGTCCTGGTTGAGCGTGTGAACTTCACAGCCCTGGTCTTGCAGCAGACTGGCGAGCTGCGCGGCGAGCGCGGGACGCTTGCCGTCGTTGACGATCACCCAGGCCGCCGGACCTTCCGTCGTGGCCTTGGCGACGCTCCGCTTGCTCTTCAAATAGAAATTGGAGAGAAATTCCTGCGCGTGGCTGGCGGTGTAAGACATCGAAAAAAGGATTCCACTCTCCTGCATGTTGATGTTATTGCGCATGGACCAGTTCACACGCGGCAGCGGCGGATTCGGCCGGAACCATTCGCGCGTGGTCTGGTTCGCGGGAACGTTTCGCATGCGCGTGTCCGCGCCCCCGTTGCCAAAAGTTTCGTAGAAGCGGCCGATGGCGTTGTGGCCCGTCGCGGCGTAGAGCATGTAATTGGACGCCCAGCCATCGTAGAAGTCGTGGGTCCAAACGCCGGGGACCCCGCGTTCGGTCATCTGTTCGATGTCGTTGTACGCCATTTTTTGAAATTCGCTGATTACGATCGGATCGAGCCACGCGTTATACGGGCCGGTTCCAGTCATCACGTAAAGAAATGGCTCGGATTCGTGGAGGTCGTGCAGCACGGTGGCGTGCCACTCGAGGAAGCTGCGCATCTGGACTTTCGAGAGCTGCAGGGCTTGCGCAATGCCGTCGCGGTTGTTGTCGTGCGCAACGTAGTGGCCCCAGTAGAGGAGGTTCATCTGCGGCTGGTTCGGATGCGCAAGGTGGTAGTTATAAGTGTCAACGAAGCGGTCGCGGCCATCCACTTCGAGCACCGGCGTGATGAGCACGATCGAATTCTTGCGGATGTTCTGGATGAAAGGCGTGTCTTCGACGGCGAGCCGGTAGGCCAACTCCATCAGCATTTCGGGCGAGCCGGCTTCGGGCGAATGGATCGCGCCGGATGCCCAGTAAATCGGTTTGCCGTCCTTGATGAGTTGCTGGGCCTCGGCGTCATCCTTGATCTTGCGCGGGTCGGCGAGCTTGGCGGTGATCTCCTTGAAGCGTTCGATTTGCGCCATATTGGAATCGTCGCTCACCGCGACCATCAGAAAGTCGCGGCCTTCCTCGCTCGTGCCGACCTTCCAGACCTTGACGCGCGGTGTTGCGGCGGCCAGCGCGCGGTAGTAACGGTAGATGTCCTTCGTATAGGTCAGGTGATTGGGCGCACCCACGATATAGCCAAGGACTTTTTCGGGGGTGGGCACGGTCGGCGAGGCAGGAAGATGATCCACAAGCTCGGTGAGGAAATATGGCTCGGTGGTGTACTCCTTGATTTTCGCCGTGTACTCCGCGTCCATCGGCTGCGGCGCGGGCGTGGCGGCGTTCTTGCCATTGTCGCTCTTCGCCCCTGACTTTTTCGCGGACGAATCATCAACGGTGCCTCTGCTGTGTGGCGCGTTCCCCGCGGCGCGCCCTTTTGCAGGAGTGAGGCCCGCGAACAGCAGCAGCGCGAAAACGAAAAGAATGGACTTTTCCACCAGGCCGGATTTTGCGCGTGACGCCCGGGAAAACGAGACGTGCGAATTCATGACTTTCCTCCCAATCGAAGTTTCCGTGCAGGTCGAACCCAATTTGTTGCAAGAATTCCTGATAAGGCCC
>Ga0187818_10000373_pt1 | contig 15810 bp, 12 predicted proteins | sample NC_wetland_sal_i_14_FD_130581 | JGI IMG/M metagenome (GOLD analysis project Ga0187818, IMG submission 130581) | Wetland sediment microbial communities from Neuse River Estuary, North Carolina, USA - SO4_3 | ecosystem: Environmental > Aquatic > Freshwater > Wetlands > Sediment | place: USA... | reverse complement strand
GCGTTCAGCGATTCGCTGACTTCCGCCATTGCTTCTTCTGCGTCTGCGCCTGGTTCAGGCGGCGGAGGGGGGAGTGGAGGTTCGGGAGGAGGTGGTGGTGGAGGAGGGGGAGGAGGTTGGTAGATTGGCCTTGGCGCGTTTTTATCGCGTCGCTATTTTTTGCACCCTGAACGGGTCGCCCCGAGGCCACATCACTGTGTTTTTCGCCTTGCAGTAAGGGCACATCGCTGTCCTCTGGATCTCCTTTCCCAGCCCAGTGGATCCAACAACCCGCATTCCACGCTGGCATTTCCTGCACCGAAAGATTTTCTGCACCATCCCTCCTTGCCAGACCTGGCCAGCTTGGAGGTCCCCTCCAGACCCGGTACTCCTTTCTTCTCTTCTAGTGCGTCGCCGGCTCTGCAGCAGGATGCAACCCATGTTGCGGCACTTCGTGCGTCCCGCGCGCCAACGGCTCAATCCTCATCCGGTAAAAATGGTCCAGCGGCAGGCGGCCTTTCCCCACTGGATAAGCCTTCTCAATCGCTTTCATCACATAGGCTTTCGCCAGCGTTGCCGCTTCCACAAGACCTCTCCCGGCCGCCAACTGCGCGGTAAGGGCCGAAGCAAAAGTGCATCCGGTGCCGTGCGTGTTTTCCAGCTTTACCTTATCGCCGCCCAACTGGTGGATTTCTTTTCCGTCAAACACCACGTCGGTGGCCTTCTCCATGTGCCCGCCCTTGACGATCACCGCTTTAGCCCCCATTTCCACGAGCTTCCGCGCGGCCGCCTCCATGTCGCTTACGTCCTTGATCGTTATTCCAGTTAGAATCTCCGCCTCCGGGACGTTGGGCGTAATCACGCTGGAACGCTTCAACAGCTCCGTGGCCACGTATTTAATTCCTGCGGCATCCAGTAGCTCCGAGTCGCTTGACGATCTCATCAGCGGGTCATGCACCACATGAGCGAATGTGTGCGCATCCAGAAACTCTCCCACCACCACCGCATTCGCGCGATTTCCCAGCATCCCGACTTTCACCGCCGCGATTTCGCAGTCCTTCGCCAGCACTTCCAACTGTTCCCGTAGCTCCGCGCTGGGGGTGTTATGCACTGCCTCCACTACCTGCGTGTTCTGCACTGTCAGCGACGTGATTGCTGCGATTCCATAGCAGCCGTGCGCCGCAAAAGTCTTCAGGTCCGCCGCCACGCCCGCGCCGCAACTTGGATCGAATCCCGCAATCGTCAGGAGAATGGGAGGGACGGCGATTCCCTGTGCATGAAGATGGCTCATGATTACCTGTCTTCCGCCTCGTTTCGCGAAGAAAATAGCCGGTCACGCTTCACCGGCGCGAATTTTTCACGCTCGCACCGGAAAACGCCCGGCATCTGCGAATGTACGCGCACTGAATTTGCTCTGCAAGGAATTTTTCAGATATTGAGCCTGCATCTGTAGCCGCGGGGGCCAAAGGCAGTCGCAGGAAACAACGATCGTTGAGGATCTAAAGTCTCACCCCGCTGGGTGAACATCTATCTCACGGGAACAGGCCGCGGACCAGCGTGGCTTCGGCGACCCGGCCCACAGCCACTGTCATCGCTGCCGCGCGGGGCGGCACGTGGTGCTTCCGCATCGCGTCCACCATGTCGTGGAACGCCCGCACGATGATCTTCTGCAGCCGCACGTTCACTTCGTCCGAATCCCACAGCAACCCTTCCTGGTTCTGCACCCACTCGAAGTAGCTCACTGTGACCCCGCCGGCGTTCGCCAAAATATCCGGCAGCACGGTGATCCCGCGCCGCGCCAGAATTTCATCCGCGTGCGGCGTGGTCGGCCCATTTGCCGCTTCCGCCACGACGCGCGCCTTCACCGATTCCGCGTTCTGCAGTGTGATCACGTTTTCCAGCGCCGCAGGAATCAGGATGTCGCACTTCATGGTCAACAAATCTTCATTCGAAATACGGGAAGCCCCCGGCATACCCACCACGGTCCCGGAGCGTTCCTTATAACGAATGGCCTTGATTGGATCGATGCCGCGCGAATTCGTCACTCCGCCTCGAGTATCGCTCAGTGCGATGATTTTTGCCTTTTTATCGGCCAACAGCCGCGCCGCCGTCGCCCCGGCGTTGCCAAAACCCTGAATTGCTACCGTCGCGCCACGAAGCGAAATTTTCTTCATCTTGCAGGCTTCTTCCACGACGTAGACTAGCCCTTGGGCTGTGGCCTCCGCGCGCCCCACCGACCCGCCAATCGAAATCGGCTTGCCCGTCACCACTCCCGGCACCGTGTGGCCCTTCATCATGGAGTATGTATCCATGATCCACGCCATGGTCTGCGCGTCCGTGTACACGTCTGGCGCGGGAATATCCTGGTCCGGGCCAATGAACGGCAAAATTTCGCTCGCATACCGCCGCGTCAGCCGCTCCAGCTCACTCTTCGACATCCGCTTGGGATCGCAGATCACGCCGCCCTTCGCGCCACCGAACGGCACATTTACGACCGCCGTCTTCCAGGTCATCCACGCCGCCAGCGCCTTCACTTCATCCAGCGTGACATTCGGATGGAAGCGGATTCCTCCCTTGCCCGGACCGCGTGCAATGTTGTGCTGCACGCGGAACCCGGTCAGCACTTTCACCTGCCCGTTGTCCATCTTCGTAGGCAGCGACACTTCCAAAATGCGCTTCGGCGTGCGCAGAACCTGGCGCAGACCGGGGTCCAGCTTGAGGATTTCCGCCGCGATATCAAACTGAATCTGCGCGATGCGAAAAGGATTCAGTTCTTCCCGCGGCGCTATTCGTGGCACCATTGGAGGAGCACTCACCGTGCGGCTGGGGACTGGGGGTTTTGCGACCGTGGCCATTCGGTTCGGTCCTTTCCTTTTCGTTGAGTTTATTTCCCTGCCTCGAACTAAGCCTGAACTGACTTATTCCAGCGGTGACAAAACTGCTCGCCTGCTTCACGCGCTGGCAGAAATTTTCCGCGTTTCGCTCAAGTATTTGTCCCGGCATTCCGCGGAACAGAAGTGCAGCACTTCTCCGCCCTGTTTCAGCGGCAGCGCCAGCCCTTCGGCCACATGCATTCCGCATACCGGGTCGCGCACCAGTTTCTGGTTCATGGCGTCGCTCGGCACATTGGGATACGGATTCGACTGGACTCCGCCGTTGGCCATCCCGCGCACAATTCGCCGCAGAATTGCCACACTCCAGGAAACCACCACGAGCCAGAACAAGTACCTCAGCATACGAGCAATAAATGTCATCCTAGGATCTTAATACGCAGCCAGCAGCTAAACTATCGTCTTGAGCGGGCAGGCAGCGTTGAGCCGAGTGTATGCAGGGCTCCTCGGGGAGTCAAACGAAAAGCTGTAATTTCAAGAGGTTGCGCGGCGAATTGGTTCTCAGTCAAGGTCTTTACCACGCCCGTATCAGTTAGATAACTGGCACATTATAAATGACTTAAAATGGACCAAGACCCTCGCTCGTCGGGGGCGTCAGTTGCCCACCGGGATGCGGTCAATCCCCATATACGACCGCAACACTTCTGGGATGAGGATCGATCCATCGGCTTGCTGATAGTTCTCCACGATGGCAATCCACGTGCGCCCCACGGCAAGACCTGAGCCATTCAGCGTGTGAACAAACTCGCTCTTTCCCCCGCCCTTCGGCTTGAACCGTATCCCCGCGCGCCGCGCCTGGAACGCTTCACAATTCGAACACGACGAAATCTCGCGGAATTCGTTGCTTGCTGGCAGCCATACTTCCAGGTCGTACGTTTTCGCGGAAGCAAACCCCATATCGCCGGTGCACAGCAGCACGGTCCGGTAATGAAGCCCCAGCTTCTGCAAGATGGTCTCCGCATTGTGCACCAGCGCTTCATGTTCCTCGTAGCTCTTGTCCGGATGAGTAAATTTGAACAATTCCACTTTCTGAAACTGGTGCTGCCGCAGGATTCCTCGCGTGTCTTTCCCCGCGGCGCCCGCTTCCGAACGGAAACAGGAAGTCCACGCGGTAACGTAAATCGGAAGCTGCTCCTCGGCCAGCGTCGCATCCCGGTATAAATTGTGCAACTCCACTTCCGACGTCGGTGTGAGCCAGAAATCCGTGTCCTGCAACTTAAAAAGATCCGCGGCGAATTTCGGCAACTGTCCTGCGCCCATCAGCGATGCCGTATTCACCAAAAACGGCGGCAGAATCTCCGTATATCCGTGCTCCCGCGTGTGCACGTCCAGAAAGAAATTTGCCAGCGCCCGCTCCAACCGCGCGCCCCAACTCCTATAAACCGCAAATCGCGCGCCCGTGATCCGTGCTGCAGCTTCCAGGTCCAGAATTCCCGCCCTTTCGCCTACTTCCCAATGAGGCTTGGGCTGGAAGTCGAACTTCGGCGCGGTTCCCCACCTCCGCACTTCTTGATTTCCCTCCGCACCTGTTCCGTAAGGCACGCTCTTGTGTGGAATATTGGGAATTCCTAATAGCAGCATGCGCTGCATTTCATCCATTCCGGCAATCTTTTCGTCCGCATCTTTGATTAGCTGAGAGAGTTTCTTCATTTCCCCCAGGAGTGCGTCCGCGTTCTCTTTCGCTTTCTTCAGCCGTGCGATTTCGTCGCTGGCCTTGTTCCGTTGGGCTTTTCGCTTCTCGTTTTCGGTGATCAGCTCCCGGCGCTCTTTATCGAGCTCGCGAAAACCGTCCAAATCCAGCGTCGTGTTGCGCTTCTTCGCCATCTCGGCGAATTCGTCCAGATGATCACGGAAGTAGTTCAAGTCATGCATAGGCTTAGAAGCATAGCGTAGGCCAGCCGCCACTGGCCAGTGACCAAAGACACCGTCCCTTGCTTGCCCGTAACTGCTCCGCTGCCCTGCTTCTGCAGGACATACCAGTTACAGGTACGGAAGTGCCAGCGCAGAGTACTGCCTGAAATGAACCTTTCCGCCTAGTGACGCTCCAGGCCGCTTCCAGCACAATCTCCTACGTTGTCGGGAGTTCGGTTCAACTTCTGGAGCGGCGGAATGATCATAACGATCTTGCTCCTGTGTGTTGTTCTGCTGCTGGCGAGCGCAGTCGAACAACCTGCCACTCCACAGAAGGATTGAGCTTCCGAAAAGTAGTCCCTCCATCCCCCACGCCAGAGCGGCCGGCACCCCCACCGGCCGCTCACTTTTTTGGGGCAGCTATTGACCCACACCAAGACCTCGGCCGCTGACAACCGGACCGCATCTTTATGAAAGGGAACTTAATGGAGGCTAGTAGGGAAGTAAGAGTGGAAGCAAAATAAAAAGGGGGCCGGTGCAAGCCCCCTTATAGTCATCTGACCCCCCAATAACCGGAAACTTAGTCGAGGTTAAGCTCCGGCCACCCCGGGAAGCCAAACTCATGAATTGCAAAGATAAGTTGCACGCCGTTTGCCAAGTGTCGGCCAATTGACATTATTCGTGGAGTAGATTGATAAAAAAGAATTTAATCAGTCTATGGGGGACGGAGAGACGTAGGTAGTTTGAGAAAATCTACAAAATCCCACAGACTCCTACAGGTTTCCTACAGAGTTTGGAACCGCGTGCCGCAGTCTCCCCCAAACTGCTTCATTTCACTACACTTGAAATAACGTTATTGCCATCCGCACTCTCCCGAGTGCTTTCTTTGTGTCTTCTGCTCTCCCTTTACGCCCCAATCGCGCTTCGCAGTGCGTCCGCGATCGACTTCGAAAAACGCTCGACGTCCCCTTGCTGCTCCGCTTCAACCATCACGCGCGCCAGCGGCTCCGTCCCTGAATAGCGCAGCACTACACGTCCGTTTTCGCCCAATGTCGCTTCCGCTTCCGCCAGCGCCCGCGCCACCTCGGGAAGGGAATCCAGCGGAGGTTTCTCTTTCACTTTCACATTCACGATCACCTGGGGGTAGTCCTTCAGTCCTTCCACCAAGGATTCCAGCGAACCCTTCATGGACACTAACGAGGCGATCTTTACCGCCGTCAGCAGCCCGTCCCCTGCAGGACTGTCGTCCAGGAAAATAATGTGCCCCGATTGCTCGCCGCCCAGATTATTGCCTGATTTCAGCATCTCTTCGAGCACGTAGCGGTCGCCGACCGCCGCACGTGCAAGCGAAACTCCTTCTCGTGCCAGCACGCGTTCCAGCCCCAGGTTGGACATGGAGGTCGCCACCACTCGCTGGTTCTTGAGCGCATTTTCGGATTTCAGATGGCGCGCCACCGCAAGCAAAACTCCATCGCCATTCACGACCCGTCCGGTGCCACTCACGAACATCGCCCGGTCCGCGTCTCCATCAAATGCCACACCGAGTTCCGCCTTTTCTTTCGTTACTCGCTCTTGTAGCCTCTCCAGGTGTAGCGAGCCGCAACCCGCATTGATATTGCGTCCATCTGGCTCTACCCCCATGGCCACCACGTCCGCGCCCAGCGAACGGAACAACTCCGGCCCCAGTTGATAAGCCGCTCCATTTGCACAATCCAGCACTATCCGAAATCCCGAAAGTTTCGCGCACGGCAGGACGCGGCTCCGCAGGAATTCCAGATATTCCATGTGCAATGCGTGTTTAGCGGTTAGCCCTGGACGTTTCGCGGGCACCGTTTGGCCCCGCAGCCGCAAAATTTCCGTCTCAATTGTTTCTTCTTCCGCATCGGGAAATTTCATCCCTTCGTGCGAAAACAATTTCACCCCATTATCGTGAAAGGGATTGTGCGACGCAGAGATGACTACTCCTGCCTGGTAATCGTTCTGGCGCACCAGGCAGGCGATCCCCGGCGTCGTAATTACGCCGGCAAACTCCACGCTTGCGCCCGATTTCTGCAGTCCCGCCGCCAGCAGCGCCGCAATATGGGGCCCCGATTCCCGCGTGTCCATTCCAATCAGGACGTGCGCCAAACCGTGTTCCCTTCGCAAATACTCGCCCAGCCCGACCCCGGTAGCGTACAGCGTTGGATCGTCGAGGGGAGGTGTACCTGGAATTCCACGTATTCCATCCGTGCCGAACAGTTCTTTGGCCATGAGTATAAATGAGCCAGCAGAGCGGCTGGCCTGAGGCAGTCTAACATAGCCTTTCTGCCTGCCCTCGCTCTTGCTAGATTCTCCCTTACGTTCGTAGCCCTTTATTAACGCTGCATGACAACGCGGCGTGCGTGTCCCACGACGCCCTTGAGTATGCTACCGTGTTCCACGGGAGGGGTGTCGGGGTGTCCACAGTAGAAACGCCGCCAACGGTACATCGCATGTCCGGGGCCACTTTCAGCCTCCGCATTGTCGCGGCGGCGATCATTCTTTTGTTCTTCTACTACGCCGCCGGCGTTGTCATCACATTGCTTTTATCCGTCCTCATCGCCTACTTCCTCGACCCCGCCGTGGAGTTCCTGGAACGCCTCCGCGTCCCCCGGACCATCGGCGCGCTCATCATGGTTATTCTCCTCATCGGCGTCATCGGCGCTGTCGGGTACGGTTTGTGGACCCGCGCTTCCGACTTTGCCGCCAATTGGCCCAAATACCGCGAGGTCCTACGCGAGGCTACTGGCGCCGTTCAGGGCAAACTCAGCGGCATCGAGGGTGGCGTCAGCGACTTGACCACTCCCTCCGGAGCGCCTAAGCCCGCCGCACCTGCCGCCGACTCTGGCATGGTGCACACGCTCTTCCTTCGCGGTATTGGCTCGCTCTACGCGCTCGTTCTCGAAGGTACCTTCGTTCCTTTCCTCGTCTTCTTCATGCTCGCCGGTAAACGCGAAGCCTGGCACTCTACCTTGCAACTCTTCCCGGTCTCGCGTCGCACTCAGGTGAAAGAGACTCTCGACGACCTTCGCGACGTGCTGCGCGACTATCTTATCGGCATGAGTGTCGTCACACTCGTTGTCGTCGCCTGTAGCAGCATCTTCTTTCTCGCCCTGGGACTCGATTATCCCGTCCTCGCCGGGATCGCTTCCGGCATATTCAACATGGTTCCCTACATCGGCGCCGTGCTTGCCTGGCTGCCCGCTTTCCTCCTCGCTGTGGTGAAGTGGAAAACGGTCAGTCACTTTGCGCTGATCGCTGTCGTGCTCACCGGAATTCACGTCGTCGCCCAAAATCTCATCGCGCCTCAGCTCGTCGGTCGCCAGGTGCAGCTCAACGCCGTCGCCATCACCATCTCCTTGCTCTTCTGGGGCTGGGTCTGGGGCGGCATGGGACTCATCCTGGGCATCCCTATCACTGCCGCTCTCCGTGTCATCTGCGACCACACCGAATCTTGGAAACCCGTGGCGCGCTGGCTCAGCGCCTAAAGGATTCCTTTACCCGAACACTCCCTGGAGACTCCAATGAAAGCACCTAGCCTTCGCTGTGTATTGCTCTTTGCCTTTTGCTTTGCTCTCCTCCTCCTACCCTCTTCCGCCTTGGCGTGGGGCTGCAAAGGTCATCAAACCGTTGCCTTGATTGCGGAAAAGCAGCTCACGGCGGAGGCCCGCCAATTTGTCGAAAAACTGTTGGCCGAAAATCCGATTGATCCTCAGCTCAAGCGCTATTGTGGCAATGCAACGCGCGATTTATTGGTGGACGCTTCCACCTGGCCAGACGATGTCCGCAACGACCTCAAGAACGGGCCCTGGCATTACATTGACATTCCGCGTGGCGCGTCGCGTGGCCCGCTTGAACCATTCTGCGGAGCCGGCGGCTGCGTCACTAAAGTGATTGCCGATCAACTCGCGATTCTGAAAGACAAGAACGCCGACCCCCGTCTGCGCGCCAATGCTATTCGCTACCTCGTACATTTTGTCGGCGACCTCCACATGCCCTTGCATGCTTCGACCAATGACGACGAAGGCGGCAATTGCACTCCCACGGGCTATTTCCGTCGGCACCCCCGCGAAAACCACAATTCCTTCACGCCCAACCTCCACGCGCTCTGGGACACTGCGATCCTTGAACGCGACATGGAGGGCGCCGATCCCTCTGAGTACGCTGATTTTCTCGTCCAGCTTTTCTCATCTGATTTCGGCAAGTGGCAGGGCGCGGGAATCCACGTAGACGATTGGGCCTGGGAAAGCCATGACCTAGCCGAATCCATCGTCTATGGCATGTTAACCCCAAACATTCCGATTGAGCCGCCCGCGCCCGTGCACTCCTGCGCAGATGCAAACAATATCGGCGAGCGCATGTTGCAACTGCATCTTCATGTGGACGAGTCCTATCAGGAAGCCGCCGCGCCTGTCATCCAGGAAAGGCTTGCCCAAGCAGGGATTCGTCTGGCCATGATCCTCAACGACGCTGCGAAGCCCTTAGCCGCATCGAACTAAGGTTTGCGCGCTAACCGATGAAAATCGTGCAATCTTCAAAGCACGTTGCACGTGAAGACCTTTACTCCTTCGCGCCCTCTTGCTCTTCTTCTCCTTTTTCTCCGCCTTCTCAGTGGTATCCTGCCCAGGAGTATTTTGTCACTTTTACTTGCCAATGCCTGTAAGGCTTCCTCCTCTCGCCCTCAGGTCATCTTTTGCTCGTTCGCGGTTACGCCTTCCCCGTGCCGTCCTTGCCCCTGTTGGTTTGCGGGCAGCTACCCGGAGAAAAATGGGCCCCACCTTCACGCGTGATTCGCTTCTAGAGGCTCTGCTCTCGAATTCGGAGGAAGCGGTGGTTTGCTTCCGGCTCGACGGAACAATCCTTCATTGGAACCCCGCAGCTGAGCGGTTGTATGGCTACTCCGAAACTGAAATTATCGGAAAGCATGCCTCTCTCCTTCTTCCGCTCGACGAGCTCCCGGCTTTCCTCGAACTCTTGCAGAATCCCCTACTCACTGAAGCGCGCGGTTCCGAAACCGCGTGGAGGAAAAACAAGTGTGACCTGCGGGTGCCCGTACAGCTCAGGCGTTCTCTGGTCCGCGCCCAGGATGGCGAAATCCATGGCATCCTCGAAAGGGCCTCTTCGCTTTCATCCCCCTCCGCGCGCTTTCCGGTGGAGTCCCATCTGCGTCTTCTTGTGGAGCAGTTGCCCGTGGTTTTCTGGACCACCGATCAACGACTCCGCCTCACGTCCCACTGGGGTCCCGGCTTCCCGCACCAGCGCGGCGCGCAGTCCACAATCATCGGGCGGAGGGTCCATGACTATTTCCGTCGTTCTCAGGCCGGGCAAACCCCAATCAAGCCGCACTTGGATGCCTTGCTCGGAATCTCCTCGCGCTTTGAATTCCGAAGGCGCAATCGCATCTTTGACCTGACTCTCGAGCCCTTCCGCGATGGGCAGAACGCCATCATCGGTTGCCTCGGCCTCGCTATTGACATCACCGAGCGCAAAAAATCTGAAGAGGAGATCCGTTACCTGGCCACGCATGACGGTCTGACCGGTCTCGCTACTTACCGCGAATTTTTCGACTGCCTCGAACGGGAGTTCCTGCGCGCCGCGCGTACGCAACGTCCCTTCGCGCTGCTCCTGCTCGATCTTGACGACCTCAAGGGCATCAACGATCGCCTCGGACATCTCGCAGGCAACCGTGCTCTAAAGCGTGTCGCCCGTGTCCTAAAAGAAAATTGTCGCGCCAGTGACCTTGCGGCCCGCTTCGGCGGCGATGAGTTTGCCGTGCTTCTGATCGATTCCAGCGCCGCAATGGCAGAGCAGGTCGCTGCCCGCGTGCTAGTTTGTCTTCGTCAGCAGCCGCATCCCCCTTCCCTCAGCGTGAGCATTGGCCAGGCAGTGTATCCCCAGGATGCCTGCTCCGCCCAGGATCTGTTCGAAATCGCCGACAAGCGTCTCTACCAAAATAAGAAGTCTTCCCGCCTGCAGTCGCCCTCCCAGTTGGTCGAATCCGACCTCTCGCGCCCACGCTAGCTGGGTGTGAGTTAGACTAAAATCTCATGACCATTTCCGCGGGAGGCGCTCATGAGCAACCAAGCGATCATTCTTGCTCTCCTCGACGAAGCTTTCTCCAAGAAAACCTGGCATGGACCAAACTTGCGGCAATCCCTTAAGGGTGTCACCGCAAAACAGGCTGCCTGGCGTCCGGCACCGGGCCGCCACAACATCTGGGAGGAAACTCTTCACACCGCTTACTGGAAATACGCTGTGCGCCGCAGGCTCGAAGACGGCAAGCGTGGTTCTTTCGTTTTAAAGGGAAGCAACTTTTTCCCGCGGCCGGAGAAGGGAAGAGCCACCGAGGCGGCGTGGCGCACCGATCGCGCCATTCTTGATAACGAACATCGTGCCTTGGTTCAAACGGCACGCAAGGTGCTCCAATTGCCCCGCGCCAAAAAACATCTCCGGATGCTCTACGGCGTCGCCTTCCATGATGTTTATCATGCCGCCCAGATTCGGCTTCTTCGCCGTCTTCAAGAACGCTGAACGATTCCCGCGACTCCGTGCCTTCAGCGCTCGCGCATGGCGCGCACTACCATCCCCACATCGGCCGCCTCCTGAAACAATCGGATAGCCGCAATCCCCGCGGGCCCTGCCGCTCTGCAATCGCGCGCGTTCTCCATCGTAATCCCGCCAATCGCAATCACTGGGATGGACACGCTCCGGCACACCTCGGCGAGCCGTTCCAATCCCTGCGCAGGGCCATACGCGGCCTTCGAAGGAGTCTCGTACACCGGGCCGAAAATCACGTAGTCCGCGCCATTCCCTTCCGCCACCCGTGCCGCTTCAGCCGAGTGCGTTGACACCCCCACCAGAAATTCTCGGGCGAATTCCCGCTCTCTCACCAATCTCTTTGCGTGGTCCACGGGCAAGCTCTGTTCCCCCAAATGAACGCCGCACGCACGCGTAGCGCACGCCACATCCAGCCGGTCGTTCACCAGTACGCGGCAGGAGTTCGGAACTCGTCGCAGCGCTTCGCTGACCAGGGCAGCCAGTTCGCGCCCGGAGAGATCCTTTTCCCTGACCTGGATCCAATCCACCCCTGCCCGCGCGGCACTCTCCATTTTTTCCAGCAACAAACGAATCTGTTCTTCGGCAGATCCGGCCAGCGCTTTCCGGTCCGTCACATAGCACAGCTTCATCTTACGAATTGGAGGAGGGAGGGACACGGACGGGCGCCGGACGCGGATTGAACAACCCAAAGGCCACGAAAATATCCAGAACGCCGAGGCCGCTCACCATCCCGCGCAGGGAAGGATGCAAAATGATTGGCATCAAGCGGGGAAAGTGGTTCAAGAAGTAGTTTTGTTCCCAAAACGTGGACCAGGGCAGGTACAGTAGCAGCGCGCCCATCTCGAATAACAACACGACTGTCAACGCACGCAGGATCCGGTTCATTATCCCTTGGAGAAACCTTGCTTGAGTGTGGGCGGTTGGTCAGCGTGCTGGTTTTTGGAGCGAGGCGATTCGTTCCGCCACGTCGCGATAATCAATGTTGACCGCGTAGACCTGAGAGAAACTCTTGAGTGCCGCTTCCAGATCGCCGGCCGACTCCTGCGCCACTCCCAAATCATACCGCAACGCCAGTTTACTTTCCGAATCGAGGCCCGGCGTATTCAACGCTCTCTCGTACCAGATTGCCGCGATGTCTGGTTGGCCCTTTTCCATGAACGCGAGTCCCAGCAGCGTGCTGCACTGCATCGCATAACGGAACGCCTTCCCGCGATCATTCGCCTTGGCGACTTTCTGGAATTCCCCAATGGCTTCTTCTAGCAGGCCCATTTCCCGGAACGCAATTCCCAGATTGTAGTGTGTCTCCAGGTCTTCGTCCTCCGCACCCATCTCGCCCAACTCGGCGCGGAACTCCTCAAACACTTCCTTCAACGGTCCGGATTCGGCGCTCGCCGCAACCTGTTCCTTCGCCCCCTCCGCAGTCGTTTCGCGCTCCGCCACGGCGCGGGCCGCGTCGTTCGGCTGGGACATTGTCGGCGTCAGCTCATCCAGACCAAGTTCGTCAATCTCTTTGGCAAGATCGGAAAGAAACTGGTCCGACGAAAACACATTTCCCTGGACCGGCTCTGGAATTTTTCCTTCTTGCGGCTCCGGAGTCTTCGCTGGGGGAGCCTGCGATAGCATTTCGTGCGGTGGCACCACTTCCTCTGGTTCCAACACCAGCTCAAATTCCTGCTCCAACTCAAGTTCTGGTTGCGGTGGTGGCGCCCCAGGCAAAGCTGCCTGCGGTTCTTCCAGCGCAGGCTCGTGCCCCTCTGCGGCTACCTCGGCATGCTCCGGGATAGGCAACGCGGTTGGTTCTTCATCCGGCAAAAGGGCTGGTTTGGCGTGCTCACCCTCTTCGTCCACGGGGACGGCATTTTGCGCAGGTGCAGGATGCTCCGCCGATACTTCCTCAACGGGGCTGGTCCAGCCTTCCGGATCGATCGCTTCCTCCGGGACCTGAAACTCTGGGTGCCCCGTTTCCTCGTAAGCCGGTACAAGAGGTTCCGAGGGAATTGCTTGTGCTGGCACCTCTGCTGACTTTTCCTCGTCTGCTACCAATTCCGGCAGCGGAGTCTCTGCCGCCTCACGTTCCGCCGGTTTGGCTGCATCCAGGGGAGCCGTCGCCGATGGCTGGGGTTCGTGCTCTCTGGTTTCTTCCAGAAGGGAAGCCCACTCTGCCGAGAGGTCGACTTCTTCCTCGGCAGATGCGACTGCGGGTTCCGGCGCGCTTTCTGAAGGTTTCTCCTGCGCAACCTCGACTTCCGGAATTTTTTCTTCGGCCGCCGGTCGTGCCGATTCTTGCGCATGCGGGACGGCAACGGCCGGAATCGCCGAAACTTCCACTGCATTGGCGCCCAGTTCCACCGGGAGTTCCTCTACCGGAACGGTTTCCACTGGCTGGGGCATCGCAGCCGTTACGGCCGCAGTGATCTCCTCATCGGTCAGGCCCGCCGCGCGCTGGAAGCGCCGCCGCAATTCACCAAACCGCTCGCTGCTTCGCGCGTCTCCGCGTTTCGCGTGAATATGTTCCAGTTGCGCGGCTAGCTCCGCCGTGCGGCGGTCGTCGCCTGCCCCCAGCACAAAGTCCAACAGTTTTTCCAGTGTTGGGGTATGCGTTGGAGCGCGCCGCAGAATCGCTTCCAGCAACCCAATCGCCTTCTGCGTCAACCCGTAGCTGGCGAACAGGTCCACGTCCGTCAACGACTGGGCAATAAACTTTTGTGTTTCCTCGTCGAGCTCTGGCTCCGTCGGCACAGTGGTCGAAGCTTGCGCCTCCACCACGGTGGCTTCCTCTTCCAGGTCCGGCCGCAGTTTCGGCGCCGGTGCTTTTGGCAGCTCCGTCTGCAAATCTTCGGTCACGACCACGACGTCTGCTACTGGTTCTGGCTCTTCCGCCAGCGCTCCCATCTTCTTTAGCACGTCGTTCAGCTTGCGTTTGGCCGCATCGCTCTCTGGTTCGCGGTCCACCAGCTGCTGGAACACATCCTTGGCGCGATCCAGCTTGCCGGAAGCCACCAGCGCATCGCCCAAGTGTGCCAGCGCGTCCGGCAGGCGGAAGGAGTCGCTGGTCCTTCCAAAGGTATCCACCAGCCATTCCAGCGGCTCCAGCCTTCCGGGCAACCGCGTAGCCAGCTCACTCAGCAAATGCGCGACACTTTCGTGCTCCCCGGCGTCGATCATCGGGATGCGAATGCGGGAGAGCAAGCTCATTGCCCGCTCCGCCTGGCCTGCTTCCAGAAGGGCTTCCGTCACCTTCTGGGTGGCGCCAAAGTTCTTTTCATCCGACGAGAAAATCCTCAGCGCCAACGCTGTCCCTTCGTCCCACTTCGCGTTCTTCAGGTACAAGTCCAGCAGTAACTCGGCCGGCTCGCCGCCCTTTTCCAGGTCCGGCACACGCTCCAGGAGCTCCGCTGCCTGCGTCACATTGCCCGTCGTCGAAAAGGCGCGCGCTTTCACAATCAGCGCGTCCAGTTGTTTCGGGTTGAGGTGGAGCGCCTTGTCCGCCAGTTTCTCGCATTCCGCGTGGTCGCCGCGCGCCAGCGCCCTCTGCGCTGCGGATACGTATGTCTCCAGCGCCTCCCCAGACTGCCCCATGGCCTGGTACAAGTCCGCCAGCCGGATCTGAATACGCAGATTGTCCGGTTCCGCGGACAGCAATTTCTTCAGCAGCGCCACCGCTTCTGGCTGCTTGTTGTTCTTCAGGTGCAACTCCGCTAGTTGCAGGAACAGCGGCCGGGCTTCGCTCATCACGCCCTGTTGAACGTACAGGTCCGCCAGTTTCTCCAATGGCCGGATTTCTTCTGGCGCCAGCTTCGCAATTCTCTTGTAAACGGCAATCGCTTTGGTCAGGAATCCGTCACTGACGAACAGTTGCGCGAGGCGTTCAAAGTAGTCGATGGCCTGGATGGTCTCGCCCTGTCGGATATACAGCTCGCCGATGGTCATCAAGGTGACCTGATCGCGCGGCTCATACTTCAGGATCTGCTGATACTCGGCGATGGCCTGCGCCACCTTCCCTTGGTTCAGCAGCTTTTGTGCGGCTTCGACGAACTTGCTTTTGTTATAGGCCATGCGCTATGAACGACAGCTCTCCCACCAAAGCCGCCGTGACTTTCTCCTGGACGCAGTGCTGGCGCTGAGACTTCTGCCATCCTACTTTTTCACGCTACGCTCCGCGGCCGGGGCCGTCAATCAAACAGGGGGTGATTGTGAGCAGGCAGTTATCCCCGTGGCTGATACGAAACCACGTGGTGAATAAATGGCGAAAGTAACTTTTGCTTGAGCCCTCCCAGTTGGCTGCCGAGAATAGGAGGTCCCACCACTGCATTTGATGGAGCGGGAGCAGGTGGTTCTAGAACTAACTCACTAAGTCGCCGCGCGGCCAGATTTCCAGTGGCAACGCTTCTTGCACCGCTCCGGTCGCCCAGCAACCCGCGTCGCGCACCGGGGCGAAGGAATGCCGGTGCAGCGGCGTCGGCCCGTGGAGCCGCAAAGCTTCCAGATGATCGGCTGTTGCATAGCCCTTGTG
>Ga0187818_10000372_pt1 | contig 15830 bp, 14 predicted proteins | sample NC_wetland_sal_i_14_FD_130581 | JGI IMG/M metagenome (GOLD analysis project Ga0187818, IMG submission 130581) | Wetland sediment microbial communities from Neuse River Estuary, North Carolina, USA - SO4_3 | ecosystem: Environmental > Aquatic > Freshwater > Wetlands > Sediment | place: USA... | reverse complement strand
GACCTGGGCGCATCTGGGCCGGGCCTATACCACCAATGCGTCGCTGCGGTTTGGCGGGCGCGAGGATTACAGCAAAGCGCAAGGCGCGTATGAGAAGGCAATTGCGCTGAATCCTGCATTGGTTGAGCCGCGAATCTACATTGCCAATTTGCTGACCGATACCGGAAGAGTGGAGCAAGCGGTGCCGCTGCTGCGATCAGCCTTGCAGACCAGCCCCAATAACGCTGAGGCGCACTGGGAGCTGGGGTATGCCTACCGGTTTGGCGGAATGCTGGAGGAATCGGTGGCGGAGTGCGAGAAAGCGCGGCAGAACAATCCGCAGGTGAAGATCAACAGTTCCGCGCTGAACAGTTATTTGTACCTGGGCGAATATCAGAAGTTCATGCAGAGCTTGCCGATGAACGATTCGATTTACATTCTCTTTTACCACGGCTTTGGATCGTACTATCTGGGCAATTACGAGCAGGCGGCGAGAGATTTTGACCGGGCGTACGCGATGGAACCTTCGCTGCTTCCTGCGGATGTGGGGAAAGCGCTCAGCGATTCGATTAAGCATGATGATGCGGGGGGCCTCGAGCTTCTCCATAAAACGGAGGAGCGGATCGAGGCGCAAGGAGTGAGCGATGCGGAGGGTATTTACAAGGTGGCGCAAGCCTATGCGGTGCTGGGGGACAAGGCTTCTGCTTTGCACATGCTGCGGCACAGCATCGGGGGCGGATTTTTTTGTTATCCCTACTTCGTGCGTGACCCTCTGTTGCAAAACCTCCGCAACGAGCCTGAATTACGGACCCTGATGGATCAAGCGCGGCAGAGACATGAACAGTTCAAGGCCAGGTTTTTCTGAAACGCGGGAGGAATAACGAACTAGCTGATGTCGTGCGCAGAAATGCGCGACATAAGTCCGCATAGGTTGTTTTATGCAGCGCCTAACGTTTGGCGCCGCAAGCGCAGTTGCATGGATCCTTCGCTATGCTCAGGATGACAGCGTGGATTCACGGTGACAGGGTTAATTATGCTGCGAACCTTCGAAACACGACGCTAGCTGGCTCAATCAGGGTCGTCGCGATGGTTGCCAGGCGTGCAGTCGTGGGACCCAGCGGTGGACGTTTCTGCAGTATTCTTCATAATCGGCGCCGAACATCTTACGAAGCGTTGGCTCTTCGTACAGTAGTACGAACAACGCTACGCCCAGAATGACCGCGCACGCGGCCACGATTGTGGCCAGGTTCGCGCGTCCGAAAACTATCCACAGACCGATCCAGCCTACAAAGAATCCCGTGTACATGGGATTCCGCAGATAGCAATAGAACCCGACCACAACCAGCCTGGTGGGCGGAGCGATGGGTGCCGGGGTTCCGTGTCCTGTCCATCCGAAGTCCCAAATGCATCGCAATGCGACTGCGAACCCGAGTACCGAGGGTACGGCCGCAATCCAGCGCCAGCGCGCTACGCCCGCCGTGTCGACGTGAAAACCCAACCAGGAAGGCAGCAACCAGAACCACAGGGCAAAAAAGGCGGAGCCCACGGCCAGGGAAGCGATGCCTGCCGGCCAATGCGCGCCGGAAACTGGAGGTCCGGCAGTTCCGGTGTGTTCGTCGGCCATGAATGCCTCCACCAAGATCGAAGTATGCGCCCAGAGCTCAACGTCAGCAACAAGAAAGGCCTTAACAAGGCAAATGATAGGGATGCTTCGCAGCGGATCACCGCAAATGGGTGCGGAGTCACAATGAAGATGTTGCTTACTCACAGTGATAGGTGACTCGAATCACTGACCCAAAGTACCAACCCGCGAGATAACCAATCTCGTGCATCCCGGCTTGCTGCTGGGCCGGCAGGGACCTTGGAGTTGCAGGAATGCAGATGGAGAGAAGAGAAACCAGGTATCGCACAGGGCTGCATTAATTCTTAATCTTATCCGTTGGCAGTGCGCGACCGCTGGCTTCGTTATTCGATCTTCCCGCCACTTTGCTCCCCCGTGACTCCACGGATAGACCCCAACTCAGGTTCGCGTGAGCATTCTCGGCCTCGTGGGGCTGCGGGATAATGCCGTTCGCTGGAAGGCGTTCATGTCCAAACATCCAACCATTGCAGAACACCTGGAAGCTAGCGGAGTTTCGCGCAGAAGCTTTCTCCAGTTATGCGGCATGTTGATGGCCAGCGCACCGGTGGGATTGGCGCTTACCGGCAAGGCCTCGGTCTTGCAGGTGGCGGAGGCTATCAGCAAGACTAAGCGGCCGTCGGTGATCTGGCTGCATTTCCAGGATTGCACGGGATGCACCGAGACTCTGTTGCGCACCTCGGCGCCTGATGTGGCTCACCTGATCCTTGACGTGATCTCCCTCGACTACCACGAGACCTTGATGGCTGCTTCAGGCGCGCAAGCGGAAGCGGCGTTGCGCTCCGCGATCGCCGAGAACGCGGGCAAATATGTGTTGGTGGTGGAAGGTGCAATTCCGGCCAAGGACGACGGCGTCTACATGCAACTGGGCGGCCGGCCGGCGGTTCAAGTCGTGCGGGAAGTTGCGGCGCAGGCCGCAGCGGTGATCGCGATTGGCTCCTGCGCCTCGTGGGGCGGCGTGCCGTCGGCAGACCCGAATCCCACGGGTGCGGTCGGGGTTGATTCCGTCGTGTCGGGCAAACCGATCATCAACCTCCCTGGTTGCCCGCCTAATCCTTACAACCTGCTGGCGGTTGTTCTGGAATACGTCACCATGCGCAAGCTGCCGGAGTTGGACGAATTCGGCCGTCCGAAGTTCGCGTATGACCGTGTGATCCATGAAAATTGCCCGCGGCGCGCACACTTTGATGCGGGCCGCTTTGCAGCCGCGTTCGGCGACGAAGGACATCGCAAGGGCTGGTGTCTGTACAAGCTCGGCTGCAAGGGGCCGGTCACTCACGCTGCTTGCTCCACGCGCCATTTCAATGAGATTCCCGGCGTGTGGCCGATCGGAATCGGGGTTCCCTGCCTGGGTTGCACGGAAAAGGCAGTGGTTTGGCAGATGGGCACATTCGAAACCGTCCCCATTCACCTGGCGACGCCACCTGAAACTTACCCGCCGATTTACAGCGCCGCGGGAGGAATCAAGGTAGGCGCGGCTGCCTTAGTAGGCGTCGTAGCGGGGGCTGTGGGCGGCGCTACCTGGGTGGCCTCGCAGCGCTTCCAGAGCAGCCAACAGGCGGGCATCGAACGAGTGCAAGTCGACCGCGCGTACGCCGAGAAACTTAAAGCGGCACCGGGAAAGCAGTCGGATAAGAAAGAGGACTGATGTGGCCATCACCCGGCGAGAATTGTTTACCACCATCGCCAAGGCCGGAATTCCGGCGGCCGTCGCCATCACGGTCGGCACCGAATCGCTAAAGGCGGAGAACATTCCGGTTCCGAATGCGGCTGTTGGATTGCTCTATGACGCCAGCATCTGCATCGGTTGCAAGGCCTGCGTGGCCGCCTGTGCGGAGGCGAACAACACTCCGCCCGATACTCGCGGCGACAAATTGCATCAGGCGCCGACGGACCTCAACGATGTTACCCGCAACATCATCAAGCTCTATAAGTCCGAGGCTGGCTCTGTTTTTTCTTTTGTGAAACGCCAGTGCATGCACTGTTTGGATCCGGCTTGCGCGGCGGGCTGTCCTTTTCAGGCTTTGTATAAGGATAAGGAAAGCGGCATCGTGCGGTGGGATGCGGACAAGTGCATCGGCTGCCGCTATTGCACCATCACCTGCCCGTATCACGTGCCGCGTTTTCAGTGGCAGGGGTTCAATCCGCGAGTGACCAAATGCGAACTGTGCCATGAGAGGCTGGAGAAAGGGCTGAAGCCGGGATGCTCCAGCGTGTGTCCCACAGGAGCTGTGATCTTTGGCCCGCGCACGGTGTTGCTGTCAGAGGCCAAGCAGCGCATTAAGAATAATCCCGGCCGCTACTATCAGAAGCGCGTGTATGGGGAAACTGACAACGGCGGCACACAAGCGCTGTATCTCTCTCGTGTCCCCTTCGAAAAACTCGGCCTGCCGGAACTAGGACCGGAATCGGTGCCCGCCAGGACGCTGCGCTGGCAGAGACGCCTTTACCAGTACTTCGCGCTGCCGGCAGTGTTGTATGTCGGCTTGGTGCAGGTCATTCGCAAGAGCCTGAAGGGTCATGAGCAGGAAGCCCATGAACGCGAAAAGCAGACCGGATTGAGAGCGCAACTATGAGCACGGCAACGATTGGCAACGCGCCGGTCACTACCCCAATCACTACCAACGAGACTCGCTGGGAGCGGGCCGTGCCGGTGTACGGGGTCCCCGTGGTGAACGGATTCTTTCTGGCGCTGTGTGGCATGACTCTGTTGGCGTTGCTGTTGACGGCTTACCGTGAACTCGCTGGTCTCGGCCCCGTTAGCGGAATGAACGACGCGTTCGGATGGGGAATCTGGAAAACGTTTAACGTGATGGTGCTCACGGGATTAGGTTCGGGCGCATTCGCGGTGGGCATTGCTGCGTGGGTGTTTCGCCGCAAGCGTTTGCATGCGTTGATGCGCATGGCTCTGCTCACGAGTTTTCTGGCTTATGGATGCGGCCTTCTTTTGCTTGGTATTGATGCGGGGCGTCCGTGGAACTTCTATTGGATCGTTTTCCCGTGGAAATGGAACATGCACTCGCCGCTGGCCGAGGTTGCGATCTGCATGTCGATTTATGCCATGGTCCCGCTGGCCATCGAAAACATTCCACCGGTGCTGGAGCGGCTCTGGTACTTTGATTCGCGCTTGCGGCCTGGAGTGGAGCGAATGGAGCGCCGGCTGCACTTCTTCTTTCCCTGGATTATTGCAGCCGCTTACTTGTTGCCAGGCATGCACCAATCGTCGTTGGGTGCGTTGATGCTGCTGGCTGGAGAACGAGTTCATCCCTTGTGGCAGTCACCGTGGCTGCCATTCTTATATTTGGGCGCGTCGACTTTCATGTCGTTTGGGTGCGTGGCCGGAACCACCATGTTGTGCTGCGTGGTGTGGAAGCGCGCAATGGATATGGAAGTTCTTGACGAAGCGGCGCGAATTACCGCTTGGCTGATTTTCGGCTGGCTCGCGCTGCGTCTGCTCGACATCATCTTCCGCGGAGCGTTGGGTACCGCCTTCCACGCCGACCGCTTTGCTGGCGTGTTCTGGCTGGAAACCTTGCTGACTTCCATCGGCGCATTGCTGCTTCGCCGTTCGCTGCGCACTCACGAGACGCGCTCGATGTTCCTGGGCTACGTGCTCAGTTCAGTGGGAGGCATGATCTACCGCTTCAGTCCCACGACCTTGGCATTTCGGCCTAATCCCGAATCGCTGTATTTCCCCTCCACCATCGAAGTTCTCGTGGCGCTTGGCTTCGTTTGCATGGGCATCGCGGGATTTCTTTTGGTCGTGAAGCGGTTTGGCATTCTTCCGGCTCCTCTCCAGGAATGGCACGACATGGCGAGTTATTTCCGGTTCCGCAGACCCTACATTCGGTGGACGGGATATTTCAAGCATGGATATTTCGGCGAAGACGAAGCTGAAGCAACAGACTCCGACTGACAGCAGGCATTATGGCAAAACGAATCACAATTGACCCCATCACCAGAATTGAAGGCCATCTTCGCATTGACGTAGAAGTGGACAACAACGCGGTCAGCAATGCATGGGCTTCCTGCACCATGTGGCGTGGCATCGAGAAGATTCTGCGCGGCCGCGACCCACGCGATGCCTGGCTATTCACGCAGCGCTTCTGCGGCGTTTGCACGACAGTTCATGCCATGGCGAGTGTGCGCGCGGTGGAAGATGCGTTGAAGCTTGAAATACCGCTCAACGCCCAGTACATTCGCAATCTCATCCTGATTGCGCACGCGCTGCACGATCACATTGTGCACTTCTATCAACTGTCGGCGCTGGACTGGGTGGACATTCTGCAGATTCCTAAGGCCGATCCTACAGCGACGGCAAAATTGGCGGAAAGTCTCTCGCCCTGGACACGCAATTCCCGCAACGAGTTCAAGGCCGCACAAGATCGGGTGAACGCCGTCGCCAGCAGCGGACAGCTTGGCATTTTCATGAATGGGTACTGGGGCCATCCGGCGATGCGGCTCTCGCCTGAGGTGAACCTGCTGGCCTTCACGCATTACGTGCAGGCGCTGGAGTACCAGCGCAAAGCTCTGCAGGTGGTGGGAATCCTGGGATCGAAGACGCCGCACATTCAGAACCTGACGGTCGGAGGCGTGGCTAACGCGATTGACTTGGACAGCCCCAGCGCCCTCGGCATGGCTGGCCTGGAAAACATCCGCGTGCTGCTGGACGAGGTCGTGCGGTTCATCAACGAGGTCTACGTAGTCGATGTTTGCGCCGTCGCTGCTATGTACGCCGACTGGTTCAAGATTGGCAGCGGTGTGCGAAATTATCTCGCCGTACCCGATCTGCCTTTGGACAGCGCGGGCACGGCCTATGACCTTCCCGGTGGTTACATCATGAATGGAAACATTGCGGGCGTGCATCCGTTCAAGACTGCATCGGACAAGGAATTTCGGGATGGGGTCAGCGAAGATGTGACACACGCCTACTATCAGGGTGCAAAGCCTCTGCATCCCTGGGTCGGAGAGACCGAGCCCGCCTTCACCGGTTGGGATGGCGAGCAGAAATATTCGTGGGTCAAGGCGCCGCGCTTCAAGGGTGATCCAATGCAGGTGGGCCCGCTGGCGCAGGTGCTGGTTGGTTACGCGCAAGGGCATCCGCTCACGCGCAAGTATACGGATCTCGCCATCGGCAAGATCCAGACCGTCGCGGGGATTCATGTAACACCTGACATGCTGCACTCGACGCTTGGCCGCCATGCCGCGCGGGCGATTCGGGCCGCCATGTTGGCGGAACTTGCGCAGAAGCACTGGCAGTTGCTGGCGGACAACATCGCCAAGGGCGATTACACGGTCCATAACCAACCTGTGTTTTCCGGGAGCGAAGTGGAGGGCGTGGGAACGCATGAGGCCCCGCGCGGTACGTTGTCGCACTGGATCGTGATCAAGGACGAGAAGATCAAGAACTACCAGGCGGTTGTGCCTTCAACCTGGAATGCCAGCCCGCGCGACCGCGCCGGAAACCACGGTCCTTACGAAGCTTCGCTGCTGCACACGCCGCTGGCCCGGCCTGAGGAACCGCTTGAGGTTCTGCGGACAGTGCACTCCTTCGATCCCTGCATGGCCTGCGCCTGCCACGCGTTCGATCCATCGGGCCGCCAGATTGCCAAAGTGAAAGTGCTATGAAGAAGGTTTTGATCGGCGGGATCGGAAACGTCTTGCTGGGAGATGACGGCGTCGGGCCGTACGTCGTGCGGCTTCTGGCCGCCCGCTATGAGTTCGACGATGGCGTCGAAGTCGCCGACTTGGGGACGCCGGCCCTAGACCTGATCGATCAGATCTCCGCGAAGGATGCCGTCATTCTGATCGATTCCATCGACACCGAGGCTGCTGCGGGAGCGCTCGTGCTCTACCGCAAATCGGATATCGTGCGGCATTGTCCGGCGGTGCGCATGGATCCTCACTCGCCTGCTCTGGTCGACACCCTGCTCGGCGCCGACTTCTTCGGGGTCGCCCCCACCGATGTGCTCCTGGTCGGGATTCAAGCTGAGTCGTACGAGGCAGGTTGCAGCTTGAGCCAGCCTGTGAAGGCGTCGGTCGATCAGGCAATTGCGGAAGTCTTGCGTGAGTTGGATCACTTGGGGGTTGAGTACCGACGCCAGGAACATCCGGCTGAAGTCGATACTTGGTGGATACCTGAAGAGCAGGCGGAGTCTGCACTAGCCACGTAGACGCTTATCTTTGGCGTATTCGCGGTTGCCTTCTTTACGGTGTTCCTTTTCCCAGATGGCCAGCAGATCCGGCCCGTCTGCCAGAATGCCCATAACGCGATCGATGTACTGATCGGTAACGGGCAACTGCAGAACAATGCGACCCAACTGGTCTTCCAGAAACCTAACCTTGGTGCCGGCCTTGATTCCATGTTTGCGCTGAAGCTCGGATGGAATCACAAGCCGACCTTTCGATGTGAATTTAGAACAGGCGTCCTTCATGTCTTACAGCGCATCACAGGACAGTTTTAAATCCTGCGACGCTCGGCTAGCTGGGTAGTGGAGGACGGGCGTCTCGTCCGTCCAGCCGGGCGAGAACGCCCAGCCTCCATAATCTCACGACGCCCGCACCTTTGCCGCCGCTACTAACGCCTGTCCCAGGCTCAAACCCCCATCGCCGGAGGGTACTTCCTTTTGTGTGGAAACCTCAAATCCAGCTTTCGACAGGCTTGCTTCGAGCTGTTGTGACAGGTAGATATTGTGGAAGGTCCCGCCACTCAGGCAGACGCGGTTGAGAGCGGTTTTCGTTCGCAGAAGGGTTGCTAGCTGGACGAATCCTTCAACCAGGCCGTTGTGAAAACGCTGGCTGATGGCTGCCACTGGAAGCTTTTGGCCGAGATCACGGAGCAGCGCTTCAAACATTGGTCGCGTGCTGATGATCCAGCTATTGCCATCCGGCACCAATTCCAGAAGATATCCACTTTCGTCTTCTGACGAGGTTATCGCCATCTCCAGTTCGATCGCAGCCTGGGCTTCGTAATTCACCTGCTGACGGATCCCGATTAGCGCGGCGACGGCATCGAACAGACGTCCGCAGCTGGATGTGAGAGGTGAATTTACGCCGTGTTCGATCATGCGCACGAGGAAGTCCACCTTTGGTCGATTTAGTTGGCGCGTGAACGGAATATCCAGACCCAGAACGTCCAGCTTCAGAATGTCTCGCCCGAAATGATGAGCTAGGTAGCTTACCGCCATGCGCCAAGGCTCGCGGATCGCGGCCGCTCCGCCGGGCAACGGTACATATTCGAAGTGAGCAGCACGTTCGAAGCCTTCATAGCCAGCGGTGAGCACTTCCCCGCCCCAGATATTTCCGTCGGTGCCGTAGCCGGTGCCATCGAGGGCGAACCCGATCACGCGGCCTTTGAGGTGGTTCTCCGCCATACAACTCGCAATGTGGGCGTGGTGGTGCTGGACGGCAACCAACTTCGCTCCATTTTGTTGCAGCGCCCATTTGGTGGAGAAGTAGTCGGGGTGGAGATCGTAGGCGATGATCTCCGGTTGGATTTCGAGAGTCTGTTCAAGATGCCGGATGGCTTCGTGGAAAAAACTATAACTTTCGACATTTTCTAAATCTCCGACGTGTTGGCTTAAGAAAGCGTGCTTTCCTTTGGTGAGGCAGATGGTGTTTTTCAGTTCGCCTCCGACGGCCAGCACCGAAGGCTGGTCGTCTTTCAGAAAAACTGGCACCGGGACAAATCCGCGGGAACGGCGCAACTGCCGCGTAACGCCGCCTGCAACTCGGACTACGGAATCATCACAGCGCAGCAGGATGTCACGGTTATGGACGAGGAAATAGTCGGCAAGGCCGTGTAATCGATCGATGGCTTCTCGATTATCGATTGCGATTGGCTCCTCGCTCAGGTTGCCGCTGGTCATGACCAGGGCTTTGAAATCGCCTTCGGCAAGCAGTAGGTGGTGAAGCGGAGTGTATGGGAGGAAAATTCCCAGGTAGCGGTTGAAGGGCGCGACTGCGTCGGCAATCAAGTTAGGCGTTTTTTTCGGAAGCAAAACAATGGGCCGTTGGATCGACTGCAGAACAGTCGCTGCCGCAGTTTCTAATTCGCAGATTTCCTGGGCAGCGTGCAGATCTGGGACCATCACGGCGAACGGCTTTTCCACCCGGCGCTTGCGCTGACGCAGCAGAGCCACAGCGGCGGGGTTTGTGGCATCGACGGCCAGATGAAATCCGCCGAGGCCCTTTACGGCAACGACCAAGCCCGCATGCAATCCGGAGATCGCTTCGACGATTGGATTCCGGCATTCGATTCGCCGTCCAGCTTTATCCCAGAGTTCGACTCGAGGTCCGCACTGCCAGCAGGCGTTCGGCTGGGCGTGGAAGCGGCGATCCAGGGGATTTTCGTATTCCGCGAGACATGCCGGGCACATAGGAAATATTGCCATCGATGTGCTGGGCCGGTCGTAAGGAATATCGCGGATGATGGTGAAGCGCGGGCCGCAGTTGGTGCAATTGATGAACGGATAGCGATAGCGCCGGTCTTTGCTGTCGAACAATTCACGCAGACAATCCGGACATACCGCGACGTCTGGCGAGATGAGCGTACGAACTTCCTCACCCTCGTAGCTATGAACGATGCGGAAGTCCTGATCGCCGTCGATCTGCGTGTTACAAATTTGCACGGGATGGCAGGGTACGTCGTGCACGGCCACGCTCGTAATCCGCGCCAGGGGCGGCGCTTCGGCCGGCAGGTGCTCGACGAAATCCTGAACTGTTTCTGCTGGGCCCTGAATTTCGATGGTTACTCCGGCGGATGTGTTGTGAATCGTGCCCTTAAGATGCCTGCCGGTAGCGAGACGATAGACGTACGGGCGAAATCCAACGCCCTGCACAATGCCTGAAACTTCGATCTGGCGACGAACTTCCATACATCGTCAGCTCACAGTCTCTTGCAGTGATTTGTGCGCAGTGCGCCGCTGCTCCAGCCAGTTCATCCATTCGTGCAGACCGTTGCCGGTCAGGCAAGACACTTTGACAATCTCCATGCCGGGATGCACTTTGCGGGCGTTGCCCGCCGCCACATTGATGTCGAAGGGGACGTAGGGGAGCAGATCGACCTTGTTCAACACCAGCAAATCGGACTTGAAGAATATGGAAGGATATTTCAGAGGTTTGTCTTCGCCTTCGGTGACGCTGAGCACAACGATTTTGGCCGCTTCACCGAGATCGTAACTGGCGGGACAAACCAGGTTGCCGACGTTTTCAATGAACAGAAGATCGAGGTCTTCGAGACGCCAGTCGGCCAGGTGACGCTCGATCATGCGCGCATCCAGATGGCAGGTGCCGCCGGTCGTGATTTGCTTCACCGGAAAATTAAATCGCTTCAGCCGGTTGGCATCGTTTTCCGTCTGAATGTCTCCGGTTAATACGGCCACGCGATCATTCCGCGGCAACGATTCCAATGTGCGCTCCAGAAGGCTGGTCTTGCCGGAACCGGGAGAACTAATGAGGTTCAGGCACAAGATGCCATGCTCTTGAAATCGGGCACGCAGTTCACCCGCGATGCGATCGTTCTCACTGAGTACTTTTCGCTCCAGCGGTACTCGCTCCATACTCTTCCACCTCCAGATAGGCCAACTCCAGTTCATCTCCACTGATGCACGCGGTTTCGAGACTCGCGCATTGCGGACAGCGGGAATCGTAGTCGCGCACGATGAACTCTTGTCCACAGATTTCACAACGATGGCGGCGGGGACAAACTTCGATTCCCAACTCAAGTGACGCCAAATCTGTTTCCTGAATGATCGCTTCAAAACAGAAGCGCAACGCTTCCTGATCAATGGCCGCCATTTCGCCAATGCGGACGCCGACTTTGCACGGGTACGTTCCGGGATGAAGACCCATCTCCGTTCTGACCGCTTCCAGCACCGAATTTGCGATTCCCATCTCGTGCATAATCTCTTGTAGAAATGCGGCTTGCCGCGTCTCCCTCCGCATCTCTAGTCGGTCCGAAGGAAACGGGGCAAGCCCCGTCTCTACAGTAAATATCAGCAGATGCGAGGCAACTGATCTCCCGCCAGCATGTCCACAATGCGGGTCGTGCCCAGCGGCGTTCGCATGGTTACCATGCCCGGGTTCTCTTTCTTGACCGTGCCAATGATCTGCGCCTCTGCTCCCAGAGGATGACGTCGCATTGCCTGCAACACCGCGTCGGCGGCCCCGGGGGCGACGATTGCGATCAGCTTGCCCTCGTTGGCCACGTAAAGCGGATCCAAGCCGAGCAACTCGCACGCGCCTTGGACCTGTTCGTGGATCGGGAGAGAGCGTTCGTTGATTTCAATTCCGACTCGCGAACGCTCAGCGATTTCGTTCAGCGTGCTGGAAACGCCACCTCGGGTTGGGTCGCGCATGCAGCGAATGTCGTGCGATGCGCTCAGCATCTCGGCCACTAGTGTGTGCAAGGCGGCGCTGTCGCTTTGAATCTGAGTCTCAAATTCCAGTCCCTCACGTTGCGCCAGAATCGCGATACCGTGATCGCCGATCGAACCGCTCAGTAGCACCTTGTCCCCGGGAGTAGCCTGATCGGCGGAAAGCTCGACGCCTTCGGGGACGAGTCCAATTCCTGTGGTGTTGATGAATAACCCGTCGCCCTTGCCTTTTTCAACGACTTTCGTATCGCCTGTCACAACCTGCACGCCCGCTTCCGCTGCCGCCTGGCGTAGCGAATTCACCACACGGCAAAGGTCGTTCATGGAGAAACCTTCTTCGATGATGAAGGCAGCGCTCAAAAAGAGCGGCGTCGCGCCACCCATCGCTAAATCGTTCACCGTGCCATGAACCGCAAGGGAGCCTATGTCGCCGCCGGGAAAGAACAGTGGCTTTACTACGAAGGAATCGGTGGTGATGGCCAGGCGTTGGCCGTTACGTTCACGATCGCCTGGTCATCCAGACGCGACAATACGGGATTCTTCAACGCGGGCAGGAAAACGTCGCGAATCAACTCGGCGCTCAGCTTGCCGCCGCTGCCGTGCCCCAGCAGAATTGTGTCTTTAGCTGGAAGCGGCACGGCGCAGCTTAATTCGATGATGGTTTTTGTCGACAACAGCCCTCCTAACTCGCGACCGTGTGGCGCCGATAGTGATAGTAGGCTGCGCATGCTCCTTCGGTAGAGACCATGGGCGCGCCCAAAGGATTTTCCGGGGTGCAGCGCATGCCAAACGCGGGACAATCCGTCGGCTTCTTCAATCCCTGCAAAACCTGGGCGCTGATGCACTCGGCGGGTTCGTCCACTGAGAGTTCGCGCAAATCAAAGATTCGGTCGGCGTCATAGTCCGCGTATTCCGAGCGCAAACGCAAACCACTGTGCGGGATCGGGCCGATGCCGCGCCACTTCTGGTCTGCGACCTCGAATACCTCCGCCATGATCTGCTGTGCCGGCAGGTTCCCTTGATAGCTCACCGATCGCACATACTGGTTTTCAAGTTTAGCCTCGCCTGCCTCTAGCTGCCGGATCAGCATGAGGACGGCTTCCAGAATATCTACGGGTTCGAATCCCCCGACCACAATGGGCACGCGAAAATCTCGCACCAGATCCTCATAGTCTTTGCATCCCACGACCGTGCACACGTGCCCGGGGGCGATGAACGCTTGCACGCGGTTCGTCTGAGAAACCATCAAGGCGCGGATTGCCGGCGGCACCAGTACGTGCGAAACCAGCATGGAAAAGTTCGTGAGACCCTCGCGCTTGGCTTGCCATGCGGCCATCGCGTTCGCGGGAGCCGTAGTCTCGAAACCAATCGCCAGAAACACGACTTTACGATCAGGATTCGCGCGGGCGATCTTTACCGCCTCCGTCGAGGAATAAGCGATGCGCACATCCGCACCCTGGGCCTTGGCGCGAAGCAGATCCGAGCGCGATCCAGGCACGCGCAGCATGTCTCCATAAGAAACGAGAATTACGTCGGGGCGCAACGCTAACTCGATGGCTTTGTCAACGATTTCAAGCGGCGTGACGCAGACTGGACATCCCGGGCCATGCACGAGTTCGATACCGCGGGGCAGGAGTTCGTCAATGCCGTAGCGCATGATGGTGTGGGTCTGGCCGCCACAGATCTCCATCAGGACCCAGGGGCGGGCTGTGCGCTGGACGATCTCAGCCGCCAAGGCCAGGGCAATGCGCTGGTCACGGTATTCGTCAAGATATTTCATATCAAGAAATCCGGTGCGAGCCCCACAACGTTCACGCCGAATGAGTACGTGCAAAAACTACGGTTCGGCTCGGGGAAATTCTGCTTCCAGCGCTCCCATTTCTTGGAGAAGCTTGTATGTGCGCTCGGCTTCGGATGAGTCCACACGGCTGATGGCGAAGCCAACATGGACCATCACGTAGTCGCCCAGCCCAGCCTCAGGCACAAAATCAAGAGACACCTGGCGCACGATCCCGCCGAACTGCACGCGGGCCGCACGCATCTGACCCAATTCTTGAATTTCGAGAATTTTCCCTGGTATTGCGAGGCACACGGCGGTTTCCCCATAGTCAGTACAATACTGTTCGCTCCCGCGATCTGTGACGAACGACACACTGCAATGTGACGAATGGCACATGACGGCCGGATCCACGCTCGACGAATTTAACGAATCCACAAAGACTAAAGGTGAGGATGATAGCACCCGCCGGCCGCGAGATTTTGTGAGGTGGGTGAGCCGGAGTCTCAACGCGTCCCCTTTTCGGGCGACGTCGCCTCGACGGGTCAATCGCATGTAATAGTTTTGTAATGTGTATCAAAGAGCACTGCGAAGATTCTCTGCACTGGGCTAGGCTCGAAATACAAACCACATGGAAACTCATCCCAAGGGCAGTTACGCTCGCATTCTTTTGAGTTCGGTCTTCGGGCCTTATGCGCAAGACGACGAATTTGGCAGCCGCTCCATTAATCCCATGGAGCTCTATCACAACCAAGTCACCCGGGCGCAAGGCAGCTTCTCGCTGCGCATGTTCCATCGCTCCTGGGGCATCATGATGATTCAGGAAAACATTTCCGCGCCCTGCAGCGTGCTGGATTTTCCCACCCGCGACGCTTTTGCTCGTGAATTGACTACGAACCACTACGACATCGTTGGGATCTCCTCGATCATCGTGAATGTTTTGAAGGTCCGGGAGATGTGCCGTATGGTGCGAGAACTATCGCCCAATTCGGTCATCGTGGTGGGCGGACACGTGGCAGCGATTCCCGGCGTGGAAGCGATGGTCGACGCGGACCATATCGTACGCGGAGAAGGTATTTCCTGGATGCGCCGCTATCTGGGCGAAGACGAGCACGCGCCGATCCGGCATCCTGCCATTGTTTCGGGTTTGCAGACACGCATCCTGGGAGTGCGCCTGCCGCAGCGCAAGGGCGGAACGGCGGCAACGATCATCCCGTCGGTCGGGTGTCCCATGGGATGCAACTTCTGTACTACGTCGGCTTTTTTTGGCGGCAAAGGAAAGTTTGTCAACTTTTTCGAGACCGGCGATGAACTTTTTGATGTGATGTGCGGGATCGAAGCTGAGCTAAAAGTGCATTCCTTCTTTGTAATGGATGAGAACTTCCTGCTCAACCGTACGCGGGCCATGCGCCTGCTGGAGCGCATGAAAGAGGCAGGCAAGAGCTGGGAGCTTGCAGTCTTTTCTTCCGCCAATGCAATTCGAAAATACACTATGCTGGAACTGGTCGAACTCGGTGTTTCCTGGGTATGGATGGGTTTGGAATCTCCCAAGTCCAGCTATAACAAACTGCAGGGGACGGACATTGGGCATCTCACGCGTGAGCTTCGCGAACATGGCATACGCGTGCAGGGCTCGACCATCATCGGACTGGAGCACCATACCCCGGACAATATCGTGGGAGAAATCGAATCGGCGGTTGACTACCAGACCGACTTCCACCAGTTCATGCTGTACACGCCGGTTCCGGGCACGCCGCTTTACCAGGAGATGGCCGAGCAGGGTCGTATGCTCACCGATGTTGACTTCGCCGACGTGCATGGGCAATACAAATTTAACTTCCGGCACCGCGCCATCTCTCGCGAGGATTCAAAGCGATTCTTGGACTGGGCGTTCTGGCGCGATTTCGAGCGCAATGGGCCGAGTCTTTATCGCATGTGCCAGACCATGCTCCAGGGCTGGCGGCGTTATAAGGACGACCCCGACCCACGCGTCCGTGAACGGTTTAGGCGGCAGATGAAAAAGCTCGGCGGCGCTTACAATGCCGCGCTTTGGGTGATG
>Ga0187818_10000371_pt1 | contig 15842 bp, 12 predicted proteins | sample NC_wetland_sal_i_14_FD_130581 | JGI IMG/M metagenome (GOLD analysis project Ga0187818, IMG submission 130581) | Wetland sediment microbial communities from Neuse River Estuary, North Carolina, USA - SO4_3 | ecosystem: Environmental > Aquatic > Freshwater > Wetlands > Sediment | place: USA... | reverse complement strand
CTGGGCGGCGGTTGCCAGGTGCCCATCGGAGCCTTTGCTGAAGTTCGCAACGGGCGGTTGCACCTGGACGCCATCGTGGCGCATCCCGACGGTTCCCGGCTGCTGCGCGAGTCGCGCCAGGGCAGCGATCCAATTGCGCTGGGCGAATCGGTCGGCGAAACCCTTCTGGGGCGCGGCGGCGACGCAATTCTGGAAGAAGTGTACGGCCAAGGCATCGCTTTGCCGCAGCAGCCATGACAGCTCGGAAGCAAGTTGGGGAAGGAGATTCCTCCCGCGGGAAGCAACCCGGAAATTGGTTTTGGGAGGGGCACGGCTTAAGCCGTGCCGACAGGATTTTGGTTTTCGACCACCCCGAGCGAGCGTTAGCCCGCGAGGAACGCGCCTGCGAGTAGCAAAATGGACAAATTAGAGCTTGTCACACTTCTGTCGGGCCGAGAGCCAGAAGCGATCACGCGAACCTTGGCCATGATGGCATACAATCCCGCGATCGGTCGCGTCCTGGAAAAGGGCGGCGTGGCGAAGTTCGTGGATTTGATGGTTGAAACAATGCCGAGGTTCTACGGGAACGTCACCCGCGAACAGGGTTTCTCGCTCGTCGGAATCAACAAGGAGATTTATCTAGCCTGGCAGGAGTTGCTTCGCTCGCTCTACCCGGCCAAGCCGGTAATGCTTGATGTAATTTGGGCCTTGGGCCGAAGGAAGGTTCCAGACCTGGAGGAGGAAGCGGGACCCTAGTGGCCGAGGCAGATTCCTCATTTATCTCTCGTGAAAATTGGCACACGACAACCAGAACATTCCCTGCTTTCAGGCCTGCGCATTCTTGTAGGCCGTGCTCGTCATCAGGCAGACGCGCTGTCTTCCGGTCTGCGTGAACTCGGAGCGGAAGTCATTGAGATTCCGTTCATCGAGATTCGCAAACCGCGTTCTTACAAGCCTCTCGAGTCGGCTCTGAAAAACCTCAGCGACTACGACTGGCTCATCCTCACCAGCGTGAACGGGGTTGAGGCGGTTTGGGATCGGCTAAGAAAGCTTCGCCTGAGCGAGAAGCAGCTTCAACATCTGCAACTGGCCGCCATCGGCCCGGCAACCAGGAAGGCAATCGAAAAACGCGGTGTCCGGGTCGACGTCGTTCCAGAAGAATACGTGGCCGAGTCCGTGGTCGAGAGCTTGCGCGACCAGATAGCCGGGAAACGGGTGCTGCTAGCGCGGGCCAAAGTTGCCCGCGACGTGATTCCTCGCGAATTGCGCAAACTGGGAGCGCGGGTGGACGTGGTTGAAGCCTACGAAACCGTGATTCCGCGATCCTCGCGCGTTCGTCTGCGCACCGTGCTGAAAGATGCGAAGTGTCGCCCGGACGTCATTACGTTCACCAGTTCGTCTACGGTGAGGAATTTTGTGACGCTTCTCGGCGGCGCGCACGGGCGGGACGCCCGCGCCTACATTAGCGGGCCTAACGGCGTGAAGCTTGCTTCCATTGGCCCGGTTACGTCATCGACGCTGCGCGAACTTGGCCTGGCCGTGGAGATTGAAGCCAGGGAATACACCATCCCGGGTCTGATCGAGGCGATCGTTGCATTCGGCGGATGATTTAGAAAAGTACCGCTTGGGCACTGCCGCTAGTCCACACCCAGCGTCGCCAGAACCTGCTCCAGCGTATCAGCATTCACGGACAGCCAGCGGCCGGTGCCAATCATGTTCTCCATCTCGTCGAAAGCCTGAAAAAGGCGCATCTTGACCGCGCCGTACTGTTCAGCATCGTTCAGCGCGCGGCCGTGCTTCGTGGCCCACGCCTGGATAGCTTCCTGCGGCAGAAAAACACTGACCGCGAATGTGGTCTTGCGGTCGGAGGTAACATCAAAAACGTACTCCGTAGCCGCGCTTTCGGAAGAATCGACTGCCGCACGCTTCCCCACAAAATAGTACTGGTAAACGTATCCTTGGCCGCCCGTGTACGTCTTCATGCGACGCAGAGTCATGGATCAAAACCAGCAGTGACTAGCCAGTAGATGGTAGCTAGGGCTCAATCTTCGCCTCCCGCAAACGCTTGGCCGCGGTTTCCGAAGTGAGCGGCGAGTAATAGACCTCTTTGAAGGTGTACGATTTCGCTTTTGATCCGAGGATGGGCAGAATCTCGATATGCCAGTGGTAATCCTCGTCGATCGTCTTCCAGTAACCCAAGCTTGCCGACGGGTGCTGACTGTTGGGTGCAGTGTGCAGCACGAGGTAAAACTCCTCGGTGATAGCGCGTATTCGTTGCAACGTACGCCGCAGAAGAGCGCCCAAGTCGCGCAACATCCCGGAGCGACTCACGCTGAAGCGTTCAAAGGAAGCTTCGTGAGTGCGAGGCAGTATCCAGGTTTCGTAGGGCACCCGCGGCGCGTACGGACAGAGAGCAATCAGGTCGCCGCGAACTTCGAGTACACGCAGTTCCTGTCTCATTTCCTGTGCAATGATGTCACAAAAAACGCAACGCTCCTTGGCAGAGAAGTATTCACGGCTGGCGCGCAACTCGTAGAGCACGCGCCTCGGCACAAATGTAGTCGCGGTAAGCTGGGAAGTGGGGTGGTCGAACTCTTGCCCAGCGCTGTTTCCGTGGTTCTTGAAGATGCTGACGTACTTAAGCCGGCCGTCGCGCTTGAGGTCCTGGATGCGTTGCGCAGCGAGCAGCAGGAACTGTTCGATGTCAGCATCACTGGCGTTCCACAAGTGGCCATCGTGGCGCGGACTTTCCACCAGGACCTCGTGCGCCCCGATCGGCCGCATTCGGTCATAGATGCCATCAGCCCGCCGTGCCGGTTCGCCCTCGACGTGATACAAGGCCATGGGGTGCACCACCGCGCGCGCCGACCAAGGCGCATCTTGAGCCCCCGACATGCTGGAGACGACCTGTGGCGGCGGGGAAAAACCCGGGCAAAATCTGCAGGAAAGTTCCGAACGCGGTCCGCTTTCAGCAACGTCATCCCCGGTAATGACCCAGGAGCGAGTAATTGGATCCTTGCGAAGCTCCATGCGATAAGGAAAGCACTCTTACGCGATTGGCGTCAACCTCAGTTTTGCACCGCAGGAATGGACGCCGCCGTTTGTTATAATCCGCGCACGAAGCCGCTTGAGATGACCGAGCCGTCCACCCCGTTGATGCGGCAGTACACCGCCATCAAGAAGGAACACCCTACCGCCTTGTTGTTTTTCCGCTTGGGCGATTTTTACGAGCTTTTCTTCGAGGACGCCATCCTGGCCTCGCGCGAGTTGCAGATCACGCTGACCTCGCGCAATAAGGAAAAGGGCATCGCGGTTCCCATGTGCGGTGTGCCCTACCACGCTGCCGAAGGCTACATCTCGAAACTGATTCGCAAGGGATTCAAGGTTGCCATCTGCGAGCAGATGGAGAGTCCCAGTTTTGCCAAGAAGCTGGTACGGCGCGAAGTCACCCGTGTGGTTACGCCCGGGACGGCCGCCGATGCAGCGCTCAGTTCTGAGGAGAACAATTTTCTGGCGGCCCTGGCGCAAAACGGAGACCGCGTGGGCTTCGCCGCTCTGGATCTTTCCACCGGAGAATTCCGTGCTACCGAGTTTCACGGGGCGGATGCGGCGGCCCGAATTCAGGAAGAGCTGCAGCAGCTCAGGCCGAAGGAAGTTTTGTATGGTTCGTCGGCGCCGCTGTTTGAGACCGAGCTGTCGAGCTCTGCTCGACCGGACCCTTCGGCTTCGCTTAGGGCAGGCTCGCGCCCGTCCCCTCGTGGTTCGAGGAGTTATGCCGAGACGCCACTCGACGACTGGATCTTCGCGCCCGATCATGCCATTCCTCTGCTGGAAAATCATTTTGGTGTTTTGTCGCTGGAGGGTTTCGGGCTTGCTGGCAAACCAGCCGCGGCCTCGGCAGCCGGCGCGATTCTTCATTACGTCCGCTCTACGCAGCGTGGGACTTTGGATCATGTGGATCGCATCGGATTTTATGAGCGGCAGAACTGCCTGGTGCTCGATACGGTCACGGTTCGCAACCTGGAATTGATCGAGCCATTGTTTGCCGGGACAGACGCGGGAGTAACTCTGTTCCGCTCCATCGACGCAACCGTCACGCCTATGGGCAAGCGGCTGCTGCGTTCGTGGATGCTGCGGCCGTCCATCGAAGTGGCACAAATCAATGCGCGCCTGGATGCAGTGGAAGCGCAGGTAAGGGAAACCGTCGCGCGCGAGGAATTGCGGCGGGCTTTCGACGGAATTCTGGATCTGGAACGACTGCTGAGTCGGGTAACACTGGAAACCGCGAATCCGCGTGATGTAGTTGCGCTCGCAGCGTCATTGCAGAAAATCCCCGGGCTTCGTTCGGCGTTGGCGCGGTTCACAACGGAGCGTCTGAAAACCCTGCACGGGGCAATCGATGAGCTCGGTGACCTGCGGGAGCGGATTGACGCGACAATCATCCCCGAGCCCCCGATTTCTCTCAGTGACGGTGGCGTGATCCAAAGCGGCGTGGATAAAGACCTGGACGAGCTGCGCGCTCTCAGCCGGAACAGCAAACAGTTTCTGGCGCAGATCGAGCAACGGGAGCGGCAGCGCACCGGAATTTTATCGCTGAAGGTCAAGTTCAATTCGATTTTTGGCTACTACCTCGAGGTTTCAAAACCCAACCTGCACCTGGTCCCGCCGGACTACGAACGTAAGCAGACGTTGGTGAACGCCGAGCGCTTCACCACGCCCGAGCTGAAGGAGTACGAATCAAAGATTCTGGATGCCCAGGAAAAAATCGTCGAGATCGAGCGGCGGCTCTTCGCTGAGCTGCGCGCCGCCATTGCGGGTGAGGCGAAGCGCATCCGGCAGACTGCATTGGCATTGGCGGAGGTCGATGTGCTTGCGGCGCTGGCGCACATCGCAGCTCTGCGCAACTACTGCCGGCCGAAGTTTGACGATTCTGCCGACATCGAGATCATCGGGGGACGGCACCCGGTCATCGAACAGCAGGAGATGGCAGGTGGCAACGAGCGTTTCGTGCCCAACGATTTATATCTGAATTCGACCACGCATACGGTCTTAGTTCTTACCGGCCCGAATATGGGTGGCAAGTCCACGTACCTGCGGCAGGCAGCGCTGATCGTGATTCTGGCGCAGATGGGGTCGTTTGTTCCAGCGAACTCCGCGCGCCTGGGTGTAGTGGATCGCGTTTTCACTCGCATCGGAGCTAGTGACAACCTTGCCCGTGGGCGATCCACCTTCATGGTCGAGATGACGGAGACGGCAGCCATCCTGCACACAGCGACGCCACGGTCGCTCATCCTTCTCGATGAAGTGGGACGCGGCACCGCGACTTACGACGGATTGGCCATCGCCTGGGCAGCAGTCGAATACATACACGCCCGCACGCGGGCCAAAACCCTCTTTGCCACGCACTATTTCGAGCTGACTGAACTTGCAGACCGGCTTTCGGGAGTCAAGAACTACCACGTCTCAGTGAAAGAAACGAGCGGCGGAATTGTTTTTCTGCGGAAAGTGGCGCCAGGCGCGGCGGACCGCAGTTACGGAATTGAAGTGGCGAAGCTTGCTGGATTGCCCAATGAAGTGGTTGAGCGGGCGCGGGAGGTGCTCGCCGAGCATGAGAGCGCGGAACAGCGCGTGACCGAGCAGTTGGCCAGCGACGAATTGCGGCCGCGACCACCAGCTCAACTCACAATTTTCACGCCGCTGTCTCAGCCGGTGCTGGAAAGACTGCGCGAAGTGAATTTGAATCAGTTAACGCCGTTGGAGGCATTGAATTTATTGGCGGAGCTGAAGAAGCAGATTGAGTAGCTAGTAGTCACTAGTCAGTACCTAGGGTGACTCGTGCTCTGACGTGCGAATCCCAGCTCCGGACTTTTAGACAATGCGCAAATTTCGACCTGATTTCCGGCAATCTCTCGGACAGCTCCTCGTCGTTGGCTTCGACGGCACTGAAATGTCGTCGCGGCTGCGTTCGCTGCTCACGCGCATTCAGCCGGCCGGCGTCATCCTGTTTGCCCGCAATATCACCGAAGCTGAGCAGACCCACAAACTCCTCCAGGAATGCCACGCGTGCGTTTCGACGCCATTGTTCACTTGTGTAGATATGGAGGGCGGGAAAGTAGATCGGTTTCGCAATGTGACTGGACCCGCGCCGTCCGCGGCCGATGTTTTCGCAACCGCAGACCGCAAGCTTTTTCGTAAACACGGCAAGCTGATTGGCGAGTCGTGCCGTGCGCTTGGCTTCAACATGGATTTTGCGCCCGTGGTCGACCTGGCATCCGAAGCATCGCGTAAGGTTATGAGTTCGCGGGCGGTTTCTGATGATGCCCAAGAAGTGATTGTCTACGCCCGGGAGTTCCTAGCCGGACTGCGGTCGGCCGGCGTGCTGGGCGCGATCAAACATTTCCCCGGGCTCGGCGACGCCAATCTCGACACCCACCACGAACTCCCCAGCGTGCGAAAGCCGTGGAAAAAACTCTGGGACCAAGACATCGCGCCGTATCGTGCGCTGCGACGGGAACCGGCCATGGTTCTGGTTGGCCACGCTGCATATCCAGCAGTCACCCGTGATCGCACGCCCGCCTCACTGTCAAGGAAATGGATCACTGATGTGCTGCGAAAAAAGATCGGCTATCGCGGTCTCGTGGTTTCTGACGATCTGGAAATGGGCGGTGTGCTGAAAGCGGCCCCGATCGAGCAGGCGGCAGTGGAATTCATTCGTGCCGGCGGCGACCTATGCCTGATCTGCCACACCGAAGAACTCATCCTTCGTTCCTACGAAGCGCTAATCAGAGCAGCCGAACGTGACCGGAGATTCGCCAAGCGCGTCGAGGAATCGGTTTCACGTGTGTTAGCGTTCAAGAAGAAATCTAAAGAACTGAAGCGGCAAGCGCCAGCACCCACAGCCGAAAGAGTGGACAGGCTTTCACGGCACTTGTGGGAGTTCGGCGAGCAAGTCCGTCTTGAGACCATCAAGCGACAAGGCGTCGACTTGCAGGAGCCGGCATGATCGTTGCCGGAGTGATGAGTGGGACCTCCGCCGATGGAATTAATGTGGCGCTGGTGCGCGTGACCGCTCCTTCTCTTCGCCGGGCGGGGACGACCGGCCTCCATCGCAAGATAAAATTCGAACTTCTTGCACACGCGGAGTATCCCTATCCCCGAGAAGTTCGCCGCACCGTGTTGGCGGCGATGAACTCCACTCGGGCCAGCGTGGCCGACCTTGCCAGATTGAACTTCTTACTCGGCGAACTCTACGCCCAGGCGGTCATTGCCACGCAGCGCCGGTTTCGCTTGAAAGCCGAGTTGGTAGGGTGTCACGGCCAGACGCTGTATCACCAGGGAGAGCCTGCGCCGTTTCTCGGACGCAAGCTCGCCGTAACCTGGCAAACTGGCGATGGGGCAGTGATCGCCGCCCGCGTTGGCGTTCCGGTGGTTTCTGATTTTCGTCTCGCGGATATGGCTGCGGGCGGCAAAGGCGCTCCGCTGGTTCCCTTCCTCGACTTCCTTTTGTATCGCGATCGCCGCATCGGCCGCATTGCGCAAAATATTGGTGGGATCGCGAATCTCACGGCGATTCCAGCGGGGGCTTCGCCTGAAAAAGTAATCGCCTTCGACACTGGTCCCGGCAACATGGTGATTGACGCGGTTACGGAACGACTGTTTAGGCAGCCATACGATCACGACGGGCGAATCGCCGCTTCCGGAACAGTGATTGATCGTGTGGTCAGGGATGTCTTGCAAGCACCGTTCTTTCGACGCAAGCCGCCAAAGACCGCCGGACGCGAGGAATTCGGCCGCGAGTTTGCAAACCTATTCGTCCGGCGTTGTGGAGGCGCGGATAGGCGCGATGTCGTTGCCACGACCACCGCACTGACAGCGATATCCATTGCCGACGCACTGAAACGATTCGTGCTGCGACCGCGGAGCACCTACCGTGAGTTCATCGTCTCCGGCGGCGGAAGCAATAATCCGACGCTGATGGCAATGTTGGCGAACCAATTGCGCCCGCTCGGCCTGCAGATCCGGTCGTCGGATGAGTTTGGCGTGCCTTCGGAGGCGAAAGAAGCGACTGCGTTCGCGTTATTGGCCTACGAAACGTGGAACCGGCGGCCATCGAACATTCAATCGGCCACCGGGGCGAAAAGGCCGGCGATCCTGGGAAAGATCTCGTATGCGTGAGCGGAAGCCGTTTCGCCGCAGGGCGGCGAATGCACATCCGGAGGCGGCTGTGCCCACGCTGTCTTTGGTGATTCGCGCGGTCATGGTTCTCGCAATCCTTATTCCACTTTGTTCCTGCTCCGCGAAGCCCGATCCCGACACGCTGGTCATGATCATCGAGAGCAGCCCCACAAACCTCGACCCACGGGTGGGGCTGGATGCGCAGTCTGAGCGCATCGACAACCTGATCTTCGATGACTTGCTCACGCGCGACGAACACCTCAACGTTCAGCCGGGGCTCGCCGAGCGCTGGGAAATTCCTGATCCTTTGACGTATGTTTTCCATCTGCACCCAGGCGTAAAGTTTCACGACGGGCGGCCGCTCACCTCGCGCGATGTGAAGTGGACCTTCGATTCCCTTCTGCAGGGCAAGATTCGCAGCACCAAGGCTGCCGCTTATCGCTTTGTAGATCACATGGACACACCTGACGACTACACGGTCTTGTTTCATCTGAAAGAACCGTTCGCCACATTGCTATGGAATCTATCGGACGGTGCCGTCGGCATTGTGCCTTACGGCAGTGGCGATGAGGTCAGCCGCCATCCTATTGGCTCGGGGCCGTTCCGCTTCGTCAGCGCCGAACAGGACAAGGAAGTCATCATCGAGCGCAACGATGATTATTGGGGTGAAAAAGCCCGGTTGAAGCGCGTACGCTTTGCGGTCATTCCCGATGCCACTACTCGTGCACTTGAGCTGCGTAAAGGCAGCGCGGACATCGCCATTAATGCGCTGACTGGGGACATGGTGCTGGCCATCGAGCACGAGCCGAGTCTTCAAATTCTGCACGCACCCGGGACCGTGCTCGCATACATGGCATTCAACACCCGGGATGCCATTCTCAAGGATGTACGGATCCGGCAAGCGCTAGCCTACGCCATCGATCGCCGCCCCATGATCCACTATCTGCTGCGTGACTTTGCGCGCCCGGCGTACAGCATTCTTCCTCCTGAGAGTTGGGCGTACAACGGTGACGTTCCGCGCTACGATTACAATCCCGAACGCGCCCGGCAGTTGCTTGAGCAAGCTGGATACCCGGCGGTGAATGGCGTGCGCTTTCATCTCACTATGAAGACTTCCTCCGATGAGGGCACGCGGTTGCTGGCGGCTGTACTGCAGCAGCAATTGCGTAAGGTCGGGATCGCTTTGGACATCCGAACCTTTGAGTTCGCGACATTCTTTTCCGATGTCACGCGCGGAGCTTACCAGGTGCATTCCCTGCGCTGGATCGGGGGCAATGAGGATCCGGAGATATTTGAATACGTTTTCCACTCAGCCCGGATTACGCCACGAGGAGCCAATCGCACTTTCTACGTCAACCCGCGTGCAGACGCATTGATTGACCAGGCACGCAGCGTGCTCGACCAAAACACTCGCAAGCAGCTTTATGCCGAGATCCAACACATCCTCGCCGAGGACGTGCCTTACATCAATTTGTGGTACATCGACAATGTGCTGGTAGCATCGAAGCGAGTGCGAAATCTGACACTGAATCCGGCGGGAAATTACGACTTCCTGAAGACGGCGGAGCTGGCGCACTAAGAGTTCATTCACAGCACCGTGTTAACATCGAAGTTTCGCATGCGCATTCTTTTTATCGGCGACATTTTTGGCAGGCCGGGACGAACCATCGTCAAAGAGCGGTTGCCGGGTCTGATCAAGGATCACGCCGTTGACCTGATCATCGCCAATGGCGAAAATGCAGCTGCCGGCTTCGGAATTACGCCGCCGCTGGCCGAAGAATTGTTTGAGATGGGCATCGACGTCCTCACCACCGGCAATCACATCTGGGATAAGCGGGAGATCGTGGAGTATTTCGAGGCGGCGGATGGAAATCCGCACAGCCCCGCCCGCCGGGTGTTGCGGCCAGCCAATTATCCGCCGGGCATGCCGGGTTGGGGCGTGTATGAGGGCAAGAAGGGCGCTGTCGCCTATGCGGTGATCAACCTGCAGGGACGCGTGTTCATGACCTCGAACGACGACCCCTTCCGGGTCGCCGATCAGTTGCTGAAGGAGATCAAAGCCAAAGTTATTTTGGTCGATATTCATGCTGAGGCCACGTCGGAAAAAGTGTCGATGGGCTGGTATCTCGATGGAAGGGTGACGGTGGTTGTGGGCACGCATACGCACGTGCCGACCGCCGACGATCGCGTGCTCCCGGGCGGTACTGCCTACATCACCGATGTGGGCATGACTGGACCCTACGACAGCGTGATCGGAGTGAAAAAGGAATTGGTCGTGGGCAAGTTTCTCAACAATATGCCGACCCGGTTCGAGGCCGCTTCCGGCGACGTCCGGCTGTGCGCCATCGTGGTGGATTGCGATGAGGCAAATGGGCGCGCAAGAGAGATCGAGCGAGTGATGATGAGTTAGAGAGTCAGGAGTCAGGAGTCAAGGAGTCAGCGGCTCAGGTGTGGGGGGGCGGATTTCAGCCACACCTTCGGGAATTGCAAGAAAGTCATGAATTCATTCGAACGTCAACCACAAACATTCAAGTCAAACGGCTTCCGCTGGATGGACGCGGACGCGTATCTATTCGACATTGACGGAACCTTGCTGGTCACACGCGACGGCGTCCATCGCGATGCTCTCCACCAAGCGATGCGCGAAGTTTACGGCGTCGATACCACGATCGATGGCATTGCGTATCACGGCAAGACCGATCTCGGCATTTTGCGCGCGGCGCTCGAGCGAGTGGGGGTTAAGCGGGATGTTTTCGAAGCCAAATTGCATTCCGCGTTGGACGTGGTCTGCCGGAATGTATCGGCCAATGCCAGCCGCATCGTCCCTAGTGTTTGCGTGGCGATTCCCGAGGTGCTGGCTCGATTGCAAGCTTCAGGCAAGTTGTTGGGCGTGGCCTCAGGCAATCTTGAATCGGTGGGCTGGCACAAGCTGGAGGCAGCTGGTCTGCGTGATTTCTTCAGCTTTGGCTGTTTCAGCGATCACCGGGAAAGCCGGGCGGACATCTTCCGCGAGGCAATGGACGAATCACGGCGCCAATTGGGCATGAGCGCCACGATTTGCTTCGTCGGCGACACGCCAGAAGACGTCAAGGCGGCCCAGCAGGTGAATGCGCACATCATCGCGGTATGCACCGGCATCTTTAAAGCTGACGAACTGGCCAGCCACCAGCCGGACGTATGCGTGGGGTCCTGCGCCGAGTTGCTATTAGCGATCTCGTAAATGGTCCGGTAGGGTGCTGCCGAGAAATAGGTGGCGTAAACGCCTGATTGAGACAATTATCGCCGCAAACCTCAGATATCCGCGCCCGGCTGGTACGCCTTGAGGTTGAAATCGGGGCGAAGCGCCTTCAGGTTCGGCCGCCTGGAGTCCTCTTGTTTCCCCTCATCACCACGGGGCAGGCCGAAGGTGTACACGTTGCCGTCGATGGAGCCGACATAAACCACCCCATTCGCTACGGCGGGCGAGGACTTCACTTCGTCGCCCGTGGCGTAGCTCCACAGCTTGACGCCAGTGTTGGCGTCCAGGGCGTACACGCCGTTGAAGGAGCCGACGTAAACCGCGCCATTCGCAACTGCGGGCGAGGAGAACACAGCTCCGCTCGTGTAGCTCCACAACGGGACACCGTTAATAGCGTTCAGCGCGTATACGTTGTTGTCGTACGAACCGACGTAAACCACTCCGTTCGCCACTGCGGGCGAGGATTCCACGCTGTTGCCGGTGGTGTAGCTCCACAGTTTGGCGCCGGTGCTGGCGTTCAGCGCGTACACGTTGCCGTTGCCGGAGCCGACATAAACGACGCCATAGGCGACCGCGGGCGAGGAATCTACACCGTTGCCAACGGCGTAGTTCCACACTTTAGCGCCCGTGTGGGCACTCAGGGCGTAGACGTTGCCGTCTTGCGAACCGACATATACCACCCCGTTCGCCACGGCGGGCGAAGAAAACACCGGCTTGCCGGTCGTATAGCTCCACAGCTTGGCGCCGGTGCTGGCATCCAGCGCGTACATCTTGTAGTCGTACGAACCGATATAGACCACACCATCCACCACGGCGGGCGAAGAATCCACCCCGTAGCCAGTAGCGTAACTCCACAGCTTGGCCCCGGTGCTGGCGTTCAGCGCGTATACATTGTGGTCCCAGGAGCCGACATAAACCACCCCATTGGCGACTGCGGGCGAAGACCCGACCTGGTTTCCAGTTTTGTAGCTCCACAGCTTTCTGCCGGTGCTGGCTTTCAGGGCGTACACGCTATGGTCGTCTGAGGCGACATAGACCACCCCATTCGCGATGGCGGGCGAAGAAGACACCTCGTCCTCGTTGCCGGTCGTGTAGCTCCACTTCAAGCCGAGGCTCCCAACCGTCTTGGGGTTCAGCACGTTCTCGTACGGGTTCAGGCGCGTGCCGTCGGCGTCGAAATGGAACTGACTCCAATTGGTCTGCACAAGAAATGGCTGCTGAGCACCCTTGTCGTTATTGCGCTCTAGCGCCGTGACCCAATGTTCGCCGGGATGCGCACCGCGTGGCGCGTGGATTCCCACGTCGTGGAATTCTCCCTCGCCATTGGTGACCACGAGCGCCTTGTCCTTCGTGTCGAAAAAGATATCCACTCCCACGTTCGGTTCAAAGCCGCGGCCCGAAACGAGAATCTTGCTCGTCGGAGGTCCAGATTTCTTCGAAAGAGCGATAGAAGGCGCGGCGCTGGCTATCTCACAGAGCAGCAAACACGCAAAGAACAAAAAGGCAAAAAAGGTGATTGGCTGAGAGCGTTCCCGAGGGTTGAACATATTCCCTCCTCGTTCAAGCCGCGAATGGGTTGCGGGGACAGCGTGCTTGAAACGTGCGGACAATCGTGTCCCCTTTCCGCTGGTTTGTCAATTGCAGCAAATAGTTGCATTTCTGGCGTGGTCAGGCGGCGTCTCATGATTGTTGACGTAAAAACCGTTAACACTCATTGACCCCGCAACGGGGTTTTGAGCGTAAACGCTGATTTCGTCATGTTTGCGACGCGATTGATCCGAGTGCTTTTGGGACAGCACTCCCTTCTGAGTGCCCTTCTCGTCTCCTGCGGGCAAAAGTGACGCTTCTCAGGAGCTTGTGTTTGTGTCGGGAGATGATGGTGAAATCCTCGGGAGTGCGGTGGGCACAGTCTGGGAGCGAGACAGGAACAACTGTTCCATCTTGCCCGAGATGCAGCGCCATGAACTCCGAGCAGCGGCTGCACAGCCAGAAGTATTCCACTCTGCTCTGGCTGCTGGCATAAGAGTTGACGGAAGGGGTCAATTCGGGGTCGGCTTCCAGCCGAAAAAGTCTTCCTTCTTGGAGATAGCGGAACGGTGCGGAACATGACGGGTTGGCACATTTCGCCAGCATACAGAAGCCATCACACTTTCTATGCCTATATTTTGTTACCGCAGCGAGCGCAGCTCCAGTGATCCGTGCCACGCTTCAGCGTGACGGTCAAACTCTCTTCTTCCCGCAGCCCTCAGTTGGTGTAATCGCCTGTCGGAAGTATGTCTTTTACGCAAGGCGGGGAATGAACGGTCCATTATTTCGCTCGTCGCCGGCGAGTTTTTGATGCCGGCCGGTGGAGTCGCGGCGGAGATTTCGCGTCCAAATAGTCGAACAGGCGCGGTATCGACGACCGGTTGCCCTTGAGCGGCACTAGCCCGCCTGCGGGGTCTCCAGAGTTGCGAGCCTTTATCATCGGATAAAGATAATGCGCATTGAGCAGATGTCCCCATGCGGCGTCGCGCCGGTATCGGTCGCCTCCGATGCGGACGCTGCCCGGTCCCCTGACGTTGGCCAATACACCTAGGCGTGCCACGAAGTCCTTTTCATTGCCGTAGCTTTCGATCCAGGGCGCGGCTAGCCCGTTCTCGCCACGAATCTTGACCGGAGCCATTTCAGTCGCACAGTTGGCGAAGCAATAGATTTCAAGCTTGCGCAACTCCGCCAGCGTCACAGGTTCCGGTTGTCGTCGTCCATGGCCGGGCCAGTCGAAACTTGGCAACGTGGCGGGCTGCGTGTCCCTCCCCGTTTGTGCGACTCGCATGGTTCTTTCGAAATCCCACCGCTTGGCCAGCTTTCGTGCGACTGCGTGTTCCGGCCAGACCACTACCTGCGCGGCCAACCGTGCATGGATTGGAGGGTGCAATTCTTTGAGGAGCGCGAGGACCACTGCAGAAAGGATCGTGCCCTGGGAGTGGGCCAACAATATGACCCGTTCGCAATTCTCGTTCTTCAACGCCGCATAAATAGGAGGAAAGGCGACAGCCGCGGATTCGGTTACCTGTTCCCATTCCTTGCCAACCGCGCAGGCTGCGAGGTCAGCTAGGATGCCGCGGGTGAAGTTATGTAACACAGTCAGCGGACGTCCGAACAACTCGCGCAAATATCCGGCGTTGAGAAGTACTACGCTGTGATCTGTGCAGATGCCATTGATAAAGAACCACATTTGTTTCGGTGCAGGGTTCGGCACATTGGCCCCTGCCGGGTAGCGGAATACCAGGGAGGGTCTGAATAACAGATCGGAGAACGGGATGCTCAATCCACGTGGTTTCCAAGGTACGGCAGGGATTAGGATGTAAGCCAAGGCCGGCAGACCCTTGCTCCATTCGCGGACTGCGGCCAGGCGCAGTTCCGTCGGAGGGCATGTATGGGTACGCCAGGAGTCTGGATTACCGAGGATCGAACGGACGTAATCCGGTGGACTAATCTGGAGAGCATGACTAACATTGAAGCCGAGATCGATCTCTCTTGTGAACATCGCTCCTCCCTATCGTGAAGAACTCCCGGGCTAGCATCGTCGCCTTTTTCAACACGTTTCATGACGAACCTCCAAGAGACAACTTTTCTGACGGAAATAGTTTTCCCGGGAATTCGCGTCATTTCGCCTCAGGGGTGCTGCAATCGCAACTGGCGGAAACCGCTCTTCGGAGAGGCGAGACGTATTAATGAGACGCGAATGAGCGCGTCATGTCAGTAACAGAGGTCACACCGTGATGTGGGGTGATCCCCAAGTGGCACAGCGCAGGGCCAGCACTCCTGTGGCAAAATCGTCATTTCTCTCATTGGCCGGATCGCGAGTGGAAACGCTGGTTTCGACAGTTATCGTAAATACGGTAGAATTCCTGATGGCCTTTTGTGAAGCACCTCGCCCACAAATTGACTGTGCTCCTGCTACTCAGTTTCATTCTCTTTGCGTGGGCTGCCCCGTTATCAACTGAGACGAAATCAGGAGGGCATGGCGTAATTAGGCTCTACGTAAAGCCATTCTCTGCTTATGTGCTCAAGGGAGACAGGGTGCAATTCGCCGTTTGGCTTCTAGAGAAGACCTTGGCTGCGGACTGGAGCGTCTCAGGTCCGGGCTGCAGAGAGGAGGCTTGCGGAACTGTCTCGTCTGACGGCCTCTATACCGCACCGGCAATCATTCCTAAGCCTCCAACAGTGTGGGTGAAAGCATCACTAACATCTGCACGAGTCAAAGCGACGTTGCCTGCCGGTGTGAACCACGAGGCTTCTGCCACGGTGACTATTTGCTCCTGCGAACCTCAACCTACAGTCGGAAAGCAGTGTTGGAGCACATGTGCGCTCCCCTATCCCTCGAACCCAAAAAGGTAGCTGTTGTAACATCGCCATTGCACCAGCAACTCTCAAAGTGGCTGGTTTATAAGATGAGAGATGAGTT
>Ga0187818_10000370_pt1 | contig 15855 bp, 12 predicted proteins | sample NC_wetland_sal_i_14_FD_130581 | JGI IMG/M metagenome (GOLD analysis project Ga0187818, IMG submission 130581) | Wetland sediment microbial communities from Neuse River Estuary, North Carolina, USA - SO4_3 | ecosystem: Environmental > Aquatic > Freshwater > Wetlands > Sediment | place: USA... | reverse complement strand
GGGAACCGCAGCACGGCGTGACGCTCGGTTCGGTTGCTATTCTTGTTGGCGCATTCTCCTGGTCCGTGGGAATCATCTATTCTCGAAGGTCACATCTCTCCGGGAGTCCCCTGCTGCTGTCGGCGCTGTCGCTGCTATCTGGGGCAGTCATGCTGTTGTTCACCGCAACAGTAGTTGGGGAAGCAAGGGGTTTTTCTCTGGTCCAAGTAAGCACGAGATCTTGGCTAGCGCTGGGATACCTGATCATGTTCGGCTCGGTGATTGCGTTCACGGCCTATAGCTGGCTGCTGGAGCACTATTCACCCACGCTGGTGGCGACACACACGTACGTAAATCCCGTGGTGGCCGTGCTTTTGGGTTGGTTCTATGGCGGGGAAGCGGTGACGCTGAGGGTGGCGATGGCCTCGGTGCTGGTTGTCGTGGCGGTGGTGCTGGTGGACCGCGGAACCAACCGGCTGCAGCGGTTGGGTTGATTAGGGAAAGTTCACAGTCGTCAGTTTACAGTTTGCAGTTTCGGAGAAGAGAAAAACCAAGAGAAGAGGGATTCCTCACTTCGCAGACTCCGTTCGGAATGACGGTGACGCTTTTGGGTGGGGAAAGAGCAACCCCAAGAGGAAGGCGAACCCAAGACCCACCCTCAAAAGACGAAGATGGGGCACCCGGCCTGATTATTCTCGCAAATCTTACAAATAAATAGACTTTTGCTTGCTCCCGAGCGGGGGGTGTGGTGAACTTTGCAGTACGTGCACGCCATGCTAGGCCAGAGAATTAGCCACTATATAATTGAACAAAAGCTCGGCGAAGGTGGCATGGGAGTGGTGTACCGTGCGCGCGACGAGAAACTGCAGCGCGACGTGGCTCTAAAATTCCTGGACACGTTGCCAACGCCAAGTTCCGCCAGCCATGAACGAGCGCTGCAGGAAGCCCGCAACATCTCGGCTCTGAATCATCCGAATATCTGCACGGTGTACGAAGTAGGCGAGGTCGACGGAAAACCTTTCATCGCCATGGAGTTTGTGGAGGGGCGCCCCCTCAGCATGGAGATTCCGTCAACGGGGCTGTCTTTGGCACAGGTCGAACGTTACGGCTTGCAACTGGCCGATGCACTGGCGCATGCGCACAGCCGGGGGGTGATGCATCGCGACCTGAAATCGTCGAATGTGATTGTGACCCCGAGCGGACGATTGAAGGTTCTCGATTTCGGCATTTCTCAACGGTTCGAGCCAGGGCGGGTTAGCGATGGAACCACGGTGCTGGACCAATCGTGGGAGTCGCAACACACTTTTACCGGCACCCTGCCGTACGTTGCTCCGGAAATTCTGAAGGGGCAGGAAGCGGACGTGCGGAGCGACATTTGGTCGCTCGGCGTGCTGCTGTACGAAATGGCAGGGGGCCAAAGGCCTTTTCGCGGCGCGACGCCCTATGAGTTGAGCGCAGCCATTCTGAGGGAACGCGCGCCGGAGATCTCGCCGCCCTTGCCTCCGGTGTTGAGGAGCGTGATCGAGAAGTGCCTGGACAAGGATCCGGGGCAAAGGTACCAGAGCGCGGGAGAGGTGCGAGCCGCGCTGGAAGCCGCAAGCACGGCTTCGCGCACGCATGATTTCGTGACCTCGAGGATGGGAAAAGGCGCGGGGCAAAGCCTGTTCTCCTGGAAAAATATCCTGATCTTTTGCCTGCTCGTGGGGTTGGGTGGAGGACTGGTTCACTGGCTGACCGGCAAGACAACGAAAGGAAAGCACGCACTACCGTTGCCGGGGGCTATTCAATCCATTGCGGTCTTGCCACTGGAGAACCTTTCCGGCGATCCTTCGCAAGACTATTTCGCGGACGGAATGACAGACGCGTTGATCACGGAGTTGTCGCAGATCCGCAAGCTGCGAGTGATTTCGCGAACGTCCGTGATGCAGTACAAACATACGCAGAAATCGTTGGACCAGATCGCGCAGGAATTGAATGTGGATGCGATTGTGGAGGGATCGGTGGTACGCGCAGGCGATCGCGTGCGCATTTCGGCCAAGCTCTTCCAAACCAATATCGAAAGCGCACTGTGGGCCGGGAATTTCGAGCGAAATTTCACGGATGTTCTGGCGTTGCAGAGCGACGTGGCAACAGCCATTGCCCGCGGAATCCAGGTGGAACTCTCCGGAGCGGAGCAAAGCCAGTTGGCACGGAGCCGAAGCGTGGTCCCCGAAGCCTATGAAGCTTACCTGAAAGGGAAGTATGAATTGGAGAAGCGTACAACGGAGGCATTCCGGGACGCCGCAAGCTATTTCCAGAAGGCGATCGAAAAGGATGCCACTTTCGCCGCGGCCTATGCGGGCCTCGCGGACACCTATCTGAGCATGAGCAATTACCAGATGGCGCCGGCGGAGACGCTGATTCCGAAGGCCAAGCAAGCGGTGGAACAGGCGTTGGAACTGGATGACCGGTTGGCGCAGGCCCATACCTCCCTTGCCGCAATTCGCTTCTATCATCTGGAAGGCGGGGATATTGAGGAAGAATTTCTGCGCGCCATATCTCTGGATCCCGGCTATGCGCAAGGACTTCATTGGTACGCGCTGTACCTGGGGGCCGTGGGACGAAAAGAGGAGTCCATCCGGGAAATCAAGCTGGCTCGCGAGATCGACCCGAAGTCGCTCATCATCAATGCAAACATCGGTTTTCTGTACTACCTCGCGGGAGACTACAACCGTGCGGAAGAGGCGGAGAAGAACACGATCCAGATGGATCCGAGTTTCGTCTCCGCGTACGGCTATCTCGGCCAGATTCACGTGGAGAAGAAGCAGTACGCCGAAGCGATCGACGAATTTCGAACGGCCGTGTCACTGTCTCCCGGAGATATGGCTGCGCAGGCGGACCTTGCTCATGGGTATGCGATTTCCGGGAAGAAGAACGAGGCGGAAGAAATACTGCATGAGATGCAGGCTGCTCAGGGAAAGGAATATGTGTCCACTTATGATTTTGCGGTTCTCTACGCCGGATTCCGGGATGTGAACAAGACGCTGGAGTGGCTGGAAAAGGGTTATGTCGAACGGAACGGAAGGCTAACCAACCTGGCAGTGCATCCGCAGTTTGCGTTTCTCCGGAACGAGCGTAGATTCCAGAACATCATTGAGAAGATGTGGGGCACCAGACTCGTCGCCGAAGCTAAACGATAGCGCCCAAGAGATAGTGCCTTTTTGGCAGGATCTTTTCTTGACCGTGGGATACGGCTGACATAGACTGCGCACGCTCGGAGGTCCCCACCAGGACGCGTGGCAAAAGAATGCGCGTTCGGAGCGAGGGCAAGACCGCATAGGGGGAAAGATTATGCCGAAGAAAGTCACCATCTCACTCAGCAACATCGTTAAACAGATCGACAAAGCCACGCAGGAACTCTCGACGACAAAGACCAAGGCGATCACTAGCGCGGAAAAACAAAGTCTGGCGCTCAAGATTAAGAATTTGAAAAAAATCAAAGGCTCGGTTAAGGAGATTTGTCCGAAAGGCAAAAACGGGCTCAACATCACGGCGATTGTGTCATAACTTTTAGAAACAATCGCGATTCCATCCGAGGGAAAAACGAGAGCGACGGGCTCGAATGTGCGCACACCTGGCCAAGGCCGGCGCAAGCAGACAAAAACAAGGTACCGGCGGAGCGCGCCGCTGGTGCTGTACTGGCAGAACGGCGAACTGGTTTTCGAGAATTTCGCTCTGCGTACCAAGATGAGCGCGGATCCCCTGGTCTGCTCGATTCTTCACTATTGCGGTGAGTGGCGTTCGTTTGGCGATATCGCTTCCTACCTGAGTGCCTACGACGAATCCTCTATTCTGGAGCCTCTTGAGGAACTCTGCGAAAACGGTGTTCTGGAGAGGTCAGACCAAAAACGCGATCCACGCCTTGAGGCGATGGAGAGCTGGGCGGACTGGAATCCAGCGGCGGGTTTCTTTCACTTTTCCACAAAAGATACGGAATTCGCCACCGACGTGGTTGGCGCATTCGAGGAATTGAAGCGGCGGGCGAAGCACGACCCCATGCCGCTGCCGTTAAAGAGCTATCCGCAGGCCGCGCGGACGAAGCTACCGGTCGTACGCACCCAAGGAGAATTTCCGGAGGTCCTGAACGGACGGCGCACCTGGAGAAAATATGGGCCCGAGGCTGTGCCACTTCAAGCGCTGGCTGAAACGCTTGCATTTACGTTTGGAATTCAGGGCTGGGTGGATGTGCCAGGTTTGGGGCGGGCAGCGATGAAGACTTCGCCATCGGGCGGAAGCTTGCACCCGATGGAGGCCTACGTTCTGGTCCAGCGCGTGAAGGGCTTGAAGAAAGGGATTTACCACTACAACGCGGGGCGGCACGAACTGGAGTGGCTGAGAAAGGGCATTGCGCGGCGGACGCTGGAACGAAATCTGGGGAGCCAGTGGTGGTTCGCGAGAGGCGCATTTTTGGTGCTGATGACGGCCGTGTTTGGACGGACGCAATGGAAGTATGACTTTCCTCGCGTGTACCGGTCGATTTTGTTGGAAGCGGGCCACCTATGCCAGACCTTTTGTCTGACGGCGACCTGGCTTGGGCTGGCACCCTTCTGCACGATTGCGCAGACGGATACGAAATGGGAGGAATGGCTAGGGATCGACGGAGTGAAGGAGTCGGTTATCTACGTGGCGGGAGCGGGAACGCGGCCAACGGACATGCGCGATGCGAACATCTTGATGATTGGAAAGGGCACGGCGCCGAGGTCATCGAGAAGACGGGGAAGGTCCCGGAAGAAGTGATTTGGAGAAGAGCTTTGCGGTGGTCCGAGAAGAGCCACGAAACAGGAAAACCGTGGAGCATTGGACGCTGAGATTCTTCGGGCATCCTCGTCGGATGCCCTCAGAATGACATTGCCTGCTTTCGGTCGGCCGGGGAGCTATTCGTCGGACGGCGTTATTTCTTGACGATGGCGACTGAAGCGCGGGTCGTTTCCCAATCGATGTTCAATGTGCCGCCGTTGGCGGACTTGTCGAAGGAGATGGTGAGGTTTTCGACGGGCGCGGGAAGCGTGGAAACCTTCATGTCCACGCGGGCCAGATCGTTCGAAGGACCGGGATAGTCGGTGCCCCACTCACCAGTTTTCTTGCTGATGACAAGCGTCCACTTGTCCTTGTTGGGAACGGTGAATAGGGTGTAGCTGCCAGCGGGAACAAGAGTGCCGCCCACAGTGACATCGCCGGTGGTGACAAAGGTGGTTGCTTCGTTAGCGCCGGTGCGCCAGACCTGTCCGAAGGGTACCAGTCCTCCGTAAATCTGACGGCCCTTGGCGCGGGGGCTGGAGTAATCAATGGTGACGGCCTTACCGCCGCCGAGGTCAAGCGTGGCCGAGGCAGGCGGGCTGGGCCGCTTGGATTTATCCTGTTGGGCATGGCAAGCAGCAACAAAAAAGATCAGTCCAAGACAAACTATCGAAAATGTGGCGAAAGCTTTACGCATTGTTTTCTCCTATGGATTGGCAGTCGCTCGTTGGACGAGAGCGTGCCGGCAAGGGTGAGCGCCTACCGTTAGCATTGAACAGGATTTAGAGCCGGGTTGCAAGGCCGGAGGTTTGGGGTAGAACGGCCCACGAAGGGTGTTTCCCGCACTTTACACCCTGAACAAACATATGATAGTTTAAAGATGTCGAAGAAAAGAGGAAATTTCAAGGGACGACGGTGGGGGGCACTTGAGCGACGCGAAGGTAGTGTTGATCGAACAATTCCGGACACATGTGAAGGATACGGGATCGCCCGAGGTGCAAATTGCACTTTTGAGCGAGCGCATCAACTACTTGACAACACACCTCAAGTCGCACGTCAAAGACCATGCATCGCGCCGGGGGCTAATTATGATGGTGAACAAGCGGCGGCGCCTGCTGGACTATCTCAACCGGCGAGACCCGGATCGGTATCACCAGATTGTTGAACGCCTTAGCCTGCGCAAGTAACGGACCGCAAAACTGTACGCGGTACAACTTGCGACTTCACGAACGCACAAATTCCGAATGGAGTCTGTACGCCGACCGTGTAACGGTTGGCCGTGAATATGCCTGGTCTGTCGCGGCAGGCTGCGTGGCGTTTGTCTTGGTGTAAATTCCTGCGGAGCAGTTCCCCTTCGCGGCGAACCCGCCTTTTTTCTTCATGTTGACACGCTGAACCGCGAATGCACTCCTCTCGAGAGGAGCCAAAGGAAGAAGAATAATGTCTGAAAACAATCACGCTCCCGCGCCACATCAGGTATCCATCGAAGTAGGAGGGCGCACCCTGGTTTTGGAATCGGGAAAGATCGCCAAGCAGGCAAACGGCGCCGTCACCGCGCGTTATGGTGACACGGTTGTTTTGGTGACCGCATGCATCGCCCCGAAGGCAAGCGACCGCGACTTTCTGCCTTTGACTGTGGACTATCGCGAAAACACGTATTCCGCCGGGAAAATTCCCGGGGGCTTCTTCAAGAGAGAGGGAAGGCCGACCGAAAAGGAAATTTTGGTGTCGCGCCAGATCGACCGGCCGATGCGCCCGCTGTTCCCGGAATCGCTGAGGAATGAGACGCAAATTATTGCCTTGGTGCTGTCTGCTGATAGCGCCAACGATCCAGACGTGATCGCCATGACCGCAGCGTCTGCAGCGGCCTATTGCTCGGACCTGCCTTTTACCGATCCCATCGCGGCGGTGCGTGTGGGACTGCTGGATGGGAACCTGGTGGCCAATCCAACAGTAGCCGAGCAGAAGACCAGCAAGCTGAATATTGTTGTGGCCGCAACCGAGAAGGGCATCGTGATGGTGGAATCGGGAGCCTTCGAGGTTTCCGAAGAGAAAGTTGCGGAAGCCCTGGAATTTGGCCACGAGCAGATCAAGAAGATCGTCGCGGCGATCAAACAGCTGCACGCGCAGATCAAGCCGACCAAGATCGTGATCGAGCCATTCCCGTTTGACAAGACTATCTATGAGGGCATCAAGACCAAGTATGGCGCCCGGCTGAAGGATGCGCTGAACACCGAGAAACACCCGAAAAAGGAAAGCTACCAACTGGTGGACGCGCTGCACGAAGAGATCGTGAAGACTGTTCCCGAGGACGACGAAGAAAAGTTGAAACTGACGGATCGCGCCTTCGAGCGTCTGCGCGAAGACTTCTTCCGCGAGGAAGTGTTGAAGGCCAAGCGGCGCCCGGATGGCCGCGCGTTCGATCAGATCCGCAAGATCACGTGCGAAGCGGGCTTGTTGCCGCGTGTGCATGGTTCGGCGTTGTTCACCCGCGGGGAGACTCAGGCGCTGGCGACTCTAACGCTGGGCACCAAGGAAGACATGCAACGGCTGGACCTGCTCTTTGAACAGGACACCTTCAAGCGCTTCATGCTGCACTACAACTTTCCGCCATTTAGCGTGGGTGAAGTGAAGCCACTCCGCGGCGCGGGACGCCGGGAAATTGGCCACGGCGCGTTGGCGGAACGTGCGTTGGCAAACTTGCTCCCGCCGGAGATCGAGTTCCCCTACGCCATGCGCGTCGTGAGTGACATCCTCGAGTCCAACGGTTCGTCTTCGATGGCCACGGTTTGCGGCGGCTCGCTGGCGTTAATGGATGCGGGCGTGCCGATGAAGGCCCCCTGCGCGGGTATCGCCATGGGATTGGTGGTGGGCGATGATGGAAAGTACTCGATCCTGACGGACATTGCCGGCGCCGAAGATCACTATGGCGACATGGACTTCAAAGTTGCCGGGACGCGCGAAGGCATCACGGCACTGCAGATGGACATCAAGGTCACCAGTATCAGCATCGCGATGATGCGCGAAGCTCTGGCGCAGGCTAAAAAGGCCCGGCTGGAAATTCTAGAGATCATGGAAAAGACGCTGAGCAAGCACCGCGAGACCATCTCTGCTTACGCTCCGCGCCTGTACAAGCTGAGCATCCCCACGGACAAGATCCGCGACCTGATTGGTCCGGGCGGGAAGAAGATCAAGTCCATCATCGAGCAGACCGGCGTAAAGATCGACGTGCTGGAAGACGGCACAGTGCATATTTTCTCGACCAGCGGCGCCGGTGGCGACCAGGCATTGCAGATGGTGCGCGACGTCACGGCCAGCGCGGAGGTGGGAAAGACCTATCTAGGCAAAGTCGTACGGCTGGCGGAGTTCGGCGCGTTTGTGGAGCTGTTCCCCGGCACAGACGGCCTGCTGCACATCAGCGAAATCTCCGAGCATCGGATCCGCGATGTGCGCGATGAGCTGAAACTCGGCGACCAAGTGCTGGTGAAGGTCCTGGCGATCGAGGGCAACAAAATCCGGTTGTCACGCAAAGCGCTGATCAAGGAAGCCCGCGAAAAGCAGGCGCAGAAGAGGGAGCCGGCCCCGGCAGGGACTCCGACTCCAGCAGGAACCACAGAAAGCGACTAGGTCTCAGACAATACGCTCATTAAAAGGCCCTGAGTTGAGTCTGTGTGAGAACCGAAAAGAAACTGCCCTCAGCGGCTAAAGCAGCACTGATTTCGCGACAGTTACGGCATGGCTGAAGCCATGCCCTGACGAAAAACGCTAGTATTCACACAGACTCAGTTCGGGGGCCTTTTTCTTTTTCGCTAACGGCCCTAGCTAGGCATGCTACGGGCCGCCTCCTGGACGGAATTAGACGTGGGCACAGTGGACAGCGTCGAGTGCGCCCCAAAGAGCATCGAGCGCCTGGTTGGTCGTCGCCAGAATCTCTTCTTCGTCGCCTTCGGCATGCTCTTCGAGCCAGCCACGCCACGCCGCACGGTGCGCTTTATCGACTTCTTCGTGCACGGCGAAATAGGCCAGCCCCTTAGGCGAATGGACCCCGTAAAACTTCTGCAAGCCGTCAATTTTGGTGGTGGCGATTTCCGGCACCTGTGCTTCGTAGGCATACAGCGCCGCAACCGCTTCGGCAACCGGACGATCTCCCACAATCTCGCGGAAGGTTTCGACAACGGTTTGCGTGCCGGGTAGCGCGGGGCAGGCGATGATGTCCTCTTCATTCACGCCGAGGGTGGCGGCAAAATCACGCCAGAGTTTGGGGTGGGGCCGCGAGGGGTTTTCTTCTTCCGCCAGATTATCGAGGATGATTTCGCGGATGGGGCCTTCAGTGCGCGCGGCGAGAACGCGCAGGTGCCTGGGAAACGCTTCGACGTGGCGGTAATACTGCGCGGCATACAACTGCAGCTCTTCGCGGCTGAGCTTGCCCATCTGCCAATCCTGGTAGAACGGATGCTTCAGAAGACTTTTCTCCGCGATTGCCGCATCTATCTGCTCGAGAAGTTGGCTGTTCCGCATGGTCCTTCCCTCCCGTGGTTGTCCGCGGTATGGCTGTCAGCCACCCGCCTATCGGTTGTCAGCGTAATTGCGGGATTGTACCAGAGTTTCCGGAGATTTACCGTGGCAGATTGCAATTTCTTGCCGGTTATTTTTTCAGCGAGTTAGAATCTGGAAGCGAGCCGGTAATCGTGAAATGGAAGGGAGAAGGAAGGTATGTCGCAAGAAGCAATCGCCATTCTGCAGAGATCACTGGTGGAGAACGAACAAGTCAAGCGCCGTCAAGTAGTTGCGTTTGCCGTGCTTTTTCTTGGCACAATCAGCGCCCTGCTGTGGATGGGACATTTGGCCAATCAGCCAGGAACGGACGTGCGCGAGATGGTCTTGTGGTCGGTCATCGCCGTATTTGTAGCTATCTGCTATGGCGTGATGGCTTTGGCGATCTATATCAACCGCGTGACGGCGCGCCTCCTGAAAACCTTGAAAGGCGTTTCCGAACAAATCTGAAGGGTTGCCTGGGTTGCGGGTTTGGCAAAGGCCCAGCGGCTTAGTCTTTGCTGTGGAGACGCTCGATGTCCGCGCCGACTGCGCCAAGCTTCTCGACGATGTGCTCGTAGCCGCGGTCGATGTGATAGACGCGGTCGATGAAAGTTTCCCCGGAAGCGACCAGTGCGGCGAGAACGAGCCCGGCGCTGGCACGCAAATCGGAGGCTTGCACGGTGGTGCCAGAGAGGGACGCGGGACCGCGCACGACGGCGCGGCGTCCATCGATGGAGATATGCGCGCCCATACGCATCATTTCGCTGGCGTGGAGAAAGCGGTTTTCAAAGATGGTTTCGGTGATGACGGAAGTGCCTTCGGCCTGCGTCGCGAGGGCCATATATTGAGCCTGCATGTCGGTAGCGAAGCCGGGATATTCTTCCGTGGTCACATCGGCAGCGACAAGCCTTTTTGCTCCGGATACGCGCATGGTCGTGGAATTCGGAATCTGCACGGGCACGCCTGCCGATTCCAGCTTGGCGATGATCGCGCCCAGATGAGATGGCGCGCAATTGGAGATCGTGAGGTCACCATTCGTGATAGCCCCGGCAATCAGGAAGGTGCCGGCTTCAATGCGGTCTGGGATGATGGAGTGGGTGGCGCCATGGAGTTTGTCCACGCCGCGAATTTTCAGTGTGGAGGTTTCATCGCCCTGGATGTCGGCGCCCATCTTGCGCAGGAGATGGATAAGGTCAGTGACTTCGGGCTCGCGGGCACAATTCTCAAGCGTCGTGACACCGTCCGCTAATGTCGCGGCCATGAGGACATTTTCCGTGCCGGTCACGGTAATTTTTTCGAAGACGACGTGCGCGCCTTTCAGGCGGCCGCCGTTCGGCACCTTCGCCTGGATATACCCGTGTTCGGTGGTAATCTCTGCTCCCATCTTTGCCAGTGCAGACAGATGCAAATCCACAGGCCGGGCACCGATGGCACAGCCGCCCGGTAAGGATACGTGTGCCACACCCGAGCGGGCGATCGCGGGCCCAAGAGTGAGGATGGAAGCACGCATGGTTTTTACCAGTTCGTAGGGCGCAATCGCATGATTCACCGCTTGGGACTCGATGGTGTACGTGCTCGCTGGGAATTCCGAGGTGGTGACCTTCGCGGACATAAACGCCAACAGTTTCACCATGGTCACGATATCGCGCACCTGCGGGATGTTGTGCAGCGTTACCGGATCTGTGGTGAGCAATGCGGCGGCCATCAGGGGCAGGGCAGAATTCTTGGCACCGGCGATTTGCACCGTGCCGTGGAGTGGTTTGCCGCCTCGAATTCGAAATTTATCCATTCGCGTTTGCCTGTCTATTCGCCGAGGGCCCGGCGGAGATCGCCCCCGGCGGCCTCCAGAGCTTTTTGGGCTCGCTCCGCGGAAATCCGGCGCTTGAGCATGATCAGCGCCACGCGCAGATTGTGTTTACTTTGCCGCAGAGCGTGTTCCGCCTCAGACATACTCTTCCCGGTCGCTTCCACCAAAATCCGCTTGGCCCTGTCTCTAAGTTTGCGATTTGTCTTGGTCAGGTCAATCATCAGGTTCTCGTAGGCATGACCGAGGCGGACCATCGTTGCTGTAGAGAGCATGTTCAGGACCAACTTCTGGGCTGTCCCCGCCTTCAACCGGGTTGAGCCGGTGAGAACTTCCGGTCCCACGTCAGGCGTGATAGCAATGTTTGCGGCTCTGGCGAGAGGCGACTTGCGATTCGCGGTGACACCGATGGTCAGCGCGCCATGCTGTTTTGCATACGCGACTGCAGCCAGGACGTAGGGGGTCGTGCCACTCGCGGCGATTCCCACCACCGAATCGTTTTTTGCCACGCGAATTCTCTTCAGATCCTGCCGCGCGTTTTCCTTGTTGTCTTCGGCGCCTTCCACCGGTTCCGTCACAGCCCTTTCTCCACCTGCGATGAGCGCGCGCACAAGTTCGGGCGAAGTGCCAAACGTGGGAGGGCACTCCGAGGCATCCAGCACTCCGATTCGGCCGCTCGTTCCCGCCCCGACGTAAATCAATCGCCCGCCGTTCTTCATCCTGGTCACAATGCCATCCACGGCCCGGGCGATCGCCGAGAGCTCGCGCCCGACGGCCGGCGCCACCTTGCAGTCTTCGACGTTCATCAGCCGCAGAATTTCGATCGCAGACATATCGTCGAGGTTCTTTGACGAGCTATTTCGCTGTTCAGTGCGGCGCTGGTCCACGCTCCTGCGTGTCTTGTTTGGAGAAGGCATCCATAAATTATAACTGCGCACCGCAGCGCATAGGAAATACGCGGCGAATAGAACAACTGTCCGTCAAGCAAATGCCTGCGTGGGGAACCAGCTGTGGTAGAACTAAGCTAGGTTCCGTGAGCCCTCAAAATCGAAGTGCTGGAACGCGAATTCATGGACATTCTCAAAAAACTTTTTGAAGAGCATTTTCACTTGCCCGCAGAGCGGATCCAGCCACTTCAGGGCGAACTCGGTGGTTCGGGGCGCAATATCATTCGTCTTTCTGGCGGAAAAGTCAGCGCCGTCGGAATCCTCTATGGCATACGCGAAGAAAACACCGCATTTATAAAATTTTCGCGGCATTTCCGGCAGCATGGGCTGCCCGTGCCGGAAATCTACGCGGAAGACTTGAGTCAGGGCGCCTATCTGGAAGAGGACTTGGGGGACACGTCTCTTTTTGAGCTTCTCTCCGGAAACCGTTCGGGAGAGGCTATCCCTCCGCTGGTGACGGAAGCCTACCGTCAGGTTGTTGCGGTGCTGCCACGCTTCCAAGTGGAAGCCGGGCGCGATTTGGACTATAGCGTGTGCTATCCCCGCGGCAGCTTTGACCGGCAATCGATTTCCTGGGATTTGAATTATTTCAAGTACTACTTCCTCCGGCTTGCCGCCATTCCCTTCAATGAACAGGCCCTGGAAGACGATTTCGGACAGCTGACCGATTTCCTTTTGACGGCACCCAGCGATTACTTTCTCTACCGCGATTTTCAGTCACGGAACATCATGTTGCGCGGCGGAGCGCCATTTTTTGTCGACTATCAGGGCGGCCGCAAAGGCGCACTGCAATATGACATCGCTTCGCTGTTGTTCGACGCCAAGGCCGATCTGCCGCCGGAACTGCGCCAGGAACTGTTGGATCACTATCTTGACGCGCTCGCCGGCTTCGTCGACCTGGATCGCGAGGCCTTCCTGCGCCATTACTATGCCTACGTCTACGTGCGCATCCTTCAGGCACTTGGCGCTTACGGCTTTCGCGGATTCTATGAACGCAAAACTCATTTTCTGCAAAGCGTGCCGTACGCATTGAAAAACCTGCGTTGGCTGCTCCACAACACCAAGCTACCCATTGAATTGCCGACGCTGATGGACGCATTCCGGAGCATGCTGGCTTCGGAGAAATTGCTGGGTTTGGCTTCCGAGGCGCAAAATCTGGTCGTCCGGATTTTCAGTTTTTCGTTTCACCGCGAGTTGCCTAAAGACGAGAGCGGAAACGGCGGCGGATTCGTCTTTGATGGCCGCAGCCTTCCGAATCCGGGGCGCGAAGAGCGCTTCAAAACGCTGACGGGCAAAGACGCACCGGTGATTGATTACCTGAACCAACAGGAGAACGTGCACCAATTTCTTGCCGGTGTGTTTTCGCTGGTCGATGCCACAGTGAGCAATTATCAGCAGCGTGGCTTCAAGAATCTGATTGTGTCATTCGGCTGCACTGGTGGGCAGCACCGTTCGGTCTACCTTGCGGAGCAAATGGTAAAGCGCTTGCGCGGAAAGAACGGGGTAGAGGTCGTGGTGCGGCACTTGGAGTTGGAGAAGATGGGCCAATGAAGGCCATGGTGCTGGCGGCCGGCTTGGGCACGCGCCTGCGCCCGCTGACCGATCATCGCCCTAAAGCCCTCGTGGAAATCGGCGGCCGAGCTCTTCTGGAGATTACCCTCACCCGTTTGCGCGCGTTTGGCGTCCGCGAAGTGATCATCAACCTGCATCACTTTTCAGCCATGGTTCTGGATTTTCTGAAAGCCAACAACAATTTTGGCATGCGGATCGAGATCTCCCGCGAGGATGCGCTACTGGACACGGGCGGCGGCTTGAAAAAAGCGGGCTGGTTTTTCCTGGAAGACGCCAAACGGACGGATGAACCTTTCCTGCTGCACAATGTGGATGTCATCAGCACAATCGATTTCCATCGCATGGTGGAGCGGCACAAGGAGAGCGGGGCGCTCGCCACGCTAGCGGTGCAAGAGCGGGAAACATCGCGTTACCTGCTATTCAACGAACAATCGCAACTTTGCGGCAGACGTGTCGTGCGAAAGCAGAAAGAAGAGTTGGTGCGCGCGTCGCGAGAATTGCAGGCGCTGGCGTTCACCGGGATCCATGTCATTTCTCCACGGCTTCTCACGTTGATGAAGGAAGACGGCGCGTTTTCGCTTATTGACTTATATTTGCGGCTCGCCAACCAGGGAGAAAACATTCTTGCTTTTCGCGCGGACGATTACTACTGGCGCGACCTCGGCAAGCTGGATCAGATTCAGCAGGCTGTCGAGGATTACCAGCAAAAACTCTTCTCGTAAGCAGCTAGCACGGACATCGGCGGCGAAGGGTCAGGTTGAGCAGCGGTAAAGTTGGCAGTCCGCCTCCCTCCTGCGGCGGGCAAGCAGAAGGCGGACCCTACAAAGGCTCAATCCTTGTGCGAAAGCCGGTTCAGTGTGCTGCTTCTGTCGCCAGGCCCAGGCCCTTCATGATTGCGTCATGGACGGCGGGGCGCACGGCGGCGATTTTCATATTTTCGCGAGTCGGGTTCACGCGATTGGTCAGTAGAACGACGAAGAGCTGATGATCGGGATCGATCCAGATGGTTGTGCCGGTGAAGCCGGTATGGCCATAGCTGTGCGCGGAGAAATAGTGGCCACTGGAGCTGCCCTCGGTGGGCACGACCCAGCCGAGCGTGCGGGTATTGTTCGCCAGAGCTTGAGGCACGGTGAATTCGGCAAGCGTGGCGCGCTTCACGATGCGATGGTGGGCGTAAACTCCGCCATTCAGAAGCATCTGGCAAAAGGCGGCCAGGTCCGGCGAGGTGCTGAAGACGCCTGCGTGGCCGGAGACGCCTCCGATGGAGTAGGCATTTTCGTCGTGAACCTCTCCCTGCACCAGGCGATGGCGCAACTGATCGTCAAATTCGGTGGGCGCGATTTCCGGCCAGAGCTTTTTCGACGGGTTATACATCGAATCCTTCATACCCAGGGGCCCGAAGATAGCTTCATTCGCAAGTTGATCGAGTGGCTCTCCCGTGAGGCGCTGGATGATTTCGGCCATGAGGATGATACCGAGGTCGGAGTAGACTACTTTCGTGCCGGGCTCGTATTCCAGGGGCTCGACAAAGATCCTGCTTAGCGTATCTTCCTTGCCTTTGGACGTTCTCCAGTATTCCTTGAACGGCGGAAGGCCGGATGTGTGCGTCATGAGGTTGCGTACGGTGACCTTGTGCCGCCATTCGGGCTGCGGTCCGTTGGCCCACTCGGGCAGATAATGCTCGATGGGAGCGTCGAGGCTGAGAGGCGAGGCAAAATCGCCTTCAACCAGTTTTTCGACCAGCGTGGTGGTGACGACGACTTTGGTGAGTGACGCGAGGTCGTACATGGTGTCAATTTTGGTTGCGGGCAAGTCCTTGTCGTAGCTGAGTTTGCCGAAGGCGTGATAGGAAACTTTGCCCCTGTAACCGACCGCAATAGTGGCTCCTGGAAACGCCTTATCCGCAATGGCGTTTTCAATCACCGTGAAGGCGGGCCGCAGTTGCGCTTCGCCGCGTACGTCCATGGGCTGCAGCTTCATGGGATCGGCAGGCAGTTCAATGCCGAAGCCGGCTTTCAGGTCCACGCCGGGAATCGTAACAGGCAAATGACCGCGGATCGGAACTTCGCCGAACAGCGCGCGGGCCAGGGAAATCTGGGCCACGTCGCTGATGCCAAACGCGGAAAGCCACGTTTCGGCTTGCGGAAAGCGCTCGATGAGATAGGGGCTGCCGAGGCTGAGGGTGACTACGGGTTTGCCGGATTTATAAATCTGGTCGATGAGGGGAATCTGATCCGCGGG
>Ga0187818_10000368_pt1 | contig 15861 bp, 10 predicted proteins | sample NC_wetland_sal_i_14_FD_130581 | JGI IMG/M metagenome (GOLD analysis project Ga0187818, IMG submission 130581) | Wetland sediment microbial communities from Neuse River Estuary, North Carolina, USA - SO4_3 | ecosystem: Environmental > Aquatic > Freshwater > Wetlands > Sediment | place: USA... | reverse complement strand
TTGTCCCACTCGCGAAGAGTGAGGCCGCGCGTGGCAAAGAAGCGGCGGATCATGATGGAATCCCAACGAAGGACTTCCTCGAGGACCGGGACGAGCACGCTCATGGCGTTGTCACTCAACACGGTGCGGCGAGCGACGCGGGTGATAAATTTGGCTTCGGAGACGGCAATGGTGAGGCCATCGTACTGATTAATGTGCATCATCACCGGCAGGTCAGAACTGCCGTCGCCCATGTAAATGATGTGATCGTGGCTGATGCCCAACTCCGCACGGAGCTCCTCCAGAACGGTGATTTTTCCCCAGCCCGCCGTAGCGCGGATGATCGACTCCACTTCACCGGTGGCTTCATTGAAGCGGAAGCGTGTGCCGAAGATGTGATCGGGCGGGACGATACCCTCGAGCGCCGACTGGATGATCTCCTGAGGTGCCGCGGAAATGACAAAGAAGGAAATCTTGTAGCCGTCAGACAGGCTGTCGAGTGAACGCGCAAAAAGGCCGACGTCGTGCTTCAGGCGGATGCGTTTGCCGGTCTCAATGAGATGTTCGCGGCGAACGCGGCGGAAATCCGGGTCGTGCAGAATAAGGTAAGAAAGTTCCGCGCCCTGCTGGACGAGGTTAATGTTGGAGAGGCCTTTCACTTTGTCGTGAAAGCCGTGAAAGCCAATCAGTTCGCTCAATGCGACTCCCGAGTCGTTGAAACTGAGCGTCTGGTCGAAGTCGCTGGCCAGAAGATACTGCTGTGTCATAGGGGTATTGCTCCTCTTTCTGTCCGCCTGTGGCGAACGCGAGCCGGACTGGCGGCTCGAAAACTCCCCACGTCTACACACTAACCGCAATTGGAACTGCCGTCCCACGAATAATTTTAATGTGTGCTATGCGTGGAAAACGTCAATGAATTGTGAGCTTTATATGAGATGCAGCAAACAGGTAAAAGGTTCACAGGAAAGAGGTTAGAAGCGGGAAGGCCTTGGAAATGAAGGGCTTGGCATGGGCAAGAAGCAAAAACTTAAATGCGAAGAAAAAGCGATAAGAGACCAGTGGCCTTCGGGGCCTTAGTGGAGGGACGAAATCCATGCCCAGGTGCGGTCCAGCCAGCCGGACTGAGTGGAGGATTGGGCTGCGGAGTAAGGGCGCTCGACGGGCTCATCGGTGGTGGTGTAGAGCTGGCCGTTGCGAAGATACAGGCGCTGCGACTCTGCGCGATTGAGCGGACGTGCACCGCGGCGGCCGAAAACGGCGAGCTGGTTGCCGGATTCGTCGACGGCGCGGTCGCGGTCGATGCCCTTAGAAATAGCGAGCGCTGGTCCTTTTGTATGCGCGGTGGCGATGAGCTTTGGGAGTGGGCGCGGGCTGAAGCCGGAGAAATGCGCGGGGTCGTCGAATGGCGAAACAATTTGCACGACGCGCAGACCGTTTTTGCCGTCCGCGACGAAGGCAAAGGCGCTGCCGGCGACCATGCCGATCTTGATGTCGTTCACATCGTTGAGCCGGCCTTCGGCGGAGAAGAATTGATCGAGCTTCGGCAGTGCCGGACGCTCGACGTCAACGATCGCAACGCCCTGCTTGCCTGCTGAGACATAGGCGTAGGTTCGCGCAACGTAAATGTTGCGGGCGTCTTCAAACGGGACAAGGACATTGGGGACGGGTTTCGGTTGGGCGAGATCAGTGACGTCCAGGACTTTCATTCCTTCTCGATCCACGACGAAGGCATAGCGGAACTGAATGGCGATGGCGCGCGGATCGTTCAACAGTGGGGCACCAATCGTGGCCGTGATTTTCGGCGCGAGGGGATTGTCCAGGTCCACCACCACAAGAGCTTTGTCCGTGAGAATGTAGGCAAACGTGCCCGCGATCGTGATGCGGTGCGCACCAGTGAGGGCGCCGCCGGGATTGAATGCCAGCCCGCGCTTCAGAAAATTGTTTGTGGGATCGCCATCGAGTAGCGTGCCCACGCCGGGGCTTTTCGCTTTCAAGTCCGGGTTGCCGACTACGACCAGTCCTTCTTCTTTATCGGCGACATAGAGAAAACCGTAAAGGAGATGAATGGGCTGCTCTTCATTTTCGGGGATGCGAGTGCGGAGTGGATCGACGCCGAGTGTCGTGGGTGAAGCTACGGCAACGGCGTTTTTTGTTGGCAGATAGAATCGCTGGCCGAGAGGCGAAACCGGCGCAGTGGTCATCCGCTCGGAGAAACCCTTGTTATCAATGTTCGCGATGTCGTAGACGCGCAGGCCGCCCTTGCCCGTTGCGGCGTATGCGTATTCGCCGCGTGCTTGAATATCCAGCACATTGCCTTCGTGACGCGCAACCGCCGAGAGTTGGCGATTGTGGGTTACAAAGCGCTTGAAATTGTCGGGATAGGCCACGCGATGGAGGTCGCTGCCGTAAATTGCTTCGGGCTCGTCGTGCTCAGCGACGGCAATGGCTTCGAAGCCGCGGTTGCCGGTGGCGACATAAACGTAGCGGCCAATGAAATTCATGAAGTTGGTGCCATGGAGGAGGAGTTGGGCCATCCAGGCGTTGTTGTCATTGGCGGCGGAAACGTGGCAGTCCGTGCATTGCTTGGTTTCCTTGGCGCGCACGGTGTGAGGCACGAAGGTGCTGAATGCCTGACCGGAAAAGCCCTCGGCCGAAATGGTTTGCTGCGTGTAGTACAGCCATTCGCGATTGGCGTTTTGCGAGCTGACGAGAACCGCGCAGGAGGAGCGCGCCGGCGCGATGCGATGGCCGGTGACCGTGCCATCGACCCCAAGAAAATAGGCGTCGTCGCGCAAGACCTGGAAGTTGTAACTCGTGTAATTCTTCGTCAGCAAGCCTTCGTTGTGCAGCATGGGGCGGCGGGCATTGGCGGTCATTTGCAGGTGGCACCCGAAGCAGGTTGGTGTCCAGGAGCTGTGGCACGCGTAACAGGTCATGGACGAATTTCCGTGGGCGAGCTGCGCGTCGTCCGCTGGCACTTGTGACAAAGCCAGGCCATCCTTGCCCATCAGCTTGGCGCGAAAAGATTTCATGCTGAAATGTGAGTTACCTGGAGTGACCGTGTCTTTGGTCTGGACGATCTCCCACTCTGTGTGTTCGTCGGTCATCGAGCGCTGGAAGAGTTTGTCGCCGCGCCATTCGAAGCGGCGCAAGCCCCACGGCGTGCGCAGGGTTTCCAAGTGGCGGCCGCGCGTTTCCCCAGGCCGCAGGGCATCCGGCGCTGCGGGGCCGGAAGTTAGCAACGTGGCTTTTCGCTGGATCGTGCCGTGGCAATCCACGCAGTCAATTTCGACGGCGGCGCGCGGTTCGCCATAAATTTTGCCGGTACCGTGATTGTCCTGGGCGAAATGGCAATCGGCACACTGGATGCCCTTCTCAAGATGAATGTCGGCTAGATGGACCGCTTTCTGAAAGCGCTGCGGATCGTCGAATGCAATCTCCTTGCCGTCTTTGTCCAGCCAGTTCCCTTTCCGGTCGTGACTGTAGACGGCGCGGAAAATCCAGCCGTGGCCGTGGAAATCGGCGAACTGTGTGGTTTTCAGTTGGGCATTGAATTCCGGGCTTCCGGTTTGTTCGAGGAATTTTTCGTCGCCCCACAAACCGCGGGCGGCGGCAGCTTCCGGATTCCGGAGGTACGACTGATAACGTTTCTCTTCCGTGGGGTTGTGCTGCTGCGCGGGGTACATTTTTTCGGAATCGATCTCGTTGTCCCACCAGGTAAGGCCGAAATAAGTGGTGACCATGTTCGTGCCGGGGTGGACATGGCAAATCATGCATTGGCTGGAGGGAATCGCGCGTGTGAAGGCGTGCTTGATGGGATGGCCCGGCTCGTTTTTGGGAATCGTGGGATCGGCTGAAGCGCTGAAGCCGGAATGGCCATATTGCGCGTACGGGCCAGAGTGCGCAGGATCACGGTCATTGGCGTAGATTACGTGGCAGGCGGAGCAGCCGCTGGAACGATAGTCACCGGGATGATCGTTGGTGCCCGGAAAAGTAAGGATGGGATCGAGCAAGCGGGTTTTTTGCAGCCCGAGAAACACGGGATCCGTGCGCAGTTCTGTGCCAAGGCCACGATCGCTGAGTTTGTCGTCCGGCTTACCGGGATCTTCTTCGCGCGTGGGATTTCCAATTTCCGCTTTCTTCTGCCCACCTTGTTCGAACACGCGCAGGATGTTGCCGGGCTGCGAAACTTCCCAACGGTACAACGGCGTCAATTCCGGCATGACGCCCTTGCTGCGCGTCTCTTCCGGCGAAGGTGGAGGAATGGTTTTGAGGGACCGCGGCGTACCATTGCGGTCGTAACTTTCCCCAAAGCGCGCGTTCTTAAAGGGGATGCCGCCATTGTTGTAGAGCGCGGCGCCCCAGAGGAAACCAGAGTGGGTCATCATGTTTGTGGAAACCGCGCGTGTTTCGCCGGGATGGCAGCCGGCGCTTCCACACGTTTCCGGGGCAACTCGCAGGTCCCCCGGATTCACGAACTGAATGTACTCCGCCGATTCCTTCAGCCACTTTGTATAGACGCGCTCCGGAATCGCAGAACGATTCTTGAAGGCGGGATCGCGTGGCTGCACGTGCGCCTTTTCCTTGATCGCGTTGTATTCGGCTGAATTCGGGGCTGTGCCTGCAGCGATTGCGACGGTGGAGCTTCCTCCATGGCAATCCGTACAACCGAGATGCACGGCCTTGGAGGGATGCATGGTCGGTTCATCGGTCGAGGTATGGCAAGTGATGCAGCCGGACGATTTGCGATCGGCTTCTTCCTGCGATTGCCCGCGCAGAGGTGTTTGCTGCTCCCCGGCTGCTGTCAAGGAAGGCGTGCGCGTCCCAATGAAGAGCAGGAGTAGCGAGCTCGCGGCAAAGAGGAAAACCAAAATGTGCGAGTGGCCGTTCTCCCTGCTGTTCCTGAGGTGCTTTGCAAAATTCAAAAATGCCGGCATTCGCTCATCCTTTAGAACGTGAACTTCGCCAGACCGAAAATGGCAAACTGCGTACGGCCCGTGTAAATGTCGCGAAAACCTTGGCCCGGCTGGAGCATCGATGCGCCGCCCGTCAAGACAAGATTTTCCGAAAGCGGCGGGCGGTATTGCACGCCCGCTCCGAGGTCGTCGCCGATGGTGTGGTGAATCGGCGACTGAAACAAAACGTATTCGAGCGGCTCTGTGCGCATGAAGCGCAGGAAATTAAAATTTGCGAAGCCCTTCAGTTTGGGAGTAATATCGATGTCCGCGCCGGCATTCACCAGAAAAATCCCGGGATTTGCGAAATTTGCTTGGCCCTCGTCCTTGCTGGAGCGCATGTTCGGGAGCAGGCTGCCTTCCTGCGTTAGCGCCACGCCCGTGCCCGTCAGGCGAATGGCCTCGCGATTCCAAAAGCTGAAAATACCGCCAGCGAAATTTGGCAGGTCCACGATGGAATCGAAACCGTTGGCGTGGCCATCGCGCGGGTTGGCATCTCCGGAGGCGTAAAAAGCGGAAACACGACACCGGATCCAGTCGCGATCCAGGGAAAGTTCCGCCGCTGCCATTTGTGCGTTCACGGTGACGCTGCGGCCAGCGATGGGATTGAAGGTATCTTTACCCGCGGCTTCATAAAATGCGTGGGTCAGATTCAAGCGCTTGATGTGGCCGCTGCCCAACCAGCCAAAATAGCCGACGCGGATGCCGTGCGGAATCGGGCCGATGCCTTGATTGACAACGTTGCCGATGGGCGCGGGGCGAACGAGAAAGCCGTTGTCGTCGAAATGGATGCTGGGGTCGTCCTTGTTCCAGGCGCTCACGAACTCAGCCGTATAACCAGGAAAAAAGAAGTCCTGCAAGTAAATATTCGCAAGGACCACTTGCTGTTGACGGAGTGCGAAGGAGTTCAGCCCACTGTTGGTGTTTTTCTCCAGCAAGTTGAAGTACGCGGCGTTGTACTCGATGCGATCGCTGTTCCAATTTCCGAACACACGCAGGCCGGGCTGTTCGTCCACGAAGAGGAATCCGCGAAAATCGGCATTGAATTGCTGGATGCCCGCGCGCGCGGAGACGAAATCGTAATTGGGGCTGAGGTCGTGGAGTTTCACCTCGATGAACGCTTCCTGCAGGCCAAGATGGTCGTCGAATCGCGTAGTGCCCTTGCTTACGTTGGGACTGACGACGCCCAGTTCCTGCACATCGAGATAATTCAGGCTGAATTCCGGCGTGATGCGGATGCGCCAATCGACCGGCTTGAAGGAGGTGTCGCCGTGAAAGAGGTCAAAGCTAAAACGGAAGGTCTGGTCGAGGAAGAGTTGGTCGCCATTGCCGAAGAAGCTTGCGGTGCCTGGCTGAGCCGGGCTAGCACCGGTAGGCGTAGGCACGCGGCGGCCTTCCAGAAAGGTTTCAGCGGAACCAGTAAAGTTAAGGAAGACCTGCTGCCCAAAAAGTTCCGGCCAGATCGGCTCATCGCCTTTAAAGCGATTGTGATTGAACGGGTCGTACCAGTGCGGTTTAGCGTAGATGGAACCGGGCGACGAAGCATAACGGCGATAGTTGGGCTGAGGAATTTCCCAGCGATCCGGCACGGTTTGGAAGACGTCCGCGGCGGGCGGCAAAACATCGGGAGCGAGTTCGAGAATGTAATTGGGATCGGCATCCAAACGGTGGCGAAATTCGCGATAGCTCCCCGCCGGCTGCGGAACTCCTGCGGGGAGTGGTGGACCGAGTCCCGGCTGGCGGGGCAAACGGGATTGCATTTCCGCGTTTGCTGAACGGACCAGGAAAATCTCCAGCGTGAGCACTTCATTTGCATTAAGCGAGGACACTGGAATCACAAGAGTGGTGTAGCCGGCTGCTTCCACGCGCAGCTTATAGGAACCGGGAGGGAGAGGAAAAATGCGAAACACGCCGTCTCCGGAAGTCATTGCCGAGGTCTCGTAGTTCGCCTGGGTATTGCGGAGCAAGATCTGCGCCGCAACGATGGGACGCGAACCGGACTGGGGCACTTGCTCGCGCACCGTGCCGTCAAGCGCGGCGGTGGTCAGTGCCTGCTCGCGGGGGATGCGTTTCGGAGGACCGGGTTCCCTGGAAATCTTCACGGAAGGAGTCTGCGGAGAATCCGGCGCCTGTGCTTGCGATGAAAATGAAAAAGAAAAGGAGAAGAGCGAGGCGAGCGCGAGAAAGGGACCAAGCCCCGGTAGAACCCTTCGCGACTTGGACGGAGCGAGAGAACGCATGCGGTTAGGGCGGCCAGGCCAAGGTGTCCTTTGCAATCTCCGTTAACTACACCGGATTCGGCGCGGCGCATCAACCTTTTTCCACAAGGGGTGCGGATAGTCGATAACGCCCCACCGTAGTCACCAGTTCGCGGCACTCTCCGCGAAAGCGCATTGTTCGGCTCTCCGCGCGTGTGTTACCAACGAGAGTAACTCCATCATGGAACACACCATCCGAAAACCAGTGGAATCGCAGCGTGCCTACGAACAGCGGCGCAAGACCATCGTATGGGGGATCATTCTGGCACTGGGCCTTGCCGCGGCGCTCGCCGTCCTAATTGTGGGCTGCGGCGGTGTCGCGCCTTCTTCAAGTGGGAGCACGCCGCCTCCGACTGCAGCGGCCTTAAGCGCAACAGACGTGCAGAATATTGTGCAGGCAGCCGCGCAAGCCGCCGACTCCGCCTCCATGGTCATCGCCGTGGTGGATCGCGGTGGCAACATTCTCGCCGTGTATCGCAAGCCGGGGGCGGGCTCGAACGCCACGGGCAATTTCGGCGCCAGCGTAGACATCAACGATCTTGCGGTGGCTCTGGCACGCACCGCCGCGTACTTCAGCAACGACCAGGCGCCGCTCTCTTCGCGCACTGTCCGGTTCATCAGCGGTATTCATTTTCCTCCAGGCGTCACCAACACGAGCAACGCTCCGCTCTATGGAATCGAAAACACGAATCGTGGCTGCACTTTGAGTACAAATTATCTTCCGGGCCAGGCGGTGCAGCCCTCGCTCGCGCTAGGAGGCGGCACCGGACTTGGCATCATCACGGGTAAAGCGGACTTGCAGGACAGCGACGCCAACGCTGTAAATCCTGGCGGAGTGCCCATCTTTCGAAATGGAGTTGTGGTTGGTGGCATCGGTGTGGCGGGAGTCTCGACTGATGTCGCCGAATACGCCGCCTTCGCAGCAGCAACATCGAATGGCTTCGGTCCGACTCCTGCGCCACCAGGGGTGGTTTTTATCAACGGGATTGCGCTTCCGTTCGTGAACCAGACGACAGCTCCGGCCGGAGTGAATCCGGGCACCTTCACCGGGACTTTTCTTATGGGACCAACGGCGAGCGCGGGCCAACCGCCGGAAGGAGATTTGGTGGCACCGGCAGCCGGGCCGTTGGGAGGGCTGAGTGCGGCGGATGTGCAACAGATTCTGAGCAATGCGAAGGCAACCGCCAACCAAACCCGCGCCGCGATCCGCCTGCCAATCGGCTCAAGAACAAAGATGGTGATCGCCGTGGCGGACCTGGACGGAACGATCATCGGATTGCGGCGCATGAGCGACTCCACGGTGTTCAGCATCGATGTGGCAGTAACAAAGGCGCGCAACATGGTGTACTTCAACAGCGCGTCGCGGACTACGGCGGATCTAAATCAGGTTCCCATGGGAACGGCAGTCACCAATCGCACCATCGGCTTTGGAGCTCAGCCATTCTTTCCTCCCGGCATCGATGGCTCCCCCAGCGGCCCATTTTTCAATTTGTACCAACAAGACGTGGCGAATCCTTGCACACAGGGTTTCCAAAGTGGCCCGCCAAACGCCAACAAGAGCGGCGTCATTTTCTTTCCCGGTAGCGTAGGGCTGTACCGCAATGGCGTGCTGGTCGGCGGGCTTGGAGTGAGCGGCGATGGCGTGGACCAGGATGATTACGTGACTGCCGGTGGCGCCGTGGGCTTCGAAGCGCCTGCGCAGATTCGCGCGGACCAAGTCGTGATTAACAATGTCCGCCTTCCTTACCAGCAATTCCCCCCGAATCCCACGAACTGAAATTTCCGCAATCTCGGCCTGAACGCATTACTTCTTTATTTTTCGTGCCAGGGCAGAAAGTTCGCGCGTGTATTGCTCAAGCGCCTTGGGATTCGCTTTGCTGTAGACGAACTGGCCTTCCCGATGGCTCTCAATGAGCCCTGCTTCCACCAGGATCCGCAGATGGTGCGAAACGGTTGCGGGTGTAACCCCGCGCAGGGAAACAATCTGGCCGCAATTCATTTCCTTGCAGGAACTGATGGCTTCGAAGATGCGCAGACGCGTTTCGTCCGCAAGCGCTTTGGAGATGCGTTCGATCTTTTCCCGGTTCATTGGTTAGTTCGAGTGTAACGGACCGGGCGCCGCCGCGCCAGCCCCCACAAACAATCCGGAAAAAACGTGCAACCTTTTATTTAGAAAATCATCGAAATATCGAAGTTATCGGGACTCTTATTTGCCCCTCGCGGGCGGAGGAATTCATGAAACGACTGGAAGGCAAGGTTGCGGTAGTCACGGGCGGGAACAGCGGGATCGGGTTGGCCACCGCCAAGCGATTCCTGGAGGAGGGCGCCAGGGTTGCCATCTCCGGCAGGAGCCAGAAAACCCTGGAGGAGGCGGTACAGACCCTGGGAAAAGATGTGCTGGCCGTAAAGGCGGATACCGCAAAGCTTGAAGAAACCGAAAAGTTCCTAGCGGCGGTGAATCGAAAGTTTGGGAAGATCGACGTGCTCTTTATCAATGCAGGTGTAATCAAGTTTGCGCCACTGACAGAGACGCCGGTGGCCATCTTCGACGAACAGTTTGATATCAATATCAAGGGCGCTTATTTCATGATTCAAAAGGCCGTTGCCTACCTGAATGATGGAGCGTCGATCATCTTGAATACCAGCGTGGCTGGGTCGACGGGCACCCCCGGAACTAGTGCCTACGCGGCAACCAAGGCGGCTTTGCGCTCGCTGGCGAGGACTGCGGCAGCTGAATTCGCGGACCGAAAGATCCGCGTCAATGCGGTCGCGCCGGGCCCCATCGTCACGCCGATCTTTGGGCGAACGGGGCTGCCACAGCAGGCGATCGATGACTGGGCCAAGGAACTGATGAAAAAAGTCCCGATGCAGCGCTTTGGCCAGCCGGAAGAGGTTGCGGGCGCGGTCGCATTCCTGGCTTCTTCCGATGCATCCTTCGTCACTGGAGTGGAGATCAACGTGGATGGGGGTTTGGGCCAGATATAAACGTGAATCGGGGAGCGGCTGTAACGCCGCTCTACTCTGTCGGCCCGGACGGGTTTGCGGAATTGGCGACATTCACATCTAAAAACCACTTGTGCGCCGTGTCGCCCGGCGCATAGCAATTCCCATCTGCCTCGTAGGTTGCCGCGCACTGTGCGGTGAACTCTTTGCGGCGCGGCGATTGCGCATATTGCCAGATCGCCGCTTCCGGAGAGCCGCTCTGCTTGACTGCGGACGGAGTTTGCGGAAAAACGCAGCCTGGCGACGGCGGGCAGGCATCGTTGTAGACCCAAAGGATGAGCTTGCGGCTGCCGAGATGGTCTTGAAGATCCTTGGCCGTCGTGATGCTGACGCCACCGCCTTCGTTCACCAGCATTGCAGAGCAGTAGGCACCGGCGCGGAAATTCGCTACTTCCAGCGCGTCCATCCACGCTTTGACATACTCGTGATAAGTGGCGGGCAATCGGCCACCTTCTTCAATATCCAGGAAAATGATGGTGCCGGTGGGAAAACCCTCCTGGCGCGCGAGCTTAGCCGCGTTAACGCCGTCGAGAGCGCCCTTCTGGCGCGCGTCCGAGGCCGACTTCAGGTTGTGACTCTCCCTGCCATTAAATAGCACTACAAAGCCAAAGCCCTGCGATTGTAATAATGAACGCTTGCCCAACCACGTGCTGCGCTTCTCTTCAGGCGGCGGCCCAACCCAGTAACTCGTAAAGGAAAAAGTCTTGCGGAGAATGGGAAGCGCATCGTCGCCGGGATATTGGTTGCTGTCGAAACCTAGATACGCCTGTCCTGCCGCCCGCACCTGCGTTGGCTTTGAGCGACTCAGGGTGGCGGGTAACGCGGCGGAGAGAAGAAGCAACAAGGCCACAAACAAGGAGCGTAGTCGAAGCATTATTTGAATTTACAGGATGGGTCGAATCAACGAAAGCAGAACAAGGGCGAAATTATCAGGCATCCATGTACTGTGCTTCGCCGTTCCCGAAGGACCAATTCTCCCAACTGACTTCCACTAAATTGATAAGCAGATCTTCCGGGCGCAGGCCGGGAGATTCTGCAAGTATTTCCGCCATGCGCTTATACAGCTTGCGTTTCTGTTGCGGCTTGCGGCCAGCGCTCAGTGTGATCTGGATAAATACGACACGAGCGGACCGCTGAACGCCGAGATATTGCGGGTCATAGACGAGATCTTCGGGTGGATGTTCGCTTATGACCTGAAACCGGTCATCGGACGGAATGGCTAATGCTTCGATCATCGCGCGATGCACGCCATCACCAATGGCCTTGCGATATTCCGCCGATGTGCCCTGACGAAGGGAAATGCGCACGAGTGGCATGGACAATCCTCCGCCAAGTTCGATGCGCAACGGCAATCCCCGGGCACAGAAAAGTGCTCGCTTATCCCTCGCGGAGCTTGTGGCCGGAGAGATTGCCGAGGCCGTCATAGGCGGCGTATTTATAAGTTTCGCTGAGGGTGGGATAGTTGAAGACCTGCTCGATGAACTCGTCGATGGTAAGTCCGTTATCAAGGACCATCATGCCGATGTGAATGAGCTCAGTGGCGGATTCGCCGATCATGCTGACGCCGAGTAACTTGCGGTCGCTGGGCGCAAAAATCAGCTTCAGCATGCCGGCGGTGTCCCCGGTGATGTGGCCGCGGGCATTATTCTCATAAAGGGCGCGGCCAACGCAGTACTCGATTCCCTTCTCTTTGCAGGACTCTTCCGTTTCGCCGGCGGCAGAGATTTCCGGGATGGTGTAAATCCCCATGGGCAGCAGCGAGGCCACACGCTGCTTGTACTTCAATCCAAAAGCGTGGCAGACGGCTACTCTGGCCTGCTCCATTGAGGTGGAAGCCAGAGCAGGAAATCCGATCACGTCGCCGGCGGCGTAAATGTGCGGCACGGTTGTGCGGTAATTCTCATTCACGGGGATGTAGCCTCGATCATTGATAGCGAGGCCGGCTTTGTCCAACGCCAAGTTGTCGACCGCCGCGCGTCGCCCCGCGGCAAACAGGGCCGCTTCCACTTCCAGGGTCTTGTTGCTTTTCATGAACAGGCGCGCGCCGGAGGCATGGTTCTCGACCTTCACCGGCCGCTCGTTAAACCAAAGATGCATGCCGAGGGCGAGAAAGCGGTCACGCAAACGATTGGAAATTTCGGCGTCCAGAAATGGCAGAAGCTGATCGCGCCCGTCCACCAGGGTCACATCCACGCCCAGGGCTACAAAAATCGAGGCATACTCACAGCCGATTACCCCACCACCAATGACCGCCAGGCTCTTGGGAATCCGATCCATGCGAAGAAACGTGTCGGAGTCAAACGTATGCACGTCATCAAAGGCAATTTCCGCGGGTCGATGAGGCTTCGAACCAGTCGCAATCAGGATGACCTCGCTGTGGAGGCGGCGTGCCCCATCGGGGCCGCTTACGACCACCGTGTGGGTATCCTCGAAGGAGGCTTGGCCACGCAGGAGTTCAATTTTGTGAAGCTCCAGGTTTTTGAGGATGCGCCGCCGCTCCATCTCCACCACGGCTCGTTCGTGATGCATGAAATCGTGCACGGTGAGATTTTCTTTCAGCGAATAATCGATGCCGTACAGTCCGCGCTGCTTCAGCCCGGAAAAATACAGCGCTGACTCCCGAAGCGTTTTGCTTGGAACAGTCCCCGTATTGATGCAGCTTCCACCGACAGCCGACGCCCGTTCGATGACCGCCACGCGCTTGCCGAAATAGGCCGCCTGAGCGGCGCCCTTTTCTCCAGCCGGCCCGCAGCCAATTACCACCAGGTCGAATGTTTCAGAAGCAGCCACGAAAACCTCCGCAGGGATACCGGAATTGCCAGAGCATTTACACAGGACTATCGAATGGTTTCGATTTTAGAAGAAGCAGCGGAATTGGGGGGCAAATAGTCGTGACAGTGTGCCGAAACGTACCTTGCAATGGCGAGGAGGTTCGCAATTACGCAAGCCGACTTGCGTCCGGGGCGGCTCTTTGATGTGATACGGACATGAAGCTGCCCCAATTCGTGCGGTGGGCCACGGGCATCCGGTGGCAGTGGAAAGTCTTCATTCCGATTATCGCGGTACTCACAGTGAGTATCTTGGCGATCCTCGCGGTTCTTCGCTCACGAGAGATTCGCGACGTGCAATGGATCCTGATTGCGGCTGTGAGTTTCGCGATCCTATTGTGCTTTGTGTTGCTCTCTGTGCTGCTGGTGCTGATCGAGCATCCCTTGGAAGAATTGATGGACACCATCGCCCGCGTTCGCCGCGGTGACCTTACGGCGCGTGTCTCTTTCGCCAAGCGAGAGGATGACGTCGGCAAGCTCGGCCGGCAGTTCAACGAAATGATCGAGCGGCTCGATCAGAATCGCGAGGAGATTGAAGAGTTCCACAACCGGGAGATGGCCCGCGCGGAGCACCTGGCGACTCTGGGGGAATTGGCTGCCGGACTAGCGCACGAAATCCGCAACCCCTTGGCCGGAATTGCCGGTGTCGTCGATATCATGGGGAAGGAACTCCCGGCCAATAGCCCCAGCCGCACCGTGATCGGCGAAGTGCACCGGGAAATCCTCCATATCCAGGCGATTTTGAATGACCTGCTCTCCTACGCCCGCCCGCGGCCGCCGGATTTTCATCCCGCCAATCTGAACACGACCATCGAACAGGCGGTTCTGCTCTCTCGCCAGCAGGTGCTCACGAAACCGATTCAGGTTTCCTTCGAACCGAATCTCTCCCTGCCGCCGGTCGAACACGATCCAGCGCTGATTCAGCAAGTGATCCTAAACCTGGTACTGAATGGCATTCAGGCTATTTCCGGCGCGGGCCAGGTGCGGGTCGTGTTGAATCGGGATCACGAATTTGTGGTTGTACAAGTCTCGGATACCGGCCGGGGAATTTCGTCTGAGGCCCTGCCAAGAATCTTCAAGCCGTTTTTCACAACGCGCAACGAGGGTACCGGGCTGGGATTGTCCCTGGCCAACAGCATTGTGCAGTCGCACGGCGGCCGAATTGAAGTGAGCAGCACTCCCGGGAAGGGCACGCAATTCAAAGTTTGGCTACCGGTTCAACGGCCCAAGCAAAGCCGTCCGAAGAGCGCCGGGTCCTAAATTGGTGGTAAAGTAACAAGATGGCCCAAAAGAGGATTTTGATAGTCGACGATGAAAAACTCGTCCGCTGGGCACTGACCCAAAAGTGCTCCGAGTTTGGCTACGAGACCCTGGAAGCAGAAAACGGGGACATGGCTCTCCGCGCGCTCCAAAATGATACTGTCGACGCAGTTCTCCTGGATGTGCACCTTCCTGATTTGAGCGGGATCGAGGTTCTGGAGAAGTTAAAGCAGGCCGGCGAAACCCGCAGCATCATCATGATGACTGCGGACCCTCAGCTCGATGACGTTAAGGCAGCGCTGCGCCTGGGTGCGTACGATTTCGTCAGCAAGCCCATCAACTTCGAAGAGCTAAACGTTACCCTCCAGAATGCATTGGAAGCCGGGGCTCTGCGCACCGAAGTGGAAACGCTGCGCGGAGAGGTGCGACGCCGGGCAGGCTACCATGAAGTCATCGGGGTATCCCGCAAGATTACGGAATTGATGAAATTTGTTTACAAGGTGGCCTCCAGCGAAGCGAGTACCATTTTGATCCAAGGAGAAAGCGGCACGGGCAAGGACCTGGTAGCCAAGGCCATCCACTACCACAGTTCCCGCGCCGAACGGCCATTCGTGGCTATCAACTGCTCCGCCATTCCGGAGACATTGATGGAGGCGGAGCTCTTTGGGCACGAGAAGGGCGCGTTTACCGACGCGAAGGCAATGAAAAAGGGCCTTTTCGAAGTCGCCGACGGGGGCACGTTATTCCTGGATGAAATTGGCGAGCTCTCTCCCCTGCTGCAGGCCAAACTCCTACGCGTCCTGGAGGACCAAGTCATCCGGCGCGTCGGCGGCGTGCGCGATATTCAAGTGGAAGTGCGGGTCATCGCCGCCTCCAATCGAGATCTCGAGAGGGAGGTTCGCGAGGGGCGGTTTCGTCAAGACCTCTATTATCGTCTGGCGATCATTGCGATTTACCTGCCCGCTCTGCGAGAGCGGAAAGAAGACATCCTTCCCTTGGTCGAGTTCTTCTTGGCTCACTACAACCGCAAATTCCGCAAGAGCGTCCAGGGGTTGAGCGAGGAGACCAGCCGCCTGCTGTTCAACTACGATTGGCCGGGAAACGTCCGCGAACTGAAGAACGCTCTAGAGCGCGCCATGATTTTGGAAGAGGGCAAGCTGTTGAAGCCGGATGACCTGCCCTTTTCGGTGGCGAGCGGCCGAAGCGGGGCGGCAGTGACGGACAGCCCTATGGCTCCTCCCTTGGAAGCTCCAGCCGTGCCCGGCAAGCGCCGTTTGCCTCCGTTGTCGATCCCGGAGGGTGGTACCTCGCTTGAGGATGTCGAACATGCGCTGGTGGAGCTGGCGCTTCAGCAATCACACGGCAATCAGATCAAAGCTGCCAAGCTCCTGAACATCAGCCGCGACGCGCTACGTTACAAAATGAAGAAGTTTGGTCTGTCCCACTCCGAAGAGGAAGAACCCGCCGCGCCAGCAAGCTCACAATAAGAGATTCCGGCGTAAGCTAACCTGCGAAAAGCACTGCGTGAGATTCCCCGCCTAAGTGTGAAAACTCGCATCGCCCCTGGCCGCCTGGGTG
>Ga0187818_10000366_pt1 | contig 15875 bp, 15 predicted proteins | sample NC_wetland_sal_i_14_FD_130581 | JGI IMG/M metagenome (GOLD analysis project Ga0187818, IMG submission 130581) | Wetland sediment microbial communities from Neuse River Estuary, North Carolina, USA - SO4_3 | ecosystem: Environmental > Aquatic > Freshwater > Wetlands > Sediment | place: USA... | reverse complement strand
CCCATCGCATCCAGAGCGATTACGCTAGGCATGGAGGGTGAGAACTAGGACTTCTCCTCGACCTCAACCACTTCGCGGCCCTTGTAGTAGCCGCACTTCGGGCAGGCGCGGTGCGGCAGTTTCTGCTCGTGGCAGTTTGGACACTCCGACAGCGAGTGCTTGGAGAGCGCGTCATGCGCACGACGGGTGGCCGTGCGCTTCTGGGAGTGTCTGCGTTTCGGATTTGGCATGATGATTCCTTTTCAGTTGCCAGTTCCCAGCCGCCAGTTGCCAGTCGACCCTGCGCTCTGGACCACTGGCAACTGGGTACTGGCAACTGGCAACTGGTTCACAGCTTATCTCGGATCTCTTTCAGCGCCGCCCAGCGCGGATCGTCGAACTGTTCCGCGCACGAGCACGCGCTTTCGTTCCAATTCTTTCCGCAGTGCGGGCACAGTCCCTTGCAGTCTTCGCGGCATACCGTTTTCAGCGGCATCGCCAGCAGGACCTGCTCGCGCAGCGTATCTTCGAGGAGCAGCCCCTCGCCTTCGTAGTACCCGATCTCGGCTTCGGCGTCGGTGACCGAAAGCTCTTCGTGGCCAGCGTCGGTCCCGAGCGGACGGTAGAGCAGATCGAAACTCCGCGTTACCCGCAGCACCACCGGTTCCAGACAGCGCGCGCAAGCCACTTCGAGGCTGGTCTCCAGCTTGCCTTTGAGCCGGATGTCCCGCACCACGTCGCGCTTGCCGCGATGCTCTTCGACCAGGTCGGCCCGGCCCTCCGTCAGGAGCGCTGTCCGCTGCAGCACGTCCTCGCCCAAATCAATCGTACCGGGGGTGAATTCCTCCCGGAAGTCAATGGGGTGAAGCGCCAAATCCTGGATTTCGATGAGCATCGGAACCTCCGCCGCCCCACCCGATACCGCGAAGGCCGCGGAAGTAAGCAAAGAGACGAAAGTCTCTCAGGGACGCAATGGTTAAGAATAAAGGCCGAGAATGGGGGTGTCAAATGGAGGCTGCCGGTGGGAGAGCCTAGTGACATCGTATCCCCCTGTCACCGCCACGCGTGCCCGCCCTCACTGACAAACCCCCCGCACTGCCATAGAATTTGCCTTGGACAGCCAGCGCGTTCACCAACCGCTCGCCCGCTGAGCGAATGTATAAGGAGGCGCTTCCATGCTGCCATCTTCTACCAGCAAGCCTAAGCTCTCGTTCGATTGCGTCTTCTACTATGTCAGCAACCTGGAGGCGAGCGTCGCCTTCTATCGTGACACCCTTGGGATCCCTCTGGTTTCGCAGGATGTCGTCGCACGCTTCGATCTCGACGGCGTGCTCTTCGAGCTCGTGCCGGCCCCGGCCGGAGTGGCGTTGCCCGGCAACGGAAACGCCCGCCTGTGTTTCGAGGTCTCCGATCTCAAGGAAACTGTGGAACAACTGCACGCCTGCGGCATCGCCACCAGCAAGGTTCAGCACAAAAAGGGTGGGGAGTTGGCATTCTTCCGCGATCCCGACGGCAACGAACTTTGCCTGTGGCAGTACGACAAAGCCGAGGGTGCGAGCGAACTTGTGAAGTCGGCAGAACTCCACGTGGGGAACCGGACTTCATAACGCCCGCGGCCCCATGGTCGTTCCGAGGAGCGAATGGGGTGAGGAATGCCTCAGTCTTCCCTAGGGATATGCTAGACTATCCCTATGCCAACCCTATACGTAGAAAATGTGCCTAAAGATCTCTACGAGGCCCTGCGCGCCCGCGCCCGCAAGAACCGCACCTCCATCGCCGCCGAAGTGATCGCGCTTTTGAAGGATACGATTCCCACCCCGGAAGAACTTCGGCGACGAAAGCGAGCTTACCAGCAACTTCTCCGCCTGCAGGCCCAGATTCCTCCCGGTCGCGGCCCTTTTCCGAGCACTGAAGAGATGATCCGCGAGGACCGCGAGCGGTGAGGGCCTGTGTCGTGGACGCCAGTGTTGTCGCGAAGTGGCTGCTGCCAGCCGCGGGTGAGGATTTCGTTGCCCAAGCCAATCAGGTGCTCAGCCTGCACGTGCGACGCGAGTTGCAACTGCTGGCTCCCGACCTGATTTGGGCGGAACTGGGCAATGTGCTTTGGAAGGCCGTTCGTCGTAACCGAACCAGCCAGTTGCATGCCGAGGATTCCCTCGAGCAGTTCCGCGACCTCGATCTCAAAATTATTCCAACGGAGGATCTGCTAGTTCCTGCTCTTCAGATCGCCACAACTTATGACCGCAGTTTCTACGACAGTCTTTACGTCGCGTTGGCGCTCACGACGAAGACTGAACTCATCACCGCCGACGAGCGCATGGTAAACGCCCTTGGAAGCCGTTTCCCCGTTCGTTGGCTGGGCGCTTTCTAGCGGGATCTCATCGCGGCCTCCGCGCTATACTAATTTCCTGGCGATGGAGTTCGCCGCTTGACCGCCCCCTGGGGCTGATAACTCCTACCGAGCCGTTATAGAACTCAGCAGGAGGAGGACTCCGTCGCGTGAATTATTTCTGGATTGCTCTGGGCGCGCTTGTCGGCGCCAGCGCCCGGTATTTCCTCAGCACTTACGTCGCCCGCCATTTCTCCGCCGTCTTTCCGTACGGCACGCTCCTCATCAACATCACCGGCAGCTTCATCCTGGGATTTTTTCTCATCTACTCAACTGAGCGCGTGCTCCTCGATCCGCGCTGGCGCCTGCTTGTCGCCATCGGCTTCTGCGGCTCCTATACAACGTTCAGCAGCTACGCCTTCGAAAGTTTCGCCCTCATGGAGCAGAGCCAGTGGCTCCTGATGGGTCTGAACGTTCTTCTCAGCAATGCGCTTTGCCTCGCCGCTGTTCTGGCTGGCACTGCGCTGGCGCGCGGGTTGTAGAATGGACCGCGCAAACGCCGCCCATCAGGCGCCGCCAACAAGGACACCCGCCATGGCCGTTCAAGTCACCATGTATCTGACCGAGCGCGACTCCTGGCACCATCGCCCGCTCCATCTCGAAATCCTGAAATACTTGCGCGAAGAAAACGTCTACGGTGCAGTCGTCTTCCACGCCGTCGCCGGATTCCTCGGCCGCGGCCGCGTCCACACCGCCCACCTGGTCGAGGCCGGAGGCGAATTGCCGGTCGTCGTCATTTTCGTGGACACCGACGAGCACGTAAGGCGCGTCATGCCGAGGCTCAAAGAAATGGCCGCTCACCGCCTCATCGTGCGGGAGAATGTGGTGCTGGAGCAGGGGAGCTTGGACTAACCCTCACTGTGGTTCCAGGAGCCTCCACCCACTTTTCCCGGGCCAGTCGTACAGCGGAGATCGTCCCGAAGTACATCCCGGTTTTGGCCAGCGGGCAGTCCGGCGCCTGCACCCTCGCACATCTCAGAACGGTACTCCTGAGACAGGCCATACCTGCCGGGCTGGCGATACCTTTAACTTATCGGGAGGCTCAAACAACGGTTTGTTGTACCAGCCCCGCCGCCATACGAGGATCCAACATGCCTGCAACCAAAGCACACACCCCGCGCCGCAGCTCGAGAGTACAGATCCAGGTTCCGATCCACGTGACCAGCCTGGAGACGAACGCCCGGTTCTCCGAGGTCTGTGACACGCTGGTGGTCAGCGCACATGGGTGTGCGCTCCGCTTCCCCATTCCATTGAACGCGGGGAGCGCGCTGCATCTGCTTAGCAGGGACGGCCGGCAGGCCAGGGCTTACGTGGTCGCTTGCCAGCCCGACGGACACGGTTGGAGATTGGGCGCGAGATTCGACCATCCGGACAATTTTTGGGGACTGGAATCCTGTCCCGACGATTGGCCGACCTCGGAGATGCCGGCACCCGCGGCGCAAAAGCCCCCACAAAGCCTGCCCGCCGAGGCCGTGATCTTGCGCAAGTCCCAACCTTCTTCCAGGCCTCCGCAGGTCATTCTTGACAAAATCGAAGAACTACTCTCCGAAGACCGCCTGCGCGGCATACTTACCAGATTCGTCCAGCCGCTACAGGCTGAAGTCACCGAGCTCCAGGAGAAGCTGGCCCGCAAGGCCAGACAAAACCGCTTTGAGGTATCGCTCGGGCACATTCCTCCGGAGTTGGAAGAAAAGTTGTGGGAGCGATTGCGGCAAGAGCTTGGCGCCCGAATTCTCGAACAGGCACGGAAACAGTCAGCCGAGATTCTAGCAACGACGAAACTGGCCACCGAACAGAAGATCGGTGCAGCCTTGACCGAGTTTCGGCATCGGCTCTCGGGTGATCTGCACGCGGTCGAACAGCGGGCTGACGCACTTTCCAAGGAACTTGCCACAGCCACGCAACAGCAGGTCCGCGCCGGCGTTGAAAAGCTGCAGCAGCAGGCACTGGACGCAGGCGCCAAGCTCAGCGCGCACGGCGAAGAGCTTTTGAGTTCCTTGGAGCGGCGTCTCGTGGACAGCCATGAAGTCCATCGTCGGCGGATCGAACAGGTCCAGACCGCTGCCGCGGCACAAGCATCCCAACTTCAGTCGGACGTCGCTGACCTTGGCCGGACAATCGGAACGCTCAACGAGTCGGTGCGACGCCTGGAATCGGACCTTGACGCGCACCTCGAGCGCGTGGCTGGCGAAATCGTCTCCGGCGCGCGCACTCAACTCGAGAGCGCCGTGACCTCGGCCCTCAAAGACTTTCAGGTCCGGGGCTCGAATGAAGTCGACACCCGGATCGACGAGGTTTGCAGCCACTTGAGAACCATCCAGAATCGGATTGAGGATTCATTCTCCGGTTCGCTGAAGAGCCAGGGTGAGGAAGCGGTGCAGTCGGCGGGGCAGCGATTCGAAGAGCTTGCGCAGCAGTGCGTGGAACGCTGGCGGATCGCGCTGGCCAGGGACTTGAATTCGGTGGCCAAGACCCTGGGGCAACAACTGCGACAGGAATTCGAATCCGAGACCGGCGAAGACCGGGTTCCAACGGCTGGATAATCGGCCGAGCTGGGTTGAAACTCGGAGGCCGGCGGCGGATGGTCGGTTTCGCTGCGAGTTTCCCCGGCGGCATCTCCACCACATCTCCCAATTGATACACTGAAGATCAGCCACCCATGCTCCCCTGCCAGCGCCATCTCTTCGATATTCCCGCCGACGTCGCCTACCTGAACTGCGCCTACATGTCGCCGTTGATGAAGTCCGCGTTCGAAGCCGGCAATGCGGGCCTCGCCCGCAAGGCGCATCCCTGGGAGCTGACGGCCCCTGAATTCTTCAGCGGCGCAGAGGAATTTCGCGCCACTGCGGCGCGGATCCTCGATTGCCCAGCCGACTGTGTTGCCATCGTTTCCTCCGCCGGCTACGGCATCCAGACGGCCGCACGCAATCTGCCCGTTGGCAAAGGACAGAGCATTCTCGTTCTCGACGAGCAGTTCCCGTCGAACTATTATCCCTGGCAGCGCCTCGTGAACGAGAATGGCGCGTCTCTCAAGATCGTCCCTTGGCCCGCCGATCACGACTGGACCGCAGCCGTTCTCAGCGCCTTGACCCCCGATGTGGCCATTGCCGCGCTGCCCCACGTGCACTGGACTAGCGGTGGACGTCTTGATCTTGTCCGCATCAGCGAGGCCTGCCGCCAGATCGGCGCTGCGCTGGCGCTCGATCTCACCCAGTCGCTCGGCGTGTTGCCTTTCAGCGTGGGCGGCGTTCAGAACAAAGTTCAGAACGGCGTGCAGCCCGACTTCGCCGTCGCCGCCAGCTACAAGTGGCTGCTCGGACCTTATTCGGTCGGACTGCTGTACGTCGCTCCCAAATGGCACAACGGAACTCCGCTCGAAGAAGGCTGGATTCAGCGCGCCAATGCGCGCGACTTTTCGAGCCTCATCCTGTATTGCGACGAATACGATGCCGGCGCACGCCGCTTCGATATGGGGGAGCGCTCGAACTTCGCGCTCCTGCCTGCCGCGGTTCGCGCCATGAATCAGATACTGGAATGGGGTGTCGGCGAAATCTCTGAGACTTCTGGCGCGATGAATCGGCGGCTTGCCGAGGCCGCCGCCGAGTTAGGCTTCACCGCGCCCGCCGAGCCGCTACGAGCGCCGCACTATCTGTGTTTGCGCGGAAAAGAAGGAGTTCCACTGGAGCTTGCCCACGCACTCGCCCGCGAAAAAATCTTTGTCAGCATCCGCGGAAGCTCCATGCGCGTGTCACCGCACGTCTATAACACGATGGAAGACTGTGATCGGCTGATTGATTGTTTGCGGCGCGCCGATGTGAAGTGACCGCCGTCGAATGAGAAGTGCAGGGTTCCAGTCGAGCGCAAAGAGAGGTTCACTTCTTTGCCCTTGAGCTCTAGAAGAGTCGGGAACTGGTTTCATAAGTGTTTTTGCGGTGCTGGGAGTATGGCCCTCAGGGGCTAAAGCCCGCATTTTTGGCGGGCTCTAGCGGCACGGCTGAAGCCGTGCCCTTCCCAAAACCTATTTATGAAACCAGTTGGAGGAAAGTCGCTGCAATCGCAGCTTGAGAGCTGACAACCGGAAACTGGCAACTGCTCTACTTCAGCTCCGCCGCCCGACGCTGCGCCAGCGACGCCGCTTCCGTGGATGGGTTCTCTTTCTGAATCTGGTCGTAAATTCTCTTGGCTTCGTCGGGCTTCTGGCGAGACTCGTAGAACTCGGCCAGCTCCAGCTGCGCCGTCGTTTTGCTGACCTCGGCTGTGGGCTTGTCAATCACCTGCTGGTAAAGTTCCACCGCTTGCGAATCTTTTTTCTCCTCGCGATACACCGAAGCCAGCGCAAACTTGCCGAGCGCGGCCAGATCGCGGTCCGAAGAATTGGCGGCCGGCTGCAAATTGCTTTCGGCAGCAGCGTTGTCGCCCAGTTGCGCCGAGGTCAGACCCACAAAGTAGCGCGCCAGTTTGCCGGTATGGGTTTGTGGATATTTGTCGGCAATCGCCTGGAATTGCTTGCGCGCCAAGGTGGCGCGCTCGGACAGAGATTGGAAGCTGTCAAACCCCGGTTGCGCGGGCGTTCCCGCAGGACGCAGCGGCGTCTCCAGAGTGCGCACGGCTGCCGCAAAATCGAGGCTGGCCTTCTCGTCCTGCGAGCGGACGTAATACCAGCCGCCGACCGCAATCGCGCCAATCACAATTACCGCGATCGCCGCCGCGATCAGTTTCGACTGGTGTTCCTGGGTCCAGTGGAGGGTTTGTTCCGCCGCCTCCAGCGTGGCCTTGCTGAAGCGGTCTTCTTTGAGTTGATGCCGGGTTTCTGCGCGCACAGGCTTCCTTCTTCGCTGATAGGTAGGAGAGCGAAACTTGAGTTTAACAGGGGAATTTCGCCAGCGTCAAAGCAGACATCGGGGTCTTGAACACCGCCGTTTCACTGCGGGTCACCACAGGGGCCTGCCCGCAAAAAAAGCACCCTCCGAGGCCCGGAGGGTGCCAATGACCAAGCAGTCATGCGAGAGAATCTAAGGGAATCCGTTTTTCACTAACAAACCTTGTTCTAGTCAGACCTCGGTTCCGCCAAGACCCGCGTTCACTGGAAATTGATCACGCCAAACACCCCGTTCGCGCCATTACCAGGGCCGGCCGTATAGAAGAGCTGGTTGGTGTTGCCGTTGGACCCACTGCCGCCACCGAACTCGATCCCCCAGATCTGGTTAATGTGAATCGCCTTGCCGGCGGCGGTTTTGATGGTGCCGACAAACGCGCCGGTGTTCGGATCGAAGCCGTTAATCGTGCCAGTGTTGACGTTGTTGCTGACCAGCAGCGTGTTGCTCAGCGGACCGAAGTTCGACGGGGCGACCGCGAGTCCCCAGGGCTGGTTGAGCGGCGTGCCCGAGATCACGGTCTTCAGGAAGTTCCCACTCTCGTCAAAGATGTCGATGTACCCGCCGGTGCCTCCGTTCTGCGCGGCGAAGGCGACATAGAGCTGCCCGTTGATGTCCTGGATCCCGAAGGGCGCGAAGCCGGCCGGCAGGCCGGTGTCGGTGAACGACTTCACGAACTTGAAGTTGCCGTCGTACACGTCCACTTTGTTATTGGCGAAATCGGCGGCGTAGACCATGTTGCCGGAAGCGTGGCTGGTAATCGCCAGACCGGTGTATACGGCCCCGCTCGACGAATTGTTGACGCCGATCAGCGCGTTGTTGGGCTCGAAGTGCGACCAGCCGCTGATGGTGCCGTCCAAGGTGGCAAACATAAACGCGGAAGTCCAGTTCATGATCTTGAATTCCGACGATGCGTTGTAAACAATACCCGTGGGCGTTCCGGGACCGGTGCCGGAAGCCGGCGGAATGGTGACGATCAGGCTCTGCTTTTTGCCTTTGCCGTCGTAGAGTGTGGACAGGCCCGATCCCTCATCGCTAAGCCAGAACGGATTGCCCGGGCCATAGGCCAGTCCCCAGGGATTGATCAGCTGCTTGTCACCCTTCTTGCCGGTGTTCTTCACCAGCGTGGTCGCCTTGTACTGCGCGAACGCCGTGGCGGAAATCACCGACAAAGCGAGCGCTAGTATCGCGGCGACAATCAGACTTCGACGAAACTCTTGTGACATGTTGAACCTCTCCTTTGAAGTGAATAGTGAATCTCGATGGCGGCTCGGATGGCTCGACGCTTCCCCTGCGGCGGACGCCCCTGGTTTGACAACCCGTGTGATCCAGAAAGAACCGGGATCCGGGCCTGACAGCGTCACGAATACTATCGAAGTAGCGACCTCAGACTTGTCAGAGAGAAGTTAGCGGTTTGTAAAATTGTTGTCACCGAGGGCGGGGCATTGCTCACCCGGCGTTTTTTCGGCGGCACTCACCAAGGATGCGAAGGCGAAATGGAAGGGGGATGCTTAGTGGCCATGGGCCTGGCGCTGGGTGGCGCGGAATGCGAGCAAACCGAAGATGATCAGACCTGCCGCAGACACCAATCTGCTGACCACACACGTTGGCCCTGGACACGGCACCACACGGGCCAAAACTCCTGCAAGAAGCGTTGCACCCGCAAGTATCGCCGCCGTCCCACCAATCCGTAGCGGAGTGCCGGGACGAGTTCGTCGCCCGAGAAGCCAGAAGGCAGAGCCGGAGATTGTCAACCCACTCAGCACCCACAAGGTCGCGCCCAGGGCGAGGGCAGGCTGAAGAGCGGACCACTCCCGGACAAACCGATACCCGGAGTAGACCGCGAAGAATCCAAGAAACACCATTACGATTGCTATGCGAAGAAAATCGTTGACCGGATTACGAGGGGCAGGTTCCACGGGAGGGTTCCTCCGCCGGCTTATTGCGTCTTAGAGCACTCGGGCCGTCAGTTGGACAGCTCAGCAGGAATCACGCGACGAACGTTTGCGACCGCACCCGGCTCTACTGCGCGGCTTCGAGCAGGCCTTTTTCCGCTTTTTCCTGACACTGAATGCAGTGGCGCGTCCAGGGCACGGCCTCGAGGCGTTTGGCGTTGATCTCTTTGCCGCAGGAGACGCACTCTCCAAAGCTGCCTTCGCGAATGCGCGCCAGCGCGCCCTCGACCATGTTGAGCAACTGCCGGTCGTTGTTGCTCTGGCTGAAGAGGAATTCCTTGGTGTAGGAACTGGCGGCGCGGTCGGCGACGTCTTGGGTTGCCTCGTCGTCGGCGGCACGTCCATCCTGCTGGTTGCGGGTTACCATGTGCCGCAATTCCCTCTGCCGCGTTTCCAGCCTTTTCCTGAAGTTCTCTAGTTTCTTCTTTTCCATGATCCGTTCTTATCCATCATCGCGCCCGCCGTGAAACCGGAGCCCGCCCGGCAGCCTCGTTTCACGTCAGACCAATCGCTTATGGTACGCGCCGATTGGAATTGGCGTCAACTGGGAGGTCAGAAGTAAGAGGTCAGATTGCAGAGGTGAAAAAAGCAAGTTTCAAAGTTTCGGAGTTTCAAGGTTTCAAGGTCTCAACGGAGTTCGTGGAGGGCGATCGTTGCACCATGAACCCTTGCAACCTTGAAACTTCGCAACTTTGAAATCTCGATCCCTCCGCATTTCACCTCTGCAATCTGACTCTGCAATCTGACCTCTGACCTCTTTCCTCTTACCTCTGACTTCTCGCCAACGCCTCGGGCGTGGCCGCCAGCACATATCCCATGACGGCCATGGCTGCGGCATTTTCCTTGAGCTCCTGCGGGTCTACCTTGTCGAGGGTGTCGGCTGGGCTGTGGTGATAGTCGAAATAACGGCGGCCATCCTGCATGATGCCTATGCCGGGAACGCCGGCTTTTACCAGCGGATCGATGTCGGATCCCGGGCTCTGGTCAATGGAGCGGAACAGGGTGGCGCCGATCGGCCGCAGCACGTCAGCTACCGGCCGCAGAGACCGCAGAGCTTCCGGCGACATCTTCACGGCGAAGCCGAGCGGATGCGCTGCTCCTGCGTCGCTTTCCATGGCGGCTATGTGGTTGGCCAGTTCCGCAGCGTGCGCTTGCGCGTAAGCCTTGCTGCCTCCGCCTCCATTCTCTTCGTCCATCCATGCGATCACGCGCAAGGTGCGACGCGGCCGGAGGTGCAAACGCTCGAGAACTTCGGCAGCCTCCATGGCGACGGCTACGCCCACGCCGTCGTCAATCGCGCCGCGGCCGGTGTCCCAGGAATCGAGGTGTCCGCTGACCACCACGATTTGCTCGGGATGCTCGCTGCCCTTCAAGTCGGCCACAACGTTGTAGCCGGTGGTTTCGGGCAGGCTCTGCGGCGTGAGCGTAAGGTGCATGCGCACGCGGCCTTCGGCGGCTAGATGCTCGACCAGATCAGCGTCTTCAGCGGCTAGCGCGGCAGCTGGAATTCCCGCGGCCGTGCTGTGGCCTGTGTGGGGCAAACGAAAGTTCGCTCCGCCGACCGAACGGATCAGCGAGGCCACGGCGCCGAGTTCGGTTGCCGCTTTGGCTCCTCGGCTGCGGTAGACGACCGCTTCGCCGTACGCTTCGAAGGCAGAACCGGCGAGCGCCTTGCGCTCATCGTAGGGAACGTTGTAAAGGACGATTTTGCCGGCCACTTTGTCGCGGCCCAGCGCCGTGAGTTCGTCAAAGCTGTGCACGACGATGACTTCGGCGGTGATGCCATCGGGTGGAGTCGCGGAGCTGCCGCTGAGCGTTGTTAGGACGATATGCTGCGTCGTCGCGGGCGCTTGTCCGGGATACTCGACTAGCTCAGCCTTCTCCTCGCCGCGCACCCAGTGCGTGACCTGCGCCGGCTCGAGGCGAACGTCGAGGCCAAGCTTGCGCAGTTCAGCCGCAACGTATTCGGCAGCGGCTTGCGCCTGCGGTGATCCGGCGGGACGCGGCCCGATGTTCTCGGTCAGGTGGGCGAGCTGATGCCAAGCGTAGTCGCTGGCGAGAGCGGCGTCGCGGATGGCTTGCAACTGGGCACGCAGTTCGGGAGAAAACGATGGAACCGCGGCCACGGCCGGAGCCGCCTGAGCTTTTGCCGCCGTGGTTTGCGCCCACGCGGTCAAGCCAAGGCAGACACAAAGGGTGCAGAGGGAAAATAGTCTATTGATCTTGTTCGTTTTCATCGGGAAGATTCCATTCTCCAATCACTACCGCGGCAGTCAGCGGCTAAAGCCGGTTTCTCTTGTTGCTTCTTCGGCACGCCTGAAGGCGTGCCCCTTCAAAAAAGCCACATCCCCGTGGAACTGCTTCAGCGCGCCGCCTCGCTCAGCGAAGGCGCTGGATATTCTGGCAATTTTTGTTTGGTGGCCTGCGTGCGCTTCACCTCCAGTTCATCGAACAGCAGCGCGGGGCTGGCGACGCTGTACGGGACCGAGTCCAGACGGTTCTCGAACGCGGGGGCGGCGCCGGCGGCTACCAGGTCGTTGCGCAGCGAGCGCACGTCTAAATCGCCGAACACGGCTCCGCGCACCAGCTCCTCGTGGCCGTCTGCCGTATAGATGCGGTACATCAGGCGCGGCTCCAGCTTTGGGCCCATGGTTTCCACGTAGAGGCCGTAGGGAAGATCGCGCTGCTTGGCTAGCTCGATCAGCTTTTTCTTCAGTTCCGCATCGGGCTGCGGCTCCGTAGATTCGAGAATCAGATTGCCGGGATGCGGTGCGGCCGCGGCGGTTGCGGTGGCGCGGCCGTGCCCGTTTGAAACCGGGAAGTCGCGGATCGGCTCGCGCCCGACCAGATAGGCAACGAGCTGGCCTTTTTCGACCAGCGAGACGCGCTCGGCCTTCACGCCCTCATCGTCCAGCGGGTAGTGGCCGAACAGCGGCTGGCCAGCGAGCGAGGAAATGGTCGGATCGTCGAAGACGTTGATGAAATCGGGCAGCACGCGCGTCTTGTAGCTGCTTGACCAACGCCCGGTGGTGCGGGCGTTCTCTCCCAGCGGCGGCTTTTTCCCTAGAACGTTCGGCTCGACCAGGTCGTTCACAACGGTGGAGCCGGCGTCGTTCGAAAATAGCACCGGGCCGCGGTAATCCTCATCCACCACCGGCGCCTCGCGCAACTGCTGGAGCGTTTCCAGGATCCGCGCCGTCGTCTTCAGGAATTGCTCGCGGGTAGGCAGCGTACTCAGGTCCAGCGCCTCATCCTCGTGCGAGCGCAGCAACAGCATGCCGTCGGCGGCTTGGGTCGAACCGGAGATGCTGATGGCATAGTTCGTGCGCCCCGAGCGCGCGACTGTGCCCTCGGAGTTCACCAGGTAGTGATTCTCCGCCGTAAAACGCAGCGCGGAGTCGAAGTGCTCCAGGGTCGAGTCGGAGCGGTAGAGGGCAGACGCTTCTTCGAGAAGATGCAACCACGGGCTGAAGTCGTCGGCCGGAAGATGCGCCAACGGCTCGATGACCTCGACCGGCGTGGCGCGCGCGAAATCGTCGACGGGTTGATCCACTTTCAACTGCTTGAGCGCCGCTTGCTTGGCCGAGAGCGCTTCGCCGGCCGCCTTGTAGGCGCGATCGGTCGCCAGCCAAATGCGATGGCGGATGGCGAAATCGTCGCCGTCAACGGGAATCAGATCTATTGTGCCTTCACCGCCGCCGTAATAGCTGTCCTGCTTATAGTCGCCGATTCGCACCACCACGCGCAGAAAGCGTCCGGAGGCGCGCTGCTGGCTGCGCAGCGCGCCGAAGGTGGCGCTGGCATCGAAGCCGTCGAGTTCGGTCACCCGGTACTCGATGTAGTAGGGGGCGGCCACGTTATCCATCTTCAGTTTGGCTTTGGAGCGCTCCATCTCTTCTTTTAGGGCGCGGAGGACGGGATCGTCTTGAACGTCCGCGGCGCGGGCGGGAGCGCCCAGAGCACATAACAGAAACGCGAAAAAGATGGCGGCTAGAATCCGGCCGAGCGCGGGACACCCTTGGTCGCGCGTGGCGCAGCGCCGGGGTCCCCAGCCCGCGCGTCTTTTGATCAGCTCACGGGGAGAGTGCCTTGATGCTTTATTGGGAGTGTCGGAGGTGTAGGGGTCCCCTCGGCTTCGCTCGGGGCGGGCTCGTCGACTCCGTAGCTGCTTCGCTTCGCTTCGCGAGGCAGCTACTCCGCTCAGGATGACTCGGCACAAGAAAGTCACAAACGGTCTCATTGCGCGGCTCCTTTCTCTTCTGCCCCGGGGGGTGGCGGGAGGATTGGAGGACGGGTGTCGCCGTACTTCCGCTTCTGAACTTCTATGTCGCCAAACAGCATGGCCGGTGCGGCTGCTGACACGGGCACGTTGCCCGACTCTGCCCCACAGATGCCGTTGAATACGCTGGTCGTGTCACCGGTGGCCTCGATTTGGTTCAAGACCGTGAGCGGCGTGCCCACGATATCCACCCCTCGCACTAATTCATCCGGGCGGCCGTCGGCGTAGACGCGCCATACCAGCACCGGCAGCACCTGAAACGCTTGCGGGAGGGCGCGCGTGGTCAGCGTGAATCCTCCTTGGATATCTTCGAAGTACAGGCCGTACGGTTTTCCCTGCCTCTTGATCTCTTCGATGAAGCGGGCGCGCAGTTGGGCGTCCGGCATGGTCTTGGACGAGCTCACGATCAGATTGCCCTGGCGCCCGACGGGCATCGAACCGGCCTGCGCGCGTCCGTGGCCGTTCGAGTTGCTGAAGTTCTTCACCGGCATGCGTCCCATCAGAAAGTTTTTCAGGATGCCGTCCTTGACCACCTCGACGCGAGCCGCCGGCATGCCTTCATCATCGAAGCGATAGAAGCCCGAGAGCTCCGTGTTCGCTAGCGTCGGCAGCGTGGGATCGTCGGTCACGCTCAGAAATTCCGGCAATACCTTTTCGTTCAACTTCTTGGTGAAGGTCTGGCCTTCTTCGCGGCCTCTTTGGCGCTGGCCTTCCACGCGGTGCCCGAGCACTTCGTGGAAGAAAACGGCGGCGGCCCGCCCGGAAAGCAAGGCCGGTCCGCTATAGGGTTCGGCCAGCGGAGCCGCGCGCAGCGCTTTCAGATCGTCGGCAATTTTCTTCGCGGTCGCTTCCACTTCCGCTTGCGACAGGAGCTTCGACGGATCGGAATACTGGAAGGTCTCGACGCGTTCCAGTTGCATGCCGTCGTCGGCCCTCACTTCGCCTTCGATCATGACGCGGAAGATCGCGTTGGAAGTGACGACCTTGGCACCTTCGGTCGAGACCAGGTAACTGCGTTCTCGCTCGCCATACAAATACGCCGCCGACTCCTGGATCTGATAGCGGCGGAACGCGGCGGAATAGCGGCGCGCCAGGTCTTCCCAGGCCTTCTGATCGGGGAAGGGTGCGGACTGCGGCTTCTCCAGGTAAGTGGAAGGCTTTTCGACGGAAAAGTCGGGCGACTCGTCTTCGTCCTTGGCACGGACGGCGTTCTTGGTCTGTACGCTGGTGTAGGCCTTGCTGGCCTTGCGGTACTCCTCGTAAGTGAGGCGCCACAGGGTGCGGGCGATGGCGTCGGGATCGTCCTTGGTGGGAAGTTGGCCGCTGGTGAGGCCGGAGTGACGTTCGCTGTCATGCGTGTTGTCGAGTTCGGGCTTGCCGATCCTCATACTCACGTCAGCGACACGCTTGCGCGCGCGCGTGCCTGTCAGCAGGCCGCCTTGCGCAGCCACCACGACCAGCGTCTCTGAATCGGTCACGGTATAGCTGGTGAAATAAGGAGCCGGATCGAGCTTGGCGAGTTCGGCTTGTCCGCGGCTTAGCTCCTTTTGCATGGTCGCGAGCAGCAGGTCGTCGGAGGGTTGGGTCTCGGAGGCATCGGCGGCTGTGGACTTCTTGGCCCGGATTTTCTCGGCGTTCAAAGGGTTCAGTCCCAGCAGAAGAACCAGCAGCAGCGGGACGAGCAAGGCGGAGGTAAATGCTTTTCGAAATCTCATTGGAAATCGGGCCCCCGCAGGCGCGGTTTTCGCGTGCTGGGGTGGAAATTGCGAGTGTACAGGACGGGTGCCGACAAAAAAAGCGGCCCCTTGCGGGGCCACCCTTTTCAAAGAGGCAAAGTGGCGGGAATCAGAGGAATTTCATTGAGGCGCCGTCAGGGGAGTAGGCGGCTGGTGAGAGTCGAGAACATTGAGTGAAGTTTTCCAACGGTTGCGGCCTCTTCGTTAATCTGGGAATCGAGCATTTGCGGAACCAAAACAAGCAGGGAAGTCCCCGACTCGGTGGCATTCTCGGGAACTCATTCAAAAGAGATATGTTAGGGCAGGATGGTTAAGGCTTGCGTTGGTCCGGATTGCGGTCTCAGAGCGAACAGCAGATGCACAATGCTGCACATTCGTTGAAGACCGAAGCTGACTCCCGGAAATGTTAAGGCCCCGTGAAGACGGGGCCTTGGGAACCATGAGCCTTTAAGCGCAGCACCTAGCTGTCGCCGGCCACCGTGCGCAACTTTTCCGGCAGAAAATGATAGGGCGGCCACGGCCCGCTCACCGCCATCTGGCAGTTCTTGAGCTGCTTGGCGGCGGTGCTGTAGCGGTTTTGGTATTTCTCGATGGACTTGGTATCAATCAGGTGGGCGATATCGAGCAGCATGCCGTCGGCGTCGACCTTCTTGCAGCTGATTT
>Ga0187818_10000364_pt1 | contig 15892 bp, 10 predicted proteins | sample NC_wetland_sal_i_14_FD_130581 | JGI IMG/M metagenome (GOLD analysis project Ga0187818, IMG submission 130581) | Wetland sediment microbial communities from Neuse River Estuary, North Carolina, USA - SO4_3 | ecosystem: Environmental > Aquatic > Freshwater > Wetlands > Sediment | place: USA... | reverse complement strand
TCTTTCGCTGCCGTTCGGCAGCACCACTCTGCCACCGCCGCCGCCAGCTACAGGGGCAGCCTTCCTCGCCTACCTGCCGAACCTCGAGCAGACTGCTAGTGGTAACTGGCCGTCCAACAATCTTTATGGTCCATTTCTGTTTGGCGGTTACGATATCAACAACAAACTGCCTTATACGGAGAACTGGACACTCGACTTTCAATTTCAGCCCTCCAACACCTGGATGTTCGAGGTCGGTTATGTCGGTAATCACGGCACCCATTTGGTGCTGCCCATACCCTTCAACCAGCCACTCATCTCGATGGCAGGGCATGAGGTGAACAATCAGGCCTATTCCTATGGGGGTACCAGCCCGGCATCCCCCCAGAACGTGTACTACTCTGGGCTGACGCCTCTGGATACCGAGCCAATTTATACGAACGAATACGCAGGCAATGCGCCGATCCGCGTACCCTATCCCGGCTACGATATGAACGCGGTCGAGTATAGGGCAGAGGGCATCTCGAACTTCAACGCGTTGCAACTGCAGGTTCATAAGCGCCTGTCCAACGGCCTGCAATTCACCTCGTCTTACACCTGGTCTCATGCGCTGGACGAGCAGAGCGGCCTGGGGCTGTTTTTCACCGGAAATAATCCGCTCACTCCCCGAGCCAACTATGCGTCTTCGGATTTCGATCAGACCCACGTTTTTCTGGTCAACTACAGCTATACGATTCCGAAGCTTGTGGAAAGCGGGGCGTTAGGTTATCTGGCAAATGGCTGGACCATTGGCGGGCAGACTGTAGCGCAAAGCGGACAGCCCTTCAGCGTCTATGACTACTCGGGCTCGGTGGCGAGTCAGTTCTATGGCACCAGCAACTATATTGGGAACCCCATAGTACCGCTGCTGCCAGGCGTAACCGCCAAGCAGGCAGCACAGGGCGGTATTTGCCCCGTGGGATCTGTGGGAATTTCGCCGGCACTCTGTAAGCTCAACGCGGCTGATTTTGGACCCCAGTTCGTGGCTCCGGGGACCTACGGGGTTCCCTTGCCCGACAGTACCGGGGAAGATGACTGGGAATCCTTGTTTGGAACTACAGGCCGAAACACTTTTCGTGGCCCCTTCCAGGTGCGCTTCGACATGAGCTTGTCCAAGATGTTCCAATTCAAAGAGCGCTTCCTGCTGAAGTTTGAAGCCGATGCGTTCAATATTTTCAACCATGCCGATTTCGACGCTCCGAACAACAACGTGGACTTCTTTCCCAATTACTACGGTCCGCCGTCGAATCCGCCGCAAGGTAGCTTGGGCGTCATCCAGCACACGGTTGGCAGCCCACGCTTCCTGCAGCTCCAGTTGCACTTTATGTTCTGAGAGGAAGAGAGAGGAGCAACGGGGTTCTGGCAAGTGAACTGAAAACCGGACGATTCCAACGAGGGCTAATCAGCCTGGCGCTGATCGCCCTCGTTCTCGTCCAGAGCCAGCCGGCAGCCGCGTGGGGCAACGAAGGGCACACCTACATCAACCGCGTGGCCGCGGAGAAGATTCCTCCCACCATGCCGCGGTTTCTGCGCCGCGCCATCATCGAGATTGCCTATCTTGGCCCGGAGCCCGACCGCTGGCGGAGTCCCTCGGAAGCGGCTTTAAAGAACGCACAGGAGCCCGATCACTTCATTGATCTCGAACGCGTGGCCTGGCTCGATCCGCTTCCCCGGACCCGCTATGAGTTCCTGCGCAAGCTTTACGAAAAGCGAGCCGCGACGACAGATCATCCGGACGACTATCTTCCCGAGCGCGTCGGCTTGCAGCCCTATATCACGATGGAAGTCTATGGCCGCCTGAAAGCCGCATTCCGCGAATACCGGCAGCTGCGGGCGGCGCATCAGCCTACGCACGCGGTCGAGCAGGCAATTGTTTTCTATGCCGGATGGCTGGGCCACTACGTCGGCGACGGCTCGCAACCGCTGCACACCACGATTCAGTACAACGGCTGGGTCGGGCCGAATCCTAACGGTTACACCACCGAGCACAAGATTCATGGCCAGTTTGAAAGCACCTATGTCGCCGCCAACATCACGGCTAACGACTTTGCCGGATTGGTGAAGAGCCCCGAGCGGCTCGATGATCCGTTCGCGGCATACGTCGCTTACCTGCGGCAGTCGAATGGCCTGGTCGAAAATGTCTACGCGCTGGAGAAGGCGGGAGGCTTTACGGGCAAGGGATCTCCGGCTGCCTTCGACTTCACCACCCACCGTCTGGCCGCCGCATCGCAGATGCTGCTTGATCTCTGGTACACCGCGTGGATCGAGAGTGCCACGCCGGCGCCGGCGCCGGAGCATGCTCCCTCCGCTCCGGCGACGAAATAGGCGCCGTTTCTTTCTCAAGGGCGTCATCCTGAGCGAAGCCGTTTTTCAGGCGGAGGGAAGGATCTCGCGCGGATCGACTGCGCATTCATCCAACGCGAGATCCCTCGGCCCGCTGGTGAAAACGCGGGCCTTCGGGATGACGCCCTCCAAGTTCAGACTGGAGCACCGCTGGATTCGGCGGCGTCGGACGACGTGTCCGCGCCTCTTTCGGTATACTGGCTGCATGGCGGTCTTAAAGAACATCGCGGCCGTGGCCAAGGGCATGAGCATCACCTTCATGGAGATGTTTCAGCCCACGATCGTGGAGAACTATCCCGACGGCAAAGGCCCGCTGAAAGGGGCGGTGTTTGAGCCGCGCTTTCGCGGCGCCCACGTGCTGCAGCGCGACGAAAACGGGCTGGAGAAGTGTGTTGCCTGCTTTCTGTGCGCGGCGGCGTGTCCCTCGAACTGCATCTACATCGAGGCGGCGGAAAATACCGCCGAACACCGGGTCAGCGGAGCCGAGCGCTACGCCAAGGTTTACAACATCGACTACAACCGGTGCATTTTCTGCGGCTACTGTGTGGAGGCCTGCCCCACCGACGCCATCACCCACGGGCACGGATTTGAGCTAGCCACGTTCAACGCTTCGAACCTGGTGTACCGCAAGGAGCAGATGCTGGCCCCCCGGCCAGCACATATGGGCGCCAACATGGTTTTCAATCAAGCCGACGTGGACGCGGGTGCGCCGGCGCAGATGGTGCCGGGAGTTTAGCTTCGAGAAAGAATTCAGTTCGAAGGCAAGCGATACGCCGGTCCAATCGAGACCGGCGTTTGTGCATGGACGGCAGGGCAACTTCCTGGCCACGGATTCACGCGGATCACCACGGATAGAGCTAAGAAATAAAGGTTAATAGCTAAGAGCTGCAACATGGCTGACTTTCTACAAACCGTACGCGAGCGCGTCGTGATTTATGACGGCGCCATGGGGACCAACATTCACAAGCGCAATCCCACCCTGGATGACTACTGGGGCAAGGAGAACTGCAGTGAGGTGCTGGTGCTGAGCCGCCCCGACATCATCCGCGACATTCACGCGGACTTCTTGCGCGTGGGCTGCGATGTGGTCGAGACGGATACGTTTGGCGGCACGCGGATTGTGCTCAGCGAGTTTGACCTTGCCGACCAGGTGTGGGAAATCAACGTTAAGGCCGCGCAGCTCGCCAAGGAGGTAGCCCAACAGTTCTCCACCAAAGAGAGGCCGCGATTTGTCGCCGGCTCTCTCGGGCCATCCACCAAGCTGCCCTCGCTGGGACACATTTCTTTCGACAAGATGGTCGAGGCGTATCAGGAACAGGCGGCCGCTCTGATCGAGGGTGGCGTCGATGTGCTGCTGGTCGAAACCTGTCAGGATCTGTTGCAGGCCAAGATTGCAGTGATCGGCGTGTTGGATGCGATGCGCAAGTCGGGAAAGCGGCTTCCGGTGACGGTGCAGGTGACGCTGCAGGAATCGGGCACGATGCTGCTGGGAACGGAGATTGGAGCGGCGCTGACGGCTCTGGAACCGCTCGACGTGGAGATCATCGGGCTCAATTGCGCGACCGGACCGAAAGAGATGAATGACGCGGTCCGCTACCTTGCCTTCAATTCGACCAAGGAAGTTTCGGTTCTTCCCAATGCCGGGTTGCCCGTCAACGAGGGAGGTGTTGCCACATTTAAACTCACTCCGCAAGAGTTGGCGGAGTATCACCGACACTTTGTTAAAGATTACGGCGTGCGCATCGTCGGCGGATGTTGCGGAACTACGCCCGAGCATCTCAAGGCCGTTGTGGATGCGGTCTCTGGTGTTGAACCGGCGAAGCGCGACGTGAAACGGGTGGGCGCCGCGTCGAGCGCGTACACCTCGGTTCCCCTTGATCTGGAGCCCAAACCGCTGATCGTCGCCGAGGAAATGAACACGACGACGCGGGTGGAGCATTTCCGCAATCTGGTGCGGGCGAAGAAGAACGACGAAATTCTGGCGCTGGCGAAAAGGCTGGTGAACGACGGTTCGCACATGCTGGATCTGTGCTGCGCCATTGTGGGCGAGGATGAGAAGGGATACATCACTTCCATTCTGGAAAAGATCGCGACGCGCGTGCCCGCTCCGATCCTGGTGGATTCGACCGAAGCCGACGTGGTGGAAGAGGCGCTGAAGCGGATTCCCGGGCGGGCCATCATCAACTCGATCAATCTGGAGGATGGCGAGAAACGCACCTCCAAGGTTCTACCCATGGCGAAGCGCTACGGAGCAGCGGTCATCGCGCTCACCATTGACGAAGAGGGCATGGCGCTGACGGCGGACAAGAAAGTTGCGATTGCGCACCGGATTTTTGATCTGGCCACCAGGAAATATGGCCTCGACGGCACCGACCTGATTTTTGATGCGCTGACGCTGCCGATTTCGACCGGGCAAGAAGAGTACCGGACAGCGGGGATCGAGACGCTGAAGGCGGTCGAGCGGATCAAGAAAGAATTGCCGTCCGTGAAGACGATTCTGGGCGTCAGCAATATTTCCTTCGGCCTGGATGCGTATCCGCGGCGCGTGCTGAATTCCGTGTTCATGCACGAGGCGGTAGATCACGGGCTCGACATGGCCATCGTGAACTACACGAAGATTTATCCCCTGTATAAGATTCCTCAGGAAGAAGTGGAACTGGCGCGCAAGCTGATTTTTCGCGACGAATCGGCCGGTGATCCGCTGCAGAACTACATGGCCCACTTCGCTGGAACGAAGGGAAAACCGGCGCCGTCAACCACCGCGCACGTGGATACGCTCTCAGTCGAAGACAAGCTGAAGTTTGCCATCATCAACGGCGAGAAATCGGTGGGCGAAGGTGCGAATAAAAAATCGCTCGAGGAACTGTTGGAGGAGGCTCTGGCGAGTTACTCACCGCTCGAATTGATCAACACGGTTCTGCTGGACGGGATGAAGACAGTCGGCGACTTGTTCGGCGCGCGCAAGATGCAGTTGCCGTCCGTTCTCGATTCGGCGGGCGTGATGAAGCAGGCGGTGGCCTATCTTGAGCCGAAGATGGAGAAGAAGGCCGGATCGCAGAAAGGTACGATCGTGCTGGCGACCGTGAAGGGGGACGTCCACGATATCGGAAAGAACCTGGTTGACATCATTCTTTCGAACAACGGATACAAGGTCGTCAATTTAGGGATCAAGCAGCCGGGGGACGCCATCATCCGCGCAGCGCAGGAACATGCCGCGGATGCAATCGGGCTGAGCGGGCTGCTGGTGAAGTCAACTCTCGAAATGAAGTATGTGATCCAGGACCTGGAGCGGCAGAGGCTGGAGTTCCCCGTGATCTGCGGCGGAGCGGCGCTGACCCGCAAATATGTGGAGGACGATTTGCGGCGCGAGTACGCCAACGCCGTCTTCTACGCCGATGATGCATTCGCCGGACTGCACATCATGGAGGATTTGGCGACCGAGGATGGGGCCCGTGAAACCCGGCTGCGCGAAGGCCGGACGGTAAAGGAGTATGCCAAGGCCGCGGCCGTGGATGAAGAAACCGGGCCGGTGTTCGCGGAACGAAGCCCGGTGGTGGGCGATGCTCCCAACATTCCGGCGCCTCCGTTCTGGGGCGTTCGTGTGCGCAAGGATTATGACCTGCGCGAAGTATTTCGTTACATCAACGAGACCGCGTTGTTCAAGAATCAGTGGCAGTTGAAGACGGCCTCACAGTCAGACTATGTGCGGCTGGTGGAGGAGAAATTCCGGCCGATCCTGCGAACGCTGGAGGATGAAGTCGCCGGTTCGGGCTTGTTTCAGCCGCAGGCTGTTTGGGGATACTTCCCTGCCCAGAGCGACGGGAATGACGTAGTGGTATACGAGGTTCCCATCTATGAGGCCGCTTGGCCCGCTCCTAAAGAAATTGTGGGCGCGGGTGAACTTCTGCGGTTCAGTTTCCCTCGCCAGAAGGAAGGTCGGCGGCTGTGCCTTTCGGACTTTTTCGCACCCAAGGCCTCGGGGAAGATGGATGTAATCGGGTTGTCTCTGGTCACTATCGGACCGAAAGCCACGATCGAGACGCAGCGGTTATTTGAAGGCGGGGAGTACACGAAGTATCTCTACCTGCACGGGCTGAGCGTCGAGACCGCGGAGGCGCTGGCCGAACTACATCATAAGAAAATGCGCGAGGAACTGGGGATCGCGGGCGAAGATGCGCCGGAGATTCGCGACCTGTTTCATCAGAAGTATCGTGGGTCGCGGTATTCGTTCGGCTATCCTGCGTGCCCGAATCTCGAAGATCAGACCAAGTTGTTCACGCTGCTGAAACCCGAGGAGAATGTCGGCGTGCGGCTGACTTCAGGGTTTCTGCTCGAGCCGGAGCAGTCAACTTCCGCCATCGTTGTGCACCATCCCGGGGCGAAATACTTCGTCGTGTAGGAAAAGCGCCTAAGCGCCAAGGGCTAACTGTAGTCCACAAAATGTTATGGCTCCTACCTTTTACTGGATGTAGACATAATCGTGACAAACTCAATGAGCGAGTAGGAGAAATTCTGAAGCAGATCCTGATCTGATCGGCATGGCTTCTGGCCGCCGGCAAGCGGGATCGGAGGCTTCAGGTCCTTCGTCACCGGGAGGGCATGAGGAAAAACGGGCGCTCGTTCCGCAGGGGGTGCGGGCGCCGTTTTGTTGTTTGCAGACTCTCTTTTGACCGATGCTTGCCGCCACATTCCCCGGCGCGGCTTGGAAGTCTCACCTCAACTGCTACAATCTCAGGTTACCGATCAGGCCAGCTGATTCCTCCTTGCTCCGCCTGCGCTGCGTTCGCGCATCGCGTGTCGGAATGGCAAGGCTCGGGAGTTTCCGGCTGAAGATTCTCTGAACGAAGCACATAGCGCCATGAAATGTCCTTTTTGCGGATTTGCCAATGACAAGGTTGTAGATTCACGCGAGAGTAAGGAAGCGGAGTCGATCCGGCGGAGGCGCGAGTGTCTGAAGTGCGGCAAGCGCTTCACCACCTACGAGCGTATTGATGAGATCCCCTACATGGTGGTGAAAAAAGATGGCCGGCGGGAGAAATTCGACCGGCAGAAGGTGCTCAACGGATTGCTGCGGGCGTGCGAAAAGCGCCCCGTGCCGATGACCAAGCTGGAGCAGATCGTAAACGAAGCGGAGTCGTTCGTCATGGAGTCGCCTGAGCGCGAGCGCAAGACGAGCGAACTGGGCGAACTGATCATGAACCGTCTGCGCCGACATGACAAAGTGGCGTACGTGCGCTTCGCGTCCGTCTACCTGGATTTCAAGGACGTGAAAGAGTTCATGAATGAGTTGAAGGATCTGGTGAAAGTGAAGAGCGGGCAGTAGTTAGTGGGCAATGATCAGAGCTCGTTTTATAAATCGGTTTCGGGTAGGGCACGGCTTCAGCCGTGTTTGGGCCCGAAAGAACCCGGGCTTTAGCCCCTGAGGGCATGCCTTCCGGGCTGAAAGACACTTATGAAACACACTCTGCTGACCACTGGCCACTGAATTAGATCGTGAGTCACAAAATAACCCTCATTCCCGGCGACGGCATCGGTCCTGAAGTCACGCAGGCGACGGTGCGCATTCTGGAGGCGACCGGGGTCAAATTCGAGTGGGAGACATTTGCCGTCGGTGCTGACGCTTACGAAAAATATGGCGAGTACATTCCGAAAGAAGTCATCGAGTCCATCGAGCGCACGCGGGTGGTGCTCAAGGGACCGGTCACAACCCCGGTGGGGGGCGGCTTTGCCAGCATCAACGTGGCCTTGCGCAGGAAGTTTGACCTGTATGCCAACTTCCGGCCGATTCGCAATCTGCCCCACATTCCGACGCGCTATCCCGACGTAGATCTGATAATTGTCCGGGAAAACACGGAAGGCCTGTATTCCGGCCTGGAACACGAAGTCGTGCCGGGCGTCGTAGAAAGTCTGAAGATCATGACCGAGAAGGCGTGCACCCGCATCGCCCGTTTCGCCTTTCAGTACGCGCGCAAGAATCAGCGCAAGAAGATCCACGCCATCCACAAGGCGAACATCATGAAGCTGTCGGACGGCCTGTTTTTGCGCTGCTGCCGCGACGTGGCCAAAGATTATCCCGAGATCCCCTACGGCGAACACATCGTGGATAACACCTGCATGCAGCTGGTCATGAATCCCTATCAGTACGACATGCTGGTGATGGAAAACCTCTACGGCGACATTCTTTCGGATTTGTGCGCAGCCTTTGTGGGCGGCCTGGGATTTGTGCCCAGCGCGAATATCGGCGACGATTGCGCCATGTTTGAAGCGGTGCATGGGTCGGCCCCTGATATTGCGGGCAAGAATCTGGCGAATCCGACGGCGCTGTTGCGCTCAGCACTGCTGATGGTGCGGCATCTCGGCGAGCACGCGGCTTCGACGCAGATTCGCAACGCGCTGGAGCGCGTGTACCGGCACCGGGAGAAACTGACGCGCGACATCGGCGGGCAGGCCGGAACGTCGCAGTTCGCCGATGCCGTGATCGACGAAATGGCCAACACGAAAGTGCCCGCCTAGCGTTTCTAGAGCTACGTGGAAGACAAAGACGACCGGGAAGGACACGGCTTCAGCCGTGCCGCCAGCGCCACAAGAGAATCGCGGCTTTAGCCGCTGGGGGCGTACTACACCCTCAGGCACCGCGCTACCGGCCGTGGCAATTTCCTCACCGGCGCCTTAGAGCTTCCAACTCTTCCAGGGTTCGCGGCCAGTCTGATCCCAATAAACGCGATAGACTTCGGTCCGCAAGAACTTTGCCGCCAGTCTGGCAGCGGGCGCAATAGTTCGTCTCTTTGTCGGCATAGCGAATCCGCAGAATCTTGTCGCCACACCTCGGACAGGGCAAACCGTAACGCCCATGGACCGCCATTTCCTTGCGGAACGCGGTGACTTTTTCTGGAAAAGCTGACTCAGCCTCGGCGCGAAGCCGATTGATCCACAACTGCAGAGTCTGCCGGGTGGCGGCGAACAGCCTTTCCCATTCCGCTGCTTTGAGCTTCTGCGTGAGGGTGATGGGCGACAGTTGCGCCGCGTGCAGGATTTCATCGGAATATGCGTTGCCGATTCCGCTCAGCAGACTGGGATCGGTAAGAGATCGCTTGAGCGTGTGGTTTTCGGCCGCGAGCACGGCGCGAAACGTATCCAGATCAGCGGCGAAGACGTCGATTCCTCCGGCGTCGAAGGCCTTCAGGGCCTCCTTGCCGCTAATCAGATGCAGTGAAGCACGGCGCTTGCTGCCCGCTTCTGTGAGCACCAGCGAGCCGTGGGGAAAATCGAATGCGGCCAGATTCTGGCGGCCGGATAACTTTGCGGCCGCAGCGCGCCAGTGCAGCCTGCCGGCGATCATCAGGTGCAACACCAGCCAGAGATCGTCTTCCAGACCAATCGCAATGCGCTTGCCGATTCGGCGCAATTCGACCACTCGACGGCCCTCAGCGCTCGACAGAGAAGGTTCGACGCTTCGCAGCAGAAAAGGGCTCGCCAGACGTACCCGCTTCAAGGGCTGGCCGACGATGCGCGATTCGAGGGCGACGGTGTAGGCCGTGATATCCGGCAACTCAGGCATGTACACAGCTTGCATGGGGCGACCGGAATTTTGCAATGCCAGCCGTGCACCCGCATTTGACTCGGGCGCCCGATTGGGAGTAAAGTGCCATCGGTTCTGGGGATTCTGGGGAAGATTACGCGCAAAAGACGGCGTGTGGGGGTAGTTCTCTTTCAGCTCGGCGGACCCGACACGCTGGAAGCGATTGAGCCTTTTCTTTACAACCTTTTCTGCGACCCCGACATTATTGACTTCCCTTTTGCCCGCATCGGGCGCAAACCGCTGGCCAAGCTGATCTCGACCACCCGCGCCCGCAAGGTGCAGCACCACTATGCCACCATCGGCGGGGGCTCGCCCATCCGGCGGCACACCGAACGGCAGGCGCGCGCCCTGGAAAACGAATTGCAGGGTCAAGGGATGGATGCGCGCTGTTTTGTGGCCATGCGCTACTGGCATCCCTTCACGGCGGAGGCGATCGCTCAGTTGCGAGCCGCGGAGTGCGACGAAGTCGTGCTGCTCCCGCTCTACCCGCAGTACTCCTCGACCACCACGGGATCCAGTTTGAACGAGTGGCGGCGGCTGTTCCAGGACGGCTTGCCGTCGTCTTGCGTCGAGACTTTCTATCGTAATACGATGTATCTGGATGCCGTGATTGAGAGAGTCAATGAGGCCCTGGCGCGATTTCCGGTGCCGGACCGGGCGGAGATCGTCTTCAGCGCGCACAGCGTTCCCGTGTCGGTCATCGAGAAGGGCGATCCCTATCAGCGGCAGATTGAAGAAACCGTGCAGCTTCTGACCGAGCGCGGCGGGTGGATAAATCCCCACCGGCTTTGCTATCAAAGCAAAGTTGGCGCCAGCAAGTGGTTGCAGCCTTCTCTGCACCACACCCTGCGCCAGTTAGCGGCGGAGCGCGTGCGTGCGGTCTGCGTCGTGCCTGTGGCCTTCGTTTCCGATCATGTGGAGACGCTCGGCGAAATTGATCATCACGCGCGCGAGGAGGCGCACCGGCTGGGCATCCGGCAGTTTGAGATGAGCGCCGGGTTGAACGATTCTCCCAAATTCATCCGTGCCCTGGCGCAGATCGTGCGGGAAGCCATGGGGCAGGCGATTCCTAGTATCATTCCGGTTCCCGCTGACAGCAGGCAGTGGGCGGCGCCGGAGCACGCGGCAGCCGCCGGTTTGGATTAGGGACCGCGTCGTTCGCAGGAGAAGATTTTCATGGCGGAAATCGGCAAAGTCAATCCGAACCGCGAGGCGGCGAAACCTCCGGCCCAACCCGCGCTGGATGCCACGAAGTATGTGGGCACGCCGGCGGTGGGGACCTCCAAAGCTGCAGCGGCGGCCGGCGTCGCCGGGACCGCGCCCTTTACTGAGGTGGACCGGCGCCGGCGGCGATTCGTCTGGGTCATGGTGACCGGTTTTCTGACTGCCTGGTTTCTGGCGTTTTTCCGCTTCTTTCTTCCTCGCACGCTGTTCGAACCCAACTCGGTTTTCAAGATTGGCTATCCCTCGGAGTTCGCTCTGGGGGTGGATACCAAGTTCCAGCAGAAATACCGCATCTGGGTAGACCGAACGCCCGACCGGCTGTTCGTGATCTACGCCCGCTGCACGCATCTGGGCTGTACGCCCGATTGGAAGCCCAGTGAGAATAAATTCAAATGTCCCTGCCATGGCAGCGGCTACGACAGCGAGGGCATCAACTTCGAAGGGCCGGCGCCGCGTCCGATGGACCGGGCACATCTTGAACTCGCTCCCGATGGGCAGATCATCGTGGATACTTCGAAGCTATACTCTTGGCCCAAGGGACAGCCCACTCACTTTAATGATCCAGGAGCGTTCTTGACCGGAGTGTAGAGAAGAAAAGCAGGTTCCTCACCGGGCTTTCGCCCGGATCGGAATGACAAACGAGTTTTGGGGGTTTCGGAATGACAACCAGTTTGGGTTTCTCCGAATAACGTCGAGTTGGGATTCTTGGAATGACAACCAGTTTGGACAAACGAGTTTGGGACTGATTGAGAATTCACATGGCTGACGAAAACAATCCGAACGGCGGCAGCGGAAAGAACGGCAACAAGACGGGGCTGCTTGAGAAAGTGACCACCGGGGTCAAAGCGGATATTCAAGCCCTCAAAACCGACATCCCCGCCAAGGCGAAGGAACAGATCGAAGGGCTGAAGGATCCGACCAAGACCCAGGTCTACACCTCGATCTTCCGCCACAAGCACGACGACACACCGCGCAACCGGGCCCTGGGCGTGCTCTCCAACGTGTTCCTGCATCTGCACCCGGCCAAGATCAATCGCGACGCGGTGCGCTACAGCTATACCTGGGGCATGGGCGGGATCACGTTTTATTTGTTCATCATCCTCACCTACACGGGCGTGCTGCTGATGTTTTATTACCACCCGAGCAAGGTGCAGGCATTTCGCGACGTGCTGTATCTGGAGCACGACGTGCCCTTCGGCAAGATTCTGCGCAACATGCACCGCTGGGCGGCGCACCTGATGGTGATTGCGGTCTGGCTGCACATGTTTCGCGTGTTTTTGACCGGCTCCTACAAGAAGCCGCGCGAATTCAACTGGAACATCGGCGTGCTGCTGCTGGTATTCACTCTGCTGCTGTCGTTCACGGGATACTTGCTGCCCGACGATCAGCTTGGATTCTGGGCCGTAACGGTGGGCACGAATATGGCGCGAGCGACTCCGCTGCTGGGCCACGAAGGGCCGTTCGGGCCGCAGTTGGGCATGACTCCATATAACGACGTGCGTTTTGGCTTGCTGGGCGGCTCCATCGTGGACGCCAACGCGCTGCTGCGGTCCTACATCTGGCACTGCATCGGGATTCCGATCGTGGCTTCGGTGCTGATGATCGTGCATTTCTGGCGGGTGAGAAAAGATGGCGGAATCTCCGGACCTGCTCCCGTCATGTTGGAAGCCGAAGCCGATAAGCCGCGGCGCGGGCCGAAGGCAGCGGGAGAGTGAGAGAAAGACTGAATACTGGGCTGCTGAATACCAGGCTGAAGATGATCAAAAAGGGGTTGTCATTCCGAACCGGGCGTTAGCCCGGTGAGGAACCTGCTTTTAGGATTCGAGAAAATCTTATGGATTGGCGACAACTTTGGGAGATTTGCTCGGCGCCGGACAACGTGCCGATCGTGGGCTTGATCCCGCTGCTTGCCTTCTACATTTATCTGGCGGTAAGGCAGGCGCGGGCCAACGACCAGCTGATCGAGCAGCTCGAGGCCGATCCGGAGATGGCCAAGACTCATCATCGCAAGACGTGGCCGTTCAAACCCGGCTGGCAGAAGGAAGTCCACGTCTGGCCGTTCCTGCTGCGCATCGAATTTCTCGGCGCGATCATCGTTACCATCATCCTGATGGTCTGGTCCATCTCCCTGAACGCCCCGCTGGAAGAGCCGGCCAACCCTAACTTGACCATGAATCCGGCGAAGGCTCCGTGGTATTTTCTCGGGCTGCAGGAAATGCTGGTCTACTTCGACCCGTGGATCGCCGGCGTAGTCATGCCGACCATGATCATCATCGGCCTGATGGTGATTCCCTACATCGATACCAATCCGCTGGGCAGCGGCTACTACACGTGGAAGCAGCGTAAATTCTCCATCTCGACCTTTCTTTTTGGCTTCATCATTTTGTGGGTTTCGATGATCCTCATCGGGACGTTCATTCGTGGGCCGGGCTGGCAGTGGTTCTGGCCGGGACAGACGTGGGACCACAATCGCCTGATCTATGAAGTGAACCGCGATCTCCCGGACATTTTCGGCATCACGTCGAATCTGGGGAAAGGCATTTTCGGCGCCATTATCGTGGGCGGCTATTACCTGCTCGGCGGCGGGCTGGTGTATTCGTTGTTTCGCCGGCGTCTGGGAAAAGATTTCCAGCGCATGAGTCTGCTGCAGTTCTCCATCATGCAGTTCTTGCTACTGACGATGGTGGCGCTGCCGCTGAAGATGGCCATCCGCCTTTTATGGCACATCAAATACGTTTGGATAACGCCGTGGTTCAACATATGAAGCCAGTCTTAGGTCTTGGGTATTAGGTGTTCGGTCCTCGATCATAGATAGATGTCAATGGTCCGGACTTGACCTAAACCACAAGGCCTAAGACCCAAGACCTGACACCCAAGACCGTTCTTCGGAGGATTAGTGCCCGACAAACCCATCCCCGAGCAGGATCCCATCACCAGCAAGTCGTATGCTGCGCACTATGTAATCGCGACGGTGATACTGATTGCCACGCTGTTCTGGGCCCTGTGGGACGAGGCCTGGGGACAGCGGCCGTGGAAAGAGTTCCAGGACAAATGGAAAGACCGCTATAGCGCGTTTTTGAACACCGCGAGGTCAAAATCGCAGGCATCGGAAAAGGACGTCGAGCAGGGCTCTGGCTATGCCGCTCTCTATGGCGCGTGGAAGAAAGCCAGTGACGACTCCGCACCGCAGGCCCGCCAGGTTCGAGATCAACTCGACGATGCCAGCGCGCGGCTGCTGGCGGTACAGAGCGTTTTCACCGATCGCCGTGCCTACGTCAACGCGCTGACCTACGAGTTGGAAACCACGACCAGCGCTTCTGCGAAAGCCAGCAAACAAAAGGAGATTGATTCGTACAAGACCGAAATGGCGACGGTCGAGTTCCCCGACGGCAGCAAGAAACGATTTAACTTCCCGCAACTGGAGGAGACGTACAACGAAATCCGCGACGAGAAGACCAGGCTGAGCCTCGAACTTGGCGATGTGCTCAAGCCCGCGACTGCTGCCAAAGCACAGCTGGATGAGTACGTCGCCGACCACATGGTCGACCTGACGCCGCATCAGATTGACGGGCTGAAGAAGAAGGTCACGGATTGGGATGCTCAGATCGTCCAGATCAACGTGGCCGAAGCCAACATTGTCGACCGGTGCGAATCCTGCCACCTGAACGCCCGCGAACCCTTGAAGATCACAGAAACGGCCATGACGGCCAAGGGCTCAAAAAAGCCCGACGAATACGCGCTGGCCTTCGTTAGCCATCCCGAGCCGGAGTTGCTGCGCATTCACGATCCCGAGAAGTTTGGCTGCTCGCCCTGCCACCAGGGCAACGGCCGCGCCACCACCAGTGTTGAGAAGGCGCATGGAAATTATGAGCATTGGCTGTGGCCGCTCTATCCCAAGGAAAATTCCGAAGCTGGATGCCAGACTTGCCACGCTGCCGATATGGTGCTGGCCAGCGGCGATGTGCAGTGGCAGACCATCAACAACGGAAAAGATTTGTTTCGGCAGCGCGGCTGCATGGGCTGCCATCGCTACGAAGGCTACGACAAGGAACCCGAGGACCTGAACTCGATCGCGCAACAGATCAAGCAGATCGAGACCCAGAAGAAAGACAACGTGAAGCAGGCCGCGGACCTGATGAAGCAGGCCGACGCAGCCGAATCCAACGAAGACGCCAACAAGCTCAACCTCCAAGCCGTCGACCTGAGAGTCGCCAACAGCAAGCTGGACGGGCGTCTGCAGCAGCTCGATTTCGAGTCGCACTCGCTGATGCAGGACCAGAAAAAAGTTGGCCCGAATCTCAAAGACATCCGGCTGAAGCTCAACAAGAATTGGATTCCGGTGTGGCTGAAGAAACCGTCGGATTTCCGTCCGACGACGAAAATGCCCAACTTCCGCCTGACCGACCATCAGATTCAGACGATCTCGGCGTACATCTGGCAATCCGGGTTCACCGATCCGCTGCCCAAACACAAACCGGGAAGCGCCGCGCACGGTAAGGAATTGTTTGAAACCCGCGGCTGCCTGGCTTGCCACTCCATCGGCGAAGGCGATCAGATGCAAGGCGGAACGTTTGCCGCCAATCTCTCCCGCGTGGGCGAGAAGGCAAATTACGATTACCTGGTCCGCTGGATTCACAATGCGCGCGAGCGCACGCGCCCGTATTGCCCATACGAGAAAAAAGACATTGGCCCCGAGGACTACGCCAAGAAAGGGCTCCCCTACCAGTT
>Ga0187818_10000363_pt1 | contig 15894 bp, 13 predicted proteins | sample NC_wetland_sal_i_14_FD_130581 | JGI IMG/M metagenome (GOLD analysis project Ga0187818, IMG submission 130581) | Wetland sediment microbial communities from Neuse River Estuary, North Carolina, USA - SO4_3 | ecosystem: Environmental > Aquatic > Freshwater > Wetlands > Sediment | place: USA... | reverse complement strand
CGCCTATGCCCGAGACGCCCATGGCGACCATAAGCAGCGCCGCGACCACCAGCGTACACAGCGTCAGGCCGGAAACCGGATTGTTGGACGAACCAATCATGCCGACCAGGTTGCCGGAAACCGCGGCAAAGAAAAAGCCCAGGACGATCATGACGGCTGCGGCCACCACGGCGCCGGCGATCACCTTGCTTCCGCTCAAGTTGTGTGCACCCGCGATGAAGTGGTAGTACAGCGCAATCATCGCGATGAACACCAGTCCTACACCCAGAAAAACGACCTTCGCGTTAAGGTCGCGGTCTACGCGACTGGTCGCCTTATGGGCTTCAGCGGATTTCTTCAGATCAGAAACCGCGCGCTTCATTCCGGCCAGCAGTTGCTTGCGCATGCGAAACAGAGTGAAACCGGCGCCCACCAGCATGCCACCCACGGCGATCGGACGCACAATCGAATACCACACGCTGAACGCGATTCCTCCCCAATAAGCTGTTGGGTTCGCGCCGGCCGCCATCTGTGGAAGGGTCGGGCCCAGGAAGTAAATGAGAAGCGGAACCAACAAACCCCAAGCCACTACGCCGCCAGCAAAGTTCAGCGACGCCAGCCGAGGGCCAATAATATAGCCGACGCCGAGGTAGGCCGGACTGACCGCGGGCGAAGTGAATTGCGTCATTCCACCAGTCGCCAGCATGGGCGAGGTCGTGCTGCGCCCCAGTCGCAACCCGGCAGCCATTTTCGGAATGTTGATTAGAACATTTTTTGTGTACCAGAAAAGGTTGAGCTGCGAGAGGAAGTACATCAATCCGCCAAAGCCCATGTTGGCAAACAGGATTTTCGCCGCCTTCGACCCCTGTTGTCCGGCCTTGTGTATTTCCGATGCCGCTACTGATTCGGGGAAGGGCAGTTCCGGGTCTTCCACCATCACGCGCCGCAGAAGGGTGACGAACAGAATGCCGAGCAGGCCGCCAATCACCATCAGGGCTACGGATTGCCAGTACCTCTCCATGCCGAGGCTTGGCCACAGTCCCGCAAGAACAAATGCCGGGATGGTGAAGACTGCGCCCGCGGCGACCGATTCGCCAATCGCACCCACAGTTCGGGCGATGTTTTCTTCCAGCAGTGACCCTTTCATCAGCCGCAGGATCGACATGCCAATGACGGCGGCGGGATAAGTGGCGGCAATCGTCATGCCGGCTTTCAAGCCGAGGTAAGCGTTGGCGGCGCCGAGGATTCCGGTCATCACCATGCCGAGCAACACGGCGCGGAAAGTGAATTCCCGCATCTCCATGTTCTCGGGGACGTACGGTCGAAACTTCTTGGGGGCTTCTGGCTTGACAGTTTGAGTGCTCATAGATGGAATCCTTGGGAATGCTTAAGACTGCCCAATATTCTTAGGACGGCGCACGTTAGCACGCGAGCGGCATGATTTACAAGTGCGTCGCGCTTTCGCCGCACGGTCGAAAACCAACAACAGCATTCTATTGTGTGATGAGTGATTCTCAAGTGTTTAAGTTAGCCCAAGCATGCCTGCCACCACGGTGCCTTTCGTTACTGCTGCCTCGTTGCGCGCCGCGCGAAGCGCCGTTATACTGATGGAGATTCGTTCCGGTCGGAGCCCCCGTAGCATCGGCTGGGCGAGGGAGGATCGTCTTCAGCAGTAGCGGGAACCCAACTCGGGCCGCTGGGACCAAGCCTGTTGCAGCGGAAAGCTGGTTGATGTCGTCTTTGGTCTCGGGGCTAAGCGGCGTGGCCGCGGCCCTGTTCGCCACGCTGTTCCCCTCCGATTGCCGCCTCTGCGGCGCCGATCTGACCAACATTTCACGGCTGCCCGTTTGTAAAGAATGCCTTTCGGCCATGCGGCCGATTGCCGGCGGCCTATGCTCCATTTGCGGCGAGCGCGTGATGAGCCCGTACGCGTCCTCAGCCGGAGAAGACGGGGTGCGCTGCGGATTGTGCCGCCGTTTGGAGCCCCCGTACGTCAAGGCCACAGCCTATGGCAGTTATGAGAGCGGCCTGCGGGAATTGATTCATCTGCTGAAGTATGACCGGGTTCGGCCCGCAGCCAACGTTCTTGGACGCATGCTGGCGGATGCAATCACGGATTTGGAGCCTCTTTTTCAGGACAGCACGGTCCTGGTGGTGCCGGTCCCGCTGCATGTCAAAAAGATGCGCCAACGGCAATTCAACCAGTCGGAGTTAATCGCTCGGGCTGCGTTGAAGCTGAAGCGCACGGAGAACCGGCTCGAATTGCGCACTGGAGTGTTGGAACGCTGTCGTGAAACGCAATCGCAGATCGGTCTGTCGCGTCACCAGCGGCGGGAGAACATGCGCGGAGCTTTCGCCGTGACTATGCCGGGCGAAGTGGCCGGACGCGAGATCCTGTTGACGGACGATGTGTTGACGACCGGCACTACGGTCTCAGAATGTGCGCGGGTGTTGCGTCGTGCCGGGGCATCGAAGGTGTACGTTGCCACGGTGGCCCGCACATTAAAGGCTGATGCTCAGCAGGTGACGCAGCAATTTGAACCGGAGGAAGGTCGCATGACCATGGCGGCCGCAAGTTAGTAACTATGTCAGGGAAGTGGCACAATTCGATCAGCGGTCTGGGACGCGCGCACGCGCCTTCTCCGGTGACGGCGGTCGCTCACTCAGACAGTGACGGCCACGTGCTGCACGCGCCGGTGCTGGTGCTGAACGCGTCGTACGAGCCGATTAACGTCTGCGCCGCGCGCCGCGCCATCGTTCTGGTATTGAAGGGCGTTGCCATGACGGAGGAGGAAAACGGGCATTTCCTCCACGCCGCGCGCTTTGCCGTGCGCTTGCCCTCCGTGATTCGCCTGCTGGAGTACCGGCGCATTCCGCACCAGACCCGAGCCCTCTCACGCAAGAACATTCTGCTGCGTGATCGCAACACCTGCCAGTACTGTGGGGAAGTGCTGCCGTCGAGCGAATTGACGCTCGATCACGTAGTACCGCGTTCGCGTGGAGGCGCTTCCACCTGGGAAAACCTTGTGGCGTGCTGCCATCTCTGCAACCGGCGCAAGGGCAACCAGTTCCCCGCCGAGGCTGGCATGAAGCTAATGCGCGAACCGCGTGCGTTCAATTTGCACACCAGCCGCCACATCATGCGCCTGATGGGCCGCTCCGATGACAAGTGGCGGAAGTATCTTTTCTACTAATTCAGCTCTTCAGCTCTTAGCTGTCAGCTATCAGCTCTCAGCTCTCAGCCAAGACAGGGATGAGCAACTCCGGAAGGGGCAGACCCAGCCCTTATGTCGGTTCATACTCCTGCAGAATTCGCTGCCAGCAGGGTTGCCTCCCACCCTTGCGAAAACCGCGCAAGGATGGGGCACCCCCAGTTGGAATGGTACAGACAAAAAAGGCTAGGTGAGCCGCGCGCCCGAGCGACTCCATGGCTGCTGAAAGCTGAGAGCTGACAGCTACTTCTGTGGCGGCTGGGGCGGTTGCGCCTGCGGCTGCCCCTTTTGGCCAGAATCCTTCTGGATCTCTTTCCCCTCGTAGGTGATCTTCACGTTCGATCCGAAGCGTTTGTAGTTCTCGTATTTCACGATCTCGCGGATGTGAATGTCTCCCGTGGCAAAATGCAGTACGTCATCTGCCTTGGTGTAAGTTGGAAACCAGTACCTGCCGTCGATCTGCTCCCGCCACGTCGTGAACTTGGGATAGAGATGTTCCTCTTTTCCTTTCTTGTGAACCCCAGTATCAGGAACGGTTTTCCCGAATGTCTTGACGATCTGAAAGTCGTGATCGTCTACCCAAATACGTCCCTGGAAGTATCGTTTCTTGCCCACGATCTCTTTTGGAGCGATATCAAAAACGTAGCAGTGCAATTCGTCTTCTTGTTGTTGGCCGACGTACAGGATGTTGTACTCGGGAAGTTCCTCGGTGGTCAGAACGAATGGCAAGCGTTGCCGGATATCTTCAAAGTCTCCCTGGTCCATGGAAAGATTGCCGTTTTCCAGAGTCGACTGCGGGGCAAACACGACGTTTTCTATTCGTTTGCCTTGGTCATCAAAGATGACGTCAAAGACTTGCCGATATTCGCCCGTGATCGAGTTGCCGTCGACCACCTGTACCCTGACGTCCTGCCGGTAGGTGTACTGGTCGCGTGCTTCTTTGAATTCCTTCTCTTTGGCCGCGAAGCGCTGAATGATTTCGTCGGATGTGATCCCTTTAGGCTGGGACGGATCGAGCGGACCTTCGTCGGCGAACGCTTCGAGGACCACTGCACCGCACAGATAAACGACCGCGACCAGCATCAATGCAACACGCACGAATCTCATAACCATAGTGTAGCGAAACCCGGCCGGGAAAACAGGGGAGTTCGAGATAGAAACAGCCCACTGCGATTAGATTGCGCACCTGGGCACGGAGTTGCCGGGAAAACGGTGGCCATTGGAATCTATGGTCTGGGTTGCGGCGCAGTTTGGCAATTCTCAGCTAATCGTGTCATCCTGAGCGAAGTTGCCGTCCGCGAAGCGGACGACAACGCAGTCGAAGGACCCGCTTTTGTCCGAAGCCTGCAGCGGCGATTCAGGGAACTCTCTCCTCACCCCTTTGAGAGCGCGGCGAGAACGCCTTTCTGCGACCATCTCAGAGCACACCGTTTAGGGGTCCTTCGACTGCATGACCGCTTCGCGTTCGCGAAGCAGCCACTTCGCTCAGGATGACAGACGGCTAAACCAAGCCGCCGCCGGTTTCCTCAAACCGCACGACTACCACGCTCTGGAAAGTTTATGTGGCTGTCATCTTGACGTTGTAAGATGGCGAATCATCTCAATGCCATCGACTCCGCGCACGGATGTGTCGGCAGTGCCTCCTACCATCCAGCAGGAGATCGCTCGCTTGGCTGGCTTGCCGGCGGTTCGTGCGGCTCTCGCCTGGCTTCACGCCCAGGAAGCTCAATTCGCCCAATGGCAGCTCGAGATGGCGAGGATCCCGGCGCCTCCGTTTGGTGAAGCCGCCCGCGGAGAATGGCTCAGGGACCGCTTTCGAGAACTGGATCTCAAGGAAGTCCACGCCGATGATGTGGGCAACATTTTTGGTATTCGTTACGATTCGGCCAAGCGCGGCAGTGCCAAGTCATGCGTCACCTTGAGCGCGCACCTGGACACGGTTTTTCCCGCCGGAACTCCGCTCAACGTGCGGCAGCACGGAAACCGCCTGTACGGGCCGGGAGTCTCCGATAACGGGGCCGGAGTCACCGCGCTCCTGGCAGTGGCAGCGGCGTTGCACGCGACCAAGGTCTCGCTCTCCCTTCCTATTGTGTTCATCGGCAACGTGGGCGAAGAAGGCGAAGGCGATTTGCGGGGCATGCGCCATATTTTTTCCAATCCGCGCTGGAAGGACTCGATCCGCTACAGCCTGGTGCTGGACGGAGCCGGTTCCGACACCATCGTCGCCGAGGCCCTGGGCAGCCGCCGCTTTGAGATCATCGTTCGTGGTCCGGGAGGCCATTCCTGGAGTGACTTTGGCACTCCCAACCCCATTCTGGTGCTGGCGCAAACCATTCAGGCGTTTACTCGCACGCCAGTCCCGTCGTCTCCCAAGACGACCTTCAATGTCGGAGTGATCCGCGGCGGCACTTCGGTGAATTCCATTCCTGAGTCGGCCAGCATGCGCGTCGACATCCGGTCCACGTCAACGACGGAAATGGAGCGCCTGGAGACTTCATTGCGGCATGAACTCGAGCAAGCGATCGAAGAAGAGGCACAGGCCAGCGAGCGCCGCACCTCGTCCCCACGGCGGTCGTCCGCGCTGAGCTACGAAATTGTGCCGATTGGCAATCGTCCCGCGGGCGAACTGGATGTCAATGCTGGAATTCTGAAAGTGATTCGTGCCGTTGATGCGCATCTGGGCAACGCCGCGCAAATCCAGCGTGCCTCCACCGATGCCAATATTCCGCTGTCGCTGGGTCGGGAAGCCATTGCCATTGGCGGCGGTGGTGTGGGCGGGGGAGCGCACACCCTGCAAGAGTGGTTCGACTGCAGCGGGCGCGAACTGGGCCTCAAGCGCATCCTGCTGGCGTTGCTTGCCCTGGCTGGTGTGGCGGAGTGAGTTCTTTGGACTAGAACCCTGATTTCCTCGGCGTTGGTCGGAACGGAATTCTCACCACCGCCCGCAGCGCGACCGGATTCCCGTTCTTGGTGGCGGGGCGGAAGCGCCAGCGTGAAAGCGCGGCGCAAGCGTACTGGTCCAAGCGGTCGTCGACCCCGCTCAGGATTTTCACATCACCCACCGATCCATCGCTCTGGATGACTGCCGATAGTGTGACCGTTCCCTGCACGTTCTCGCGCATCAGCTCGATGGGGTATCCGGGATCTACTTCCTGGGTGGCCACCGGAAACACCAGATCGTTGGCCTTAGCCTCGGAATTCTTCGAGTCGGCGTTTTCTTTCAGCTCGGCAAAGTGGATCACCCAGCTCCCGCTCGCCGAGTTAAGGTTGGGTGTGTTCAGAGTCATGGCATAAGACTTCCGGCCGCCGAAAACTTTGCGCTCCAATTCGGTCGCGGCACCGGCAGGCACCTCGGAAGCAGCGCGTGGCGGAATCGTGACCCGCGCCGACGTGACGCTGGCCATCAGGCGAGAGTTATCCGAGGCTGCCTTTGTGCTGCCGTTAGTTTGAGTCCCGGCAACGGACGAAGCGCTTTCGGTTTTCGGGCTTGCGCCAACCAGGAGTCCAGGTGGGATGCCGTTGGTATTCTTGCCAGATCCGACAGTGTTTGCAGTGCCTTGTCCAGCAGCGTGGAGGGCAGCAGAGTTGTTCCTGCTTGGAATATCGGGCGTCCCCGGAGCGCTGGATTTTCCTTCTGGTGTCGCCGCGAAAGTACCCCGGCGATTTCCGGGGGGAACATCGACGGGCCCCCCGGGCGCCACCGGATGAATGCCCAGCGCAATGAGCCTGCCGTCTGAGTTCGAGTTGCCCACGCCCTGCACCGACGGCGGAGGCTGCACCACCGCCGCGCTGGTGTTCCCCGGCACGGCGGGCAGAGCGCGCTGCTCGCTGACTGGCAACTGAGGCGCGGGCGCGATCACCTGTGAGTGACCAATGGAGATGTCGCTCAGCCTGCGAGTCGAAGGCGGATCAACGTTGGGCGCTGGTTCCACCACCGCCGGTTGGGGAGCATAAACGGCGCTTCTTGAAGTTACGGCGTCGATCCCCGGCGCCGGCGCGACCACGGATTCGACCAAAGCTGGAGGCGGATCCAATCTGCTCCTACTCACCTCGGGTGGTGGCGCGACCACAGACGCAGGCAGCACCGGGAGCTTCAAGTCCGATCTCGAGCTCACAACCGCAGCCGGCGGGATCGTGGGCTGGGTGTGCGACCAGGCCACGATGTTGGGGAGTGGCACGTCGGTGTTTAGTTTCAATTTCGGAGGAGTGACGATGGTCTGTCTGCGGTTATCCGCCTCTGGCGGCACAGAGATGATGGTCTGCGCAGCATGCTCAGGTTCACCCTTTTGCGGAGAAGGAACCTCCGTAGCGCCGGTGTCTAGCGGCGGCAAATCATCGGCTTCATAGTAGATTACGTCCGAACTGTGAAAGACGGCTGGGTCCACTATCTGCGGCCGCTGCGGCCACAGACGGGCAGCACTCCACAGCGACACGACTACCGCGGTGTGGAAGATTGCGGACTCGAGAAATCTTCCCCATGGCAGGCGGGAGGCAACGAATACATCGGGCCAAAAGGAACCCGGCCTTGAGGACAGGGTCAGCGGTTTCTGTCGTTGCGGCCAAAGCAAATCCGCCAGGTTGCGAAGAAAAACTCTATGCCATGGCGGCAACGTGACCAGCAACGCGGGTGCCGCCACTGGGCTCGGCTTCCGTTGATGCGCAGATTCTGTAAGGCGCGAGCCCTGTTTCATGCCATCCATCGCGGCTGGAGAATTGTCTAATTATAGCCGCCCGGCGGCGCCGGGCACGGGTTCAACAATCTGCCGCCTGCAATATGCTCTAATAGCCTCTGCGAGACCACCCATGAACTCTTCCACGCTATGGACTGTGGTATGGACTAAGATTCTGATAACACTCCTCTTCTGTCTTGCCTTCGGAGCCGACCTCGCTCAAGCGCAGCTCGAGCTGGACGGTCCGCAACACATCTTTCACGACTCGCTCCTGGACAACATGGTGGGCACATGGAAACTGAGCGGCAAGGTGCTGGGACGAAATGCCGACCACACCGTGCAAGCGGAATGGACTCTGAACCATCAATTTCTGCGCATTCATGAGAAGGACGAGAATCCTGCCAAGAATGGCGATGTGCCCTACGAGGCCATGGTCATGGTCGGCTACGATAACGCCAGCGAACGCTATGTGGCCCACTGGACCGATGTCTATGGCGGAAGATTCTCCGAGACCCTGGGCTACGGCAGCCGCTCCGGAAATGAGATCCGCTTTGTTTTCGAATATCCAGATGGCCCGTTTCATACAACCTTCCGATGGAAGCCGGACGCAGAACAATGGGAATGGCTGATGCAGACCAAGGACAAGTCAGGCCAGTGGACGGAGTTTGCCGACCTTGTGCTGGACCGTCGCAAAGGTAAATGAACCGCAGGAGCGATATGAAGACTTTGGCAATCATAGTGGGGCTGCTCTTGTGCGGTACGCTGCTGGCCGCACAAAGCAATTCATCCGTCCCGCCTGCTACAAAATCAGCGGATGACTATTCCGGAATGTACAGCTTCCTGCAAGAGGGTGAATTCGTGCAGATCTCCATCGAAGACGATGGGCGCGTCTCCGGGTTCGTCTCCCGCTACGGAGATGCAGGAAGCGATCGCGGTGCTTTCCTCAATCAGTTCTTTAAACAGGGCAAAATCGACGGAAGGAAACTCAGCTTCCTGACCGAAACCGTGCATGGCGTGTGGTACGAATTCAAAGGAACAGTCGAGCGCGGAGAAGGAAAAAATCCCGGCGATGAGGCTTACTACGTTCTAAGAGGAACGCTGACTGAGTACCGTACTGATGCCAACAAGAAGGTTTCTTCCAAGACCCACGAAGTTGCGCTCAAGTCGTTTCCTCAAGACTTGGAACCTGAACCGCCAAGCAGGGATTAGGATTTCGGATGGGGCAGCGCTCCCAACGCTGCGATAAATGCCTTCTTATTCATTACGTGCTTTAGCGCTTGAGGTCACAGAAGCGCGTTTTTCCGCATCCGCCGAGGCTGGTTCAAATGGCATGAATTGGGACGGACGCGACAGGACTGGAGAGCCAAAGGGCTATTCCGGTCTCCAGGAAACTAGCGAGCCTGCTGCTCCGCCGGCTGCGCCGCGCGCTCGCGCTCAATCCGGGCGATGGTGGCGCGCAGCCAATCTCTGAGGGCTTCTTCCATTTCGATCTGGGGGCGCTGCCGCTCCATCGTGTACACAGTCTCGCCGTGCGAGTTTAGCGGGATGTGGTGGCACGGCACCTCTTCCGCCTGAGCCTTCTCGGGAACAAAGTCGGTGAGCAGGCATTCACTGCAGGGATGCGGCCTTCCGGCGTCGTTGAAATTGATGCAGGACGGTGAGTCCTGGAAAATCGACGTTGGCGTCCACGGAGTGCGCACCGAGCGTCCATAGCCACCCTGCTCGAGAAAACCAAGTTCAAACTTCAGAACATCTAAAATGTCGCGCTTGTCGTCTGACATCGTCTTCCTCCCAGCGGGGGTCACCGTCCATCGGCCGCCCCACCCCGTGATGCTCACTATTCTCGGTTTCTCCTGTACCTTGGTGCGGTGATTGCTCTCACCCCCCTGAGTGACATTGGTCACAAGAACCTGCCAAGAGGCTGTGACATCACTCACATGCAGGTGGTTACGCGTCGGCCCGAGATCTGCTTGCAGAAGATTCCATGGAGGCAAAAGCAGGGGGAGAAAGCAGCGGAGCGCATCGGTGGTCACCGACCCCGGTGACCGCCTTCACAGCGGGAAAGTCGGCCGGTTGCTAGGCTCAACTCGGGAGAATGGCCCCAGGAGACCGATCATGGAAACGAAATATACCTATCACGCGAGCGCGCAATATCATCAGCACGACCGCAGCTTTGTGGAACTCGAGCATGGCGTTCCTCGCACCATCCATTTTTCCGCTCCGCCTGAGTTTGGCGGTGAGCCCGGCTTCTGGACGCCGGAACACTTTTTGCTCGCTGCCCTAACCTCCTGTTTCATAGCCACATTCAAGGCGGTGGCGAACGCTTCGAAATTGGAGTTCCAGGGAATCGAAGTGGCAGTCGAGGGCATACTCGAAAAAGATGCCGGAGGCTTTCGCTTCACCAAGCTCATTCTGCGGCCAGTGGCAATCATCTTCGAAGAGCGAGAGCGCGAACGTACCCAACGTCTGTTGGAGAAGGCCGAGCGACTTTGCCTGGTTGCGCGCTCGCTCTCCAGCACCATCGAGCTCGAGTCGAAGATTTTGGTGGAAAAGCCGGTAGCGGTTTAACCTAGTGTGGTTGTCCCATAATTTTGCGGCATAATTTCGAAGCCCAATTGCCGTTCGCAACTCGGAACCTCAGCGGCTAGAAGCCGCCTTTTGCACGCGGTTTGGCGGCGCGGCTGAAAGCCGCGCCCTTTCAAAGAACAGCCGACTTTGTCCCGAGAACTTGCGAACGCCACACTAGCATGTCCGCTCAAGACCGTTCCCACGCACGCTCGATGGTGATTGCCCGGTACGGGATTGTTGCCACGAGTCATACCCTGGCTTCCCAGGCCGGCGCGCAGGTTTTGGCCCGGGGTGGGTCCGCAGTGGATGCCGCGATTGCGGCCAATGCTGTGCTCGGTGTCACTGAACCCATGATGAACGGCATCGGCGGTGACTTGTTTGCGATCTATTGGGATGCCAAGACTGGCAAGCTTTACGGCCTGAATGCCAGCGGATGGGCGCCCCAGGGTCTAACCGTCGAGCACCTGAAAGCGAAAGGCGCCACGTGGATGCCACAGGCTGGCATTGACTCGGTGACTGTCCCCGGCGCGGTGGCGGGCTGGGACAAATTGCACCAACGTTTTGGCCGCATGGCTTGGAAGGAGATCTTTCAGCCGGCGATTTTTTATGCCGAGCAGGGCTACCCCGTGCCGGAGCTGATTCACGGTTACTGGAGCGAAGCCGAGACTCTGACTGATCCGGAAAGCAGGCGCGTTTTCCTGCCGAATGGCAAGGTTCCGGCCGTGGGCGGTATCTTTCATAACCCTGAGGTTGCTAAGGCTCTGCGCTTGATTGCGGAAGATGGCGCGAAGGCTTTCTACCAAGGCGACATTGCCGAAGCGATTCTAAGTACGTCGCAGGCGCTGAGCGGGACGATCTCGGCGGATGATCTGGCGCAGTTTTCGCCGGAATGGGTCGAGCCCATCTCCACGACCTATCGGGGCTGGACGGTTTATGAGCTTCCACCCAACGGACAAGGCATGGCAGCCCTGGAGATGCTCAACCTCATGGAAACGTCGCCGGCCTCGCCGGACGGACCGCTGGGTGTGACCGAACTGCACAAGAGGATCGAAGCCATGAAGCTGGCCTACGCCGATCTGGCGCGCTACAACGCCGATCCACGTTTCGTCAAGGTTCCAGTGAGGGGACTACTGTCCAAGGAATATGCCAAGGAACGAGCAAGCCTGATCGATCCCGCCAAAGCCAATTGCGAAGTTCCGGCAGGCGCGCCGCCCACGAGCGAGACCACATATCTTTCCGTAGTCGATCGTGAAGGGAGTATCGTTTCGCTGATCCAGAGCAATTACGCGCACTTTGGATCCGGCATCACCGTGCGCGGCATGGGATTTGTGCTGCAAAACCGTGGCGGGCTGTTCTCGCTGGATTCGGCGCATCCCAATGTTTTGCTGCCCCGGAAGCGTCCATTTCACACCATTATTCCCGCCTTCATGGAGAGTGGTGATCAGCACATCGGATTTGGAATCATGGGCGGACCCAACCAGCCCCTTGCCCATGCGCAGTTTGTTTCCAACGTGGTGGACTACGGGATGAATATTCAGGCGGCGCTGGAAAATGCGCGCTTCACCGTGAGCCCACAGCGCGGATGCAACATAGTGATCGAGTCGCGCATCAAGCCAGAGGTACTGCAAAAGTTGTCCGCTATGGGACACAAGCTGGAGGTCCACCGGGAATACTCGAGCGCGATGGGCCGGGGCCAGGCGGTGTTGCACGATTCGACTACGAAGGTGAATTACGGAGCTTCGGACGCCCGCGCAGATGGTGCGGCTGAGCCCGAGCCACCGCCTGTTGCCTGGTAGGCGCGCGCCTTCGCCCGTTGACGGCGACAGACGACGCAAGTAAAAGCATACGCCCCTTCGCCCGTGGTCGAGCATCTGCCCCGCTTCGTCGCTTTCATTGTGAAAAGGTATAATGCTGATAAGCTGAAGTGATCGGAGGAAGTTAGCTTATGGACCCGCGCGCAAGCGGTTTCTGGGTACGTTGGAAGGCAAACCGCCTGGCGTACACCCTTACCATTCTGGCCACACTGACGGTCGGCATTCTGATCGGAACGGTGATCTCAAAGGGAGTCAAGGGCCAGGAGAGCAAGAAGAGTTCCGATGCGACTCCCTTGACCATCCCCTCGCCGCAGCAGCTCTCAAGCCAGTTCTCCCAGATTGCCAAGCAACTGGAACCCAGCGTGGTCAACATCAACACCGAATCGACCATCAAGAATCCGCACCGTCGCCGGGGGAATCCTGACGAGGGTGGTGGCGGCGAACAGAGTCCCTTCGACGACTTCTTTGACCGCTTCTTCGGCGGACCGCAAAACCAGGGTCCCATTCGGCAGCAATCTCTAGGCTCCGGCGTCATTGTTGATTCCAAGGGCTACATCGTCACCAACCGGCACGTAGTCGAGAAAGCGGACCGCATTCGGGTGAGACTGCAAGATGATCCGCCGGGAACTTTGCACGACGCCAAGGTGATCGGCGTCGACCAGGAGACCGATCTGGCCGTAATCAAGATCGACACCGACAAGGCTCTCCCCGTCGCCAAGCTGGGCAACTCAGACGGCATGGAGGTTGGAGACTGGGTGCTTGCGGTCGGCAGTCCTTTCGGCCTGTCGGAAACTGTGACTGCCGGCATCGTTTCAGCGAAAGGCCGGAATATCGTGCCCAACCGGCAATTCCAGAACTTTATTCAGACCGATGCGGCCATCAACCCCGGCAACTCGGGCGGTCCGCTGGTCAACATGGCGGGCGAAGTAATCGGCATCAACACCGCCATTCTCACCGATACCAATGCCTATGCCGGCGTCGGTTTCGCTCTGCCCTCAAACACTGTGGCGCAGGTCTACAACCAGCTCATTGGTCCCGAACACCGGGTGCAGCGCGGATCGATCGGGGTCGAGTTCGCGGCGCAGGAGAACCCGGCGATCGCACGCGTTTATGGCGTGAACAATGGAGTCACGGTTTCCGATGTGGTCGCGGGCAGTCCAGCCGAGCAGGCCGGACTCAAGGTCGGGGACACAATTGTTTCCGTGGACAGCAAAGTCATCAAGAACGGTGACGAGTTGGTCTCCGACATCGCCAGCCGCAAGCCCGGAGCAAAGGTAAATCTTGGCTTCATTCGCAACGGCAAGAAGCAGGAAACCACGGTCACCGTCGCTGATCGGGCCAAATTGTTCGCGGCTCGCCTCGGTGAGGATGAAGAGAGTGGCGAGGAGGCAGCGCCCAAGGAGAGCAAATTGGGCCTGACCGTGCACGCCGTTACCAATGACATCGCCGACCAGCTGGAAATCCCTGCCGGAAAGGGTGTGATCGTAAAGGACGTCAAGCCGGGGTCGTTCGCCGACGACGTTGGCCTCTCGCGTGGCGATGTCATCCTTGAGATCAACAAACAGCCGGTGAACTCCGAGGACGAGTTTGGCCGCATTTCCTCGTCCTTGAAGAGCGGGCAGGATGTTGTGTTCCTGGTTCGCCAGCGGGGCGCGGGTCGCCAGGACGGTACCATCTTCCTGGCCGGTACACTTCCGTAACTTCGATTTAGACGATAGAGACTGGCACTGAGGGCCGCAATCGCGGATCATAACTCAGTGCCGGTCTTTTTGAGGTGAATCTTGGGTTCGCTTGGGGCTTGGACGAGACGGCTTTCCGCGGCCGGGTGCGCTGTGCTGGTTGCCGCGACCCTGTCGCACGGCCAAACCAGCGCGTCCACCGACAAGTCTGCCCGAAAGCCTGCCTCCACCCACAAGACTTCGAGTAAAAGCAGGAAGTCACGCAAAACCACCTCGCGTAAACGTGGGCAGCAAAAGATTGATTCCAAGCGCGCTCAGCAAATCCAGGAAGCCCTGGTTCGTGAGCACTATCTGAGCGGAAAGCCTTCCGGCGTGTGGGATGACGCGACCCAGAAGGCGCTGCAAAAGTACCAGGCAGACAATGGCTGGCAGAGCAAGGCCACTCCCGACGCGCGAGCGTTGATCAAATTAGGATTGGGGCCGGACCACGACCATCTACTCAACCCCGAGAGCGCCATGACCAGCCCGCCTCAGGCGGCGCATAGCATGCCAGTCACGACTCCGACCGCACCCGCCGACCCGGAAAAACCGCAGAGATAGACCTCTAGGGAAAACTCCGACCAGTATAAATTGCAACCGGGCTCCGCACGGGCGGGACGCCCGCGCCTACATTGGGACTTGGTCGGAGTAGACCTAGCCCTTCATCACCGGATCTGGAAAATAAGGCAGCGGCTGCCCGCTCACAATCGCGCGTGGATTGTCCTCGACCAGGGCGCGTGCTACGTCATTCCCATAAAGTTCGGCGGCCGAGTCCCGAGCTTCGGAGAGCACCGGCGGACGATGCTTGGTGTCATGCGCATCGCTGGCCAACACGTGCACCGCATCTCGCTTGAATAGCCACTGCGCCGCTCGCCACGCCGGCTCTCCCCAGCGTCCGCTCAAGGCCGACGCGGTGACCTGCACCACGCAGCCCAGTTCCACCCACTGCAGAATCCGCTGGGGAGTTTTCTGCAAAATCGGATTGCGCTCCGGATGAGTGATCACAGGAGTGATTCCGATTTCCTGCAGCTTGGTGAAGGTGTCGTCAATCTGCACCGGGATGCTGTAATTGCTGAGTTCCACCAGCAAATAGCGGCTGCCCTCGACTAGATAGCGCTCCGGATTCGCCATGGCATCCTGCAGGTTTTCGTACGATAGATGGAAGTCGCAGCCCAGGCTCAGGCGCGGAGTGTTGCCAATCCGTTGCCGCAGATAATCGAGTAGCCGGACGAGATACTCGCGGTCGTAGTGGTACCGGTCGTTGGCGTGGGGCGTAGCGACGATGTGCTCAATGCCATCCGCCGCCGCGATGCGGCACATCTCTTCCGAGACGTCCCAGGACTTGGGACCGTCGTCCACTTCGGCGAGGATGTGGCAATGAATGTCGATCATGGGTTTCAGTTCCAGGTAGTGGGGCCGTGAGCCGATTTAAGCAGATTTCGCTACAAAGACCAAGGCGGTGAAAAAAAAATCGTTATCGCAGAGATCGCAAAGAAGTTCTCGCGGAGATCGCGGAGCACAACTTCATTCGCCTTCTTGGCGAACTCTGCGGCAGTTCTCCGCGTGCTCTGCGATTAAAGGCTCTTGCCGTATCGTTCCTGCATGAACTCCGCAATCGCCGCATAGGCCTTCGCCAGCGTCTGCTCATCCGGCAGAAAGACGATGCGAAAATGCTTTGTCCCGGGCTTCTGGCCAAAACCGGAGCCGTGGACGACCATAACGTGCTTTTGCAGGATCAGTTCTCTGACGAAAACATCGTCGCCTTCAAGAATGTCAATCCGCGGATACGCATAAAAAGCACCCCGCGGCGAGACGCAACTCACTCGCGGAGTCGAATTGCACCACTGCACGGTAAGATCGCGGCGGGTGCGCAGTTTCCTGCGAACTTCGATCAGATGATCCTGCGGACCTTCCAGCGCAGGCTTGATGGCGT
>Ga0187818_10000362_pt1 | contig 15901 bp, 14 predicted proteins | sample NC_wetland_sal_i_14_FD_130581 | JGI IMG/M metagenome (GOLD analysis project Ga0187818, IMG submission 130581) | Wetland sediment microbial communities from Neuse River Estuary, North Carolina, USA - SO4_3 | ecosystem: Environmental > Aquatic > Freshwater > Wetlands > Sediment | place: USA... | reverse complement strand
CCATCAACCAGACCCAGGGTGTTTCCAATTGCGTCTTTTACGACATCACCCAGGGCGATATCGACGTCAACTGCCGGTACAACGGCACCGCGTTCCGGGCGGATTGCTACCGGCCTGCTGGGGTCAACGGCACCCTGGGCACTGAAGCCATCAGCAGCCTGGCCTTAAAGTCCGGCGGATCCGGCTACACCAGCACGCCGACTTGCAAGATCAGCGGGCCCACCAACAAGTCGAAGTATCTTTCACCCACCGGCACCACTATTTATGCTGGCGGAACACCGGCAAACTGTACGGCAACCATCAACACAACCACCCACGTGGTGACCGCCGTGACTTTGAAGAGCAAGGGTCAGGGTTATACCGGAGTACCTTCCTGCACCATATCGGGCGGAGGAGGGAAAGGCGCGAAATGCATGGCCGTTATCACGCCCACCGTCGGTGCTCCGGCGTATCAACCCGCGTTTGGCGCAACACCGGGCTGGGACCTCGCCACGGGCATCGGTAGCGTCAATGCGTATAACCTGGTAACCAATTCAGCCTGGTAAGAAGAATGCAAAAGTAAGCGTGGCACGGACCTGCCGACCACGCTTACTTGGATTTAGCAGGTGCTGCTTGCGCAGCTTTAAACAATGGCGTTGGGGTTGCCATGCCGGCCCGCTGCACGGCGCAGGCCTCGTTGCTCGTCGAAAGAAGCTGGACCAGGCGAACTTGCGCCTCGATTCGCGCCAAGCGGCGTTCCACCGTCGTGGCCTCCTGGGTTCGTGCGCGCTGTAACTCCTCTACCTGTTTCTTGAGCTTTCGGATCTGCCCGTCTTTCTCCTGAACGACCTGATACAACGCTTGAATAGCGGCCAGCGCCACGCCCTCCGAGTCGACCGTGGAAATGTGCTTGTCATCGTCACCGAGTGTGAAGGCTCTGTGAAACTCCTGCGCCATCGGACCCATGTGGCGAATGGTTGCGTCCTCCTGCTTATAGCTCCAGGTCTGGATGGGAATTACAGCGAGCCGTTTCAGAACCGCATGGCCATCGACCGGCTTGAAGTCGCGCTTGCGGTCGCGGTCAGAGGAGTTGGTCCAGGCGCCGCCCATCGTGAGGTAAGCGCCGGTGTAGGTGTCAAGAAAGTGAGCGGACGCCACCGTGGAAACTCCCAAGCCGACTTGGGTAACAGTAGAAGTCGAACCAAGCACAAGAGTATTGCTGGCGCTTACGACCGCGTTGGCACCGAGGGCAGTGGCGTTGGTGAGGTTGGGGTTAGAGGAGTCCGGTCCGGCAAGGAAACCAAGAGCCGTGTTGTAGGAACCCGTGCCGTTATTCAGCAGCGCATAGTAGCCGCCGGCTGTGTTGTAGGAGCCCATGGTGTTATTGTTCAACGCCGAGTAACCGATGGCGGTGTTCGAGCCGCCTGTATTGTTGAGGGTGAGCGCCTGGTAACCGTCGGCGGTGTTTGAGCTGCCGGCATTGTTGGCGGCGAGCGCTGCGTAGCCGGTGGCAGTGTTGGATTCACCCGTTAGGTTGGCAGCAAGCGCTTGGGAGCCGTTGGCAGTGTTTTCGCTGCCGGAGATGTTTTTTTGCAGCGCCTGGTAGCCAACGGCGGTGTCGGATGTGCCGGTTGTGCTAAAGTTCCCGGCTTGTAACCCGAGAAAAATGTTGCCGCTGCCGCTGGGCCCATAATTGTGAAGGAACGGCGCGCCGATCGAAATCACGCCTTGGGTGGAATCGCTGGTGGTGGCCGGCAAGGAAATGTCAGCGTTGATCGTCTGCGTGGCGGTGAAGGTATTGGCACCAAGGCTGGCGTAAGCGCCTGCCGGCTGAAATGCGCTGGCGGAAAGTCCCCCCAGGTAGCTGGCATCCAGATTCGGCACCTGGGTCGTCGAGGCTATCTGCAGCGGCGCTGTGCCTTGCGCCACGGTAGAGATGAACTGGCTGGCGCTAACGTTCCCGTTCACGGTCTGATCCGCGGTGAACGTGTTGGCCGTCGCCAGTCCGGGCGTACCGGGAAAAGTCTGCCCGGTGGCAAATGTGATCTGCCCGTTGCTGGCGATATTCAGTCCGGTCTCTGACGGTGTGGTAGCGCCTTCGCCAAACAGCAGATTCAATGTCCCCGAGGGCGTGCTGGTGTCATTACTGGCGGGTTCGGCCTGCCACTGGAAGGTCTGATTGACAGCCGTGCTCGTAATGCTGCTGAACGCTGAAGCCGTCAGATTCAACGGTTGTGAGTTCTTGCCCACCGTGGCCGTGGCAGGACCGGTTGCAGGCAGTGCAAGTGTGCCCAGCATGGAAAGCTGTCCCCGGATCGTGCCCCTACCCCTCACATCCAGCGCCGTGGCTGGCGTCGTCGTGTTGATGCCGATCTTGGCCGTGCTGCCCGTCCCCGATTGGAACATCACCGAGTTACCCAGGTCTCCCGTACCGTCAGTCCATAGCGGAATAAAGTCGGCCGTCCCCGTTCCGCCGACGTTGGGATTCACACCGGACGTAGCACTCGCAGTGCCGGCCGACTCCGCCGCTGCACTCCCGGTCGGGGGTGCGGCCAGAACGAAGGCCGACGAAGGCAATCCACCGAGCGTCGCCGCATCCCCGGCCTTCAGTGCATAGGGCACACTCAACAGCAGCACGCGCGGTTGCTCCGCTTGTCCGGCAATCTGCACCCCCAGCCAGCGCGCTTCGCCCGAGGTAAATAAGGTCGTTGGCACCCCGTTGGGTTGGTGATGCCGAGTTGCACCGAGTAGTGCCCTGTGGGATCGAGCTGGATGTTTTTCTGTATGTCCGTCCACAGCGGCGAGCCACCTTGCTGGCTGTTGTAGAGCGAGAAGCTAATGCTCACCACGCCACTCAACGAATTGCCGCCTTCATCCGTGGCGACGTTGGAGAACTGGATCAGTGGCGGGACCTGGGCGGCAGGGCTGCTGCCCGAGGTTTGAGCAGCCATTAAAAGAACTAACGACGAGAATCCAATTACCACGCAACCGACGCGGAGCTTCATGGGGGAGTTTTCTCCTTATGGGAATCCAACCGTCGTTCCAGATAGGACCGAATGCCGAAGCAAAAGGCCGCGGCAGAAATGAGGTTCCGTGCGACGGAGGATGGATAGATGTACTCAACCTTGCGAAAGATTATGTTCGGTGGTTGTTGCCCTGTCAATTTGCAATGAGTGTCGACAGAGCCGACGCTCTTATGAATAAGGTGGGTACTCGGATCCTTCTTCTTAACACTCTGGTTTGCGACCAGAACTTTCAGCTAGCCGGCTTTTCCAGTGACATGCCGTTCTTTTTGAAGATGGCCTGAACCTCGTCTTCGAGTTTTCGTTGATCCTCGGTAACAGGCCACGTGCGGAACAAGACGAACTTCGTCCCAGGCGGGTACTGGCTGATCTTCGCATCGAGCAGGTCGCGGGACATCGGGGCGTACTGAGCCACGTTGTAGGACTGCATGAAACCGATGCCGAGAGGGTCAGCTGTATCTGGCAGAATCACCTGGTATGGCGGAGCCGCGGAATGAGCAACGTCCTTGAGTCGCGCGCACACCTGTTTTCCGACGCAACTGTGGAGGACGCGGGAGATAAGGGTCCGATCCGCGAGCCAGCCTTGGTTGGCAATGAGGGCCGTGCCGAGTTCTTCGCCTGTACAGACCTCCCCGCAGGCGTGCAGGCCAGGTTCGGGACGGTCCAGAATGTCCGCTTTGCCGGACCACGCCTGCGTCCACTTTACATACCGGTCCCAGATGGACTTCTCGTCCGCCTTCGTTCCGTACGACTTCAGGTATTGGAGCGCGTCCAGAACGGTGCCAGGATCGGCGTTGTTGAGCGCTTCGACGGCAACTTCATTCAGGACGGGAGCTGTGGCGTGCTCGGAGACCCATCGCAGGAGAGAGTAGCTGCATCCGGTCTCGCTTGTCGCAATCTCGCGCTTCAGGAGCGGGCGAGCGTCATCGGGGCTAAAGCGCACCAGATACGCGAGTGCCAGGGCGCGCGACATATACGAATAGGGACTAGGCGGTTGGTTCAGCTTGACGATCATCTGCGATGTGGCGGCACCGGTTCCGAACTTAACGAGAAGCGAGCCGAGCGTGTCGTCCTCCAGCTGGTCCGTCGTTCGCAGGAATGACTCTGCCCAGATGGGCTCGAACTGAGGAAGAGGCTCCGCCGGCAGGAACGCGAGCGCCTGGGACGAAAGCGACGGAGCGGCCGAGCCGATTTGCGCGAGAATCTCGCTGCGCGCACCGGCGGGATCAAGTTCATACCAGCGCTTGAAAGCTGCCGACTTCAAGTCCTCCGGGGAGTACGGACCGGGGCCGCCGTAGTTCGCCGTAGGCCGCTTGGCGAGGGCTTGCAGAGTGGGCAGGATGCCCGGCGAACGCAGGAGGTCCCAGTGTTGCCGCAGGTCGTCGATCTGGTTCCGGTCGTCAAGATTGAGGAAGGAAGCCGAGAGCAACGACGCCATCTGTGACTTGACTTCTGGCGTGTTGATGTTGCGTCCGAAGCCGAGCAGCGTTTGCACAGTTTCAGCTCGCGCCAACGGTTCCTTCTTCGAGATGGAGGAAAACACAGTTTGCCAGAGGATAGCCTCGAAGGACCGACGTTGCTGGCGGATGCTCTCCGCAGTCGAGCCGGAGCTTACGTGCAGAAGGGACATGGTACTGAAAAACAAGGGCGAGATCGGGAAGTCCGGCTCGTCGATTCGATGATTCATGGATGCGATGGCGACATCACCCATCGCACTGGGCAGGCCTATGAGGCCCATGCTGCATTCGCTCGCGATGAAGGCATAGCCTTCGCGTAGTTTACCTGTCATCTCGTCGATTGCGGCAGGCGTTGCGAGATACCTGAGGTCGGCTACGGCGCCTTCAAATACGGCCCCGCTTGAACTCAATTGCGGGAGAATTCTCTTGAGCGTCGCATCCTGCCACTCCGCGGTCGCGGGAACAATGTGCAACTCGATCAAGTTCGATTGCAGACCACTCCGGTTAACGCCGCCGACGCGATGACTGATGACCTTGACCCGATAGACACCGGGCTGATCGAAGCGAACCCATTGGTTGAGATCGAGCGAAATCTCGACCGGCTTAGACTTAAGCAGCGGCGGCCAAGACCAGCCATGTCCGGTTCTTGGGAGATCCTGCGCGAAATAGGTGGCGAGCGGATCGGACCATCCGGTGAGTGGGCTTACGTCGAAGCTCTTGAAGTCGAATTCTCCGCCGCGGCCGTTACTCCATGGCGCGATTACGTACTGTGTGTCGTTCGGGCTGGTGAAGGTAAGCTTGAGGGGTATGCGTTCGTCGATGTGGAAGACGGTCTGCCCGTTTGCGGTCTCCACGTCGAGGGCGGGTCGGCGCTCTTGCGCACTCAGCGAGGAAACCGCGAGGACCAGAACAGCCAGGCCAAGTGTGTAACCTCTTGTGAGAAGGCTTCTCATCCAGATCTCCATGTGAATTGCAAGGAGCTGGGGATCGCGACTACAAAGCGATTATACGGCTGTGGAACCCTAGCGGGACGATCGTGCGGGTATCAAATCCGGCTATTCAGGCACCGGTCCGGATGTGATATTGTCCGGGTTTGCGGGGGCGGTGCGCGGTCCGTCGTCGGGTTCACCATCGGAAAGCAGGTTGCCGTATGGACGCCCAATCTGCCAGACGTGTCTATGTCCGTGGCATGAGCTATGCGCGACGGGAGGCGCAGCCGTAATGGCCCCCATTCTTCTTTGGCTCATCCTGGTTCTCTGCCTGCTGATCTCTGTGGTCAAGTATTTGATGGGGATCATTCTGAAGTTCTCCTTCCCCAGCACAAAAGCCCGAAAAGACTACACGTATGAGCCAACCGTGAGCGTATTGATGCCCTGCTACAACGAGGGCAAGACGGTCTACGAGACGATCGAGAGCATCAGCAAGAGCAACTATCCAAATCACAAATTTGAAGTCATCGCGCAGGACGACTGTTCCGTCGACGATAGCTACGAGTGGATGCTCAAAGCCCAGCGCGATTTCACCAACATACGCATCCGGGCAGGACGGAATGAAGTCAATAGCGGGAAGGCGCGCTCAGTCTGCAATGCGCTACAGCACTCTACGGCGGAGATCATCATCTCCATCGATTCTGATTGCATCTTCCATCCGGACGCGATTCGGGAGCTGACTGCGTGCTTCGCGGAGCCGCGCATGGGCTCGGTAGGTGGTAGGGTGGGAGTCAGGAACCCCAACGACAGTGTGATCACCGCCATTCAGACGATCATTTACTACTCTGCATTCCAGCTTTATAAGATTCCGGAGAATTGGACCCGCAGTGTGTGCTGCATCAGCGGGTGCCTGTTCGCGATCCGGCGCGAGTTGCTGCTCGAGATCGAGCCAGCGATCCGGTCCCGCCACTGGTTCGGAATTCCGGTGAATCAGGGGGAAGACCGGTTCCTGACCCATCAGACACTGCTGCGGGGTTACGGAACTTACATCAACAATGACGCGCTCTGCTGGACCACGGTGCCGAATACACTGTCCGTGCTCTTCAAACAGCAACTCCGCTGGCGGCGCAGCATCGTGCGCGACTTTTTCTTCACTCTCAGAACTCTGCCGCAACATGTCTGGAAACTGCACCCCAACACGGTGTTGACGCTCGTACTGATTCCGCTGGGAGCGCTGGTGGGGTTGTTGGTGGTAGTCACAATGCTCACTGCGGATCCCATGGCATGGGCGGGACCTGTGCCGCTGATTACAGCTCTTGGCATTGGAGCTGTCCTTACTTGGGTGATCAAGAAATATAGCGCTAAAGAAGCGGTCGCCCACCCTCTGGCCTTTGCCGCCTATGTAGCCTGGTCGCTGGTCAGCAGCTTGTTCCTCACGCCTCTGGCCCTGTGCACGATGGATTCTGCAGACTGGGGGACTCGAATCATAGAACAACAAGAGGTGCCCGTTGGAAACAACAACAGGTAATACGCCTCCTTCCGGAGCTAAGGCGAATACGCCTCCATCTGAAACGAGACAATCGCCGGTCAAGCAATCGCTGCACTACCGGCTGGTGATTACGCTCTACCGCGTCTTTGCCATCACCGTGCTGTATCTGGTGCTTGCCGGCATTCTTGCCTATGCCTTCGTGATGGGATTTTATGCGGTGAACAGCTCGTGGGCTGCCCCGGTCATTCTCTCCGCCGCGGACGAGAAGAGCCTCGACTTCCGGGACAAGCTGGTGATCAGCCAGCAGACCATCGAAGATCTGAAGGTGGATACGAACAAACTGCAAAGCGGCGTAGCCGAGATGAAAAAGCACCGCGACGCACTGCTGGAGCTGGAGCCAGAACTGGCAGAAGCCATTGCGCGGGAGCGAACGCACAACCACACTACTGGCCCGGAACTCGCGACACTCGACCAGCAGAAGCAGGCCGACAACCTGAAAACGCAAAAGGTATTGGCGCAGCTCGAAGAAGTGGGGACCAACATCAACAAGGACTTGTCCGCCGGATTGATCACAAAGGGCGATGCGGCGACACAACTGGCCGCACTGAATACGGCAGAGGGCGCCTATACAGACAGCAGAATAGCCGAGATCTTGCTGACCGACAGTGTTTTGGACAAGACCACAATCGGCACGAACTCGCTGGATGTGCTCGAAAAGCAGGCGGAGCTGCGGTCTGAGGTCGCCCAGCTGGATATCGCTATCAATGTTGCAGAAAAACAGCTTCAGGAAGAAACCCGACAGATCGATCGACTAAGACAGGCCATCGTTACGGCCAAGCAGAGTCCGTATTACCTGAATGCGTCCGGGGAGAAGACGTTGTACTTCGCATTTGTTCCATATGACAACCGGGCTAATGCGCTGGCCAACGCTCCGATCTACGACTGTTACCTGAATATGGTTGCCTGCCGCAAGGTGGGCACGGTGAAGCAGCTATTCACCGGCGAAGAGCAAGCCATCCATCCTATCTTCAAGACCCAGATTCGCGGTTTCCTGATCCAGATGAATCTAGACCATGCCGAATCTGCGAAATCGAAAACCGTGTTCCTCGGCCGCAAGCCGGTGCTGTTTTGAGGAGAACGAGCATGTTCCTGAGTAGCTGGAAGTTTTTGATGGCCTCCGCCTTGCTTATCGCGGTCCCAGCATTGGCAGCGGACCTGAACGATCAGCTTGCCTACTGCTCCTACGTGATCGAGCAGGCACAGGCACAGCGGGATCTGCTGCGCACGCCCATGGCCTCGGCGGGTATCACTCAGCCCGAGACTGGTTTGCCGGTGCAACTGGTAGGGGGCGCTTCGGTTGGCCTCTCAGACATAAGAAAATCCAGTCTAACCATGGATGCGGCACGCAAAAACTGCGAGCTGTACAAGACCACGACTGGAGCCCAGCAGGACGTCCAATATGCGCTGCCCAGTCTGGAGAAAGAAGCTCTGCGCAACCGGCTCGCCTTGATCGACCAGGCTTCGAAGTCTCTGGATGCGCTGATGGAAAAGACCTCAAAGATGGTGGAGGCCCAGAATGCGACACGCCTTATGCTCTTCACGCTGCAAACCACGAAGATCAAGCTTGACGCCGACCGGGCCGACACCCAGTCGAAGATCACCGCGCTCTATCTTCCACCACTGAGTGATAAGCCCTTGAAAGAACTGGTAGCAGAAAAACAAAGCAGTGAAGTGAACGAGCAAAGAGCGCTGGATAAGTTAAACCGGCAGAACAATTGGGATGTAGCTCTCTCCGTGGGTGTCCATCAGCAGGTCAATCCGGTAGCCCAGGGCGCACAACCGTACGGCGCGGTCTCCGTTAACTACAATCTCGCCAGCCGCGCCATCAACAAGCATCTAGATCGAGCCGTGGAAGCCTACGGCGAATGGAAGAAAGTGCAGGAGGGCGATGTCATACGCAACATGGAGGTTCTTCGACAGCAATTGGCGGATAGCGTCTCGGTGCAAGAGGCCAAGCTCAAGTCTCTCCAGGAAGAAAGCAGACAGATTGACGGGAATCTCCAGCTTGTCGGCAATCCGGACACTTCGGCAGCCCTTGACTTCCATAATCAATTGACTGCGGCGCAGCTGCTGTTGCAAGTCGAGACCGGCGATGCCAGCTTCAGGATTGACCGGCTGCGGGAATACCTCGCAAAGAATTACTGATTGATTTTGCGCCTGTGATCTTGCCAAACTACCATCCGCAGGTTGTGCTGCGTTGTGATCCGTCCTGCCTCCCCGAACGGCTCACACCTTCCCATTCCCGCCCGCAGAGGATGCGACTTTGAAGCGCTCGACCTACTATCCCCCGATCTCATTAACACGCATTTCTCCCCGCGCCTCAACTGCGACAACCGGCCACGAACGCGCCGAGTTTGCCCTCGAGTTGGTCCCAGCTTGCAATAAACTTGCAATAACTTTGAGTGGGGTTCGGTCCGGCCGTAAGCTATAGAAAAGAATGGTAGGCGCGGCAGGAATTGAACCTGCAACCCTCGGATTAGAAATCCGATGCTCTATCCGTTTGAGCTACGCGCCCATATCCGAAAGCCGCACAGCATTTATCAGAAATTATACTTGGCCGACGCATTTTTGTTGCACAGCTGCGCCATCGGTTTGCTGGAAAACGGTCCGCCGGGTCCGAATCCGTTTTCCAACTTGTTCCACAGGGGCGGACTCGGCGAAGATGATCCATGCACGTTGGTTGCGCGGATGCAACGAATCTCTTCGTGAACCAGTTTCGCGAATCAGGAACTCGACCCGAAGCGTTCGCGAAGAAAATCTTGCGCGCGGATCGCCGGTGTCTCCTAAACTCAAACTCGCTGATGAAAAGCAGCTCTCCCCTTCTGCCGCCAAGCTTCGTCTTTTGAAGCGGCTGCATTGCACTCTCCGGTTCGAGAAGAAAGCCTGGGAGTCAGGATCCCGGCTGGTGGCGGGAGTGGATGAAGTGGGGCGCGGCTCACTGTTCGGGCCGGTGGTAGCGGCCGCGGTGATTCTGGACCCGGCGTATCGTATCCGTGGGCTGCGCGATTCGAAGCTGCTGCTGGCGGAGCGCCGTGAGATTCTTGCCGGGCGCATCCGCGAACATGCCGTTGCCTGGGCGATCGCCGCCGTGGACGCCGCTCGCATTGATCAGATCAATATCTACCAGGCCTCGCGGGTGGCCATGCGCGAAGCCGTCCTGCAATTGGAGCCCGCACCCGATCATTTGCTGATCGATGCCATGCGTCTCGACTGCGACCTGCCGCAGCGAGCCATCATTCACGGCGATGCGCTTTCCGCCTCCATCGCCGCCGCGTCTATTCTGGCCAAGGTCGAGCGCGATCGCATGATTCGCGAATGGGACCCGGTTTTCCCGGTGTATGGCCTCGCTTCCAACAAGGGATACAGCACGCCTGTCCACACTGCGGCGCTGCGCGAGCACGGACCGTCTCCGCTGCACCGGCAGTCGTTTGCCCCGGTGTGGAAGAATCCGGTGCCGCAGGAAGTGCTGGCCTTCATGCTGGAAGAAAAGCCGGAAGAAGTTCTGGAAGAGATGGCAGACGAAGTCAGCGAAGCGGCCGTTTAGAACGGAGGCGATGCGCGCGAGATCCCTGCCCCGCTGGTGAAAGCGCGGGGCTTTGGGATGACGGAGGGTTTTCTTAGATGCCCACACTAGTCGCACAACCGACTCGCATCACGGCTGCGGGAAACAAGCCCAAGCTGATCGACGAATATATTGGACGGGTCAACAGCAACACCAGTGGCGTGAGCGTGGCGCACATGCGCAGTCCGCAGGGCTGGGAAGAACCGGGACAAACTCCTGAGTTCGACGAATTTACAGTAGTCCTGAGGGGCACACTGCGGGTCCGGCACAAGCGTGGGGAGATCAACGTTGCGGAAGGCCAGGCAGTGATTGCGCATCGCGGCGAGTGGATCCAATATTCCACGCCCACCGAAGACGGAGCCGAGTATGTCGCCGTGTGCCTGCCGGCATTCTCGATGGAAACGGTCCATCGCGATGAAGAGTAGTGAGCAGCAATCAGTTATCTGTAGCTAGTCGGCGAACTTCTCTGCCACATAAAAGCAGATCAAACTGAGGACGGGCGAGACGCCCGTCCTCCAAAGTCAACTTTACTTCAGCATGATTTCCTGCAGTTGGTCGAAAGAGATGATCTCTCGCATCTCGGTGCGCTTCTCGCCCAGCTGCTGGCCTTGCTGCTTGCCCCCCAGAATTTTGTCGCGCATGGCTTCGCCTTTGGCGGACAAGCCGTCCAGGGCAGCATGATTCTTATACTCGACGGCGAGACACAGGTCCCAATCTTCCGGATTGCTCTTGGTTTCCTTTAGGAAAACCTTGTAGTCCACGATGATTCCCTGACGTTTCTCTTCATCGAGTATGGGCTTGCTGGATTGGCGAAGGCTGGTGAGATAGGCATCCATCTGGTTTGGCTTTACGCGAACTAGAGATACGCGCCAGACTGGACCTTCAGTGTAATGTTCCTGAGCGAACAGCGCAGGTGCGAGTAAACACACGAATGCAAACAGCCCGTAAAGCTTTTTCATGCGGCTAATCTCCTCACAGTGAAATTGAAAGAAACGGCGAGCCGAATCATACGCCTTGCGGAAGGGTTTTGAATGAGAAAACTGCCGAACTCGAGCTTGGTGAGCAGCAAAAGAGGACGGGCGAAACGCCCGTCCTCCATCGATGCGGCGGTTCTACGGCGCTTCGATCAACTCCATCTTTCCGTCTCGGGTGCGATGCAGAACCATAACTCTTCCCTTGGGGTCGCGGAAAACAAAGACATCGCGGTCACGGAAATGAGCCTCTTTGATGGCTTCTTCCAGCGTCATGGGACGCATAGCCACGGCTTCATCGGATCGCACCAGGTGGACTTCGGTAGTCTTGGCGACGGCAGGGAACTTGTGCACCACTACGTCGACCGCCGTGGCTTCGCTAACGCCAACGGCCGTGACTACGTCTTCCTCTGACGCATTGCCGTTCCACTTCTTCGGACTGGGAGTCTTATGATTGTGGCGTTTCTTGGTGCGCCAGCGGGTCTTGTACTTGACCGCCTGTTTTTCAAGATGTTCGAGGGCTTCGTTGACCGCCGCAGTCATGTTGCCGGCCTGGGCCAGCCCAACCAGCGGGCCGTTGCGCGGGCTGATGGTGATCTCGGCCTTGTGACGGTGTTTCTCAATCGCCAGGACAACTTTCGTCTCGAACCGATCGCCCAGTATTTTGCGGATCTTAGTGAGGCGGGTTTCAACTTCCTTACGGATGGCGGGAGTTACTTCGTACTGCCGGCCGGTGTATTCCACGTTCATGAGCGCCCCTCCTGAAGTTATGTTCGGTGTTACGGGCACTGCATTATAAGGATGCTCGTCTCGCGCTTTATTGCCATCGCCTGCGCGATGGCGCGCGGTGACTCGCCCAGATCCTTCGGCGACCAACAGCGCGTCGCCTCAGGATGACAAGTCCTATTTCTTCACTCTGCGCTGGTGGGTGCTCGGGATGCGCATGTCTTCGCGGTACTTCGCGACCGTGCGGCGAGTGACCTGGATGCCCTGCGACTGCAAAATGCGGGTGATCTGCTCGTCGGTAAGTGGCCGAGCGGGATCTTCTTCGTCGATGAGCTTCTTGACCCGGCGCTTGAGGATGAGCAACGAAGTGTTGCTGCCCTCCGGGCCGTTCACGCTCTCGCTGAAGAAATATCGCAGTTCAAATACGCCCTGCGGAGTATGCGCGTACTTGCTGGCCACTGCTCGCGAAACCGTAGAAGGATGCACGCCGATTTCTTCGGCCACCTCCTTGATCATCATGGGTTTGAGTTCGTCAATGCCTTTTTCCAGAAAATCCTGCTGGCGGGCCACGATGGAGTAGCAGACTTTCATGATGGTCTGCTTGCGCTGCTCGATGTTCTTGATGAGCTGGATGGCGCTCTTGTAACGTTCTTTTACATAATTGCGTGTGTCTTTGTCGTTCCCGTCCTTGGTCAGCAGGCGCTTGTACGCCGGATTCAGACGGAGCTGGGGAACGTCTTCATCATTCATGACGACGAGCCACTCGTCTCCGTGCTTCACGAAGGCAACGTCAGGCTCAATCAGTCGGGGCTGGACCTTGTTATAGCGCAGTCCGGGACGCGGATCGAGAGTGCGAATGTACTGCAGTGCATGTTCGATGACTTCCACCGGACGACCCAGAGCGCGGCTGATTTCTTTGAACTGCTTGTTCTGCACGGCGCGGAGGTGCTGGTCGACGATCGCAATAGCGTCGGTGAGCACCTGCGCAGTGGCTTCACGGTCGCCATTCCCGTTCTTCTGGGATTCCAGATGCTGCTGGTGGAAGCGCAACTGATACAGTAGGCACTCGCGCAAGTCGCGACACGCGACACCCGGAGGATCCAGCTGACGCACCACCTCGATGGCTTCGTGCAAATCTGCAAGATTGAAGCTCGGCCGGAATTCAGGGTGCGGAGCGGGTGCTGGGGCGCTGGCTGCCGGCGGCTCAGCGGGTGCTGCCGCCGGCGCCACCGCGGCCGCCGTGCCGGTGCCCACGGGCCCGGAACCGTTTGACCCGAAATCCTTCCATCCCACTGCTGTCGAGTCATTGCCGTCCGTCCCTGGCTCGGACGAGGAGAATTCAGAATTGTCCGGCCGAGCGGAAGCGTCCAAGGAAGCCTCTTCCGGCGAAGCCAGCCCCAGGGCAGCGGCTTCTTTCACCACGCTCTCAGCGGCAGCCGCATCGGCCTCGGGTGGCGCCGGTGGCGTCACTCCCAGCAACTCCTCATCACTGGCGATCAGGTAACCATCTTCGTTGAGGTTGCCGATGACCAGTTCCGCTGCCTCGCGAACCTCCGGGCGCGTCGGAATGGACCCTAGCTGCCAGGTAAGGTGATCGGTAAGATTGCTGGGCTTAGAGAGAAAATTCTCAAATGAGGGCCGTTCCACGTCTTCCGATTCGCGCTGGCTGCGGTAGCCGGGATCCAGGTAGTCCTGGAAAAACGAACCGAAATCGATTTCTTCGAAGGGATCTTTCTTGTCAGCCGCCGCGGTTGGGCTCTCTTCGACCGGGGGCTGGTCGCGACTTTCCTCTTTGCGGTCAACGTCGTCCAGCAGAGGAACAGCGTCTTCCAGTTCTTCGAGAACGGGATTCTCAACCATCTCGGTGTTGATCATGTCGCGCAGCTCAAGCTTGTTGAGCGCCAGGACACTGACCATCTGCACCAGACCCGGAGTGAGGATCTGTCTCTGCGAAACCTTCAAACTCAGTCTGGGTTGCAGTAACACCATAAACTTCGTCGTTCGTCCTTGGTCGTTCGTCGTTCGCCTTTAGTCCCGGTTTTGCTAAACGACCGAAGACCAACGACCAACGACAGATTTCACACCAACGAGAAACTCTCGCCCAAGTACACCCGCCGGACGTCGGGATCATGCGCCAGCTGCTCCGGCGTTCCGTGGCGGAAGATCCGGCCATTATCAATAATGTATGCCCGGTCGGTTACCGATAACGTCTCCCGCACACTGTGATCGGTAATCAGAATACCGATCCCGCTTGCTTTCAGATCGCTGATAATTTTCTGCAGATCGAGCACGGCGATGGGGTCGATCCCCGAAAACGGCTCGTCCAGCAGGATAAATGTTGGGCTAATGCACAAGGCACGGGCAATCTCGACCCGTCGCCGCTCGCCTCCCGACAGAGCATAGCCGCGGTTCTGTCGGATGTGCTCCAATCCCAACTGGTCGATCAGCTTCTCCATTCGTTCCCGGCGTTCGTGCCAAGAGATGGGCTGAGCTTCCAGCACCGCCAGAATGTTCTCCTCAACCGTGAGCTTACGGAAAACCGAAGCTTCCTGAGGAAGATAGCTAATCCCATACTGCCGGGCCCGGAGATACATGGGCACGTCAGTGATTTCATCCTGATCGACCAGGACTCGACCCGTGTCGGGAGGGATCAGCCCCACGATCGAGTAGAAGGTAGTGGTCTTGCCGGCGCCGTTAGGTCCAAGCAAACCAACAACTTCGCCCTGGTCCACGCGAAGGCTCACACCGTTTACAACCCGGCGACCGCGGTAGGATTTTCCGATTTCGTCCGTGGCCAGAGTGTGCATTTATCGTGCCACTCGCGTTTGCGTGACGGTGGGGGATGAAACGTTGCCTTCTACGAGCACCCTATCATCGTGTCTGTAGAAAGTCAACGAAACCCCGGTAATCTTGCCCCGTTCGGCATCAAAAATGCTAGGCGGTCCACCGGTCAGGACAAATTTGTCGTCTACCGAGGTGTACACCAGTTGATCCCCGCTCGCCCGCCGCCCCGGCTGGGTAACTACGACCTGCCCCGAGGCCACGATTTTGTCGAGATTTCCAGCGGATGAAACTGGCGGTGCTGGAGAGACCTGCCCGCGAGCAGAAAAAAAGGCGTCCATTTGCTTGGCGGTCACGGTGAAGTCCGTTCCTTTGGCCATCACCTCTCCCCCGAAATGAGCTTTGCGTTCGGCGTCGGTGTAGGTCAAGCCTGACGAGGTAATGGCGACTGGCATCGACTTCCCCTCGCTGCCGTTATCGACCAGCACGGTCGAAACCCGATGATCGGGAGCGCCGTGGGCGCTCATCGAGCGGTGGTCGCGATCAAACTCAATCGATGGAGCCTCGACGATGTTCGCGTCCTGCCAGAGGCGAGCACCTCCGCCGTAGAGCGCGACGGCGGATGCGCCGTGAACGCTCATCGACTGGGAGGTAACGTGAATGGGACTGGAGGAAGCCAGCAGCGCGCCGTTGGGCTGCGCTTTCAAATCGCTGTAGGTGCTCTTCACATCGCCTTCGGCAAAGGCGTCCCCGCTGGCGCGATTGAGGCGCATGATGCGTACCGTGGTAGTCATCCCGCCTTCGACGAAGCGCGGCGAACCGGTCAGCAGCAGAATCTGGTCGGAGGGCGTATAGCGGGCGCGATCGCCCCAGGCCTTGCGCTGTCCGTCCACGTAAGCCACACTTCCCTGCTGCACGATGGAT
>Ga0187818_10000361_pt1 | contig 15934 bp, 14 predicted proteins | sample NC_wetland_sal_i_14_FD_130581 | JGI IMG/M metagenome (GOLD analysis project Ga0187818, IMG submission 130581) | Wetland sediment microbial communities from Neuse River Estuary, North Carolina, USA - SO4_3 | ecosystem: Environmental > Aquatic > Freshwater > Wetlands > Sediment | place: USA... | reverse complement strand
ACGAAAAGTACGGTGAGGATTTTCTCGGTCATGCGATCAAAATTGCCGGGCGACGAAAAGCAGGTCCTTCCCCTTCGGCTGGCGCAGGGTCAGGATGACAAGCGAGGAACGTCAGAACGCCCCTTCCTGGGTGAAGCTGAAGCCGGGCAAGGTTACGCCCTCCGTTGATTTGGCGACCTTCACCTTCACGACAGGCGCGTCGGGCGCGGTGACTTCGGCACGCCGAAGTACCGCGTACTGCGTGAACACTTCGCTGTACACCTTGGTGACCAGGTGATCCTGGCCGGTTGCATCCTGGCGCCAGACTTGTCCGAGTTTGATGCTCTTCACAGCCACAAGTTTTTCCTTTAGTTCTCAGACTACTCACCTGGCCGCCAACCCGTCAATCGCAGCCGAGTTAACTTTGGTGATGGATGGCTGCCGCAAGCCGGCGGCTTTGTTACCATGAACCACGGCTCAGGAGGAAACCGATGCCCCGCGGAAATATGCCGCGTCAACCCAGCCGCAGCGGACGACAGGAAGGCGCCCGCCGGGCGAAGGGTGCGCCATTGAAGGGTGGCCAATCATTGAAGGCTGCACCATCGAAAAATCCGGCTGCGCGCCCCAGCGCCAGGCGATCGTCGCTTAACGCCGGGAAGGCGTCGAAGGCCGCGGTCGTGAAAAAGAAGTCTCCATCTAGGGCGGGAGACGCGGCAAGCTGCGTCTCTACTTGTGATCCTTTGGCCCCTGAACGGGTGCGTCAGATCATTGCGGGGCTTGACCAACTCTATCCCGATGCGACTTGTGCTCTCATCCATCGCAGCGCATGGGAATTGCTGGTGGCGACGATTCTTTCCGCCCAGTGTACCGACGTACGGGTAAACATGGTCACGCCCGTTCTATTTGAAAAGTATCCAACCGTCCAGGATTTCGCGGCGCTCGAACCGGAACAGTTGGAGCCGGATATCCGCTCGACCGGATTTTTCCGCAACAAGTCGAAGTCGGTGGTGGGCGCGGCGCGGAAGGTGGTCGCGGATTTTGGCGGGAACGTTCCGCAAACGATGGAGGAGTTGCTGAGCCTCCCCGGAGTGGCTCGCAAAACAGCGAACGTCGTGCTCGGAACGTGGTTCAAGAAGAATGAAGGGGTGGTCGTGGACACGCACGTGACGCGAATTTCACGGCGTCTGGAGCTGACGAAGCAGGAAGACGCTCGAAAGATTGAAGAAGACTTGATGCGGATCGTACCTCGCGAGCGGTGGTCAGACTTTTCTCACGAAGTGATCTGGCACGGGCGGAAGCTCTGCGTGGCGCGCGGTCCGAAGTGTGCCGATTGCGCGCTGGAGAAGCTGTGTCACGCGGCGGACAAAACCTGGTCCACGGTTGAGATTCATCCCGGCGCCAAGCCTTAAGCCGAGCTGGGCTCGGCTTGGACGGTTGTGTGGTGGCGGGGCTCTGCCCCGCTGGGACGGGCCAAAGCCCCGTCCCCACACGAGCCTGCATTAGCTGCCGGTGTAAGCCAGTTCGACGACGGTGCAATCGTCGTTGAGCGGGGTGCCTCCGCAAAAATTGGCGACGGCTGTGAAGACGTCCTCCATCGACGCGCTCTTCCCTGCCACCTGTTCGAGGCGTTCGCTGTCAAACATATCTCCGCGGGCGTTCTCGGCTTCGGTGACGCCATCGGTCACCAGGATCAGGCGATCCCCCGGTCTCATCTGGCAGCGGTCGCTCGAGTAAGTCGCATCCGCGAGCAGGCCTACGGGCAGGTTGCCGTGGGACGGCCGGAGCACTTCGTGGCCACAGATCCACAGTGGCGGAATGTGTCCGCAGTTGACATATTCGAGATCGCCGTCGCTGCGCAGGCGGGTAATGAGCATGGTCGCGTACTTCTCACCGATGTGCTTATAGGTGAAGAAGCGATTGACCGCGTCGACGATTTCCACAAGTGGCATTCCTGAAATGAGTTGCGAGTAAACCATGCCCTGGAGAATGGAAGCGAGCAGAGCGGCGGAAACTCCTTTACCGCTGACGTCGGCGAGCACGACAGCGAGGCCTTGGGGCGTGTTCACGGCTTCGAAGAAATCGCCTCCGATTTCCTTACAAGACATGTTGCGTCCGTTCACCCGCGCAAAAGGAACTTCGGGAAGAGTCACCGCCAGCAGACGCTGCTGAATGGAGGCTGCGATCGACAGTTCCTGCTGATAGCGGCGCCCGGCTTCTTCCGCCTGTACCAGGCGCGCGTTCTCGACCAGTTGGGCAGCTTCAGTCGCGATCGCCCGCAGAATATCGTGGCTGACGCTGGTGATATCGCGCGAGGCAAAGCGCGAGTCGACATAGAGCGCCCCCATCACTTCTCCACCGGCCGGCTGCTCAGCGCCCTTGGCTTGAACGAGCGGCTTGCGCAACGGCATGCAGATTACGGTTCGCAGGTCGAAGGCGACGATGCTTTTCCGCTCCTTTACATCGAGCATCTGACTGGTGTCCGTGATCAGGTATTCGGAGTTCGCGGTCAAGGCGCCGTCAAGCACCGAACGGGAAATTGTCTTGTCGTCGAGCAGCGGCTCGCCCTTCGAGTTACGCCCGGCGGCAAGCGTCAGGGTCCCGTCGAGATCGCGAAGAAAGATGTACGCGCGTTCGGCGCGGGTCAGTTTCAGCGTGGCCTCGAGCAGCGTAACCAGGATTTCATCGAGCACGCCGATGGTGTTCAGCTTGCGCGCCGCTTCCATGAACAGCGTGAGTTTCTCGAGGTCGCTGGCCTCCGGGGCGATCTGAATGCCCGAGATCTGGCTCAGAAACTCCCGCGCCGTGTTCGAGGTCGTGTGCAGCGGGTGGAAGATCAGGTAGGCAAGATCGTGCCCGCCAAATTCCAGCCGATCGTTGCGTTGCAGCTTGTGGCGGTCCACCTTCTCGCCATTGACGAAGGTGCCGTGTTTGCTGCCCAGGTCCACGACAAAAAACTCGCCGTTTTCTGAAACGATGGAAGCATGCTCGCGAGACACGCGCGGGTCGGCGATCACCAGGTCGCGATCCACCTTGCGGCCCACGGTGTAAGGAGTGTGATTCAGCGAGAGCGTCTGCTGATCGTTCCCCTGGACAAAGATTGCGATGGGAAAAATGCTGGATATGCCCGAATGCGACGAAGCCGACATGTACCCTGGACTCTCCTTGGGCCATCATGCCAGCACCTGACACGGGCCCCTCAAGCATTCTACGACGTGCCCGGCCCCGCCGACGCAGTAAAAGTGGTCCGGTCGTAAGGGAAGAGCATCAGGACAGCCGCTGCTACGGAACCCGGAGGAATCTTCCGGCTTGCTACCGCCGAGCCGAGTTGCTAAGGTACGTCCATACTACGCAACGACCCAATGGAGGCGGAAATCGAGATCCTGACTGATCCGCCTGCGGATGAACGCGCGGCCCAGCCATGGCGGCAACTCTTTCGCTGGCATTTCGCGGTCGTGGTGGTCGTCATCGTTTTCTTTGGAGCGATCCGCTGGCGCCTGCTGGATATGCCTTTGGAGCGCGACGAGGGCGAATACGCCTACGCTGGCCAGCTCATTTTGCAGGACATTCCGCCCTACCAACTGTCCTACAACATGAAGCTGCCGGGGACGAATGTTGCCTATGCCGCGATCCTCGCGGTGTTCGGGCAGACGGCCCGCGGAATCCATCTTGGGCTCCTATTCGTCAACGCGGCCTCCATCATCCTGCTCTACCTGGTCGTGGCTCGCCTCTTCGGTGCGCTGGCTGGAGCGATAGCGGCATCGAGTTACGCCTTACTTTCCACCCACCAGGGCGTGCTCGGATTTGCGGCACATGCCACGCACTTCGTAGTGCTGGCAGCGCTGATTGGCTTTATCCCGCTCCTACGAGCCGAAGAAACGAAGCGCACAGCATTCTTTTTCTGGAGCGGCATCGCGTTTGGCGTCGCCTTCCTGATGAAGCAGCCCGGGATTTTCCTGGGCGCATTTGCATTTTTCTATCTTGCCGTGCAGTGTTGGCCGAACCATCAACGCGAATGGGCGCCGTGGGCGAAGAACCTGGGCGTCTTTCTGCTCGGGGGAGCGCTGCCCTTCGCGCTGACTTGCGCAGCTCTCTACCGAGCGGGAGTCTTCCGTAATTTCTGGTTCTGGACTTTCGATTACGCGCGTCAGTACGCCATCGGCGTGCCCTTGCGCGCGGCCCCGGAAGAGCTGGAGACGCACTCCGCTGCCATATTTCACTCGATCCTGGCGCTCTGGATCGTCGCGCTGGTCGCGATTCTCAGGTCGTTCTGGAAGCCGGCGATTCGCCGCTATGTCATCTTTGTCTTCGGACTGCTGGTGTTTTCTTCCGCCGCGACATGTCCGAGTCTTCATTTCAGGCCACACTATTTCATTGTGACGTTGCCTGCTGTGGCAATCCTGATCGCAGTCGCCGTTACCTCAGCCGTCCGCCTGCTCACTGGGAAATTCAGTTCGCGATGGCTGCGCGTTCTTCCGGTGATCGTGTTTGCCACCGCATGGGCCTTCGCGATTGACCGGAACGCCGAGTTTTACTTCAAACTGACCCCGCTCCAGGCATGCCGATTCAGTTACTCGCTGGATCCGTTTCCGGAAGCGGCTCCAGTCGCGGAGTATCTGCGTCGGCACACCGCGCCAGCCGATACCATCATGGTGTTTGGCTCGGAACCGGAGATCTACTTTTACGCCCATCGCCACTCGGCCAGCGGCTACATCTACACTTACAGCCTGATGGAAGACCAGGTTTATTGGCCGGTCATGCAGAAGCAAATCATTCGGGAGGTTGAGGCCAATCGGCCTGCCTACGTGGTCTTCGTCGACTATCCGGATTCCTGGCTCCAGCGCTCAGGCTCTCCTCAAGTTGCCGCCTTTGAACCTTGGATGAAGCAATACATTTCCAGTGGCTTTGAAGAAGTCGGAAGGGTCGAACTCGCCGATCCGCAATCGCGCTATTTCTGGGGCGACGATGTCCGCGGCCGTCGTCAGGGGGCCCCCGAACTCCGCATTTTCAAGAGAAAGGGCTGAGACGCCGCCCGGCGCCGGTGCGATCTCTCTATTCCGACTCCCGCGCCTGGCTGAGCCTGCGCGCCAAGGCAACGCCCAGCGCCAGCAATGGCAGCGTCATAAGGGATTCTGCGTGAAGCTGCACTCTCAGAAGCCAATACAGGGGCGTAAGAAGCAGGAGCAGCAATCCGGCCGCTTCTAAGGATCGCGTCACCCTGTCCGCTTTAGAAGCGTTTTCCGGTCGGGTACGCATGGCGAGTAGCGGGATGATCAGTAAGAGTAGATCGTAATCGGAAGCGTAAAAGCTGGTGACGATCGCGACAATAGATGCCAGCCCAAACCCTTCGGCCAAGAAATCGTACCCCGCTTTTCGCCACATCAGACCCGTGTACACAGTGGCTGTGATCGCCACCAGCGCCAGGAGCCATTGGATGGGGCCGGGATAGGACGAGAGCCCGGCGAAAAGAGAAAGTAACCCACGAAGGGTCATGTGGTACTCGGGTACGATTCCAACGCCTTTCGACTGGTTCAAAGCCAACAAATAGCCGGGATACTTTAACAGTCCTCTCCAACCAACCAGAGCGGCGGAAACGGCGACGAGGACGGATGCGGACGCCACAAAACCAGGCAAAATCCGTTTGCGGCCAGCGATCCACAGGACAAGAAAAAGGGGTATTGCCAGCTGGAACTTGATGAGTGCCAGGCCAAGCGTGACGCCCGCGCCCATGTCGTTGTTCTTCTCAAGCTGGCGGAAACAAATCGCGAACAGAAAGGCCAGCAGAATTGCATCCTGGCCCATGAGCAGATCCATAAACGCAGGGAAGGTACCGAGGACGAGAAAAACGGTCGCCCAGGGTGGGAAGCTTTCTCGCCAAACTCTGCCTCGGACCATGAGCAACGGAATTGTCGAGAGCAGAGCCAGTTTGAGGCACGTCCAGAGGAGCAGCGCCTTGGGATAAGGCCAAGTGGCGAATAACGAAAAGAGCAAGGCTTCGAACGGAGGCCGCATATAACGCAGGGGGGTGCGGCGCATTGTTACTTCGGAAGAAAATTCCTGCTGTACCTTCCACTGGGCGGCGGGATTGTAGATTTCGGCGCCCTGCCCCCTGTGAACCAGAGTGCCGGCGGCGTAAAAATTCGCGAAGTCGAAGTAGCCCTTCCCCGCCGGGACTCGCGATTCCCATAACACAAACACGTTGCCAACCGCCATAAATAGGAGTGCCGTCGCCCAAAACCAGCTGCGGAGTTTCGGTGTGATAGTCATGGCGCGAATAGGAACGCCTATTCTACCCACATTCCGGTCTGTTCATGCCCCGCAAAATGCATCCGTGCAAGAGGCGCACGAATTCTGCAATCGCGACTTATAATCGCGACAAAGATGCAACGAATACTCCTATCGCTTCGGCGCACCGACCTGCTGTTCGCGGGTATCCTCCTATTCGGCTTGCTGGCGATGACGGCACGCCCGGCGACCGATCCCGATCTCTGGTGGCATCTGCGCACCGGGCAGTGGATTGTGGAAACCGGCCACATCCCCCACTCCGACCCTTTTTCCTTCACTCGCGCCGGGCACGCCTGGGTTTCGCATGAGTGGTTGTCGGAGGTCGTGTTTTACGAACTCTGGAAACACGGTGGGGCCGCCGCGCTAATCGTATTCTCCGCAATCATTACGACCGCTGGCTTTATGCTGCTCTATCTGCGCTGTCTTCTCGGTGGAGGAAAGCGGCACTGGGCAGCCGCAGCGACGGTTTTCGGTGCTTTGGCTGCGGCTCCCTCCTGGGGCGCGCGGCCGCAGATGTTCACCTTTACGCTGGCCAGCCTGCTCCTATGGCTGCTCGAAAGTGGCAATAAAAAAGATCGGCCCAGGCTCCTGTTTTGGATACCACCACTGTTTCTGCTGTGGCTGAATCTGCACGCCGGATTCGCGCTCGGCCCCGCACTGTTGCTTGCGTATGGGGTCGGCCTGATTATGGAGATTGCCGCCGGCGCCACGCCTTGGCAGCAGGCACGCCCCGTCCTCCTGCGGGTGCTGCTGCTTCTGGTGGCCTGTTTGGCGCTCGTGCCACTTAACCCCAGCGGCGCGCAACTCTATCGTTACCCGCTCGATACTTTGCGCTCGCCCGGGATGCGGTCGTTCATTGGCGAGTGGCACTCACCGGATTTTCATGAATGGCTCTATCGCCCATTTCTCCTCGTATGGCTGCTGCTTCTGACCGCGCTCGCCAGTTCCCGCTGGCGGCCTCATGGACGTGTGATCGTACCCCTGCTCCTTACTTCTTTGGCCGCTCTGGACGCCGTCCGCCACATACCAATTTTCGTTTTGCTGGCGATGCCGGTGATCGCCGCGGCTCTCCCGGCGGCTGGAGCAAATCCAGAATTGCCGTGGACGCCAAAAACTGCCGAGCTGCGCTCGGCATGGACCCTTCGGCTTCGCTCAGGGCAGGCTCGCGGGGGCGCCCGTCCCCACACGAGCGGTTCCTCGCGGTTGCGGCCACTTTTCAACGGGGCGGTTGTCGTTCTGATCGCGGTGTTTACATTGGTGAGGTGGGTCAGTCTTGCCCGCAACCAGGATGCCCGCGAGGCGGAGCAGTTTCCCAAAAACGCCGTCGCGAGTTTGCGGGCCACAGCGCCCAGCCCCGGAGACTCTTCGTTTGACGTCTTTGTTTACTATGACTGGGGAGGCTATGCGATCTGGAAGCTATATCCGGAATATCGTGTATTTGTGGACGGCCGGGCGGACCTCTATGGCGACGACCTCCTGCGCCAGTTTAAGACCGCGGTGCAGCTCCGGACGGGCTGGCGGGACGTTCTTGACCGCTGGAAGGTGGAGGCGGTGCTTGTGCCCCCTTCCTCTGCGCTGGCTCAAGTCCTCCTTCTCGACCCCAATTGGCATGCGGCATTCAGCGACGCCAAGGCGATCCTCCTGCTGCGGATGCACGCCCCCGTCGGAAATTCTGCCATTTTCCAGATACCGTAGCCAGAGGGGCAAGAAAGTGAAAGAATGTTTCCCAGAGCCATCCCGAATCTGCGAAACTAGGGCGCACAGGGACTGGTTCCCAAATTGCTCCCGTATTGGGAGTTTCAAGCGTAAACCCGAAAGGAGTCTAGAATGCCAGATCTGGCTAAACTCTTGTGGAACAATGAGGAAGGGCAGGACATCGCGGAATACGCCGTGATGCTGGCCGTCATACTGGTGCTCGTGATTGGCACCGTCCGTCTGATCGGCGGCAATGCGAATAACGTGTTCTCGTCGGTCGCCAGCTCAGTCGGCACACAGTAGACCGCCGCAACCGTTAGGAGTAACGTCACACGCGCGGAGACTAAGTCCGCAGTGGCAACGAGTAAGTCCGGAGTTGTCCCGGAGGGAGAGGAATGAACCGAAGCCGTTTGTTGATGATCGGAGGCTTGGCGCTGGCTGTCGGCCTGCTCGTCAGCTTTACCGTCTATAAACAGCTGCGGACCTTTGCGGGCTCAAGCAACAATGAGCGCGGAGTGCCGGTGGTGGTGGCCGCGGACAATATTCAGGTTGGAGTCAAGCTAGAAGCTCACGATGTCCGCGTGATCACGTTGCCGCAATCGGCGGTTCCACCGGGCGCCTTCTCCGACCCATCGAAGGTCCTGAAACGCGGCGCAATTCTGCCGGTAAGCAAGGGCGAATTTATTCTGTCGAGCAAATTGGCGGCGCTCGAAGCCGGAGCCGGCCTGCCCTCGATGATCCCGCAGGGAATGCGCGCGGTTTCCGTGCGCGTCAACGATGTGGTTTCGGTGGCGGGCTTCGTGCAACCGGGCACGCGCGTGGATGTGCTGGCCACCGGCAATCAAGGCAGCGGTAACGACCGTCAAACCACCACCGTCCTCGAAAACGTCGCGGTCATCGCCGTGGGCAAGAGCCTGGACCGGAACGCTCCCGCAGATGCGCAAACCGCCCCGGTGATTACGCTCCTGGTTTCTCCGGACGACGCGCAGAAGCTGGCGCTGGTTTCGCAGGAAGGACGGATTCAGCTCTCTTTGCGCAATCCGCTGGACACAAAAAAGGGAGGCATCCGCGCGACGCGGACAAGTTCGCTGTACCTGGGCGAGACGCCGGTAACCACCGCGCCCCAGCCCAAAGCTCACAAGGTGGTAGCGAAAGTTCCGGCGCCTCCACCAGCGCCTTATACGGTGGAAATGATCCGTGGCAGCAAACGGGATGAAACCAGCAAGTTTTGAGCCGACAATATCGCCGCGATTCGCGTCCGCTCATCTTCTTGATGGATTTGCCCTCGATGGATTTGCTCATGCAGCCTCGCAGAGGTGCGAGTTCATGAAAACTCATAAGCTCGTCGCAGCCGCACTGGTTCTCGCTGCGACCACGATGTTCGCGCGCACCGTGGCGCCCGACGGCCATCCACAGGCCGCTCCGGCAACCGCTTCGGCTTCTTCTCAGAACGCTTCTGCTCAGAACGCTTCTGCTCAGAACCAGGACAAGGCGCCCGCCGCGCAATCCTCCACTACGACCGCGCCTGCATCCAGCCAGAACGTTACTGCGGGTGCGGCTCCGCTGCGCGTGATGGTGGGTAAGTCCCTCCTGATTAACACTACCGAAAGACTGAAACGCGTCTCGGTAACCGACCCCGCAGTGGCGGATGCGCTGGTCGTCACGCCAACGCAAATCCTGGTCAATGGGCTCGCTCCGGGCGAGGTTTCACTGCTGATCTGGGACGAAGTGGAGCGCTCTCAGAGCTTCGATCTTCGGGTGGATGTCGATATCACTGCGGCTTCGGAAGAAATGCATCGCCTTTTCCCGGAGGAGCAGATCAACGTGACGCCTTCGCGTTCCGCGATTGTTCTCTCGGGTCACGTAACCACCGAGGACGTCTCCAAGCACGCTGGCGCGCTGGCCTCGGCGTATTCCAAGAATGTCGTGAACGTGCTGACGTTCGGCCCAGTCGGGGCGGAGGAAGTCCTGCTGGAAGTCAAGTTTGCGGAAGTCGATCGCTCGGCGCTGACCCAGATGGGCGTCAATATGTTCTCGACCGGCGCTGGAAACACCATTGGCACCGTGACCACCGGCCAGTTCGGCGGAATTACCACCGGGGGCATCACCAACTCGACGAACGCCAACGGTACCGGCACCGCCTCTACTACCATGACGGTGTCGAACTTACTTAACCTGTTCTTCTTTAACCCTCAGGTCCATCTGGGCGGAGTAATCCAAGCGCTTCAGGCACGAAATCTCTTACAGATCCTGGCCGAGCCCAACCTGGTCGCGGTCAATGGCAAGGAAGCCAGCTTCCTGGCTGGAGGAGAATTTCCCTTTCCCGTGGTGCAGCCGGGCGCAGGAGGGATCTCGACCGTCACGGTTCAGTTTCGCGAGTTTGGCGTGCGCCTCAAGTTCACCCCCGTGATTCAACCAAACGGCAACATCCACCTGCGCGTCGCTCCCGAGGTGAGTACATTGGACTTCGCGGACGCCGTCACGGTTTCGGGAACCACCATACCCGCCATCAGCACGCGCAAGGCGGATACTGAATTCGAACTGCAAGATGGCCAGAGCTTCGTCATCGCCGGCCTGATCGATAACCGGGTCACGGATGTTGCGAACAAGATTCCGGGACTGGGCGATATCCCAATCCTCGGCAATTTCTTTAAGAGCAAGAGCGCACAAAAGAGCAACTCGGAATTGATGGTTCTGTGCACCGTGCACCGGGTTTCGCCCAGTACCCAGTCGCCGAAGGGTCCGGCGATGCCGGAGCCGAATCTGGATCAGGGCAAGTTCGATGGCAAGAAAGCTGAGACATTGAGTCATTGAATCATTGAGCCATTGAGTCATTGAAAATCCGCTTGGGGCTTTTAATGATTCAATGTCTCAATGATTCAATGATTCAATGCCTTTCGAGGGGTTATGCCGGAATTGTCAGTAGCCGTATTCGCCACGGACAACGACCAGCGCGCGGTGCTTCAGGTTCTGGTGGATGGCACCAGCGTGGCGCGCACCGTGTGCAGCAATGCGACCATGCCGCTGGCCGCCAACGACCCGGTCATCCGCAGAACTCAAACCTTTGCGCCCGACGTGATTCTGGTGGATATCGCGACCGATGGCATCACCTCGGCGCTGCGGGCCGCGGAGTTGCTGCACCAGGAACTTCCCGATGCAGCCGTGTTCGCCGTCGGCCCCATGACTCAACCCCAGTTGATTGTCAGCGCCATGCGAGCGGGTGTACGCGAATACATTGAGCGCCCCACCACCACGACCGATCTGCTGGAAGCCTTCGTCCGCCTGACGACAACTCGCCGCAAGCCCGGGCGCGAAGGTTCACGGGGAAAGGTGTTCACCATCGTGAACGCCAAAGGCGGCAGCGGCGCGACCACCGTCGCCGTGAATCTGGCGCTTGCATTGCAGTCGGTTCACCACAGCACGGCGCTGGTGGACTTGGCGCCCCTGGGTCACTGCGCCTTGCATCTCAATCTCAAGCCAACCTTCACCGTCTCGGACGCCATTACGAATCTGCACCGCCTGGACTCGTCCTTGCTCGACAGCTTCATGGCTCGTCACGATCGCGGTTTGCAGGTATTGGCCGGCGCCGCCACTCCCACTGCCATCGAGCCCTCCGCTTCCGACTTTGCCCGCCTCTTTGACACCATGGTCGGCCTGTTTCACTACATTGTCGTGGACGCTTCCTCCCGGCTCGACAGCGCCACTCGTCTGGTCAGCAACCTGTCGGAGAAGATTCTGCTCATCGCCCACGCCGATGTCGCTTCCCTGTGGAGCGCGGGAAGAGTGGCCCAGTATCTCGGCGAAAGCGGTTCACGGGACCGGTTTGCATTGGTGTTGAACCGTTATCGCAAGGTGGCTGGCTTCAATGAAGCTGAGACCGAGGCCGCCATCGGGGCCCCGGTGCTCTGGCGGATTCCCAATCAGTACTTCGCGGTCTCGACCGCAATTGATCGCGGAGTTCCCTTGATGCAGCAGGGGAACACCGAAATTTCCCGCTCCATTTCCGGGCTGGCGGAATACTTAACCAAGGACGATTTGGATGTGAAGCGCACGGCTTGGTCGCTGTTTAGGACGGTTTAGCTGTTAGCTGTTAGCCTTTAGCCAAAAGCCAAGAGCTAACAGCCAAAGGCATGGTTTAGAAATTATGGCGAATCTGCAAGCCTTCGAGCGGAGCGAGTACCAGCAGGTCAAGGCGGACCTGCACCGCAAGATCCTCGATCGCCTCGACCTGGAAAAACTCGGCCGTACGACCGGAGATTCGGCGCGCGAAGAAGTTCTCATCCTGATCCGCAGTTCGGTAAACAGCGAGGCGGTCCCGCTCAGTTTCGCCGAGCGCGAGCAGTTGTCGCGGGAGATCCTCGACGAAATCTTCGGCCTGGGCCCGCTCGAACCTCTCTTAAAAGATCCCACTATTTCCGACATTCTCGTCAACCGCTTCGACCGCGTATATGTAGAACGCGCCGGCAAGCTCGAGATCACCGGCTTGTCGTTCAAAGACAACCAGCACCTAATGCAGATCATCGACCGCATCGTCTCGCGCATCGGGCGGCGCGTCGATGAGTCTTCGCCGATGGTAGATGCCCGCCTCCAGGATGGCTCGCGCGTCAACGCCATCATTCCGCCGCTGGCGCTCGACGGAGCCTGCCTCTCGATCCGCCGCTTCGGCCGGGATCCGATCACCGCGCGCAACATGCTCGACAACAAGACCCTGACCGAGCCCATGCTGGAACTGCTCTCGGCCATGGTCAAGGGCCGTCTCAACCTGATCATTTCAGGAGGAACGGGCGCCGGCAAAACCACGGTTCTCAATGTCCTTTCCGGTTACATTCCGAATTCGGAGCGCATCGTAACCATCGAAGACGCGGCCGAATTGCAGCTCAAGCAGGAACACGTAGTGCGTCTCGAAACCCGCCCTCCCAACATCGAAGGCAAAGGTTCGGTTCGCATGCGCCAGCTCGTCATCAACAGCCTGCGCATGCGTCCCGATCGCATTGTGGTGGGCGAGGTGCGCGGCGAAGAAGCCTTCGACATGCTTCAGGCCATGAATACCGGCCACGAGGGTTCGCTCACCACCGTACACGCCAACTCGCCGCGCGACGCCCTGGCTCGCATCGAAAACATGGTTTCCATGGCCAACCTGAACATTCCCGAGCGTGCGATTCGCCAGCAGATCGCCAACGCTGTCCACGCCGTAGTCCAGGTGGCGCGTCTCTCCGACGGCTCGCGCAAAGTGCTCACCGTCTCCGAGGTCACCGGAATGGAAGGAGAGATGATCGCGCTGCAGGACATTTTCGTCTTTGAACGCAGCGGCGTTGACGAGAGTGGAAAGGTGCGCGGCGTCTTCCATTCCACTGGACAACCGCCACATTTCGCGGAGCGCCTCGCCACCGCCGGTTGCCGCCTGAGTCCCGAGCTCTTCGAATCCCGGATGGAGGTCTAGCGGATGCCGTTCGTTATCGCCTTGCTGGTGTTTGTGGTGGTCACCGTGGCGGTCTTTGCCGCCATGTCTGTGTTTGATCAGCGTAAGGCCCAGGCTCGCATTCTCCGCGATCGCCTCTCCACCGTTCAGAAACCAACCGAACAAGCCGAGCCGGCCGTGGCTCTTTTGCGCGACGAAGTGATGAGCCGGATACCCGCGTTCGACACCTGGCTGCGCCGCTCGCAGCGAGTCTCGCTTCTACAAAAAATGCTGGCGCAGGGCGACGTAGATGTTCGCGCCGGAAACTTCCTGATGCTTTGCGCCCTGTCGGCCCTGGTATTCGCCGCCATCGCGTTCATCGCCGGCGGCAACCTGGTGTTTGGCTGGGTCGGCGCTCTGCTTGGGTTTTTTATTCCGTACGCCTATGCCTCGCACATGCGGACGAGGCGCTTCCAGAAATTCGAGGAGAAGTTTCCCGAGGCCATCGATACGCTGGCGCGCGCGGTTCGCGCCGGACACGCCTTTACCACCGCGCTCGAAATGATTGCCAACGAAGTCTCCGAACCCGTTGCCGGAGAATTTCGCCAGCTCTACGAAGAACAGAAGTTCGGGCTCCCGGTACGCGACGCCCTGCTCAACCTGGCCGACCGCATTCCTCTGGTCGACGTCAAATTCTTCGTGACGGCGGTGATGTTGCAGCGCGAAACCGGCGGCAATCTTGCCGAGATTCTTGACAACCTCTCTTACGTCATCCGCGAACGCTTTAAAATCCTGCGCCAGGTGCGCGTCCACACCGCCCAGGGACGCCTCACCATGGTCCTGCTCATGGCTCTGCCCCCCACGATTGTGGCCATCATGCTGCTCATCAACCGGGGATTCATTCTCCCGCTTTTCACCGACCCGCTGGGACACGCTTTGATCGTCGGAGGCATCACTTTGCAGACGTTGGGCTACTTTGTCATTCGCAAAATTATCAGGATCCAGGTCTGATGAACAAGGTCTGATTCATGGCGCTGGCGCTTTCCATTTTCGTTTTTCTCACCCTCGTGGTGATCGTGTTCGCCTTTGGAGCGGCCGCGCTTGCGCCTTCGTCGGTGCTCGGATCCCGCCTGCGCGAAATCGGCTGGCAGCGCCCCAAAGCCCAGGCAAAACCCGCCATGCGCGAACGCATGCAGCAGGCCCTCGATCCCTTCAGCCGCGCCTTGCCGGTCTCGCCCACCGACGTTTCCGAAACCCGTGCCTGGCTGATTCAAGCGGGATATCGCAGCCCGCAGCACGTTACCATCTATCGTGGTTTGCGCGTCCTCTTCGCCGCGCTTGCTTTCTTTTCTGTTTTTCTGTTCACCAAATTCGATTCGCCCTTGCTGCTCTTCGGCGTGACCGCGTTCGGCTTTTTCATCCCGCGATTCTTGCTCAAGAGGAAGCTCAAGGAACGGCAGCGGCGGATTCGCATCGGCCTTCCCGATGGACTCGATTTAACCGTGATTTGCGTGGAAGCGGGCTTGTCTCTCGATCAAGCCATGATGCGGGTCGGCCAGGACCTGAGCACCGCGCACCCGGAACTGAGCGCTGAATTCCATCTCTTTGATCTTGAAACTCGCGCCGGAAAACCGCGCGTCGAGGCGCTCCGCAATCTCGCCGAGCGCACCGGAGTCGATGACATTCGCGCGCTGGTCGCAACCCTGATTCAGACCGACCGCTTCGGAACCAGCGTGGCTCAGGCCTTGCGCGTGCATTCCGATTCCCTGCGCACCGAGCGCCGCCAGCGCGCCGAAGAACAGGCCGCCAAGACTACCGTCAAAATGATCATTCCCCTCGTCCTGTTTGTGATGCCTTCCCTGATTTTCGTCACCGTCGGGCCGGCGGTAATTCAGTTGATGCACATATTCATGCCGGTTGCCGGGGGGAAACGGTAAGTTATTGAGTCATTGAGACATTGAATCATTTAGTCATTTATTCATTGATTCAATGAATAAATGACTAAATGATTCAATGACTAAATGACTAAGGGATACGCTTTCAACCGCACACGCACCACTTACCTCGCGACCAATCTCCTGATCGCGCGCACCCACTGGTCCCGCTTTCGCGGCCTGATGGCCACCGAATCGTCCCGGTTCACCCACGGCCAGGGACTGTGGATTAGCCCTTCCCACGGCATCCACACCTTCGCCATGCGTTTCCCGATCGACGCTGTTTACCTTGACCGGGAACGGATTGTCATCCACATTGAAGAGGACCTCAAGCCCTGGCGCCTGGCTGCGGTTCGAGTCCACGCCGCTTCCGTGCTTGAACTTCCGACTGGCACCGTCCGCGATTCCCTGACCGCGCTCGGCGACCAGGTGGATATTTCTTTCGAAGAACGTCCGATTCACACCGAAGCCGCCTGAAGCACGCAGCACCTGCGTTCTTCACGAACCACGTAGGGACGGCCGCCCCCGGCCGTCCAGCCGAGCGAAGCTCGGCCAAGGCGGGCGGGCCACATTCCGACGAGGTTGGCCTTTGCAACGTGGATCGAAACAACTAAACAACTGGGGGCGCGCCACTTCTCGCGTTTTT
>Ga0187818_10000360_pt1 | contig 15935 bp, 15 predicted proteins | sample NC_wetland_sal_i_14_FD_130581 | JGI IMG/M metagenome (GOLD analysis project Ga0187818, IMG submission 130581) | Wetland sediment microbial communities from Neuse River Estuary, North Carolina, USA - SO4_3 | ecosystem: Environmental > Aquatic > Freshwater > Wetlands > Sediment | place: USA... | reverse complement strand
CGGCGTGTCGGTATCGGAGATCACAACGCCGTCGAGGTCCTTCAGCGGGCCGCTTGGGCTGATCACCGGAGCCACATAGAAATTGCCGTAGAGGGCGTTGAAACCAGTGTACCCACCCGGTTCTTGCGACAACTGATCCGCCACTCCGCCGTCGGCTGCCGAACACACTGCATTGCCCGCGGCGCAGTGAATTGCGATTCCCTCATAGTCCGCCACGGCCCCATCGAAGTTCGTCTTCACCTCGTTTTGGGCCCTCATCAGCTTCGCAGGATCATTGGCAAACGCCGTGGAAATATCGCCAAACACGTTTTCGAATTCGATATTGGCGGTCGAAACCGCGCCAACGTTGCAACCAGCTCGTGTATACGGCACCCACGGCGCAGGCGCAGTATTACCGTTCGCAGTAATCATATAGGGCCGATTATCGTTCTTCGCGCTGATGATATCGGTCCAGTATTCGAAGGAGGAAGTGAAGTGCGGAAATCCCGACGGATCGAAATAGTCGAAGGAATTGGCGATCGGCTGCCCGTGACGGTCGCCGTAAACTCCTGTCAGGGATGTGATGATGTCGTCCGCCGTATGGGACTTGAGGGGAGTGTGTTCATTGTCCGACAAAGTGCCGTTGTCCTTGAGGAAGTTCAGCAGACTGGGGATCTGCTCGAGGTCGGAAGGCACATTCGGGTTGTCGCGGGTGAAGTGGACGTTGTCGAACTGGATGTAAATCACGTGCTTGATGTCGCCGTGAGGGGAGTGCAGGTTGCAACCGTCGGTGGAACTGCTTGAAGTGGGGGCGGGCGTGGGCATCCTCTTCGCCTGGACCGAGCTGGGAAGGAGAAGCTGCGCAGCGGGCGAAAATGCAAACGTAAAGGCCACAACTACAGCCAGAACCTGGCGCAGCCGGCCTGACGCATGGACGCTCTGCTTGCGAACCCAATGAGCGGACTTCTTCAGACAGTTAAAGCTGAATCGCACAGTATTCCTCCTGAAAGTGGGTCTGACAGACTTCTGGATGGACTGTGGCCTAACTGGGTTAAGGCTGGGAGAAACCTATATTAATAGATTGCAAACGTAATGTGTCAACGCCCGCTCGGGAAAGCTACTGCGCCAAGCTGCGGCCGGCGAGCACTTCCAGGATGCGGCAGGGAGCTTGCTGGGGTGCCACGAGCGCTGCCGGCGGAATCAGGAACGTCTGCTCCAGGGCGTATTGCCCGGACATCACCGCATGTGCCACGCCATCCGAAAAGACCAGCCAGGTGCCGAGCGGCGGAAACTCCAGGCGGATTTTGGGCCAGTTCTGCTGGAACGCGGCGTTCTCCTTCAGATAATCATGAAATCGCAGCATGAACATGTCGTACGGCGTCCGCCCCATTCCCCGGAAGCCCAGCCGCGCGCCCCAATCCTGCACCGTCCGCCGGATGACGGAATCGTCCTCGGCAATCTGGCGCAGCCCCGCTTCCACGGCGAATTTCTCCGCGAGAAGCGCGAAGCTCTCCGTCGTCTGCCAGACGCGCGGGCTCTTCGGATTCAGGTTCGTGAAGACACGCAGAATTCTCCCTCCGCGCGTGGGCCGGCTGGGGAAGGCATCCACGTGCAAGAGGTCGTTGCGCTTGTGCACCGGCAGATCGCGCCCTTCTTCTTCGAACGGCCGGAAACTCGAAAAATCGAGAATCCATTTGCCCGCATAGGGAGAAAGAAATTTCGTCAGGAATTCGATCACCTGCGCGCTGTAATTCCGCATGATGGTGTGAACGCGGTTCACCGTCGCCGAATCACCGGAGAACCCGCGGAGCAAATCTTCCGACGGGCGGTAGGACACGTTCTTGTGCAGCCGCAGCTCCGTCCATTCCTGAGTTAGGAGGAATTCGCGGTCCTCCGGAGGAAGGTGAAAGGGCAGCTCGCGGAAAAATAAAATCTGCCCGCTTTCGAGCAATTCGCAGTAGGCGCGGGCTCGCGCGTCGCGTTGCTCGCGGCGCACCCAACCCGCTGGCAATTTATAGTCTTCGACGAAAATCCAGGGCAGGTTCGGCATGGCCCCCTTCGCCTGTGCCTGTCCGCGCCGCGCGCAGCGGATCCCAACCATCCGCGCGGAACATCCAGCTGTCCCGCGGGGCAAGAATACAGCAGTCCCGTGCACATGACAATTTAGTGCGGGCCCGCGTGTCGTTGTGCAAACGGAGGAATCGGCGATCGGTTAGACGTGGCTACGGCTCTTTTGTCGCGCTGGGAGCCCTATACCCACGCGGGAGGAGCGTCGTGCTCAGATCCAGACCCGCCAGGTCCACTCCCTCGAGGTTTGTCTCCCGCAGGATGGTGGTCTGCACGTTCGCGCCTTGCAAAACCGCCCCGCGGAGCTCGGCGCTCCGGAAATTGGCCGCCACCAGATTGGCTCCGCGCAGGTTGGCCTGCCGGAGGTCCGCGCGAAAAAGCTCCGCGCCGCCTACTCGCGCTTCGCTCAGGTCGGCGCCGCTCAGGTTCGCTTCCGTCAAGTCCGCTCCACGCAGATCGGCCTTGCGAAGGTTCGCCTTGCGCAGGTCCGCCGAGGCCAACTTCGCCCTGCGCAGGTTTGCGCCCCTGAGATGTGCGCCCGCAAGATTCACCAGCGCGAGATTCACACCTTCGAGATTCGCGCGCGAAAGATCGGCGCCTTCCAAATCGGCGCGAGCTCCGCTCTCATCGCCGCTCACAAAGCGATGATGCGCTGCCAGGAGCTCCGCGAGCCGCTTGCCCTTGTGACGGATGCTGTCGAGCGATCTCAAACTTCCTCCCTTGAACACACTCAGAATGCCCATCGCCTGTTTTCCGGGATCGATTGCGGCCTTACGCTCGAATTTTACTAGAATTGCGGGCCGTTGGCACATTCATCGGAGCGGGGGTAGGGTCTTGGATCCGCTCAAAGCGGGCTCGATAGGGCACTTCGCGGGTGTCCAGCCAATCGCCAACTCCAACAAGTAGAAATCGAGCCATGTCACATAAAATAAGCCACTTATAAAATTTCAATCGCCAACTTTTCCCCTCTTTCCGGTCGCCGACCGCCCCACGCCTGAAAGCCGCCGAAAATCGGTTCTCGGCTAATTTTAGGACACTACCGGAGCGGGCGCGCTTCTCGTAGCTGCGTCCGATGGCGCTCGTTTTTTCAATGGCTCGCGCGCGCGGCCAGATTGGGGGCGCAACCTGCATCAGGGCAAGGTTCCACACACACGCGCTTGCTTCCCCTTGGCGAATATGTGGTAACTTGGCCGTGATGGAATTTCTCGACAAGCTGAAGAGCCGCGCCCGCGCCCATCCGCAGCGCATCGTCCTGCCGGAAGGCGAGGACGAGCGCGTGATCCAGGCCGCCGTTCGCGTTACCGCCGAACACTACGCCAAGCTGACCCTGCTTGGCCGCGCGCCCAACATTCGTGCCTCAGCCGCCCGGCTCGGTGCAAAACTCGAAGGCATCGAAATTCTCGACCCGAACGCAAGCCCTCAAATTGATGCGTACGCGCAGATTTATCTCGAGCAGCGCCGCGCCCGCGGCATCACGCTCGAAGAAGCCCTTCGCGTAGCGCGCCAGCCGCTCTACTTCGCGGCCCTCAGTGTGGCGGCTGGCGTTGCGGACGCCACCGTTGGCGGCGCTGCGAATTCGAGCGCCGAAACCGTCCGCGCGGCGCTCTATTCCCTCGGACTCGCTCCGGAAGCGCACCTGCTTTCGAGTTTTTTTCTAATGGTTGTCCCGTCGCGCAATAGCGCGTCTTTCGGCGAGAAGGGCGCCATGCTCTTCGCCGATTGCGCCGTTGTCCCCGATCCCAACGCTAAGGAACTCGCGGAAATCGCTCTAGCGACCGCTGAAAATGCCCGCACCTTCCTCGAAGCCGAGCCGCGCGTCGCGCTGCTTTCCTATTCCACCAAAGGCTCCGCCGAACACCCCGGCCTCGAGAAAATTCGCGAGGCCCTGCGCATGGTGAAAACGCGCCGTCCCGACCTTGCCATCGACGGCGAACTCCAGGCCGATGCCGCGCTGGTCCTGGACGTCGCCGCGAGCAAGGCTCCGGGCTCGCCTGTCGCCGGTCGCGCGAATGTCCTGATCTTCCCCAACCTCCATTCCGGCGACATCGGTTACAAACTTGTCGAACACCTTGCAGGCGCCGTCGCTCTCGGGCCGATTCTACAGGGCCTCGCGCGCCCCGCAAACGACCTCTCGCGCGGCTGCTCGGTGAACGATATCGTGCACGTCATCGCCATCACCGCCATTCAAGCCATCGCGCGAAGACAGCCCGTCTCGGCTTCCGGGGGTTGAGCCAACCCTTGAATCCGCGAAATCTTTTCGGGCTTCCTGGCTTTCCTTTGCCCTTCCGTCGCGGCACGCTTGTCTCCGCGGCGCTCTCCCTCCCGCTTTTTCTCTGCGTGCCCTCCACGCGCGCGCAGGAAACCACCGCGCCTCCCGCCGATGAAGTCGTCGTGAACCTCGCTGCCGGGCGGGTCCTGATCGCCGTGACGAAGGACGCCATTCTCATCGCCACCGTCGAAGATCCCGTCGAACCCGAAACGCATCCGCCGATTCCCGTGCAACTCGGCAGTGAACGCGCCGGAGTGATGCTCGGCGCCGTCGAATGGTTCTCGGTCACCTCGCAGCAGGATCTCGCGCGGCTCGATCGCGAGCTTCCCCGCCTCCGCGGCCGCATGGTTCCGCAAGAGCCGAGTTTGAATGCGCCGACAGAAGGCGCGGAAGCCAAGGACATTCTGGCCATCGGCCAGGGTCTGCTCGAAGGCTTGAACGAGGTGGCGAATACTCTCCACAATAAAGTCGACCTGCCCGATGACGAACCCGTGGCGCAATTGATTATCGCGGATTATCTCGTGGGCTACGGCCCGGAAGTCTGGCAGCTCTCTTTCCCCCTTCATCAAGACCAGGAACACGGCGAATATTGGGACACCCGTGTCTTGCGCCCCCGCTACCTTCAGATATGGCCGCCCGAAAAAGGCGAGCCGCACACGCTCATGGAATTTCACTACCCGCCCTCGATCGCCATGCCTACTTTGCTCGATTTGATGCGCGCCAAGGACCCGCGCCTGGCCAAAATCGGTGACGCGGATCCCAAAGTGTGGGAAGCGGGAAATCAAATTCTGCAAGGCCACTTTGATAAGGTGAAATCCGCGGACGCCATCCAGTATCTACGGGCCGCTCTTACCGCCACGACGCCTCCCCATTCGCGCCAGACCATGGCCGCGATTGGCATCCAATCCGGGTTCGAATGGATTCTCCCGCCGCCGCCTGAGCCGAAACGGCCCAGCCGCAATAAGGAGCGCGAGGAGGGCGCACCCACCTTAATGAAGCCGCCTTCCTGATTTTGAATTTCGCCGGTCTTATTTTTTTTCGGAGAGTTGCTGCTGGAGGCGGGCGTTCTTCTCGGCCACTCCGCGGGCGAGTTCCTCTTTGTGCGCGACGAGCCGCCGCGCAATCTCGGGGTCGGAAAGCGCCAGAATTTCCGCCGTGAATATGGCCGCGTTCACGGCACCCGCCTTGTCGATCGCCATCGTCGCCACAGGAATACCCCCGGGCATCTGCACGGTTGAAAGCAATGCGTCGAGCCCGTTCAACGAGCTCGTCCCCATGGGCACGCCGATTACCGGTAGGGTCGTATTCGCCGCAATCACACCGGCGAGATGCGCCGCCGCACCCGCAGCTGCGATCAGCACCTTCAGCCCGCGCTTCGCCGCCGACGTGGCGTACTCGTGAGCGCGCGCAGGCGTGCGATGCGCGGATACCACTTCCATCTCGTAGGGAATGCAGAATTTCTCGAGCGTCTTTCCTGCCTCGCTCATCACCGGCAAATCCGTATCCGAGCCCATTAGGATGCCTACCAGCACCGCTTGGCCCTTCTTTTCTTTGGTCACTCGCTGAATCTCCTAACCCGCAGCCCCCACGGCCGCAACAACCACTTCAATCTGGTCGCCCTGCCTGATGATCCCCGCCTCCACAACTCGGCACAGCCAGCCTCTCTGCCCTCGCAACCCGGTCTGCAAGCCCTGCCGAATTTCGTCGGTCCGCGAGCAAGGATCACATGGCGTGCTGATTTCTAGAAGGCTCTCGCCGATTCGTAATCTCTGGCCCACGCTCAACGTCTGAAAATCCAGCCCCCGGGTGGTCACGTTTTCTTTCACTGCGCCGGGCGCCAGGCCAAATCGCTCGAGCGTCTCGGAATCCATCAATAACACTTGACGTTTGCTCCCGGGCCTCCCGTGAATGCATCCCTTGAAGCCCTTATCCGCGATGGCTTCCGCTTGCCGAACCTCCTTCATGGGAAATCGGTGGACCAGGCAGAGAAACAGGTACCGCACCTCACCCATTCGCGGCCTCCTTAACAGTGTGGCCGCTTTTTCTCACAATCCTGCCGATATCCTTCCGGTAGTGGGCTCCATCAATACCTATTCTACTAACTGAGTCGTACACAATAGAGCAGGAATCTGACAAATTCCGTCCGATAGCGCCTACACCAAGGACTCTTCCACCACTCGTGTAGTATTTGCCCCCTTCTTGCCTCGTACCTGCGTGGAAAATTACAGCGCCAGGAACACTCGCGGCCTCCTTCAAGCCGCTGATGAACCTTCCAGCCTTCGGACTGGCGGGATAGCCTTCAGACGCCACGACGACGCATACGCTCGCGCCAGGCTTCCACTTCGTCTGAAATCTCTCCAGGCTTCCGCGAGCGGCGCCTAGGCAAGCCTCCGCCAGATCGAAATCAGCTCGCAGCAGAATCGCCTGGGTCTCCGGATCCCCGAGCCGACAGTTGTATTCGAGCACTTTCGGCCCTTCCGGCGTGAGCATCAACCCAAAATAAAGGAATCCTTTGTAGGGAATCGCGTCTTTTTCGAGGCCAGCTAACGTCGGCCGCACAATCGCGTCCTGAATTTTCTTCTCGAGTTCCGGCGGCAACATGTCGTCGGTCGAGTATGCGCCCATGCCGCCCGTGTTGGGGCCTTGATCGCCATCGAGTGCGCGCTTGTGATCGCGCGTCGGCGCCAACGGAACGAAGTCCTTGCCATCAGTCAGAACAATGTACGAGAGCTCTTCGCCTGCGAGCCCTTCCTCGAGCAGAACCCGCTTTCCGGCGTCGCCGAATTCGCGCTTCTCCATCGCGCTTTCGATGAATGCCGTCGCCTCATCGGGCGATGACGTCACGAGAACGCCTTTCCCCGCGCACAGGCCATCCGCTTTGATCACCAGCGGCCAATCCACCGAGCAGAGCGCTGTGTAGGCATCGATTGCCGAATCGTATTTCCCGTAGATGGTGGCCGACGGAATCCCGTGCCGCGCGATGAATTCCTTGGCAAAAATTTTGCTGCCCTCGAGCTGCGCCGCCTTTTGCACGGGGCCGAACAGCAACAGGCCTCTGCGCGCGAATTCATCGGCCACGCCCAGCACGAGCGGCAATTCCGGACCCACGATCGTGAGGTCGGCTCCCACCTTGGCGGCCAAATCGGCGGTGGCCTTCACATCGCTTAAGTCCAGGCCTACGCATTCCGCATCGTTCGCAATCCCGCCGTTTCCAGGGGCGCACCAGATTTTCTCCACCGCAGGCGATTGCCGCAGCTTCCAGATCAGCGCGTGTTCGCGGCCTCCGCCGCCCAGAACTAGAATTTTCATTTTCTCTCGCTACGAAGAAGAAGAAACGATACGGCGGCGCGTCCGCCAGTGTCAACAGGAGTTCGGCTTGCCCCCTTCACGCAAAAGTGTTTTCATCTACCGTGATGCACTGGGATTTCACGCTCATACTGCTTTTTCTCGGCTTCGCGGTGCCCTGGCTCGGCCGCCGCCGCATCCGCCAATTGCTCGAGCTGCCCCAAACGACGAAGATGGATCGCCTCGCCCTCTACGCCTCCACCATCGCCTTCCAATGGCTCACGGCCGCCATCGTTCTCTGGCGCACAAACGCTCATGGAATCCGCGCGGCGCAGCTCGGCCTGGCGATTCCGAATCCGCAGCTTACGATTGCAGTGTCCGTTCTCCTTGCCGCGCTGATCCTTGCCAGTCAGCTCTTCAGTCTGCGCCGACTTGTCGCGCGCCCCGAGGAAATTAAGGGAGTCGTGCCGCAGCTCGCCCTGAAAATTTTCCCCCAGGACAATGTCGAACGCCTGGTCTTCTTCGCGCTGGTCTCGACCGTCGCCGTCTGCGAAGAGCTCATTTATCGAGGTTTCGTTCAGCTCGTGTTCCAATCGTGGGCCGGTGGCAAGGTTATCGCGGGCATCACAGGCTCCGCTGCGCTTTTCGCGCTTGCTCATCTTTATCAAGGCCGTCGCGGGCTGATATCCACTTCGTTTATTGGTCTCTTGTTCGCCATCATACGCGCGTGGACCGGCAGCCTCCTCGCCACCTTGATCGCCCATTTTGTGGCCGATCTCACAATCGGCCTCCTGGCGCCGAGCCGACTGCGAGGAGCTCTCAAGGTAGGAACTATTGAGCATTCGAGCCTTGCGCCTTGACCTAGACCGTCACACTATTTATATAGTACTATGTAAATAGTTTATGTTTAACATAAACCTTTCGACATCACAAATCCAGAATATACTCGCTCCATACGGCTTCCGGCCAGATTCCACGCAGTGCGCCGCCATAAATTCTTATATCTCGCTCCTATTGCAATGGAACAATAGAATCTCGCTGACAACAGTGGTGGACCCGAAGGACATCCTCCGATTCCACTTCGGCGAAAGCCTGTACGCAGCCGTATGCGTTCCCATACTGAAAGGTCGGCTCGCCGACGTTGGATCAGGCGCTGGATTTCCTGGCCTGCCGCTCCGTTTGGCGCTGCCTGCCTTGTCGCTGATCATGATCGAGTCGAACACGAAGAAGGCCGCATTCCTAAGGGAGGCCGTCAGAGAGTTGAATCTCGCCGATGTGGAAGTCGTACGTGAGCGTATGGAGGATTTGCCTATGAACCCAGTTCCATTCGATTTTATTGCGGCTCGCGCGCTCGGCAGCCACGCCAAGACCTTGAACTGGGCGGAAGGCAAGCTTTCTACGACCGGGAAGATTGTCTTGTGGCTCGGTGAGGAGGATGCCGCTGAGATTTCGCGCGATACTTTATGGAAATGGGATGCGCCCGTTCATATTCCAGGCTCAGAACGCAGATTTATACTGTCGGGATCACCGATTCGATAGCGGAATGTCGTTTCCTTGTTCCACGTGGAACAATTTTCAGGAGAAAGTATATCAACGGTCTGTTCCACATGAAACATCTTGCATGTCGAGAAATTTTTCTGCTACAGTCGCTCTTCTTCTGGGGGAATGTATTTGGCGCGCATCGTCGCTATCGCCAATCAAAAGGGCGGAGTAGGAAAGACAACCACCGCAGTCAACCTTGGCGCCTCGCTAGCCGTCGCCGAGCAGCGCACTCTGATCATTGACTGCGACCCACAGGCGAACACCACCAGCGCCCTGGGTTTTCCGCGCGACCCGTCCCGGCGCACGCTGTATCAGTCCCTTATCCTCGGTGAACCCTCAGATCGAATTATACTGCACACCCAGATCGAAGGCCTAGACATCATCCCTTCCGACAAAAACCTCGTCGGTGCCTCCGTCGAACTCGTGACCATGGAAAACCGCGAATATCGCCTGAGAACACTCCTTCAGCCGCTTCGCGAGCTATATTCCTTCATAATCATTGATTCTCCACCATCCTTGGACCTCCTGACCCTGAATGCCCTGGCCGCAAGCGATTCAGTCCTAGTACCTATCCAGTGCGAGTATCTAGCCCTAGAGGGTGTTTCCGAGCTGCTCGATACCCTCATGCGTCTCCGGCGCACAATCAATCCAACACTCGCCATTGAGGGGATCCTCCTGACCATGTACGACGATCGCACCACGCTCTCAAAGCAAGTCGCGGCCGACCTTCGCAGCTTCTTCGGCACACAAGTATTTGAGTCCGTAATCCCGAGAAATGTTCGGCTGGCGGAAGCCCCAAGCCACGGAAAGCCAGTAATCTTCTACGACATACATAGTAAAGGCGCGGAAAGCTATATCCAACTAGCGAAGGAGGTCATCACCAATGCCCAGAAACGCTTTGGGACGGGGACTGAGCGCGCTGATACGCGAGCCAGAACCGGAATCACAGCCTCAGCCGCCGCAGCCGGGACCGGCAGCAGCAGTGGCAGCGGCGGGAGCGGCGGCAGCAGTGGCGCTGGCCCCGACGGCGGCTCCGTCTGACGGGCTCTTATATGTTGATATCGACCTGATCGACCCGAGCCCCTACCAACCTCGCACGCGATTTCGCGAGGAAGCGCTCGAAGAACTCGCGCGCTCCATTCGCGTGAGCGGGATCGTCCAGCCACTCATCGTGCGCAGAATTGGCACGCGATTTCAGTTGATCGCCGGCGAGCGCCGCTGGCGCGCCGCGCAAAAAGCCGCTCTTTTGCGCGTGCCCGTGGTAATACGCGACGTCCCGGAAGACACGGCGCTCGAAATGACGCTCGTCGAAAACCTCCAGCGCGAAGATTTAAATCCTATCGAGCAGGCGCACGCCTTTCAGCTTCTCGTCGATGAGTTTGGCCTGACGCAGGAGCAGGTGGCGGATCGGACCGGAAAAGACCGCGCCACGATCGCCAACGCTGTCCGTCTCCTCAAGCTCGAGGAACCCATTCAGGATCTCCTCGAAGAGGGCCGCCTTTCAGCCGGCCATGGCCGCGCCCTGCTCGCCATTTCGGACGTGAAACTGCGCCTGGCGCTCTCCAAACGAATCGCCCGAGGAGGCATGACGGTTCGCCAGGTCGAACGAATGGCCACGAGAAGCACACGACCCCACGCCGCAGCCCCAGCCGATCCCCCCGATCCAAACACAAGGGCCGCTATCGAGGAGCTCCAACGCGAATACGGAACGCGCGTTTCCATCAATCCGGTTCGGGCAGGACGGCCCGGTCAGTTAATCTTTGAATACTACGACAGTAGCGATTTAGCGCGCATCTACGACCAATTAATGCAAAAATAGCACTACGCACGTAGCGAGGCTTCATGGCTTGGTTTGATCGCAAGCGTCACGATTCAGGCGAGTGGACTGGCTTCCTTGAAAAGGGAGTCAAGCTGGAGGGGAGGCTCGAGACCTCGGGAACCTTTCGGATTGACTCCACAATGAAGGGCACCCTGGTGTCGGGCGAAACGCTCATCCTTGGCGAAAATGCGACCATCGAGGGTCAGATTGAGGGGAATTACGTCATCATCGCTGGCCGCTTTGACGGCACCATCCGCGCCAAAGGCAAGGTGGAAATTCAACCCAAGGCCATCGTCACCGGCGAAATCCATACGCCCTGCCTGATTATCGAGCCCGGCGCGGTATTCGACGGCCGTTGCCACATGCTGGCGGCCACGCAGGCAGCCAAGCCCATCACCATCCCGATTCGCTCCGCAGCGCACGCCTGAGCGACCCGGTCCGCGGCGCACCCGCATTAATTTACTTCGCGTAGGAGCCAGAAGTCGGCACGGATGCAGCGCACTTCTTCAACCCGTCTTGAATCTCCCGCTCCAGGTCGAGATGCGGGACGCTCGAAGCTGCCGCCTCCTGGTACAGTCGTTCCGCATCCGCCACGCGATTGAGGTTCGTCAAGCAGATCCGCGCGGCAGAAACCAGCGCCGGAACAGAAGCACGCTCTCCCGAATTTTTCTCCGCAAAGCGCTCGTATTCCATGACGGCCCGGTCCCAATTCTGCTGCCGCTCGAGGTAGCGGCACAATTCCAGCCACACGCCCCTCGGCAATTTATCGCCCCCAAGATTCGTGAAGCGGTCATAGTAGCTCCACGCCGTATCCGTGTCCCCCGCGCTCGCATACAGGCGGCAGAGATTCCCGAGCGTTTCCTTTTGCCCCGCGGTGTCCGCCATTTTCTCCTGGGCTTTCAGCAGCAATTCCTGCGCATCCACGGAATCGGGCTTTTCTTTCACGTGCTTTTGCAATTCCGCGATGGCCGCGTCGGCCTGATTTTCCCCAAGCAGCTCTGTCGCGCGAACAATGGGGGCATCCGCCGTCCAACTCACTTTCGCCTCAATCGCCTGGTCCACCGTATGTTCGACCCCGCTGTACTTTAGAATCACCGCTCCCAACATGCCGAAGGCAAATCCGGCCACGTGCGCCCAGTAGGCCACGCCTCCCTCCGCCCCCGACCACACTCCCCAAAACACCTGAATCACGAGCCACAGCGGCAAAATCACGTAAGCCGGCACCGAAAATTTAACGAAGCGAACGAAAACGAGCCAGGCAAGCTTTATCTTCGTTTTCGGGAAGCGCGCCAGAAATCCGCCCATCAGTCCCGCGATGGCTCCCGAAGCGCCCACCACAGGCGTGAAGCTGCCGCGGAAAACGCCTCCATGAACCGTCATCGCCAGCACGCCGCAAATCAGGTAGAAAATCGGATAGACCACCCGCCCCCACGCATCCTCCAGCACCGCCCCCGCCAGCCAGAGGAACCACATGTTGAAGATCAGGTGCAGCCACCCTCCGTGCAGAAAATTGGCCGCGAGGTAGCTGATGGCCGTCGGATGGTAAGGATGAAACGCGTAGTTCCATGTAATCGAATCGCGCTGGACTTGCGCGAGCTGCGTGGCCAGCACCGCCATTTGGGCGTTTGCCTCCACTTCCGTCCAATCGCTCGAAAGTAGTTGAGAATCCCAGGCGTCCGCGGCTCTGCGGTTGGGCGCCATCAGTCTCGCGTAGCCAGCCGCGTGCTCTCGCTTCACCGCCTCCACCAACGCCCCTGCATCAGGAGGCATCGTCACGTCCGGGTATTGCGCGCTCAGCGCCAGTATGTGGAATTCGATGGTGCCGGCCTGGCGCTGCTCCTCATCCATCCGCGCATGAGTGAAAAGAAAAATGAACACGTTCAGGGCGATGATCACGAATGTCACGTACGGCCATCGCCGCCCACGTTGATCCTCATGTGCAATCGGGATGATGAACATTCCAGGCTCCCAACACGCCGCAGCCCTCATTCAGCCTTTGGGGAAAGAAATACCCCGGTCAGTCGCCAAGCAGCGGAGAGTTGCAAAAGACTCTATCTTCGATTGTAAATGTGCCCGGTGGAACTCCGTCCGGAATCTAGCGTGGCAATGCAAAGCCAGCAATAGTACTTCGGAACATAGTCGCGCGCGGGCAAGCCAGAGTGGCATTCGGCTGCGATTGCAGCGAACCCACGAGTGTGCGGCATTGGCCCACATTTTCAGTTGCAGCGACGAGCAGAACCGAGTGCATCAGCTCTTCATTAAGCGCCGTAGGCGCGACACAAGTTAGCCCAGCCCGCCGTTTGCTGGCGGGCTGGGTCCGTATCGAATCGGAGCGCAGAGCGCCGTAGGTGCGACACAAGCTGTTCGCATGACGTTCCAATTATTGGGCGCCCACTTGATCAAGCCTGCCGAATCGTGACTGTTCGCAATCGCGGGCGCTATAATCATCCAGTCGAATATCAGGAGGCCACGCCCTTGGCAGAGACAGCCGTGCGTCTGACAACCACCGCAAAAGCGGCCGGCTGCGCCGCAAAATTAAGCCCCAGCATCCTCGATGCCGTCCTGAAGCGCCTGCCGCCGCAGACCGACCCCAATCTCATCGTCGGCTTCGAAACCAGCGACGACGCCGCTGTCTATCGCCTGAAAGACGACCTCGCCATCGTGCAAACCGTCGATTTTTTCACGCCCATCGTTGACGATCCCGCGCTCTTCGGCCAGGTCACGGCAGCAAATTCGCTGAGCGATGTCTATGCCATGGGCGGCCGCCCCGTTTCTGCGCTTACCATTGTGGCCTTTCCAGCTTCCGCGCCGCCTGAAATCCTCGAACAAATTCTACGCGGCGGCCTTTCCAAAATGTCGGAAGCCAATTGCACGGTCGTGGGCGGCCATTCCATCCGCGACGATGAATTGAAATTCGGCTATGCCGTCACGGGCGTGATCCATCCCGGGCGCATCTGGAAAAACGTCGGCGCGCGCCCCGGCGATGCGCTCCTGCTCACCAAGCCCATCGGCACCGGCGTGATCTCGACCGCGCTCAAGCAGGGCCGCGCGGAAGAAGCCTGGGTCGCTGCTTCCACAGCCTCGATGACACGCCTGAATCGCGATGCGGCGGACGCGCTCCATGAAATTGACGACGCCGCGCACGGTGAGCGCCCGGTCCATGCCGTCACCGACGTCACCGGATTCGCGCTGCTGGGGCACGCCCGCGAAATGGCCATCGGCAGCGGCGTCTCCCTGCGGATCGACCACCAGCGCATCGGTTATCTTCCCGGCGCCATCGAGGCGGCGCGCGGCGGATTTTTTTCCGGCGGCCTGGCCAACAACCAGGAATTCCTCCAGGGTTGCGCCGGATTTTTGTCCGCCGTGCCGGAGGAATTTCGCGCCCTGCTGCTGGACCCGCAGACCTCCGGCGGACTGCTCGCTGCGGTGGCGCCCGAGGCGGCCGGCGCGGCCATGGCCGCCTTCGAACGCCGCGGCATCCCCGCCCGGAACATCGGCGAAGTGTTACCTAAGCGCTCCCCGCTCATTGAGGTCGCCTGAACCGCGCCAATCATGTACACTTCTGACCTTTCGAGCCATTTTTCATGGACCCTATAACTCACGGCATCACCGGCGCACTTCTCGGCAAGGGATATTTTTCCGAACGTCACGGGCGCATGGCCGTTTTTGCCGCCACGCTCGGCTCGGTGATTCCCGACGTGGACGTCTTCGCGGAATTTTTCTCCCGTGATCCGCTTTCCATCATCAAATACCATCGCAGCATCACGCATTCGTTCGTGGCCCTGCCGTTCTTCGCCATGCTTCTGGCCGGGCTGACGCTATGGCTGGCGCGGCGGCTGGGCTGGCAGACGCCTTCGTGGCTCGTTTTGACCATCGCCTACGGCGTGGGCATCGCCAGCCACATCGTTCTGGATGGCATGACGTCGTTCGGCACGCGCATATGGTTTCCGATTTCGCGCGAGCGCGTGGCGTGGGATTTGCTGTTCATCGTTGACTTCTCGTTCACGTCGATCATCCTGCTGCCGCAGGTGGGCGCGTGGATTTACGGCGACGCCGCGAAAAGCCTGTCGCGCGCGGTGCGCATGTGGGTGCTGTTCAGTCTGGGCGCGGTGCTGATCTGGGCGGCGGCGCGTGGGGCGGGTTATCCGTTTCGTGCGCGGACCGGAGTGATCGCGTGCGCGGTGCTGGCGGCCGTGTGCTTTGCTCCCGCGGCCGGCGGCTGGGGATTCCGCGTGAAACGCGCTGTATGGTGCCAGGCCGGGACGTACCTGGCCGTCGCCTATCTCATCGCCTGCGGCCTGGCCCATCACGTGGCGATCGCCCGCGCGGAAACCTTCGCGGACCAGAATCACCTGACGGTCGAGAGCCTCGCCGCGCTGCCGATCCCGCCGGGGTTTCTCGACTGGGGCGACGCCATCCGCACGCCCAGCGGCATCTACGAATCCCAATTCGATCTGCGCGGCGCGAAATCCACCGGCTTCTACTTCATTCCCGATTCTCTGCCCGACGCGTTTATCGCCCGCGCCATGCAGATTCCGGACGTCCAGCTCTACTTGGGGTTCGCGCGCTTTCCGTCGATCCAGAGCTTCGCCGAGGATGGCCATCACATCGTCGAGCTGGGTGAAAACAGATTTTCCGACGGGCGCCACCGCAGCCCCCAGCCGTTCACCTACCAGGTCGTCTTCGATACCGACGGAAAACTCATCGCGAAAGGCTGGCTGACCAGCGGCCTGCTGCGCCGCCAGATGAGACGCGTTCAATCGCCGCAGCCCCCAGCCGCGGGAACCACCGCGCCTGCGGGAAGCGCCCCGTGAAAATTCTGATCTTCAGCGACGTGCACGGCGATATCGGCGCGATCGAACGCATCCTCGAGCAGCCCGCGGATATTTACATCGCCGCGGGCGACCTCGCAACCTTCCGTCGCGGGCTCGATAGCTGCGGCGAGGCGCTCGGGCCCCTGCGCGAGCGGCTCTG
>Ga0187818_10000358_pt1 | contig 15972 bp, 8 predicted proteins | sample NC_wetland_sal_i_14_FD_130581 | JGI IMG/M metagenome (GOLD analysis project Ga0187818, IMG submission 130581) | Wetland sediment microbial communities from Neuse River Estuary, North Carolina, USA - SO4_3 | ecosystem: Environmental > Aquatic > Freshwater > Wetlands > Sediment | place: USA: North... | reverse complement strand
TGAATATGGCCGTCTTGGGTGGATCTCAACCACCGACCTTTGGGTTATGAGCCATCAACACTTTCGTTGATCTGGCGCAACTTAACCCCCTTTTTGGGCTGAAAATGGCCTTCTGGTTGGACCCAACTTTGGACCCAAGTGTGGCTGCGAACCGGGAAAGGGTCTGCATGGCGGACGATCACCAGGAGTAGACAAACAGATTGCGAATGACTCCTGGCTGTGCGTCGAAGGCTAGATCAGCGGTTCCGTGAGGCAAAATCAGGCCGATGGTGCTGGTGTTTAATCCGGGAGTCGCTGGTAGTGCGAGTGCGGTGGAAAGCCCCGACGTGCTTTTCACGCGCACGACCGCAACCCGGCCGGAATTGTTCACGAATTCAAGCTGGGCAAACGTCGGAGCGCTCATCGCTTGAATGCCGTTGATCTCCGATTCGCTAGCGGGATACTCGGCCGGTTTCTTATCTTCGCCCTCCAGGGAGAGCAGCACAATATCGTGCGCAGGCACGTTGAACGTCGCCTCAGACGGTGCGACCGCCTGTCTGTTCCACACGTCGCGCAACGATCGCGGAGCACCCTCCAGTCCAAGCTTGCTCCAATCAATCTTCACCTGCGCGGCAGCATCCGTGCGGTTCAGTATCGCCACTGCCCGCCGTCCGGCCACCGCCATCGGCTTTGCCCAGACTTGCACGCCTGGAAACGGTTCGGCGACCTTGATCGGTTGCAAGCTGTATGGGTCATTGTGGATCGCAAGCACATCTTTGTTCGTCAGCAGAGACAAGCTTGCGGGAGAGAGTCGCGTGAGGTCGGAACCGACCATAAGCGGCGCGCTCGCGATAGCCCATAGCCCCATGTGGATGCGATCCATTGCCTCGCTCATCCCGCGCATGCCTATGACCATCATGTCCAGGTCGTTGTAGTAGCCAGTGTGCTGCGCTTCCGGGTGCATTCCGGTATTGAAGGAATCAAGCACATTTTGCAATGTGATCACGCGTTTTTCGTGCTCAGCATCATGCAGGCTTTCGACAACCGGAGGGATGATGTCGCCCCCCGTTCGCCAGATCGTGCTCTCGATACCGCCGACTCCCGGAGCCCACACCCACGGATTCTGGCTGCCCCACTCACAAATCGAGAAGAACAGAGGACGTCCTGTTATCTTCTCAGCGCGCTGAATGGCGCGGGCAACTTCGGCATACTGGACCGCGCCAGATCGCTTCTCCTTCGCGCCGCCGCACCAGTCTACCTTGACATAATCGAATCCCCATTTGGAGAACTGCAGAAAGTCTTGTTCGTAATGTCCCTCGCTCCCGGTATGCATATACTTCGATCCGGAATCGGGATACATGCTGCAACCGTCGCGACCCGCGTCCGTGTAGATGCCAGCCTTCAATCCCAGGCTGTGAATATAGGCGGCGATGTTGGCCATGTCGCCATCTTTCTGGCCGGGCGTGATAGCGGGCCACTGCTTCGGATTCACGACAATGTTGCCGGCGGCGTCGCGCTCGCCCAGCCACCAGCCTTCGTCGATAACCACATACTGGTATCCGGCTTCTTTCATACCGTTCGCCGCCAGAGTGTTGGCCTGCTGCTGAACGATTTCAGAATTGACGATGTTGGCGAAACTGTTCCAGGAGTTCCATCCCATAGGAGCGGCGCGAAGAATAGCGTTCGCTTGGACTGAAGCTTGACCAAAAGAGATGTCCCCGAGACTCAGGAGCAGGCAAGCAGTCGCCACAACGCGTGATAATCCGAGTATTCTCGATCCATATGGACGGGATCGCTTTCCCAAATTTCGCCTTATGAAGTCGAACATGTAGAAGAAGCTCCTTTCCTGAGTCGAGGGTGGTGGATGTTGCCGCGAGCGCAGAAAGCTCGCGCAAAATAAACGCAAGCAACTCATGCTATAGCGTCTCGACCAGCAGCTAAGGTCCGCCCCGGATTTTGGCAATCTAACGAAGCAAGCCTGATTTGACCGTCAATTGACCAGTCTTAACTGGCGCTCTGCACAGCCGGCAAAATGACGGAATCAATCCATTTCTCATCCTCGCCACCCTGAATGCCCTTGAAGAGCGACCAATGCTCAGTGTGTTCTGCCGTGTCTCCCGGCTTCAGATTCCGAAGCGGTCCCAAGGTTTCGAGTTCGAGCGAGTGTGGGTCCGTATACAGTTCGAAGTTACAACCGAAATCGGGGTATTTAGCATTCTTCTCGACGGCAGCTTTCTTCACGAACAGATGGCCTTGTCGAAAGTAAGCGCCCCACCCGAATGGATTGAAGATTCCGCCCATCTGCTCTTGGAATTTGCCTATGCGATTGCTAGCGTGCTGGAGCTGAATATAGTTCGTCCCGATCTTCCACCGCGGATCCGCTAAATCCGTGTAGCACCAGAGAGCGATGACTCCTTCGGGCAGCAATCGGTCGACCGCCATCGGTGCGCGCGGCGGAAGTGGGAGAATTGCTGTCCCGCCGGCAGCCATCACAGAGAGTGCCCAGGGCGCCATCTCGGTGGATTCAATGCCGAGATTGCGGATGCGATGCATCACCGTAACCCGCGCTCCAGTTTCCGAAAGTTTGATCTCAATCTCCTTTTGTAGGTTTGTGCCGGGAGCTGCGGACTCCGGAGGAGCGGTAAAAACAAAAGCATCGTGTTGCCTCCGGACTGCAACAGGCACATTGTCGGGATAGTAGGTACGCGGGATTTCTGGCGCCACCCAGAGGCGGTGTCCCCCATAAATTCTAAAGGCCTGATCACCGCTCTTGCCAGAATGCTCGGGAATTTCGTGGAACTCATTCTCTTCTCCCACAAAACCAAAGAAAAGAATTCGTGGTCCGACTTGGGTCAAAACGATCAGTTGCACAGTATCGTTGCAGATCTTGAACGCCTGCTTCCAATTGCCGTGTTCGACTTCTTCGGCCCTCAGCGAGCCAACCGCGGCAGGTTCCTGCATCTGTTTCGACCTCCAGCTGAAATCCATGGAGAGAGGGATCGCTTCCATCCCCTATGAAATTCAAGAGTTCAAGGCGCTTGCACCGAGATCGGTTTTCCGGTGTATTGAACGGTTTTGTCGGGGTTCGCCGCGGGAGCCAGCCCCGCGCCATGCTCTTTCGACACCCACACAACATCGATCTGAATGCTGGCGGGCATTTCGGGATATCGGCCCTCCCGGTCTCCAATCCTGAGAATTCGGCTTGCTTGCGACCAATGGATTGGAATCACGGAGTGAGCTCCGCGTTCATAGTCATAGCTGTCGCCGGCATCCTGGTATAGCTCGAAATCGGCGTCAGCTCCCGAGTAAATGCGGAGTTCGATCGGCCCCGCCGGGTTTTGCTCGGCGTATTCGATCTCGGGTCCGAGAGGAAGAATCGAACCGGCGCGCACGAACAGTGGAATGCAATCAAGAGGAGCACTTGACTCGATTTCACTCCCAGCGGTCTGCGAGGCTCCAGTCCAAAAGTCGTACCAGGCAGCAGCAGGGGGCAGATACAACCTCCGCCCACTTGCGTCTGCTTCAAGCACGGGATTAACGAGAATGGACGGTCCAAACATGAACTGGTCGCCAATGTCGCGGACCTTCGGATCCGTGCGCCAATCCATAACCAGCGGGCGCTGGATGGTGTAGTCCTCTTTCGTGGCTCGCCAGGCGAGCGAGTAGATGTAGGGCATCAACCGATACCGGAGCTTGTCGTATTTGACAAGGATTGGCTCGACTCTGTCGTATGACCAGATCTCGTTTTCCGGTCTGTGTCCGTGCGTGCGGAAGATGGGGCAGAAAACTCCGTACTCGAACCAGCGCGCGTAGAGTTCTTGATATTTCACGTCGTCAAGCGCTTTTTCATGAGGTGGCCAGTAACCACCGATATCAGTTGTCCAATAGGGATAGCCAGAAAGGGCAAAATTGAGTCCAGCTGCGACTTGGTGCCTTAAACCCCAATATGAGCCATACACATCGCCGGACCACACAGTCGCGCCGACTCGCTGCTGCCCGAGGAACGCCGATCGCGTCAAAAGGAAGACCCGTTTGCGATCTGTGGTGGTTTTCCAATGCTGCTGGATACCTAGGGTGTGCAGGAACGGAAAGATGTTCGTGTACTCTGCGCCATTGCCGATTGCGATCTGCTTGTTCTGGAGGATCGCATCTCCCATGTGCGGCCAATATTCTTCGGGCTCCGCGCTGTCGAGCCAAAATGCATCCCACCCTTGCGCGAATAGCTTGCCGGCAAAGTTATTCCAATAGAAATCGCGAGCTCCAGGGTTTGTGGCATCGTACACATGGGCGTTGGGCACGAGGAAGTGTTGCGATTCAAGTTGGTGATAGTTCTCTGCCTTGGTATCGAACAGTCCCCAGACCGAGAGCATTGTATGAATGTGCTCATCGTGGAGGTGTTGCAGTTCCGCGGGGACATCTGTGAAATTCGAATTGAAGATCGGATCCCCCTCTGTCTTCCACCAATACCAGTCCTGGACGATGGCATCGAGTGGAATGTGCTCCTTGCGATAACGGTCTGCAATGCTCAGGACCTCGTCCTGCGAAACATAGCGATCCTTTGACTGAAAAAATCCATAGGCCCATTTGGGAAGCAGGGGCGTGTGCCCGGTGAGGTTTCGGTACTGATGGATGATCTGGTCCAGTTCAGGACCGTAAATGAAGTAGTAATCGATGACATTGCCTGCTAATGAGTCCAGATTCAATTCAAGCGGGAAACGATTGTCGGCGAAGGTGAGCGAAGCGGTATTCCACATCAATCCGTAGCCCTTGCTCGATAAGAGCAACGGAATGGCGATGTCCGTATTGTTCTGCGCGAGTTTTACCGTGGCACCACGGTAGTTGAACAATCCGTTTTGGTGCTGACCTAATCCGTAGAAGCCCTCGTCGAAATCCGGCGAGAATCTGTCTTCAACGTGAAAAGTCCTGTCGCCGTTCAGGTCGACCGCTTCATATGTGCGGGGAATCGAGTTTCGTTCTTGGAGCAAACTCTGGCTTGCCATGGTCCTGTACTGCACGTTTCCCCATTTGAGAGAAAGTCCCACCTTCAGAACGTCGGTGGTGACGAACGCGACGTCGCTTTCCTGTGACACAGTGAACTTTGCACCTGGACACGAGTCCTTCCCTTCTAACATCCATGGCTTCGGTTGAAGTGTGCTCAGTTTCTCCGGTGCGGCGAGAAAGTGAATTACACCGGAACGGCACACGGAAATTTGAACGTGCTCATTGCCTACCGTCGCGGTGATGCCATCCGGAGATTGCGCATACTGTACTGGAGGCAGGGGTGGAACGTCCCACAGCTGAGCTCTTGCCGGGGCACTCCCGAGAAAGGAGCATATCGCAAGGATTGAGATCCGGATCGCCCAACGTTGGGTGGAACCTGCTTGCGAGGAATGACACGAGTGGACTGGTTGAATCCCTATATGATCGCCAGCTTTCTTCACTGATCGTCGAAACAGGAGTGAACGCACACGAGCCGATCTTTTTCTGACCATCGCTAATCCTTTCTCCAAGCCCTTCCTTCTCAAGTCGGCATTGGCCACACAAGAGTTGGGACGTGAGTGTGCCATAGTGTTAGCTGAGAAAATGATGTTGCAGTTCAATCGGCCACAATTGCCTCGCCCTCATCACTTGGGAGGGCGAAGATCACAAGCTCGCTCCTGAACCAACGTGTGTTGTAGGCGCCGTAAGCCAGGCCGATGAGCATCCATGCCGTGCCCAGCACTTTGGCGCGCCAACTGAGACTCATCCACAGCAACAAGCAGATCAGAAACCCCATTATTGGGGACGCGAAGTTAAACCAGCGCTTGCGCGTATCGCGAAGATAAAAACGCGCCAGTGCTGCCGTATTTACACCCATGAACGCGAGCAAGGCGCCAAAGTTGAGCAATTCCACACCCCGCTCAAAACTCAGGACCATAGCGCCGATGAGCGCAACCGCGCCGACAAGCAAGACGTTATTTCGCGGAATACGCTTTTTGGGCTCGATTGCGCCAAAGAAACTGCGTGGGAGAGCGCTGCTGCGTCCCATGCCATAAAGCAGTCGTGCAGCGCCCAACTGCGCGCCGAGTGCCGAACCGACCGTAGCGACCAGAAGCGTCACGTTGATGACCGAAAACAGCCAATGCCCACCAGCTCTGCCCGCAACGAATACAAATGCCGTGTCTACGTCAGGAAAGTTCTGGGCCCCCGGCCAGATGAGCTGGGCCGCGTAAACCTCGATCGACGCCAATATACCCGTTAGTAAACACACCAGAACCGTAGCCAGCAGAATATTGCGGCGCGGGTTCTTCGCTTCCTCGGAGAGAGTCGAGATGCCGTCGAAGCCGATGTAGGTCAGCACGGCCAGCGAGGTCCCACCCATGATGGCTCGGACCGAGAAGGTCTTCGGATCGAAAAACGGACGGATGAAGAAGTCAATTCCATCATGAGGCACGGCCTGTACGTAGCGGGCAGCCGCCGCCAGGAAGAGCAGAATCACGACGCCCATGACCGCAACCAGAGTCGAGTTGATACGCGCCGAAGTCTGAATACCCTGCGTGTTCAGGAAGGTAAACAGAACGACGAAGGCAGTCACCCACAAGGCGTACGGGATTTCCGGAAAGAAGTTCATTGCGAACTTGCTGCACAGAATGGTGCAGATAAGCGGATTGAGCACGTAGTCCATTACCATGCACCACCCGGTTATGTAACCGAGCACTGGGTGAATCTCGCGACCCACGTAGGTGAAGGCAGAGCCGGCGCTGGGATACGCAGAAGCCATTCGCCCATAGCTGATGGCGGTAAACAGCATGGCGAGCATGGCGAGTAGCACCGTGATGACGGCGTAACCGTGGGAACGAACGCTCATGACTCCGTACACTGGCATGGGCGCAGTCGGTTGAATCACTATGAGTCCATAGAGAATCAAGTCCCATAGACCCAATGCGCGGCGGAGCTGCGGGCTGTTGGCGGTTTCGGCTACAGAGGTTGGCATGATCTGCGCTCGACTTGGGCCTATGTAGAATCCGAGACTTCTTCGGGGAAGATCTCTTCGCAGTCGTAGCACGCAGACCGGATCGACTCGTCAATGAAAGCGCCGTGCGATTTCGCGAAAGTCAACAAGCTCTCCACCGCAGCATCAGGGTGGATGGTATGGGGCGAAGTAACACTGAAGCTCCCATTCATCACACCAAAGTCCAGCGCTGACCGCAGTGTTCGGCCGGAAAACGAATCTCCGAGTGCGTTCGGGATGATGAACGGAATGCCGGCTGCCAAGGCCGAGAGAACACCTGCCAGGAGTGCATCTCCGGCGCCCGCGGTGGATATTGGTTCAAGCACTGGCGCTGGGCAGAATTGCGAACGCCCGCCCTCAAAGCCGTAGGCTCCTTTCCGCCCGGCACTAATGATGACCCGCAAGGGAGGACGAGCGACTGTGAGTGCGGCAGCGCGCTCCGCCAACTCGGGACCATCGAGAATATGACCGGGAACCTCCCCAAGCAGGGCGGAAGCCTCCTCCTGATTCAATGACAGCAGATCCGCGAGACTAATCAGTCCCATTTTCCGGGCCTCTTCAATCTCGCCTAGAACGAACGAGCAGACGCGATAATTGCCGCAATCTGATGCCAACTTGAGGAAATCCCGCCGCAAACTCATCGGCACCTCTGGTGCGCAGAGGGCCACTCCGCGTGCTCCTGCAGATTTCATGTAAGGCAAGGCGGCCCTCAAATCATCAACCGACAAAGCCGCAGCAGCTGAGTTACTGCTGGTGATGTTTCCGCCCGAACCATCCGGATACATGAAACACACGCTGAAAGGGGTTCTCAATGCGGGATGCGTCCGCACAAAGCGTGTCTCCATGCCCGCGGCGCTCATTTCGGTGAGGATCTGCTGTCCCGCTGCATCGTTACCCACGACCCCGATAGGCCATACCCGAAACGAATCTGGCTCCCGGCGGGAGCCCATAAGCCGTGCCATGTAGTGCAAGGCGATGTGCAACTTGCAGTAGTCCCGCGAGTCAAGTAATTCACCTAACCGGCTTTCGTTGCGGCCCAGTTCGTGTTCCCCCTGGAGCGCATAGATCATGCCGGCTCCAATACCGCCGATGCCGACGACGCATGTGAATCCGCGTTCCGAATTTGCTTGCAATACCATCATCGATTTAGAAGAGCTCCCAATCGGGGTTCTCGCTAATTGGATGGCGAGCCGTGTCCAGAGTCGATGTTATGATCGCGTCGGGATGCGTCTGCAGTAACGTCATCGGGTATTCCGGAGTGGGCGCGCCAAACAAAGCGACCCGGAGCGCAGTCTGCTTCCAGGCTCCGGTGTCGCTATAAACACGAACTCTTCTTGCAGACAGGCATTCGCGCATTCCCAAGGTGATCGACATAGGGGGAACAAACTGGTAGGCAGCGCCGAATGTGCGCTGGGCCAAAGCGACGATCGTGTCAATATTGTTTTCTTGTATCCGAATCGTCGAGTTGGCGATCTCCTGCAATGTCGGATGGTGGAACGGATGGCGGCGGGCCTGGTTGTACGCGACGTGTCCGTCCTGTCCCCACCCTCCTACTGTAATGTCGACTGGTCCCTCGCTGATGGTGGATCGTACTTGCTCCATTGTTGCGGGTAACAGCCAATAACGTTGATCCTCTGGAACGGCGAGTTCTGCTCGAATGCCACCGTAGAAGTGCCTCTCCATGAAGCTCTTGAAATTGTACGGATGACCCGCCGGAAGCGGTCTTCCTTGCCAATCCAGACATTCGTCCATGTGAAACACCTGCAGGCGCTTCAGCGATACCCCGCTCGTGTTCACGAGCGAACGAAACGGTTCGTACCAACATGTAGGTCCACAAGGAATGATCGCGCGCGTTGTCCGCCCTTGCTCGTTGTTTTCCTCGATGACTTCGACCAACTCCCTTGCCATCAAAGCGCCCAACTCTTTCGAGTCAGCTACCTGCCGGTAAGGCACGCGTAAGTCCGGATGTCCGGCTAATTGCGCCGCCGGGATCGCGCACCAGCGCCGCAGTTCTCTGGTATCGACGTAAGACGATGAGGCCAAACAAGACTTTTTTCCGTCCATATTCGGGTGTAAATCTTCAATGCTCCTGTTCACATCCTGTTAAAAGACAGCATTACTAAACGGGCATCTATTCAATGTGAGCCGAACTCACGGGCGTGTTGTAGCCCTCGAGCTTGACCCAACGCGCTTCCGCCGATTTCGACAGGTTTGCATGAATCACGGCAGTTTCGCCGGGATACACAGTGATGTAGTTGTCGTCGTAACGAATGGGCAAGATTTCGACGCCATTCTGCATTAGGGAAACGGCCGCCCGTTCGAAGAAGGCGATGTGTTCTGACGGATTATGCAACTGGATCACCACTTGGGTTTCACGGTCCGTTGTTGTCTGTTGAGCGCTGAGTTCCAGTTGTACCGGAGCCATCGTATTCAGCGCCGTCATATCCGCCCAACTCTCTTGCTTGAGATCGAAGGAGGAATCATTTTTCCGGTCACCCATGTCATCGTCTTTCTGCGACTGCCAGTAGGTGTTATCGACCAGAAGGGCTCCAGCGCGATCAAACAACTGGCAGCGCACAAAGAACACCGGAGTACTCTGGGGATACCGAGGCAGGGTCATAACCTGAGTTGTACCATTGAAAGGAACTTGGATTGCGTCGGCGGAGTGGTCGTCGAGGATCTTGCCATTGAGATCGTATACGCGTACGCGTACACGCAGACCCTGCATGTCGCTAGGCGTCTGATTGTAGACTATTGTTTTCGCCTGGCTGTGATCGCCCGTTGCGTAGGCGTCGAAAACCACAGACACGGGGCGCAGCCCCTTCTTCGCGCCGTAATACGCGCCGCCGGGACTCAGGTAGTAATCGATGATGTGGCCGTAAAAGGAAGGCCAGTGGCTGTTTAGCATCCAATAGAGGGTCATCTTGTGGTTGGCCCAGCCGCTGGCCGCAAAGTTTTCGAATTGCGCCCGCGTGTTCTCGTAGTGCGCCAGTTGCGCCTTGCGCACGAACTCCTCCACGCTGCTGGAAGCTCCATAGCGGCGATTCACAGCCCGCTGCACGTTCATCAGCACATTGGTGCCGGTGATCGCTCCCGAATGGAAAAACCACGTGTCGTTAATCGGCCAGAGTTTGTCCGGTGGAATGAACTTCTTCAGGCTTTCCAGGGTGGGGATACTCTCGTTGTCTCCTTGTTCGGCCGCTGATCCGCGTGTTGGGGGATACTTCCCGCTGAACCAGTAACTCGGCGAACGCCAGCTGTACGGACCTTCCATGATGATGCCGTCCCAAATACGTTCGCCTTTGGCATCCTTGGCGAAAGACGAAACTGTATCGACGACGGCATTTGGCCAATGCACTTCGGAGAGGATCTTGTGGTATTCATTGCGAACGGGCTCCGGTGGCAGCCCATCGCTTCCGTTGGCCCAGATGAACATCGAAGCGTGCGGCCGCAGCATGAGGGCCTGCGAACGGAGGCTCTCGGACGCGACACGATAATCTTCTTCGCTCCATTGGTCCCATTTTTCCCATTGGTTGCAGCACATCCAACCCAGCATCACAGGAATACCTTCTTCGTCTGCAAGCTCGACAATGTGCTCACTGGAGATCTTCGATTCCGAACGCAGCATATTCAACCCGAGGTCCTTCACATAGCGCAGGATTTCGGCTTCGCGCTCGGGATCATACCGATACAGCAGGTCCGGTGTGTAATCGGCACCCCGGATTAGGAAGTCTCGACCGTTGACTTGGAGGTAGAAATTTCCGCCCTTTCCCACATCGGGGAATTCTTCGTCATGATCTCGGTGTTGCGTGATACTGCGTATGCCGAAGCGAATGTGAGAGCGGTCCGAGACCTTTTCATCCTGCACAAATTCCAAAGTCAGGTCATAGAGGGAGGGCTGACCCATGGTGTACGGCCACCAGAGGTCGGGATTGTTTATGACCAGGTTTTGGTACTTTTTCGGATCAAGCGCCATTTCGCGAGTCTCGCCGGGTGCAAGCGTGAGGCTTTCTTCGAGATCGATGCTCGGCTTGCCTTGCCGAGAAATGGTTCCCTTCATAGTGCCGGTGACGGCTTGCGCGGCGAAGTTATGCAAAGTCGCATAAACCGTAAGGCGCGCGGTCGCTTGCGGCAGGGAAAGTTCAGAGTTGACGGTTGGGTTCTCGAGCGCGACATTGCCTGTTGTTTTCAGGTAGACCGGTTTCCAGATGCCTGCGTTTCTGTCGGGCACAAAGGAAGCGGCGAACATATGTTTCCTGGTGTACTTGCCTTTGTATCCCAGATATTTCCAGTTGATCCAATCGAACCAACTGTCTGCCAGCTCCACACCATCGACATCTTGAATCAGGCGCTCAGGCGTTACTTTGACAGCCAGCACATTGGGCGCGCCTGGCTTGATCCACTGGGTCGCGTTGAGCTGATGAGCCGCGTACATGCCGACGATTTGCTTGTTGTCCGCCACCTTCTGCCCGTTGATCCAGATTTCGGCGCGGTAGTTGATTCCCGGGAACTCCAGCGTGTAGGCAGAGAAACCCGCCGGCGCAGTGAACACGGTCCGATACCACCAGTCCTGCTTGTACAAATCTTGCGGGACCTTTTCCAGCATGTTCTCGCCGACGTAGAGGTTGGGGTAGACGCCATCCTCCTGCAGGATTTCGAGAACGGTCGCGGGCATGCGGTGGATTGGACGCCACGCTTGGTCCTGGTAGTCGGATTTGGAGATCGCTGCACCATCTGATGCAGCGTCTTTCGCAGACGACAATCTCCAGTTGTTCGCCAACTCCAGCTTGCCGGGAGCGTCCGCTGCGGAAAGAGCAGGCGCGACAAACACGCCTAAGAAAATCGATAAAGATAACGCCCAAATGACGCGAAACATGTTCTTCTCCTCTTCGAACGCGTGGCAATTCTGATCTGCATCGGCCAGAGTTAGCAGGCCGTTGCCAGAACGAGTGTCATGCTCATGAAGGCCCGTGTCCATAACCCGGGAATATAGTCAACTGTTCTGCCTCAGAAATAGAGCTTCAGCGCGAATTGAATTTCGCGTTGATCGTTTTGCCCATCACGTGTCGAAGTGATTTTTCCGAAATTCGTGGGATTGTTGTAGTTCAGCGCTCCGGGCGCCGCTGGCACTCCGTTCAGGGAGAACCCCGGATTTGAGAAGTTGGGATGATTTGTCAAGTTGAAGAACTCGGAGCGAAACTCCATGCGCAGACGTTCGTTCAACCGGAACTGCTTGAACAGCGAGAAGTCCATGCGATGAAAACCTGGCCCACGGAATTGGGCAGGCCCGCCACCCAATGGGCTGTAGTCAGTTTGGCCGATGGCCGTGGCCACTGGGGGCGTTTGGAAGGCTGCCGGGTTCATCCACTGATCCTGGTTGTGTTTTCCGGCATACAGATCCACCCCGGGAACCCTCAATGCATAGCAGCCGAAACCCGAAGTAGTTGCGATCGCACACGGAACAGTGCCGGGTTGACCGTCTTGCAGAGTCAGAATCCAATTCACATCCCAGCCGCCCACGATCGCATTGAGCACGCCACTGCTGCCGCCCAGAAAATGTCTGCCATTCCCGAATGGCAGCTCATATGTTCCGCTGAAGTGGACTACCTTGTTAATGTCAAAATCGCAACGTGAAAAGTCGCCATGAATCCCAAAGTGCGGCAGGAACGGAGCACGGTAGATAAACAGAGCCGTTGGATTTAGAACGTCCGTAGCGTCATTCATACAACTGGCCCAAGTGAAATTCCCGAGAACACTCAAGCCATGGCCGACTCGACGTTCGTAGTTGGCTTGCAGAGAATTGTAGTGGCTATTGCCCGAAAAGGTGGAATAGGTCATGTAGGAGGAGAAATCAGGATACGGAGAATACGACAGCGGACTAAGTCCCGGCGGCAGTATCTCCTGAGGTGTATTCGGGTTGACGTATGTGCCCATATGATGGACAGTATTCCCGACGTAGCCCAACTGCACAGTATCGTTGGGACCGATCGCGTACTGCAAAGTCAGGTTGTACCCCTGGGTGTAAGGAGTCGGCATGTGGTAGTCCTCACCGGTGAAGGACACTCCTCCGGGTTCGACAGCTGCGGTAGTCAGGGGAATGCCAGTGAGTCCGGTCTCAAGCGTGCCAATGGATCCGTTGCCGAACGTAATCGGTGCATTTGGCACCTGATAGCTGTAACCCAGCGCGTATTGGAAAGGGAAGTCGAAATAAGTTCCCACTACGGAATTTTCGAAGCCGCCATAGAAGATACCGTATCCACCTCGTGCCACCAACTTGGGAGTGAGTTGATACGCAAAGCCAACTCGCGGAGAAAAATTGCGCTTCTGCGATACTCCGAGACCTGACTGGCTGGAACACGCAATATCAATCCCATCTTTTGCCGCAGCCGTTTCGAAGTCTGCCGAGAATTGGGTATTGCAGCGCCTCTGAGTTAGCAAGAAAGTTGAATTCCCGTTAGCTCCTGGACGGATAAAGTTCGGGATGAAATTCGATTGGTTGCCGTAGTTTTCAATTAACTGGCCGAAGTATTCATACCGTAGGCCGAGGTTCACCGTCAGCTTGGGAGTGATTTTGAAGTCATCCTGGAAGTAGCCGGCATAGTATTCATGCTTCTGTGACGTGTTGGCGATGTTCGAAGCGCTAATCGAATCGGCGCCTCCGACATAGTCAGCAGCTCCCGCCACCGTTCCCGGAATGGGTGTCAGGAGCATCTGGGCAAGCCCCGTGTTCCCTCCGTTCGTGGTCGGAACTTCCGTGTACAGACCGCTGAACGACCACGTTCCCCTGCCTGCGATGGGCTGCAGAATCGAGAAACCCAGGCGCTGCCATTGGAATCCTGCTTTGAGAGTGTGGCGCCCAAGCGTCTTGGTAACGTTGTCTGTAATCTGCGATGTAGTGCTCAGTTCGATAGAAGGCAAGTACTGGCTGCTGCCCAGGTAGTTAAGACCTGTGAAGTAAATGGAACCGAGGCCGCCATTCGAGTTGCCTTGCGGAATGCCTTGTATGCCGAACTGCTGGGGAATTCCTTCTGTGTTGGCGTTGGGCTGAACCCGCGAGGCCCGCAGATGGTTGTATCCCAAGCGGAACTCGTTGAAGAGCGTCGGCGAAAACTGGTGGGTTTCACTCAGCGCCGAGTTCCAGGAGGTTGTGAACTGATTCCCCGCATAGAAGGCCCCGCCATCCGCGATACCGCTAAAGGGTCCAGGGATAAGATCGGGATTTCTGAGATAACTGAGGCGTCCAAAAGCGCTGTCTTTCGAACTGATGTTGTGATCAACGCGCACATCAAACTGATCGGTGTCGTTGTTGATGGCTGGATTGGACGAATAATTATTAAATAGCCCTGAATTGTTTGGAGCTGGAAACAAATTCAGGAGTTTGATCGCGTTCGCATCCAGTCGTCCTGCGGGAAGCAGATTTCCTGCGAACGGCTCCCTTGCAAAACCGATCTGGCTGCCGGCTGCCGTCCCGCCCGGACAGGGCGCCGTCAATGAGGTCACCGGATCTGCCACTCCGCAATAGATTGTGCGCGTGGTGGATGGGTCGAAGACTTGTCCAAGCGTGAAGCCTCGCCCAAACACATCGCCGACGCAACCTGATTGGCTTGGGTCTTGCATACAACTAGTCGGAGGAGGTCCCTGGCTGAGCAATTCGGAGAGGTTTGTATAACTGCTGCTGCGCTCCAGAGCAGTCGGCACCGTGCTCGTGTAGGGGTTGGCTTGCCGAATACGCGTGCCTTCGTAATCCATGAAGAAGAAGGTTTTGTTGCGCAGGATGGGTCCACCAAAGGTGGCTCCAAACTGGTTCTGACGGAATTCGCCTTTTCTAACGCCACCAGCGTTCTCAAAGTAGTTGGCCGCATCGAATTTGTCGTTGCGCAAGAATTCCCATACCGCCCCGTGGAACGCATTCGTTCCCGACTTTAGGGTTGCGTTCAGTACCGCACCCGCCGACCGGCCAGACTCCGCACTGTAATTGTTCGTCTCGACCTTGAATTCCTGAACGGCATCCACCGGTGGCTTTACGGAGTAGGCAGTGCCGTTGAGAAAATCGACAAGGTTGGTATTGTTGTCGATGCCATCGAGCAGGTAGTTGTTCTGTGCGGGTCGCAATCCGTTTGCGGCGAAGCTTCCGCTGGCGCCCAAGCCGCGCGTATCCTGCTGGCCCTGGGTAACACCAGCGGAGAGCTGTGCTAGGAAGGTGAAGTTGCGACCATTCAGTGGTAGATCATTAATAGCCTTCTCCTCGACTACCTGACCCACCGACGCGTCCAAAGTTTGCAGCAGAGGCGGAGCTGCATCAACGACGACAGTCTCCGTCGTTTGTCCAATGGTCAGCGAGATGTTCACTTCGAGCTTCTGCTGCACATCAAGAGTGACATTCTTTTGTTTGACCGTTTGGAAGCCACTCGCAGATGCAGACACGGAGTAGTGCCCGGCCTTAACTGGCGAGAAGGTATATTGCCCTTCCGCTCCTGAGGTCGTGGAGGTGGAGATGTTCGTATCCTCATTCGTCAGCACAATCTTCGCATTGGGTACCGCCGCACCGCTGGGATCGTGGATCACGCCTGAGATCGAGCCCATGTCGACTTGGGCGATTGCGGGTACGAGAAACATCAGGAAAAACAAGAAAGTCGCTGACTGGCTACGCCAACTCTTCCGAATCAACATGATTTTGGTCCTCCTGCTACCCGGACAGCCGGAACGCTATTCCGAGAAGTGCGTGCGCAGCAATGCATCTGGGACTGCGGTGTGGTTTCACGCGATGCATCTAGATGCGTGCACGTGCACGACTTTAACGTGCACGTGCACGATGCGCTCTTTTCGCTGTCTTTGTCAAGCGGTTTTTTCGCGTCTGTGGAAAGTCGCGGAAGACGCAATTGGCTTCAGTGACATCTCCGGCCCAGGTTGCCCTGCGGATGAGTCTGGACGGTCATGACTGCGGTGAAATTCCAGATCGAAGCTGATAAGGCTCAAGGCTGGATGTGAATTTTTCCAGGAGC
>Ga0187818_10000357_pt1 | contig 15985 bp, 15 predicted proteins | sample NC_wetland_sal_i_14_FD_130581 | JGI IMG/M metagenome (GOLD analysis project Ga0187818, IMG submission 130581) | Wetland sediment microbial communities from Neuse River Estuary, North Carolina, USA - SO4_3 | ecosystem: Environmental > Aquatic > Freshwater > Wetlands > Sediment | place: USA... | reverse complement strand
GTCGCGATTCTCTGAGCCGTTCTAGGTTATGGGGCGGTATCGGCCGACCGCTCCTTACTTGATCCACTCACGAAAATAGGCATTCTTGCGGTTCGGCGGTTTTGAGTGTCGCAAGCGTTATCCCCACCTACGGAAAACCTTTCCACTTGATATTCCAGCGGGTGCGAATTCCTGCTGAAGCCGATCAGCATTCCTGGGTGATTCCGATCACGATTCCGGCTTGATTCCGATCAGTATTCCTGCGCGAAAGCGATCACCATTCCTGGGCGAAGCCGATCAGTGATCGGCGGTGGCAGGAGCGGTGATCGGGATGGTCAGGAATTGGCTGTGGAAAAGAGTGTGGCGGCGCTGGACACCAAACTACGAGTAGCGTGACCTCCGACGAGGAGGGAACGGTGCCCGGAAAGCGAGTGTCCATGCGCAAGACGCGAGAAGTCCTACGGTTGTATTACGAGTTGAAGCTGGGGCAGCGGCAGATCGCCCGCAGCGCCAACGTCAGCCAGAGCACAGTGCATGAGTACTTGGAGCGGTTCACAGCGGCGGGCTTGAGCTGGCCGTTGCCGGTCGAGATGTCGGAGATCGCGTTGGAAGCGGCGCTGTTTCCGGCCGACTCCAACTCGGGACGGCCAATCGATGGTCAACGTCCGCTACCCGATTCTGCTCACCTGCACGAAGAACTACGGCAGCACCAACACACCACCCGGCGGCTGTTGTGGGAAGAGTATCGAGAGGCGTACCCCGACGGCTACGGGTACAGCCGGTAGAGTCGGGTTGGAACTTTCAATCGAAAGGAGAACCGCCTTGCAGAGAAGCTACCACACCATCAGCACGAAAGGACAAAGGAACACGCGGAGGTTGGCTGAGTTTTTCACCCGCAACGGGCAAGGATTGCTGCCCATGGTCGATCTGATTGGACAATCTCGCCTGGCGGTCGACGAGTTGATCGACGTGGCCGGGCGGGCGACGATCGAAGCGGTGTTGCAGTTATCCGCCGAGCAGGTGGCCGGGCCACGGACCCAGGGCTGCGGCGCACCGGCGTTCTGGGGCATGGCCGGCAAGCTGGGCGGGTATGTTTGAAAGAACGCAAGCTGGGCGTGACGAAACCGCGCCTGCGCGAGAAGGGCGGCGGCGAAGTGGCGGTCCCGGCCTACGAAGCCATGCAGGACAACGGGATGAGCGAACGGATGCTGGACGTGCTGATGCGCGGCATCTCGACGCGGCAGTACGCGGAAGTACTGCCAGAGATGGCCTCCACCTGCGGGGTGTCGAAATCCAACGTAAGCCGGGAGGCCGCGGAAGCGGGGGAAGGAGCGCGGAAGGAACTGCTGGAGCGGTGTTTCGACGATCTGGATCTGCTGGTGATTTATATCGACGGCATGGTATTTGGCAACCATCACGTGATCGGTGCGGTGGGTGTGGACGGCCAGGGACACAAACACGTGCTCGGCATTCAGCAGGGAGCAACGGCAAGCGGGAACGTATCCCGGAGGTGCTCACGGAAGAAGAGCTGCAGGCTCTCATACCGCAGTTGAGCCTGAGAGATCGCGTCCTGGTTCTGCTCGACGCTTGCACCGGGCTTCGAGTCGGAGAGCTCCTCGGGTTGAAGTGGAGCGACGTAGATTTTGAAAACGGACAGCTTCAGGTCACCCGTTCCGTAGTGGACCAGGTTATAGGAAACTGCAAGACCGAAGCGTCGCAGAAGCCAGTACCGCTCGATTCTTTCCTGGCACAAGAGCTTCTGACATGGAGGTCGCGGTGCCCCTACAACCAAGGTGACGATTGGGTATTCGCCAGCCCTCTCACCAAGGGCCGGCAGCCCTATTGGCCGGAAAACCTCATGAAGCGCGGAATTCGTCCAGCGGCGAAGCGGGCAGGAATTGTGAAGCACATCTCCTGGCACACTTTCCGTAGAACTTTTTCAACGCTCCTGAAGGCGAACGGTGAGGACATCAAGACCGTGCAGGAATTGCTCCGGCACGCCAACAGCAGGATCACGCTCGACATCTACACGCAGGCCATCACGCCAGCCAAGCGCGCTGCCCAGAGCAAGGTTGTCGAGATGATTGTGCGGAAAACCAAAGAGCAGGTTAAGGCGGGGGGAGAGGCTCGAACTTCCGTATCGAACCTTTCCGAACCTACGCCGTCGAGTGCGGCGCTTGCAAGTGATTGAAAATATGGCGGGGACGACGAGACTCGAACTCGCGACCTCTGCCGTGACAGGGCAGCGTTCTAACCAACTGAACTACGTCCCCTTCTTGCTTTTCATGCGGTTAGCGTCAAACCCGCATGTTTGCTGTCTAATCTTGCTGTCAACCAATTCGCCTGCGTCTACGCTTTCCACCTGATATATCGAAATTCCGGGGGGAAATGGACAGCATGGACGGCACGCCAAACCACCGCCCATACTGAGTGCAGACAACCGCACTCCGGAGCATCTGTCCCTGCCCCGTGATGAAATTGTAGCAGAGCGAATCGAAGTCAGTACAGACTCAGGCGCTACGGCGTTGGGGCCTGTGAAGAGATATTTAGCGCGGCCGCTCTCCTCGATGGCGGAACAGACGGACCCTTCGGCAGCTGTGCGCATGGGCAGCAGACCGTGCTCGAACCGCAGCTCGATTCAGGTGGATACAGGCGGATGCCGCTTCGCTGCCATTGCACGACATCGAAACAATTGTCATTCGGACTAATGTCCCACCTTCGACGTTCCGGCACTTAACTTGAACTAGCTACTACCACTCGGAGGTTCTTCAGCATCTCCGCTCCCCCGGTCGTGGGACCCACATAAAGGAAATGCCCATTCGGGGTTCCTCGCATATTGCTGGTGCCCTCATAGGGGGGCGACGAACGGGGAGAGAGCTTACGTGGAGCGGATGATTGGTTCGATTCGGCGCGAGTGTCTTGATCACGTGATCGTGTTCCATGAAGGTTCACTACGCCGAACTCTCGTTTCGTATTTCGACTACTATCCGATCGCGGACGCATCTCTCGTTGGGGAAGGACTCGCCGGAACCACGACCCATTCAGCCGCTGGCAATTGTTTCGTTGTTTCTTTAGAGAGGCTACGGCCTCGCTCATCAGCCATGAAAACGTCGACCGCCTCGGCAATGGTCATTACGATCGGCTGAGGCGGCTTCGCTGGATCGGAGGCTTCTTCCAGCAATCGCGCCTTGCGCTCCGCTTGTTCCCAGCTCCGAGTCTTGGCGGACTGTCGGACCGCTTTCCGTCGAGGTAGCCGTCGATCCATTTAGGGCAACGGCAGCGCCGATACTTGATCTCATCCTTGTGAGCGCATTCCGGAGCGTGGCGGGAATAAACGAAAAGCGTCGATGCCGATTCCCTCTTGGGGTGATGGGCATCATTGTACCCACATGGGTACGATTTGGGTACATTCTCTTGTGTACCCATTGTACACTCGCATTTTTGTTGGGACTTATTTGGTGGAGCTAGTCGGGCTCGAACCGACGACCTCATCGTTGCGAACGATGCGCTCTCCCAGCTGAGCTATAGCCCCACGCGCGGCTTGCCGGGCGGACAATGGAATTCTACCAGCCCACGCCGGATTCGCCTATATGCGGGCCATGAAACCATTTCCTTGCGGGAACGCATCAGTAGCTTAGGGGGTTTTCGTACGCCAGGAAGATCTGTCCCCTGGGACGGCGTGCGTCACCGCTGCCCAAACGAGTGTTTCAGGCCGTGCGCCGGACGCATACGCCCTTGGCAAAAGGCCCGTCCAAGGCTCAAAATGGGCTGTCTGTACTACTCAAGATTTCAAGGCATGAGGTTTTCATGACTCGACTGAAGGCTCTTTCGTCGCCGGGTTCTGTGGTCTGCCTGATATCCGTTTTGATTGCCCTGAATGGGTGTGGCGGGCTAGGCGGTGGTTCGAAAGGCCCACAGCAGCTCACGGTGACGACGCAATCCCTGCCCAGCGGGACTCTGGGTAGCGCATACAGTCAAACGCTGTCGGCCAGCGGCGGAGTCACGCCATACACCTGGTCCATCACCGCCGGCGCTCTGCCTGCCGGCTTGAGTTTGGCCCCGAGCACGGGGGTTATTTCGGGCACCCCGACGGGCACGGCGGGAACATCCACATTCACGGTGAAGGTGACAGACTCGGAAAGCCCGGCGCAGACTGCGACCGCGCAGCTAAGCATCACCATCAATGCGGCGGGCCAGAATCCGATCAAGCACGTGGTGATCATCTTCCAGGAGAACCGCACCACCGACAATCTGTTCCAGGGCTTGTGCATTCCGCCCTATGGCAGCCAAAGCGCTTGCGGAACAGGGCAGAACCAATACGACATCGCGCAAAGCGGAAAGAACTCCTTGGGGCAGACCGTCACACTCCAGCCTGCTTGTCTGGGAATTAACTCGTGCGGCGGCCCGCTACCCGACGTTTGGGACATGGGTCATGCCCATCGCGACTTCGTTCTTGCCTGGGACAACGGCAAAATGGATGGCTTCGATGAGGACATCATCTTCTGTCCGCAAGGCGGGCAAAACTGCTCCCCGGCCAATCCTGAGTACTACTATGTGCAGCCCTCCGATGTGCAGCCCTATCTCACTTTGGCCCAAACCTACACGTTCGCCGATCACATGTTCCAAACCAACCAGGGCCCCAGTTTCCCCGCTCACCAATACATCATTGCGGGCACATCCGCCTATGCCCAACAAAGTGGTTATGACATAGCGGAAAATCCGTCGGCAGGGAACGGCGTGTACGGATGCATTGCCCCGCCAGCGGCGACGGTGAAAATCATCAATACGCAAACCGGCGATGAATCTCAGACGGTCTACCCGTGCACGGATCATTCCACGCTGACCGACTTGCTCGATGCAGCTGGCCTTGGCTGGAAGTACTACACACCCGCACCGGGTTCGATTTGGAACGGACCCGTTGTCATCCAGCATATATGCGGCCCCAACCAGAAGCCGCCCAACGGAACCGAATGCGTGGGCACAGAGTGGACCAACCACATTGACATCCAAGGCCAGAACAACGACATCCTCAACGATATTGCCGCGGGACAACTGGCGGCCGTTAGCTGGGTGATCCCGCACGAAAAGGTTTCCGACCATTCCGGGACCAACGACGGGTCGGGTCCATCATGGGTGGCTGCAGTCGTCAACGCCATTGGCAACAGCCCGTATTGGGCCGACACCGCCATCCTCATCTCCTGGGACGACTGGGGGGGCTGGTACGATCATGTTCCCCCGCCCGCTTTTTTCAACGCCTACGAAATGGGTTTCCGTGTGCCGTTGATCGTGGTCTCGCCCTACGCCAAGCCGGCGTACGTTTCAAAGAACCAGCACGATTTCGGCAGCATCCTGCATTTCGTCGAGAACACTTTCGGCCTGGGATTCGTTGACGGGGACCAGTACGCAGATGCCCGCGCCGACGATCTTTCCGACTGCTTCAACTTCAGCCAAAACCCGCTGCCCTTCAAACAAGTGAAAGCGCCGCTGGGGCCAGGTCACTTCCTGAACAACACTGAGCCCCCCGGACCGCCGGACGACGACTAGCAGTCAGACCGCGAGATTACTACCACAGGCCCACGGGCCCATGAAGTGCAGCGCCGGCGCCTTGCCGGCGGTTCCGAGAGCCTGCCCTGAGCTTGCCGAAGGGGCGACTCGCCCTCGGCGCGGCCGGCAAGTAGAAATGAACTCGCGGTCACGGTACTGGCGCGGGTCGCGAACTCGGGCGCCGCAGCCGGCTGCTCTCCCTTGTGAGCTGAATCACATCGCGAAGTGCGCCGCCTCCGCTAAATTGCCCTTGGCACATGCATGATTTCGCCATTCTTACGAACCGCAAACGGGCGATCATCGCACTCGTGCATTCCATTGTCTTTCTTCTTATTGCCTTCCGGCAGATGCTGGCCGCCGCTCCGGCCCCCGGCATCTGGGTCCCGTCCGCCGTATCCACCGGAACCTGGATTCTCTGCGCCATCTTCGCCGTTGTCTCGGCGATTTTGCTTTGGCTGTTCGCCATTTCGCGCGGCTGGATCGAGAAGTCCTACTTCGCTCTGTGCACGGTCAGCGCCTCCTCCGGCTTGTTGCGAATTGCCGCCGGCGACGCCAGGTTTCACGCCGGCCTCTATATCCGGGTGATCATGCTGACCAGCGCCGTCCTCCTCGGACTGCTGATCGTTCGCATCCACTCCTCTAACTGCCCCGCCGATTCCTAGAAGTCCCGCTTGCCGAGCGTTTGTGTTCTTGCTGTTTTGAAACCTGCTCAGCCGCGCCCATCCGAACTAGCAACGCGAATCCACATAATTCCTTTATAATTTCTTGGGTGAGTTCTGCCAAAGTAAAACAAGTTGCTTCCGCCGACTTTCCCACTCGCTGGGGCCATTTCCTGATTCACGGCTTCACGTTGCGCAGTACGGCGGGCGCCAAGACCGAAGAGGCCGTCGCTCTGGTCATGGGCGACGTGCAATCCGGCGTGCCTCTGGTTCGCATTCACTCTCAGTGTTTGACCGGCGATGTCTTCGGCTCGCTGCGGTGCGATTGCCGCCAGCAGCTTGAGATGGCGCTCTCCATGATCGCCGGACAGGGCGCCGGCGTCCTGGTCTATGAGCAGCAGGAAGGCCGCGGCATTGGACTCATGGCCAAACTTCAGGCCTACGCTTTGCAGGACAGCGGCCTCGACACGGTCGAAGCGAACCAGCGTCTCGGTTTCAAGCCCGATCAGCGCGAATTCCTCATGCCCGCGGAGATTCTCAAGGCTCTCGGCATCCGCCGGCTCCGCCTTCTCTCCAACAATCCCGACAAAGTCGCTGCCCTGGAGCGCGCCGGCATTCGCGTCGCCGAGCGCGTCCCCTGCGAAGTTCCTCCCACCGAGTACACCGAGGACTATCTAAAAACCAAGCAGGAGAAATTGGGTCACCTGTTCACGACCCGCCACACTCGGCACTAACTACCAGCACTGCGGCGGTTGCGGGCGGACATACAGCCGCCGGCTTGAGCTGGCCTTCCGCTTACGTCCCCATCGAAGACGTGCCCGTGCATGCCCAGTCGGAGGAACCGTCCTCATTTTGCTTTCCCGAGCAGGTGCCAGAGCCCTTGATGCCCTTCTGCTTTCCGCTACCGTTCACGATCTTCCATTTGTTGGAGGCAGGTTTCTTTATGTCTGTGGAACCTGATCCCTCATAGGTGTAGTAAACCATGTCGCCGTTGTCCATGGTGACGTTGAAGCGGCCATGATTCGTGAACGAGGCTTTCCAGAGCTCCTGGAATTCCGTATAGGCGCCCGACTTCTCTCCGCTGCCGCTTGAGGTCGCGGTGCACGTCCCTTGCGCGATCTGATAGCTGTGATCCGGCATGTCGCCTACGTCGAATTTGTGCGCTGCCGCCGCTTTCGAGCAATGCCATTTAGTTTCAATCTTGTTCTGAGCCATCGCTACCGACGCGAACCCAAGCAGGCACAATACAACCAACATTAGTTTGCGCATCCTCACTCTCCTTTTTGTGATTGGAAACCGAAATGCCGGAGACTGTATACCAGCGGGAAGATTTTGTCACGAAACTTCTTGGCGCAGCTGATGGCGCTGACTGCGCGGAAGATGACTGCGCACGACGCACCTTCAGTCTTCTAGCAGTCTTCTAGCAATCTTCCAGCAGCTGCCGTAGTTCCTTCCGATTCCGCACCGGAAGCCACGCCAGCGCGGCCCGCGCCAGCGCCACATAAACCGCTCTCGCCCTCGGATTGTTCCACAGCAACGCCAGGTGCTTCGCCACCGTCGCTCGGTCCCCACGCACAAACGGTCCACTGAAAGAATCCGCCGGGCCCAGCCGCGCGCAATTCTCTATCGTCTCCCGCATGATCGGGAGGCTCATGCGCCTTGCATCCGCCCGCGCCAGCCCTGCCGCGCGCGCTGCCGCTTCGAGCGTCACCAGATACGCCACCAGCAGCGGAGACGTCATCGTCGCCCACGCGTGGTATGCAGCCTTCCGCCGAGCCGGCAACAAAAAGCTTTCCCCGCGCAGGTCGCGAACAATTCGTCGCGCCACCTTCACCGCCGCCGCATCTCCTTCCAAAGCGACCGGCACGCCCGCGAACGAAGGCTGCGCTCCCCGAACAAATGTCATCAGCGGATGCACCGACGCGACTGCTATGCCCGCCGCCCGCAGGGCCTCCAGTTCCCCGCTCCCCAGCGCCCCGCTCGAATGGAACGCGAACCGCACTCCCGTAGATGGCGCGCGCAGCGCTAGAGACTTCGCCGCCCGCCGAATCTCACCGTCCGGCACGCAGAACCAAAGCAATTCGCCATCGAGGCCAGCCCCGCGATTGGTTGCGACTCGCGCACCAGCCTTCACGGCCAGCCGGCGCGCGCGCTGGCGCGAGACTGCCGAATCTCGACTGATAATCTCGGTGATGGTGTAGGCCGACTCGCGCAGGGCTAAGGCTAGGCTGTGAGCCAGGCTGCCAGCGCCGACGATGACTACCCGGGGTTTCTTGATCACGGGCGCAGCATATCACTCCTACGCTGCACTTTGACGTCCCCGCCCGCTCATTGGGCCTACGAAACCACGGCAGGTCTCGGTTGAACCTGGCAGGTCGAAAAATTGTGATCTTGCGAAGCGCCGCATCTTTTGCGACGCAATAATCGCGCGTTTGGCTCGCTTCCTTTTCAAACTGCACCACTACCTGACTTTTCGTATAGTGGTTCTTATGGCGAAATCCCCCCGCTCCCCGCAGGCCCGTGTCCTTTCCTCGCGCATCGCATTCCGCGGACCCGTCTTTCACGTCACCACCGACCACGTCGAAGAGCCCGGCGGCATTCGGGCCCGGCGCGATGTCGTCCGCCATTCCGGTTCCATCGTCGTTCTCGCCGTTGCCCACGATCCCATCAATGATCGCTCAACCGGCAATCGCCGGACCGTTCGTCGAGCTGCCCAAGCCCGCGCGAACTCCCGTGCCGCCGAACCCCTCGTTCTCCTCGAGCGCCAATACCGCCACGCCGCCCAATCTATGATGTGGGAACTGCCCGCCGGCCGCATCGACGAAGGCGAGTCACCCCTCGCCGCCGCGCGCCGCGAGCTGCTCGAAGAAACCGGCTACTCCGCCCGAAACTGGAAGCGCGTTCTTCACTTCTACGTCAGTCCCGGCTTTCTCGACGAGACTATGACCATCTACCTGGCGCGCGATCTCCAAGCCGGCACAGCCCGGCCCGAAGCCGACGAGAAAATCTCGACCCGCTTCTTCCCTTTATCGGTCGCCCGCAAAATGGCTCTCCGCGGACGCATCCGCGACGCCAAGACTATCTGCGGCATTCTCTGGCTCGCGCAAGTGCGGGTTTTTCCCAGCCCGGACTGCGCACAATGACCTGTGACGCATGCGCTTGACAGCACTTTCCTTGCGTCTCACAATGGCGGCAATTTTTGCGAGAACCTTAGAATCGCTACTTACTCGGGTTTCGCAAAAAGGGGGAGAGTACGACGTGGAACGTCTGAAAGGCATCGTCAAGTGGTTTAACAACGCGAAAGGATACGGTTTCCTCGGCCGCGATGGTGGACCCGATGTTTTCGTGCATTACAGCGCCATCACCACCAATGGCTATAAGAGCTTGCAGGAAGGCGATAAAGTCGAATTCGAAATCGTAGAGGGACAAAAAGGCCCGCAAGCCGCGAACGTAACCAAGATCTCCTGATCCCGATTCGGTTTCCCTACCCGAGGAACTCCCGATCTGGAGAGTTGTCTAGCCCCGGCCAATTCTGAGGCCGCTATCCGTCACACCCAGTCCGCCAACCCTGTCTCGCCCGGCGGCACCGGCCTATCCCGGTCCGTGCCTTCGTGACACACGCAAGCCGGTTCAGGTGGTGCAGGATTTTGTGGGTCGCATCGTCCAGTTGACCCAACACCCGCAAGGTTTGTCCCTTCCCCTCATGCCCGCGTTGTGCTACTTTATTAGCGGGTCGCAAAGGTCCAGCGCCTGTACGTCAGGCTCTGAAGTCCGCCGCAGTCGCGGAGTCCAGCCGTCCCCACGCAAAACTCTGCCTCCTCCTGTGCGGTCGAATCGCAAGAGCTCTTCTTGTGCAGGGGACGGGTGCCGCAGATTGTCCGGATCGGCCTCGGATTTTGATTTTGCGGTCGGGTAAGTATGCTTTCGGACTGCCGAAAATCCGCCCATAGGTGAGATTGGGCTTGATTTCGGACTCCGTGCTTCAGGGAATAGAAAGTCCTGGCGGTCAGATTGACCAATTCTGCCATGACAGTGTGGAAATCTTGGGGGAGAAACTAATGTCCAGATGGCTCCGCAGTTTTGTCTTCGGGTTCACGATTCTTTTTGCTGTGGCTTCGTTTTCTGCGGCGCAGCAGCTCTACTTCACCAGCGAATCGGGTCAGAATATCGGCTTGGTTAATTGGCCTGCGGGGACGGTTCAGACTCTGTTGACCACGTCCGGGAAGCCGGACAGCTTGGTCCTGAACGCCAACGGGCAGATCATTTATTCGATGCCCAGCGCAGGACAAGTCTGGCTGTTTGACCCCAGCACGGGCTCGAACACCATGCTGGCAGGTGGACTGAAGTATCCCCGCGATATGGTGATCGAGCCGGGTGGCCAGACCATGCTGATCGGGTTCTACTCCCCCGGAGGGATCGTGCGTTATAACTTTGCCACCGGTGCAGTTACGACTTTGTCGAAGAAGCTGGGCAACGTCGATGGCCTTGCCTACGACGCAAACGGCGATCTCTTTGCTGTTGACGGCCACAACCAAGTCTGTCAGATCGATCCGGTTGCCGGCACCGTGCTCAAGTGCATAGTCTTGGAACCCCATCACGGAGTCAATGGCGGCGACGGCATGGTCTACGACTCTTATACGGGCCAGCTCTGGGTCAGTCATGACGGCCAGATCGGCAATGGTTTGATTGAGATTCCGACCGATTTGTCAAGTTTCACTTTATATCAGACTGGACACATCCTCGTGCCCGACGGCCTCGCTTCCGATGGCCAGGGTAACCTTTACATCGGCGCCGGCTTGCGGAGCATCGTGCAGTACAACATTCCCACGGATACGATCGTAAAGTCCGTCAAGGCTCATGGAGTTGACGGCTGTGTTCTAATCCCTGGCACTTACGCTAGCACCAAAACTCCACCGTCCCCCAGCTATAATGCAAGTGCATTGGTCCAAGTCGAAGGCTCTCCGAAGGCTCCATCGTTGACGCTGGCCGATGAGCGAAGGTGATGGCGGATCGTAAGGGTGAGGCCCCGGCTGCGGTGACGCGGTCAAAACCATATCCGCTGAGCGCGAACAGCATTGACTCTCCGCAGTCTGCAACCCAGCTCCGCTTCCGCGGCCGCTGCTGTTTGCCTTCGCTTCGGAAAGCCGCTCCGCCCGGTCGGGTACCCCAGTCTGATCTTCCGCCCCTGAAAGGGAGGAGATTCCAGTGACTACCTCGGCAGCGAGTTCAGCCAGAAGTTTAAAGTCCATGCTGACTTCGCAACCCTGGCTAAAACCTGTTCTCAGAACCGTGAACCATATCCGTTGCCGCGCCTGGGATCTCGTGCATGGCGTCGACACCTGCGGTGAAATCCCTCTCGTGAACCTCGATTTCCAGAGCAAGAACAAGAGCCCCGGCCTGGAGTATCAATCTCACCATCCCTCGATCACGCGCGCCGCCATCCAGGCTTTGCCCATCCAGCACGAGAACTACACTTTTGTTGACATCGGCTGCGGCAAGGGTCGAGTGCTGTTGGTTGCCTCCGAGTTCCCTTTTCGCCGCATCGTGGGCGTCGAATTTGCACCGGCGCTGGCGGATATTGCCCGCCGAAACCTGAAGACCTATCGCGGCAACCCTCAGCAGTGCTCTGCGATTGAAGTCATAACCGCCGACGCCACCGAGTACGAACTGGCACCTGAGCCGCAGGTGCTGTACTTCTTCAGTCCTTTCCAGCGCAGCCTCCTCGATCAGATTGTGCGCAATATTGAGGACTCATTCCAGCGCTCGCCCCGCGACTTGCTGGTTTTGTTTTCCGGAATCATCCCGATGCGAGATCATGCCTTCGGCTCCCGGCCGCAATATGAGCGCTTGCAGCGAGGCCGCAACGTTGATGTCTACCGCCGCCTTCCTGTGGGGACAAGGTAAGATGGTGGAAGTTCGAAACACCTCCATGGAGCCACCGCTTCCCATGCAAGCTAAGGACAATTGCCTGATCTTGCATGCTTTCCCCAGCTCGGAACACGAGGCCGCCTGGCGCGATTTCCTGACCCGGGTGGAGATGCCCTCGCACTATGATTCCCCGGGATTCTTCCTCGAGCCCTGGTGGGGGAAAAAGCGTCCGTTTGCCGTCCTCGCTCTGGACGCGGACAAGATCGTTGGCGTCCTCACCGGCATTCATGAAGGTGATGAGGTGCGGTGCGGCCATCCGACCCGCCCCCAAATCAGCTTTGATCGCAAGGCAGACCAGGCCGCGGTGTCCGGCATTCTCGTCGACGGGTTGCTGGCCGAGGCCGGCCACGCAAAATTGGCCACGGTGTACTCATGGACTCCACTGCCCTCTCTTGAACGCCGCGGCTTTCGCTCTCGCCAAATGGAGGGCGACGTCGTGCTCGATCTGACCCTGGGCCCCGATGCCCTTCTGAAGCAATTCCATCCCAACCGGCGGCGCAACATTCGCTTTGCCAATCAGAAAGGCCTGGAAGTTTCCCTCATGGCCGGCGAGAGGGATGTTGAGGAGGCTTACCAACTGCACTGTGCCTGGCAGCAGACTTCAAGGAAGAAGATCGTCGCTAAACTAGCTTCCCTCGAGAGGTTCAAACAGGCTTGGGGCCTTTCCGAAAACCGCCGCGTGTTTCTCGTGCGACGTAGCGGCCGGCTTATAGCTGCTGACGTTGTCCGGTTTTATCCCGGCGGGTTACTCGAAGCGGCCGCTAATTTCTCCCTCGATGAGTTCTTATACCTAAAGCCAAACGATCTGGTCGTCTGGAAAATCATCGAGTGGGCATGTCAACAAGGGTTTACTCGGTTCTCGCTCGGCGGCGCTCATTCCTTTCTCCGCTACTTTGGAGGGACAGTCGTACCCATCTATCGTTATCGTTTGGATCGAACCTGGCTGCGCCGCTACGATTTGCGGGAAGCGATTCAGGCCGCTGGTCGCAGGGCGCTGACGAAAACGCCCAAGCCAGTAGAGAAGCTTGTTCGCCGGATCTTCAACAAAGACTAGCAGTTAGGTCCACGCTCTCTCTCCTGAGAACGTGCCTATCTCGGCCTCTCACTGGGAACTGAGAACTGGGAACCGAGAACTGTTTTCCTTTGACACGCGCTCCGAGTAAGGGCATTATTAGATGAGTCGCCGCGCTCCTCCCTCCGGCGTTACTGAGCCATAACAAAACTGCATCGGGATCATCCGCGCTTTTTTTCGGATTAGCTATCTTGCTGGAGGCTCAATGAAATCTGTCCGCTGCGTCTCACTGTTCGCGGTCCTGATGGTCCTGCTCATCGCGACACAATCCCCCCCTGCGGCCTATGCCAATCAGCCGGATGCGCCATCCCAGGCTCAAAACCTGCCCGCCAAAATGGCGGCGCTATCGGCCCCGGTGGCGCAAAAGCCGCCGGTCAGCTTTGCCAAGGCAGTGGCCTACAACGCTGGCGGATATTATGCCTATTCGATCGCGATCGGCGACGTGAATGGCGATGGCCACCCGGATCTGGTCGTGGCCGACTCGTTGCAGTGCGGCAACTGCACCAATGGCGGAGTGAGTGTGCTGCTGGGCAACGGTGACGGCACCTTCCAGGCGCCCGTCACTTACAGTTCGGGCGGATACAATGCCAGCTCGGTTGCCATTGGAGACGTAAATGGTGACGGCCATCCCGATCTGGTCATAGCCAACCAGTGTCAGTCGATTGACCAAAACGGCAATTGCCTAGGACCCGGCGAAGTGGGCGTTCTGCTGGGTAACGGCGACGGTACCTTCCAGGCTCCTATCACTTTCAACTCGAGTGGATACAGCTCCGACTCGGTCGCCATCGCCGACCTGAATGGCGACGGCCATCTCGATCTGGTCGTGGCCAACCAGTGCGCGGATACTAGCTGCGTGAACGGTTCCGTGAGCGTGCTGTTGGGCAACGGCGACGGCACCTTCCAGGCGCCTGTCGGCTACAACTCGGGTGGATACACTACCAATTCTGTCGTGATCGGAGATTTGAATGGCGACGGACATCCCGATCTGGTCGTCGCCAACGAATGCCAGGACAATAACTGCAGCGGCGGCTATCTCGGCATAGTCGGCGTGCTGCTGGGCAACGGCGACGGCACCTTCCAGGCTGCCGTCACTTACAACACCGGTGGATATGTTGCAAGTTCTGTCGCCATCGGCGACCTGAACGGCGACGGCCACCCCGATCTGGTCGTGGCCAACCAGTGCGTGGATAGCAACTGCGCCAACGGTTCGGCAGGCGTGCTGCTGGGCAATGGCGACGGCACCTTCCAGACGGCCGTCGGCTACAGCTCGGGCGGGTATATCGCCGCGTCTGTTGCGATCACGGATCTGAACGGCGACGGCAAGTTAGACCTGGCCATAGCCAACTATGCGCGGACCATTACCAACCACCACGGAGAGCTCAGCGTGCTGCCAGGCAACGGCGATGGCACCTTCCAGGCTCCCGTCATTTTCAGCTCGGCCGGATATGACGTCACTTCCGTCGCGCTGGCGGACGTGAATCGCGACGGCAAGTCTGATGCCCTGGCGGCGAACGGGTGTTTTACCAAGAGCTGCGGGAGCGCCGGCGTCGGCGTGCTGCTAAACGATTTGACTGCTATGACGGCCACCGCGCTCACATCGTCTCCCAACCCATCCCTGGTCAACCAATCGGTGACGTTCACCGCTACAATTACTTCGGATCCGCCTATCCCAGACGGGGAAGTCGTAACCTTTCACAATGGCAAGACCAATCTTGGAACGAGTACGACGACGAATGGGGTCGCGAGCTTGACCACATCTTTCTCCAAAGCCAAGACCTACACCGTCAAGGCCACCTATCCCGGCGACGCGTTCCACAAAGCCAGCAAGGGAACGGTCAAGCAGGTCGTGAACCCATAGCGGCGGAAGAACACGCGATTCGCATCGCGCATCGCACGCATCCCACTCATCGCGCCCGTCGCGATGAGTGGACACAACCCCATCGGGCTCCAGTCTCTCCCGCCTCCGCTTCGCAGGCTACAATAGAATTAGTGCAGCCAGACTGCACTGCTCATTGCCTGGAAAATGCCCGAGAACTGTTCCCCCGAGACCTGACCCTGTGACCTGGGACCCGCTCTTACTGGCAACTGACCACTGGCAACTGGCAACTGGGTTCAAATGGACAACAAATCCATCGCCACCATCCTCTACGAAACTGCCGACCTGCTCGAAATTGATGGGCAGGATTCGTTTCGTGTGCGCTCCTACCGCAACGCTGCGCAGGCCATCGAAGCGCTGCCGCAGCAGATCGCCGACCTGATCGAGGAGCCGAAGAAACTGCTCGAAGTTCCTGGCATCGGTAAAGGCATGCTGGCGAATTTGCAGCACCTTTTCAAAGAAGGCAACGTCGAAGCGCACACCGAGCTGCTGAAAAAATATCGTCCTTCGATGCTTGAGCTGCTCAAAATTCAGGGCCTCGGTCCCAAGACGATTGCCCTGATTTGGAGCGCCTATCAGGTCTGCGATCTCGAAGGCGTGGAGAAGCTGGCGCGCGAAGGCAAGATTCGCACCCTTCCGCGCATGGGCGAAAAGCACGAGCAGAAACTGCTCAAGGCCATCGAAGATTACCGTCGCATCGCCGGACGCTACCTGCTCGACACCGCCGAGCAGCTCGCCCAGAAACTGATCGAGCACTTGCTCGCCGCGTCCGGCGTGGAGAAGGTCACGCCCGCAGGCTCGCTCCGTCGCGGCCGCGAAACTGTCGGTGATCTCGACGTCCTCGTCACGGGAAAAGCCTGCTGCGACTCGGAGTCGCGCCAGACCGTCATCGAACACGCGCTTCGTTTCCCCAGCCTGATGGAAGTG
>Ga0187818_10000356_pt1 | contig 15991 bp, 9 predicted proteins | sample NC_wetland_sal_i_14_FD_130581 | JGI IMG/M metagenome (GOLD analysis project Ga0187818, IMG submission 130581) | Wetland sediment microbial communities from Neuse River Estuary, North Carolina, USA - SO4_3 | ecosystem: Environmental > Aquatic > Freshwater > Wetlands > Sediment | place: USA: North... | reverse complement strand
GTCAGCCCTTGAAACGCGTTTGCAAGTTCGGCCGTGGTGATCGTGGCACCAATAGGCACGCCATTCCCCATGCCCTTCGCGCAGGTGATGATGTCCGGCGTGACTTCCCACTGCTCAATGCCGAACCATTTCTTTCCGGTGCGGCCGAAGCCGGTCTGAACTTCATCGGCGATGAAGAGCCCGCCATATTTCTTGACGATCTTGAAGACCATCTTGAAATACTCGGGCGGGGGAGTGATGAAACCGCCGACGCCCTGAATCGGCTCGGCGATGAAGGCAGCGATCTGCCCGCTCGTGCCAGTTTGAATCAGGCTCTCCACATCGTTCGCGCAGGCGACATTGCAATCGGGATACTTCATTCCGAGCGGACAGCGGTAGCAGTAGGGATTGATGGCGTGCGTAAAGCCGACACTGACAACTCCGGCTTTGCGCCAGGGGGCCTGGCCGGTCATGCTGCGCGCGAGGGCCGAGCCGCCGGAATAGGAATGGCGGAGCGCGACAACGTCAAAGCTGTTCGTGGCCATGCGCGCGAGGAGAATCGCCATCTCGTTGGCTTCGCTGCCGGAATTGGTGAAATAGCTCTTCTGCAGGTGGCCGGGAGTGATCCGCGCGAGCTTTTCAGCGAGCGCGACAATCTGTTCGTTGGGATAGAGAGTCGAGGTGTGCTGCAGGCGGCCAACCTGCTCCCGGATCGCACCGATGACCTTCGGGTTCGCGTGGCCGACGGAGATGGTGAGAATGCCGCCAAAGAAATCGAGGTATTTGCGGCCTTCGAGGTCCCAGATGTATTGCATGGAGCCTCGGTCGGCGACGAGCGGCTGCTGGTAGAAGTTTGAAACTGCGGGCCAGATGTATTCCTTGTGCTTGCGGATGACGTCGGCGCTGGATTTTTGCTCCGGCTTGGTAATTTCTTTGGCGACTTCGGGTCTGGGCGTAGTGGTCATGGGATGTCCTTGTGGCTTCCGGTACGAAATTGTATCGCTGGGAGAGGTGGATGCAAAGGCCGTCCTCCGCCAAGCGTCTGGAAGGCTGATCGCTCCAGTTCCATTTTGGAACTCCGGAGGGTAGGGAAGGAGGAATACCCCCCACCCCCCATCTTTTTGTAAGAGTGGTGCAACAAAGGACTTACGGGACAAAAGTCCGGTAAGAGTAGTGCAATAAAGGACTTACGGGAATTTTCCTGGATTCGCTCGTAAGTATAAGAATCCATTGGACTTAGCGAATTACCAGAAAGGTATCGCCCGCGGGAAAGGTCGGGTAATGGTACGGCGGCTTTGGTGTATTCGAATTGGTAACTAGAGTTCACGGATATGTGTACCACACCATAAACAGAAAAGCAAGAGAAATCGTTAGGCATCACAGGTACAGAAGCTGGGGATTCGAATCGGAAGTGGAGTGCGGATGCGTTCTGAGATTTGTTAGAGGCAGGTCAAGATCCCCACTTGTCGCTTCGCGAAGGAGGGGCACCCGGCATCTTCTAATCTCCCGCAAGCGGTGAGATTATTGGCTTGGGACGCGATTAAACTATGGATAAAAAAATGGTGGCTGCCACACGAAGACTTAATTTCCCAATATTCTTGTTGGTCGGTTTGGCCGTTTCCGTTGCGGCGGCAGCAATAGGCGCCAATGGGAATGTCCCTACATGGTCGAAGAAGGGGACCGATTTTCCCGGCGGGTGTGACAACAAAGAAGATTGGGACGAGTGCAAGCCGCTCGAGATTCGATCGCCAGACCACAAGAATGTCGTTGATCTTCGATACGCGGCCGATCCCTATGATCCTGGAATCGAGGTCGCAGAACTGACGGTGTTCTCAAATGGGAAGAGGTTGGGAGAGGTCGTTCCCCCGGCGACAGTTGAGGACGAAGTCGTTTGGTCACCGGACTCGAAGGCATTTTTCATCACCGGAAATAATAATGCGAATGGATGGGATGAATCGGCCGTACATCTGTTGAGCGATCCAGACCTCGGCCCGGGCAACATTTTCGGCGATGTTCAACAAGACATGGCGCGCAGCTTTCCCCCTTGCCGCGCCAAGTATTATCACCCGGCCAACTGCGCCGAGTACGCGGCCCATCCGGATGAGTATATCGGTGTCATAGGGCTGGATTGGATTGGTGGTTCGGTAGGGGTCGTTGTGATGGCAGAGGTGCCATGCAGCTCCTACTGGGGCGGGATCATGTGCCAAGTGCTAGGTTATGAGGTTGAAGTCCCGAGCGGAAAGATATTGCGCCGCATGGAGCCGAGGGAATTCAAAAGGCGATGGCAGAAGAGTATGGCGTGGAATTTTGAGATTCCTGACCCGCCCGAATATGAGAAGAAATGAATGCGAAGAGACCAGGCAATTTTATGAGACCCGTTGGGGCCAAGGAATTGCGGAGGCGCGTAAACCTTTACCCGCCCTATCTGGGCGCGGGGATACGCGTAAAGCGGATCTCGGAAGATTTCCGGACGGTGGAGGTCGAGATGCCGCTGCGGTGGTGGAACAGGAATTATGTGGGCACGCACTTCGGCGGGTCGCTTTACTCGATGTGCGATCCGTTTTACATGCTTATGCTGATTCACAACTTGGGACCGGATTACATCGTGTGGGACAAGGCCGCGACGATCCGGTTTAAGAAACCGGGGAAGGGCGTGATGCGGGCGACGTTCCACCTGCCCGCAGAGAGGGTGGAAGAGATCCGCGAGCAGGCCGAGCGCGAAGGCAAAGTGGAGCCGCAGTTTCAGGTGGTGGTGATGGATGCCGAGGGGAATGTGGTGGCGGAGGTGGACAAGGTCTTGTCCGTGAAGAAGAAGATCAAAGGGTAGATTGAAGGACGAGGAAACCGAGAATATATTTGGCGCATCCAGGCAGGAAGGAATGGGTCTGCATCCCGAGTGGGTTGCTTGCTCGGGGATACGACCCATGACGCACTGGATTTGTGCATTTGAAGGCAGAATATGATGCGGCGACAGGCACAGGCGGTCTTGAGCATGGTGGGAATAATCGTGGTGGCGACGATGGTGGCCGTGACGGCAAGGGGCAATGGGTTCTGGGTGAAGAAGGACTGGAGGAATTGGTCGCCGGATGATGTGCGGAAGATGTTGGAGGATTCTCCATGGTCGAAGAAGTATTCCGTCGGGAAGTCGATTTTGAGCAACGGGCTCCCTTCGACAACGGGGGCGGCGCAGCGAGGCGCGGCAGGAGAGGACAGAGAGGAGATCTTTTATTACGTGGAGCTTAAATCGGCGCTGCCGGTGCGCGAGGCTTTTGTGCGCCAGGACCAGTTGAGGAAGAAATACGACAAAATGACGGAAGAAGAGAAGAAGAGCTTCGACGCCGATGCGGAAGCGACCCTCGAGCACGAGTATGAAAACGAAATCGTCGTTCACGTGGTGTACGGTTCCAATATTCAGCGATTCGAGCGCGCGCTTGCCGTCGACTGGCAGAGCGTTGGCGAGCAGTCGGTGCCCTTGAATACGTTCATCATCACTCCGCGCGGCGACCATGTGGGTCCGGTCCGGTTTATCTCGCCAAAGGGCGGCAAGTTGGAATTCGAGCTTGTTTTTCCGAGGATGTTTAACGGGGAGCCGACCGTAAGGGACGGCGACAAGTCGTTCCAGGTTGAGTTCCCGAATCCGCGCATCGGAGACCTTCCACCGACACGGGGACTGGTGGAATTCCACACCGACAAGATGATGTTCAATGGGCGGGTGACTTACTGATAGCCGTCACATCCGGACACGGCCCTGAGCGGCGACGAGAGAAATATCCGCGAAGAAATTGATTTGATTACACGCCTTCATGGAGTGCAGGACCGAAGAAACCTTCCACGGAATGTTTTCGAGGATGGCCGCGCGGCCATCCTCGCGCGCCCGAGCCGGATAGGAGAGAACCTGCGCGGGGACGGGGGTTCCGAAAGATAGATGTAACCTAACGAAGAGCCGATGCCTCTCATTCTTGGGGGAACCGGACACAACATCTGGGTATAATCCCGTACGGAAATGGGTCAATTCCTACGATGCCTTTGGAGAGCACTCGGGCGGATCTGGCCTGCGTGTGTGACGTACGCGCAGGCGGCGGCGTTCAACATGTTCATCGCGTTTTTTCCGATGATCCTGTTGATCCTTGGGGTAGTGAGCAGCTTTGCGTTTTTGCGGAACGGGGTGGAAGACATGATCACCGGGCTGGGGCCGCTGATGCCGCCCGGGATCGCGCTGGTGATGGAAGATTTCTTGAAACGTCACGCGGAGCATCCGGTGAGCTGGATTTCCGTGGGACTGCTGGGCACGTTGATCGCCGGCACGCAGATGATGCGGATGCTGATCGAGGGATTCCACGTGGCGCAGGGCAAAGAACGGCCGCGGACAATCGAGCAAATTCCGCGCGCGCTGGGGCTATTGTGCGTGACGCTCGCGCCGACAGTGCTGGCGATTGCGCTCACAGTCTTCGGAAAACAGATGCGAATCGCGATGCAGCAACAGTTTGGATCGCCGGTGCTGATCCGGATATTATTTGCGGTCGCGCTGACCTCCGCGGCGCTCGTTCTGGCGATGCTGGTGCTCGCCGTGGTGTACCGGGTGGGAATTCGTCAAGTGAATGGCTGGCACGAGGTGCTGCCGGGCGCGGTGGTGGTGACGCCGATTTGGTGGCTGGTGAGTTGGGGATTCGGAGTGTACATGCGGCATGTCCCGTATAACCTGGTGTACGGAGGGTTGGCGACGGCGATCGGGCTTGTGCTGTGGATGAATCTGACGACAGTGATTATCATTCTAGGAGCGGCGTACAACGCGGAACACTGCAACCACCGGAGCCAAATCGCAACCGCGTAGCTGCCGCGGAGCGTAAATCGATGCGCGAAACGCGCGTGGAATGTTATGCGGGCCACCGCGGCGATGAAAGGCCTGTGCGGTTCTCGCTGGGCCTGGAAACCTTTGAAGTGCTTTCCATAGAAGATCGCTGGTATTCGCCGGACGCGGAATATTTTCGAGTGCGCGCGTCGGATGGGAATACCTACGTGCTTCGCCATTCGGCGGGACAGGATCTGTGGACGCTGGAGGCGTTCCGCGCAGGCGCGCCGCGCCCCGCGTAGGGCTGCTGGGATGCTTCGGAGGAACACGCGTCAAAGGGTGCGCAACTTTGGCCGATGGCCGGGGTTAAACTTAAAATAAGAGGCGCACCAGCCGCGCTCGGGAATGAACTTGCAGCGAATGAGGAAAGAAAGAATGGCCCTCCGCGCCGCCCGTAAACATTCGTCAAACACAAATTTAGGTGAGAAGCACGGTTTTTCCCTTGCGCGCCCGATTGCCGGTTTTCTTGCGGCGCTGCTGATTCTGAGCGCGCCTTTTGTCGCGGCGGGGAATGACCAAAAGAAGGACCAGAAAAAAGGCAAGACTCCCGCGAAGGCAACCAACACTGTCCTTGCGGGACTCACCATCACGGAATTAAATGAAACCGAAGCGGTTCTTCATGCGCTGAACCGGCTGACCTACGGGCCGAGACCCGGAGACGTCGAAAGCGTGCGGAAGATGGGGCTAGCGAAGTGGATTGAGCAGCAACTCGATCCGGATTCCATCAATGATTCGCAAATGCAAGCGCGGCTGGAGAAGTATCCGACGCTCAAGATGAGCTCGGCGAAACTGCTCAATGAATTCCCGCAGCCGCAGGTGGCGGCGCGGCGGGAAGGCGTCAGCATCGAGGAATACCGCAAGGAGCAGCAAGAGAAACAGCAGCAGGCGAACCGTCAGATGAATGCCGCGATGGATGACACGGCCAATGGCGACGCCGCCTCCGGAGACATGAGTGGAAGGGGGCGTGCTTCCGACATCAATCGCCAGGGCTATAACGGCGGGGATCCGAACCGGAGCCCGCTGCAGGCCTACCAGCAATTAAAGACGCCGCAGCGGATCACAACTGAGTTGAGCATGGCGAAGGTTGAGCGGGCGATCTATAGCGAGCGGCAGCTTTATGAAATCATGGCGGATTTCTGGTTCAACCACTTCAATGTGTTCGCCGGGAAGGGCGCAGACCGATGGATGCTGACGGCGTATGAGCGCGATACGATCCGTCCGCATGCGCTTGGCAAATTCGAGGACTTGGTCGTTGCGACGGCGAAGAGCCCGGCGATGCTTTTTTACCTGGATAATTGGCTGAGCGCGGACCCGAATACGCCGCAGCGAATTGCCTACGCGCGGCCGGTGCGCCGCGGGCCATTCGGATTGCCTCCGCAGCAGCAGCAGCAACAACAGAAGCGCGAATACGGGCTGAATGAGAACTATGGCCGCGAACTGATGGAGCTGCACACGATCGGCGTGGACGGGGGGTACACGCAGAAAGACGTGATCGAGGTCGCGAAGTGCTTTACGGGCTGGACGATCCGCCAGCCGCAGCGCGACCCGGAGTTTATTTACAACAACGAAATGCACATCGGCGGGTCCAAGACGGTGTTCGGCCACTCGATTGAGCAGGGTGGAATGAAAGAAGGGCTGGAAGTCATCCACTTGCTGGCGCGCGACCCGCACACGGCGCATCACATCTCATTTCAGATAGCGCAGCACTTCGTGAGCGACAACCCGCCCGCGGCGTTAGTGGACAGAATGTCGCATACCTTTCTTTCGAGCGATGGCGATATCAAGGCCGTGCTGCACACGATGATCTATTCGCCGGAGTTTTGGACGCGCGATGCGTATCGCGCGAAGATCAAGACGCCGTTTGAGCTGGTGGTGTCCGCCGCACGCGCGGTGAATGCGAACATTGCGCTTCCGCTGCCGATGGTGATGTGGACGGCGCGGATCGGGCAGCCGCTATACAATTGCCAGCCTCCCACCGGCTGGAAGGACACTGCCGAGACGTGGGTCAATACCGGGGCATTACTGAATCGCTTGAATTACTCATTGACGCTTGCAAGCGGGCGGATGAGGGGTGCGTATGTGGACTTGGCGTCGCTGTTAGGCGTGAGCCCGGGGCAGGATCCGAAGGACGTGCTCGACAAGTTCATCGCTGCTTTGCTACACACGGATATATCCGCGCAAACGCGGACGACGCTTGAGAAGCAGTTGGAGGATCCGCAGGTACTTCAGGCGCGGCTGGATGATCCTGTGAAGCAGATAAATATTGGGATGGTGGCTGGTTTGGTTCTGGGAGCGCCGGAATTCCAACGAAGGTAAAGGGCGTACACGGGCAAGGATCGGAAAGGAGCAGGGCGATGCAAATATCACGGCGCATTTTCATAAAGAACAGCGGAATCGCCATGCTGGGGTTGAGTACGCTGCCGGCGTTCCTGCAGCGCGCGGTGGCCGCAACGGGAATGCCCAATAAGAAGAAGCTCGTAGTATTGTTTCAGCGTGGAGCGGCCGATGGGCTGAATATCGTCGTGCCCTTTGGCGAGCCAAATTACTACAGCATGCGGCCGAGCATCGCAATTCCCGAGCCTCGGCGCGGGGGAGACCAGGCAGCCATTGATCTCGACGGTTTCTTCGGCGTGCACCCCTCGCTAGCGCCGCTGGCGCAACTTTTCCATGATGGGCAGCTTGCCATCGTACATGCGGCCGGGTCGCCGGATACAACGCGTTCGCATTTTGACGCGCAGGATTATATGGAGTCGGGCACTCCCGGAGTGAAATCCACGGATGACGGCTGGCTGAACCGGACAATGCAGGTGTTGTCGGAGCCGGATGCGACGCCGTTTCGCGCGGTGGCAGTCGGGCCGAACTTGCCGAGGACGCTGCTTGGCTCCGCGCCGGCAATTGCAATGCCGGACGTCAAGCAGTTTCAAGTAATGGCCGGCGCGGGCTCGCAAGTGATTCAAGGTGGATTCGAGGCGATGTATGCGCAGACGGTGGATACGGCGCTGCGAGGAACCGGCACGGAGACGTTTGAAGCGATTGACATGCTCAAGAAGGCCAACCCGAGTCAGTTCCAGCCGGAAAACGGCGCGGACTACCCCAAAAGCAGCTACGGCAAGAGCATCCAACAGGTGGCGCAGCTCTTAAAGGCCAATATCGGGTTGGAGGTTGCGTTCCTGGACACGGGCGGATGGGACAACCATGTGAACGAGGGCGGCGTGCAGGGCCAGCTCTCCAACCTGCTGCGTGACCTCGGGCAGGGCCTCGCGGCGTTCCACAAAGACATGGGCGACAGGATGGAAGATGTCGTTGTCGTCACAATGTCTGAATTTGGCCGCACGGCGCATGAAAATGGCAACCGCGGCACGGACCACGGCCACGCAAATTGCATGTTCCTGATGGGGGGGCCGGTGAAGGGTGGGAAAGTGTATGGAAAGTGGCCGGGACTTTCGCCCGAGCATCTCAACGAGGGCCGCGATCTTGCTTTGACAACAGACTTCCGCTGCGTATTAGGCGAAGTGATTTCGGGGCACCTGGGCGCGATAGACTTGAATGCGATATTCCCGGGATTTGACAACGACCCACGGAAGTTCCCGCGTCTGCTGAAGGCCTAGGACTTTAACCTCGATCAAATTCCCAGAAGTTACCTTCCAGAGGGCGGCTTACGGGCCGCCCTTATTGCATTCCTGTTGCGGATTGCTTATGTTCTGCGTGTTGCAAGATCAATGCCTGCGATTCCGGGCAGACCGAGCGAGGGGGAAACGATGACGCAGACAGAGCAGTTAATCTTGTCGGGCGTGGGCACCAGACGCGCGTGGAAGATCGCTGGGCTGCTCGTCGCGCCATTTCTGGCAATCTGCTTGGTGTACAGCGGCGCGGCAGCACAATCCCAAGGAAGCGCGCAGTCCACATCGCAGGCGCGACCACCCGCCAAGACAGGTCAAGCCGAAACCGCGCATCCCGTCGGAACTGCGCGGCCGGATTTGACGAAGCAGCCGACGCTTTACGTCGTGGCTTACGCGCACCTCGACACGCAATGGCGCTGGGAATATCCGCAGGTGATCTCGGAATACCTCGCGAAAACGCTGCACGACAACTTCGCGCTCTTAGAGAAGTACCCGCATTACATCTTCAATTTCACGGGCGCGAACCGCTACATGATGTTCAAGGAATATTATCCGGCGGATTACGCGAAGCTGAAGGAGTACGTCGCGAAAGGCCGATGGTTCCCGGCAGGCTCTTCGATGGAAGAGAACGACGTCAATTCGCCTTCCGCGGAATCCATTTTTCGGCAGGTTCTCTATGGAAATGAGTTCTTCCGGCGCGAATTCGGCAAGGCGAGCGCGGAATTTATGTTACCGGATTGCTTTGGATTTCCGGCGTCGCTGCCAAGCATTCTGAATCACGCGGGAGTGAAGGGTTTTTCGACGCAAAAGTTGTCGTGGGGCTCTTCGGCGGAAGGCGCGCCGGGGACGACAAGCGAAAACACGCCCATCGGTATTCCCTTCAATGTGGGTTTCTGGGAGGGCCCGGATGGACGGGGGGTAATTGCGGCGTGGAATCCCGGAAGCTACAGCGCCGACGTCACATACGACCTGAGCAAAAGCAGCATGGCGCCAGCGCGAGATTATGTGGACTGGCCGAAGCGCATTGACCGCAACGGCCGCGTCAGCGGGCTTTTCACGGATTACCACTACTACGGCACGGGCGATACGGGGGGCTCTCCGCGCGAGCCCGCAGTGAAGCTGATGGAAGCGATTATCACGAAGGGCGAAGCCGTGATTCCTCCCTTCAATCCGGGGGGACGCGGCGGCGGGAGGGGGCCACAACAGGCTACGCCGCCGGCGACCGCGCCTGTCAAAGTAGGGGACGGTCCGGTTCATGTGATTCAGGGCAATGCGGATCAGATGTTCCTGGATATTCCGCCGTCGCAGATTGCGCGGATGCCGCGCTACAGCGGAGATTTGGAATTGACGAACCACTCGGCCGGCTCGATCAGTTCGGAGACCATCCACAAGCGCTGGAACCGCCAGAATGAGTTGCTCGCGGATGCCGCCGAACGCGCCTCCGTGGCCGCGGAATGGCTGGGCGGGCGAACGTATCCCATGGAACGGCTGAACCGCGCGTGGACTCTCGTCATGGGCGGACAATTTCACGACATCATGGCGGGGACGGCGACCCCGAAGTCGTACGAGTATTCCTGGAACGATGATGTGCTGGCGATGAATCAGTTCGCGGGCGTGCTGACGAGCGCGACGGAGGCAATTGCTTCGGAGATGGACACACGGGGCGGCGACGTTCCGGTCGTCGTCTATAACCCTCTCAACATTGCCAGAGAAGATGTGGTAGAGGCTCGCGTCGGAGCCTTCCTTCCCCATGCAATGGGCGGAATGCCGCGCGGCGTAGCAGTGATTGGCCCGGACGGCAAGGAAGTGCCCTCGCAAGTGTTTACTGGTGATTATGGAGTGGACAAAGTGCTGTTCCTCGCGAAAGCGCAGTCCGTTGGGTTCAGTGTTTATGATGTGGTAGGCACCGGCGAACCGAATTCACCGGGGCAAGAGCTGAAGGTCACCGACCGTTCGCTCGAAAATGGCCGCTATCGCGTGACGCTCGACGACAACGGCGACGTCTCCAGCATATTCGACAAGAAACTTAATCGCGAGCTGCTTTCCGCGCCGATCCGGCTTGCTGTCCTCACGGAGCGCCCACGCGACTGGCCCGCCTGGAACATGGATTTCGAGGACCAAATGAGACCGCCGCGCGCCTACGTCGAGGGACCGGCACACATTCGGATAGTGGAGCGCGGACCGGTGCGCGTGGGCATTGAAGTTGAGCGCGACACAGAGCATTCACATTTCGTGCAAGTTGTGCGGCTGGCGGCGGGCGACGCCGGCAATCGGGTCGAATTCTCAAACACGATTGACTGGTTCACGCCGGAGGCGGCGCTCAAGGCGGTTTTTCCGCTGACGGCCTCGAATCCCGAGGCGACTTATAACTGGGACCTTGGGACTGTCGCGCGCACGAATGACTCGGAGCGAAAGTTCGAGTACCCCTCGCACCAGTGGTTTGACCTTACGGATGGGAGCGCGACGTATGGAGTGACGATCTTCTCCGATTGCAAGAACGCTTCGGACAAGCCGGACAACAAGACTCTGCGTCTAACTCTGCTTTATACGCCGGGACTCGGCGAGGGCAACGCAAGGGCCTACAGCGACCAGACTTCGCAGGATTGGGGACACCATGAATTTGTGTTCGGCCTTGCAGGACACGCAAGCGATTGGCGCGAAGCGGAAACCGACTGGCAGGCGTACCGGCTGAATCAGCCGTTGATCGCATTTGTGACAGCGCAACACGCGGGCTCGCTCGGCAAGAGTTTCTCGTTGCTCAAGACGAACAATAGCCGCATTCGCGTGCTGGCATTGAAGAAGGCCGAGCAGGGCAATGAAATCATCGTGCGTTTGGTGGAAATGGAAGGGATTCCGCAGTCGAATGTCCACATCGGTTTTGCCGCGCCGGTGATCGCCGCGCGCGAGGTAAACGCGCAAGAGCAGCCGCTTACCAACGCAACGATGGTGAAGGGCGAAATCGTGGCGTCGTTCGGCGCATACCAGCCGCGGACGTTTGCCGTACGATTGGCCGCGCCTCCCCATGCCGGGGGCATGCCGAAGTCGCAAGCCGTCGCGCTGACCTACGACCGGTCGGTGGCGACGAAGGACGGCGAGAAATCCGCGCAAGGACTTGACGGCGCCGGGCACAGCCTTCCTGCGGAAATGCTCCCAGAGTCTGTTTCATTCGGCGGGATTCAATTCAGAATTGCGCCGGGAGGGGCAGGGAAGGAGGATGCGGTTACGGCTCGGGGGCAGACGATTACACTTCCCGGGGGAAATTTCAATCGCGTCTACATCCTGGCGGCATCAGCCGAGGGCGACCAAGACGCCGAGTTCCGCGTGGGTGACTCGCCGGTCGATCTGAAGATTCAAGACTGGGGCGGTTTTATTGGACAGTGGGACGATCGCGAGTGGAGCCGCCGTGAGGAGGTTGTTCCGCAACGGCCGGGGGCGCCACCGCCGCCCGCCGGCACTCCACCGCGGATGAGAACAGTAATGGAATACACAGGACTGACTCCGGGCTTCGTCAAGCGAGCGCCCGTGGCGTGGTTCGCATCGCACCACCACAATGCCGATGGCACGAATGCACCGTATTCTTACTCGTATCTCTTCGCGTACGAGATTGACTCGCCCTCGGGAGTAAAGACAATCACGTTTCCGAACAATGACAAGATTCGGGTGATGGCGATTACTGTTGCAAACGAGTCGCCGAGCGTGCGGCCAGCGGCGCCTCTCTACGACACGCTGGATCGCGGTGGAAATTAGATTAGATCTCTGGATAGATCGTGGTCGGCCCCATCGATCCCGCCACGACTTGTCTTGCCGAGGTGAATTCTTCAGGCCCTGCGACTACAGGAACAACGGAGCCATCACAAACGTTACCGTGCAAAGCAATTTGATGAGAACGTGCAGTGACGGTCCGGCCGTGTCTTTGAAGGGATCGCCGACCGTATCGCCCACGACTGCTGCCTTGTGCGCCTCGGAGCGCTTTCCGCCAAGCTGACCAGTCTCGATAAATTTCTTGGCGTTGTCCCATGCGCCGCCGCCATTATTCATCAGCGTGGCGAGCAGGATACCGCTAATTGTGCCAACCATGAGCACAGCGGCAACCGCCTCAGCGCCGATCGTTTGATCATCCGGCGTAGCGAAGAACTTGAAGAGGAAGCCAACAGCGACGGGCACGCCGACAGCGAGCAGCCCCGGGACAACCATCGCTTTGAGCGCACCCTTAGTGACGATATCCACGCAGCGGCCGTAATCAGGCTTTGACGTGCCCTCCATGATTCCCGTATTTTCGCGGAATTGCCGGCGCACTTCCTCGATCACCGCATACGCCGCCTTGCCCACCGCCTTAATTGCAAACGCGCTGAAGAGGAACACTAACGCTGCGCCAATCAAAGCCGCGATGAATACGGGAACCTTGCTGAGGTCCACATGCCCGAAGACGAAATTCATGTTGCCGGTCTTTTGCCGCATCAATTCCGTGATCTGATCCAGATAGGCGGAGAAGAGGAGGAATGCCGCGAGTGCGGCCGAGCCAATCGCATAACCCTTCGTCAGCGCCTTGGTGGTGTTGCCCACGGAGTCGAGCCGGTCCGTGCGTTTCCGCACTTCCTCGGGTGCGCCGGACATTTCGATAATCCCTCCGGCGTTATCCGTAATCGGTCCAAAAGTGTCCATCGCTAGGATGTAGGCCGCGGTGCTGAGCATCCCCATGGTGGCGATGGCAGTGCCGAACAGGCCCGCCCCGTGAACGTCCGGCAGAGCGCGCGTGCCGCAATAATATGATGTCAAAATCGCGACCGAGATCGCGATCACGGGCAGGGCCGTGCATTCCATGGCGACGGCAAAGCCGGTTATGATGTTGGTTGCCGCGCCCGTGAGGGAAGCTTTGGCAATGGAGAGCACAGGGCGGTAACGGTATTCCGTGTAGTACTGCGTAATCCACACGAAAACAAAGCTGTTAATGATGCCGATTACGCCTGCCGAGAAGAACCAGAGGTTGTTGCCCAGCAGGAAATGCACGGCAACGTAGAAACCAGCGACAGCAAGGAGGGTCGTAATCAAGTAACCGCGATTGAGCGCGGACATGGGGTCTTCGTCTTCATTTTTGAGGCGGACTCCCCAAATACCGACGATCGATGCGATGAGTCCAAACGCACGAGCGACCAAGGGAAAGAAGATCCCCAAAAGACCGAAATGTCCAAAGAGCGCCACGCCAAGGATCATCGCCCCGATGTTTTCCGCGGCCGTTGATTCGAAGAGGTCCGCGCCGCGCCCAGCACAGTCGCCGACGTTGTCACCAACGAGGTCCGCGATCACCGCAGGATTGCGAGGGTCGTCCTCGGGGATGCCCGCTTCCACTTTGCCAACAAGGTCGGCGCCGACGTCAGCGGCCTTCGTGTAAATGCCTCCGCCCAACTGGGCAAAGAGCGCAACAAAGCTCGCGCCAAAGCCGAAGCCTACGATTTCATAGGGAACTGTCGTTGGGTTGCTCATCCCGCCGAAGGCGAGAAAGATAAGCCCGACGCCGAACAGGGAAAGCGCCACGACGCTCAAGCCGGTTACCGCGCCGCCGCGAAGCGCGAGTTGCAGCGCTCGATTTAGGCTTGTGCGAGCCGCGCTCGCCGCGCGCAGGTTCGCACGGATCGAGACAAACATCCCCGAGAGTCCGGCCAGCCCGGAGCAGATCGCTCCGGCAAGGAACGAGATCACGGTCTTGATTGCGAGCGGCGTAGTCTTTGTCCTGGCGTAGAAGAAGAAAAGCAGGATGGCCAGGAGTACGCAGAAGGCGTAAATCGTCATGTACTGCCGCTTCATGAAGGCCTCGGCGCCTTCCTTGATCGCCGCGGCGATCTCCTGCATCTGCGCCGTGCCCGTGTCCGCCGAGAGCACTTGTCGCGTGAAAATCCAGGCCATCAAGAGCGAAATGCCGCTCATGGCCATGATAAACCAGACCCACTCTGTCACCGTGACCGACATGCACCCTCCGCTGTTAAATTCCCCTTTAGGAGATCTTGCAGGCGAGAATCTTATAGACAAGCAAGCGTTTGTTTATAGCAGCCTTGCGCACGACGGTCAAGAATGAGCGCGGAAAACTGAGCGAATCATGGAATACAGGGTTGGCGCGGGAGAAACGCGCCAACTTGCGCCTTGTCGGGGAGAAGCCGCTCGTATAAAGTGAAAAGGGAGGCGGACGTGGCCGAACAGGTGCTCTGCGTCCTGTGCGACAAGCCCGAGCACGATTGTCAGTGCGACAAGTATTGTTGCATTTGCAAGGGCGTTTACCACATACGGCTCTGCATGGACGGCCAGTATTACTGCCCGGATTGCCGGGAGGCTTGCGAAATTAGCGTGGTGGGAAGTGGAACCGACTGAAACGGGCAAGGCAGAACTCATAATTTGCAACGACCCCCGGCTCCTGGCCGGGGTTTCAGCGGCCGTGAATCACTTTGCGGAGGCCGCGGGCCTTGGCGAGGCGGCACGAGCGGATCTGATTGCAGCATTCGAGGATGCGCTCCACGCGGCATTTCAATCGTCTTCGCAGGCCGGTGAGCCAATTCAGCTCACCATTTCCTCACCTGGAGGCCGTATCGATGCGGTGCTCAATTTGCACGGCACCGCTGCAGACGCCGGGAGGGCAGAAGCGATACGGAAATTGCTATCAGGAAAGGTGGACATCGTAACGCTGGACAAGGAGGGCGGCGCAATTCGTCTCCACGTGGTGAAGTGTCCTTCACCGTCTCCTAAGAAGCGTTAGCCAACCTCGTCGCCCAAATGTCGCCTACATTTTAAGAGCGAACGTCCTGTTCTGAATCAAAGAGACGACCTGTTCATTTGTCAAACCAATGCTAACTCCCAGTTGGTCGCCGGACGGGTTGATCCGCGCGCTGTCAATCATCTGGGCAAAGCTGGCATTGTTCTGCGAGGTGGCCTGATATTTCATGAACATGAATCCCGCCGTCAACAGATTGCCCATCTGGTTGGCATCGTCAGGGCTAGCGCAGGTGGCGTCGAATTCAGCCTCGATGCCATTCGAGGATTGAATGCGGATCAACAACGACTTGATTTTTGCCATGAGTTTTGCGGCATCGGGGAACTGGGCTGTCTCCGGAACAAGCTGCTGCAATGCCAGTCGCGTATATCCTGGATTCAGCACCGCCCACACGATTCCTTGCCCGTTGGCCTTCTGAATCAGCGAATAAACCTGGTCGTTGTGCAATAGATTGGGTTGCGCGCCGATCCGCACTTCCAGCATCTTTTCCAGCAGGGCGCGCTGCCCAAAGGCCGCGGTGTTTGAATCGATGAAAAGCAGAAACAGGTCATCCGAGCCCGTCCCTTGCCCAAAGGAATAAAGCGTGTAGCCGTGACTGGTAACGGCCGGGGTTTTCTGTTTCTTGAAATAAGCCTGGGCCCCGTCGGTATTGAATTGGCCAAGCGCAACTCCAAGAACTTGTTCTGCGCTGGGGATTCCCGTCGAAGCGTTCCCCTGCGCCATGCTCGTGGGGACGAGTCCCCAGGCAATTTCCTCCACCTGCGTATTGGGGTCCAACCCTGCAGC
>Ga0187818_10000355_pt1 | contig 16008 bp, 15 predicted proteins | sample NC_wetland_sal_i_14_FD_130581 | JGI IMG/M metagenome (GOLD analysis project Ga0187818, IMG submission 130581) | Wetland sediment microbial communities from Neuse River Estuary, North Carolina, USA - SO4_3 | ecosystem: Environmental > Aquatic > Freshwater > Wetlands > Sediment | place: USA... | reverse complement strand
GGTTGCACGCGTAGCGCTGCTCACCGTTTGGACGTACTCCCAATCGCCCGCATTCGTCGAGCGCCAGACCACCTCGTAGGCGGCCGCACCGGCCGAAGGTTCCCACGTCAAAGTCGTGTCGTTCTCGAGATTCTTCGTCAGCATTCTTACGCCTGCCGGCGGCGCTGGAGCCGATGCCAGCGAAGCCAGCGTCGCCGCGTTCAGCCGCGCGACGTGCGCCATGTAGTCGTAGTCCACGAACTTCGCCAAGTCTCCATATTCGATGCCGCTGGCGTCATCCTTGCGAACGTTCTGATGTTGATGGTTGTAGTCTTCGCGGAATTCGGTGAAGCGCACGGCGGCGAAGCCCTGCTGATTGAAAGAATAGTGATCGCCTCCGCGCAGGAAGCGGTCGAGCCGGAAGATCAGAAGCGGTTTCACTCCGGCATCGTACGATCGCCCGACGTCGGCGATGTAGCGGGCCAATTCGCGCGAACTCGAGTCGCTCTCCCCGCCGAGCATTCGAATGCGCCGGATTTCAGACTCGTTCGCCACCGCCGGCAGCCCTTCGGAAAACACGCGCACCAGGCTCGCGTCCTGCTGCGGACTGCGGTTGCCTCCCACAATGTCATTGTTCAAAACCGCTTCGAGTTTCCACCCCTGCTGCTTGGCCATTTGGGCGAAGTGCTTGCTGCCGTTCAGACCCTGCTCTTCTCCCGCGACCGTCAAAAAAACGATCGTCGCCGGAAACTTAACTTTGTTCAGAACAGCTTTGCTCAAAACGCGAGCGCATTCCAGGCTCACCGCCGTACCGCTGCCATCGTCATTCGCTCCCGGCGCAGGGTCGGTCCCGTTAAAGATATCGGTGTTTCGCGAATCGTAATGGCCGGTTACGAGCACGATGCGATTCGCCTGCTGCGGGTCGGTTCCGCGCAGCACGGCATAAACATTGGTGATTTCTGTTGGTTTCGGGATGCGGTCGGCAGGCTGCTCGGTGAAAGTGTCAGTTTTCACCTCCAGGCAGCCGCCGCAGTCTTTCGAATAGCGCTCAAACTCCGCTTTGATCCACTCCCGCGCCGCTCCGATTCCCTTGGCCGCGTTGATCGACGCGTCATCTTGCGCGGAAATCGTGGACCGGTTCTGGAAGCTGACCAGGTTCTCGATCGTCTGCCGGATGTGGTCGGCGGAAGCTTGCCGGATCGCTTCGGCGATGTGCGAGTCGACATGCGGGTCGGATGCCAGGCGGGGCGCCGGACCCTGCGCCATTTCCTGCGCCAGGCACGGAGAAGCACAAGACGCCACCACCAGGGCAAGAACCAGAGCTGCGACAATTCTGGTGCAGAGGCAACCGGAACGGAAAGACTTGGTGATTTCAGAATTTTCTTGGTAAGCCACTTGACCTTTTCCTCACGAAGAAACTAAATATAACAGGGTACCCCGAACGTGGAGGAAATCATGGTGTACTGTCCTGAATGCGAGACGGATCTCGACATTGACGAAGATGAGGTGGATGAAGGGGCGGTCGTCTCCTGCCCGGAGTGCGGCGCGGACTTCGAGGTGGTTACCGTCAATCCGGTTGAACTGAAAGTGGTTGGCGAAGACGAGATTGAAGAAGATGAGGACGAAGAAGGTGTCGTCAAAGAAGAGTCCGAGGACGAGGATTCCTGAAGAATTCCGCGCATTTCCGGGTGTTCCGGCACTTGGCCGCAATGGCTTCGTCAGTGTTGTTCCTGGCGTCTCTGCTTGCCCCTGTGAGCGCACGCGGTAGCGACCCCGAGAAGCCGAAGTCTTACGCCCTAATCTTCGGAACGGTATGGGACCCCGACGGGCACCCGCTCTACGGGGTCAAGGTGAAGATCCGGCGGGCCGACGAGAAAAAAGCCCGCTGGGAGCTGTACTCCAATCACACCGGCGAGTTTGCCCAGCGGTTGCCGGTCGGCAAGGCGGACTACATCGTTTGGGCGGACGTGAAGGGCTATAAGCTGCCCTCGGGCAGAAAGCTGAAGCCTGGCTCCGAAGTAACCGTGCATATCGACAATGACGAGCGTTCCGACATCGGTCTTCATTTAGACTGGTAATGGCCGTCGTGGGTCGGGAATCAGCGGCCATGGGATAGTCATGAAGAAAGCGGTCATTGGAATTGGGATTGCGGTTGCGACTTCGCTGCTGGTTATCTTGTCGGCGTCGGTGTTCTCGACATCGATCCTGGCGGCTCCAGCGCAGTTGTTTGGCCGTGATTCGAAGCAAGACAAGACCCGCCTGCTTACCGGCAAGGTGCTGGACGGGGGCGACAATCCTTTGCCGAACGCGGTCGTCTATCTAACCAACACTCACACCCGCTCCGTGAAAACCTATATTGTTGGCCCGGACGGCGCCTACCGTTTTCCGGCGCTTCAGCCCAGCATCGACTACGAAGTGTATGCGCAGTACAACAACCGCAAGAGCGGCACCAAGACGGTCAGCCAATTTGACGACCGGTCGCAGGTTTACATCAGTTTGAAAATCAACACCAAAGCCGACACCAAATAAGCCTTTGCGCTTGCGCGTTGCCCGGTTCAGTCCGCCCACGTTACCGACGGCTGGCACCGGTCTTTCGCACCCACTCGGGCGTAACTTGTCTGTGACCGACCCTTCCGCTACATTCGATCTGGTTCACGCGAAAACGGTCATGCCGATTGTTACCTACGCTGCGGTCGTTCTGCTGGCTACGGGTGCCGCGATCTACGCGGTCATCGTGTACAACGGACTGGTGCGCCAGCAGAATGAAATGGGCCGTGCCTGGGCCAATATCGACGTTCTGCTCAAGCAGCGCCACGACGAGGTTCCCAACCTGGTGGCCTGCGTCAAGGGCTACATGGATCACGAGCGGCAGACGCTGGAGGCCGTGACGCAGGCTCGTGCGGCTTCGATGAGCGCGGCCAGCATTCCGCAGAAGGCGCAGGCTGACCTATTGCTAACGAGCGCTCTGCGATCATTTTTTGTGGTGGCGGAGCGGTACCCACAGCTCCAGGCCGACCAGGATTTTCTGGCGCTGCAGAATCGCATCGCTGAACTGGAGGAGCGAATCGCCGACCGCCGCGAGTTTTTCAACGACGACGTCAACACCTACAACACGCGGATCGCACAGCTCCCAGAAGTCTTCCTGGCGCGGCTGATGAAACTGCAGCCGCGGCAGATGTTCCGGGTGAACGAGCAGGAGCGGCAGCAGGTGGAAGTGAAACTGGCTCGGGGACAAGGGACTGCCTAGCAGCATGGTGAAAGTCGGGTTGCAGTCTTGGTGGCGCCTGTGTCCCCTGGTTCAGACTTTCGCAAAGCAACCACAGGGGACACAGAGGAGCACAGGGGCAACCCAAACGCCGGTCGCCTTTCGCCACTCAGAGAATCGAGCGCACAACCCCAACATCAGCTCTGCGGCCAAGAAAAGAGGCCGCCTCTGACGGTGGCCTTGAATTCACTGTGCCCGTTTCTCGAAGCTAGTTGCTGTCCCCGCCGGCCCGTTTCCACGAGATCAAGTCGCCGATGGTGGTGCTGGTTGAGGAGGAAGACGCCGGGTGCTTGTAGGACTCGACTTCCTGACGCGACGCTTCTTCGCCGACCGCCCGGATGCTCAGGCCGACTTTTTTCTCTTCCTGGTTCATCTTGATGATCTTGAAGTCGAACTCGCCGCCCGGTTCCAGATGCATCGGCTGTCCGTTCGCATCGACGGCTTCTGAGTTGTGACACAGACCTTCAATGCCTTCGGCAATCTCGACAAATGCGCCGAAGTTCGCCACGCGCAGGATCTTGCCATGCAGGATGTCGCCGATGCGGTGCTGCGCGAAGAACGAATCCCAAACGTCGGGCTGCATCTGCTTCACGCCGAGCGAAAGGCGCCGCTTGTCCGGTTCGATGGCCAGGATCACGGCCTTGACCTTGTCGCCCTTCTTCAGCACTTCGGAAGGATGCTTCACGCGGGTGGTCCAGCTCAGGTTGCTGACGTGCACCAAGCCGTCAATTCCATCTTCGATTTCGATAAAGGCACCAAACTCGGTCAGGTTGCGGACCCGGCCCTCGACCGTCGCTCCCACGGGATATTTGTCGTGCAGCGTATCCCAGGGGTTGGACGCGAGTTGCCGCATGCCCAGCGAAATCCGGCGCTCGGCCGGGTTCACACTCAGAACCACGCAGTCCACTGCGTCGTTTACGTTGACCAGCTTTGAAGGATGCTTCATCCGTTTCGACCAGGTCATTTCGCTCACGTGGACGAGGCCTTCAATGCCCTGCTCGAGTTCTACAAAGGCGCCGTAATCGGTGACGCTGATCACGCGTCCGTGGACGTGTGCGCCCACGGGGTAGCGGTGCTCCGCATCCAGCCACGGATCGGGTGTGAGTTGCTTGAAGCCCAGTGAAACGCGCTGTTTGTCTTTGTCGTACTTCAGGACCTTAACCTGAATCTGGTCGCCGACGTTGACCAGGTCGCGCGGGTGCGTCAGACGTCCCCACGACATGTCGGTGATGTGGAGCAGGCCGTCAATCCCGCCCATATCGACGAACGCACCATACTCGGTGAGGTTCTTGACGATGCCGGTGAGGACGCTGCCTTCTTCCAGGTGTTCCAGTGTTTTGCCGCGCTTTTCGTTCTGCTCTTCTTCCAGAAGCTGTTTGCGCGAGACCACGATGTTACCGCGCTTCTTGTTGAGCTTGATGATGGCGACTTCCATCGTCTGGCCTTTCATGCCGTCCAGATTACGGATGGGGCGCAGGTCCACTTGCGAGCCCGGCAGGAAGGCGCGAGCGCCCTGAATGTCCAGGGTCAGACCTCCCTTGATGCGTTCCACGACGATGCCCTTGATCGGCTTCTTTTCGTTGTAAGCGCGCTCGATCTCATCCCACGACCGCAGCCGCTGCGCCTTCAGGTGCGAAAGGTTGACGTAGCCCTCTTCGGTTTCGCCCTTCTCCCGCATCACGTCGATCTCGGCGCCGGGCTCGAACTTGGGCTTGCCCTCGTGATCGAGGATTTCCGCAATCGGCACCATGCCTTCGGATTTCGCCCCGATATCGACGACAACGTGGGTCGCGGTCAGTTTCACCACGGTGCCTTTGATTACGTGGTCGCCGCCAACCGATTCTTCGCTTTCGGTCTCGAAGTGTTGGAGGGCGGCGGCGAAATCATCGCTGCCCGTGGCGGCATTCTCGGCGGCGGAATTTTCAGGAGCGGAATGTTGAGCAGCGTCAGGGGCGGAGGTCAGTGGCTCCGCGGGAGAGGGTTGTGCGAGCTCGGGAGCGTCGATTACGGCCGAGGCGCCGGTGTGAGTGTCGTGTGCAGGTGTCATGGTTTCAAGACTGGGTTCAAGATTGTGGGCGGTGCTGTCGTCGAACAAGTTCATAGCCTCGGTGTCGATGCGTTCGTGCGCGATGCATTCGTGCGCTACACATGCGGGACGTGGCATAGCGGACTGCTGGCGTGGTCTTTAGGTTGCGTTGAGGCCGACCTGGCGGACGACCCTGGGACAATTCCAGCTGGTTCGAAACCGCGTCCAAATACGGACTATTTGACTATAGCAACCGCTTTGGAACAGTGTCAAACGCGAAACGGGCAGGCGGCCCAAAAATTCATAGACTCGTCACACTGCCGCGTCCCTTCCGCCCCAATAGGGGGATTGGTAACCGGTTACCGCCCTTCGGCGGAGCGACGGGCGTCTCGCGAGCCTGCCCTGAGCGAAGTCGAAGGGTCCAGCCGGACGGGAATGCCCGGCTCTCCACCAGCAACACTCCACCAGCAACCGGTTGGCTCCACGCTGGCCGCTTCTGCTACCCTCCCCCCATGGACCATCTCTGGACTCCGTGGCGTTACGCGTATGTCACTGGCGCCGACCAGCAGCCGGGCTGCATATTCTGCGATGCTCCCAAACAAAACGACCAACAGGCCCACATCGTCCACCGCGCGGCGCATTGCTACGTCATTCTCAATACATATCCGTACACCAATGGGCATGTCATGGTCGTGCCCTACGCGCACCTGGACGAGTTGCACAATCTCCCCGCCGAAGCCGCCCACGAGATGATGGTTCTGACCCAGCGGATGGAGTCGGTTCTGCGTTCTCTCTATCGGCCCGACGGCATCAATCTCGGCATGAATATCGGAAAAGCCGCGGGCGCCGGCGTGGCTGGACACATCCACATGCACATCCTGCCGCGCTGGATAGCAGACGCCAATTTCGTCAGCGTCATCGGGGAGACGCGGGTGCTGCCGGAAGCGCTGGAGGTTACGTGGGAACGGATACGGCAGGAGCTGGGGAAGAATTTGTAATTGGTGATTTATAATTTGTAATCTAACACCTTCCACCACGGTTGGTGGACGTGCTTTCAAATTGCCAATTGCAAATTGCCAATTACAAATTTCTGCATCCAGCTCCACGCACTCGACACGATATCGTCGAGATTGCGCTGGGCGGTCCATCCCAGCAGTCTTTGAGCCTTTGCCGGATCGGCCACCAGAACGGGAGGATCGCCCGTCCGCCGCGGGCCAATCTTCCGCCGAACGGGGCGTCCAGTGGCGTTTTCCGCTGCCCGGATGACTTCGAGAACGGAATATCCCCGGCCTGTTCCCAAATTGATAGCCAGCGGCTCGCCGTCTTTTTCGTCGCCGCTTTTTTCGAGGTGTTGCAAGGCTCGCACGTGCGCATCGGCGAGATCGTTGACATGAATGTAGTCGCGCACGCAGGTGCCGTCCGGAGTCGGGTAGTCGGACCCATAGATCTGCAACTGGGGTCCGTTTTCGGTGGAGGCGGCAAGCGCCAGCGGAATCAGGTGAGTTTCCGGGTCGTGGATCTCGCCAATCTCGCCGCTGTCGTCTTCACTGTCATCGGCTCCCGCAGCGTTGAAATAGCGCAGGCTCACCGAGCGCAGTCCGTAAGCGCGGCTGTAAGCTTCGAGCGCGTTTTCGAAAAATAGCTTCGACGCGCCATAGGGATTCACCGGCTCGCGCGGCGTCTGCTCGGTGATCGGAATCTGCTCAGGGATGCCGTACACGGCGCAGGTGGAGGAAAACACGAAGCGGCGGATACCGGCGTCCAGCGCCGAGTTCAGCAGGCTGAGCGCCGCGGCGACGTTGTTGCGGAAATACTTGCGCGGGTTCTCGACCGATTCCCCGACGTAGGCGTGGGCGGCAAAGTGCATGACCGCGTTGACTCGCGCGAGCACGGGCCGGAGCGTGGCTTCGTCGGCGATGTCACCCTCCACCAGCTCGAAGCCTTCGGCCAGGCGGCGAAACCCGGTGGAGAGATTGTCATAGAGCACGACCTCATAGCCGGAACGGCGCAGCGCGCGCGCCGCATGACTGCCGATGTACCCAGCTCCACCCGACACTAAGATCGCCAAGAAAAACCTCGCATGATTCAACGGTCTGAGTTTTTCTTTATGTCTGCGATCATGTTGCCGCGAAAAGCAGGCGTCCTGAGGTGACAGCTGTCACCGTGCGTTTGTGACAGAGGGTCGCTGGCGCCAGTGGCGTGCTCTTCAACTCGAAATTTGCCACGCCTTGTCATCCCGAGCGAAGCGAGGGATCTGCATTTTGGCGCGAACTGCGGATCCCTCGCTTCGCTCGGGATGACAATTCGGGGAGGGTGTCGCTCGTGCGCCGAACGAGCGTCCTCGCCCGTGGCTGCCGACTGGTGTAGAATTTGAAGGTCAAACCCCACGCTGTCATCATGAATCCTCGGCAGCGGATTTCGTCGTTAGGTAGGATGATCGGGACGTAGCGCAGCCTGGTAGCGCACTTGCTTGGGGTGCAAGGGGTCGCGAGTTCAAATCTCGCCGTCCCGACCAATTACTTCCCCTGTATGTCCGGTGGCACGGGCCGATAACCCGGCCCGATTCCAATTGCTGAGATCTAAACTACCCCGGCGCAAGTCCATTCCTCTGTGATCCCAGCCCTTGCATTTCTCCTGCGTTTGGAGCAACGTTTTCACTGTGAAAGGAGTGCCCCCGACATCATGATCAACGTTCTCATCCACCACGAAGTCGCCGACTATACGGTCTGGAAAACCGCGTTCGATTCCTCCCTCGACTGGCGGCGCAAGAACGGCGAGCGCGGTTGCCGTATTTTCCGCGGCGCTGGAAAGGTCAACGACGTCACTCTTTTCTTCGAGTGGGAGAGTCTGGAAAAGGCGCGCGCTTTCATAGCATCCGACGAACTCAAAGCCAAAATGGCGAGCGCGGGTGTCAAAGGCCAGCCTCAAGTCGACTTCCTCGCTGAGGTGCACAGCGTCCGGCGCAGCGCTGCCGACTGAGCGTACCGGGCAGAAGCGACTGTCGTTTTTTCCTGCTTGATAATGGATGCTGGGCTAGTGGCGTGCGGAAAGGATGTGCAGGATCTGCTGCAGCTCATTCCGCATGTGCGCCACACTCACGGCAGGTTTCACGGGAAACGGAAGCGCGGACTGGCTACGATCGGACTTGCTCTCCTCGCGCAACTGCACCCGGGCGCCCGCGATCGTGAAACCGTCTTCATAAAGCAGTTTCTTGATCCGTACCACCGACTCCACATCGCGCTTGCGATACATGCGCTGTCCGGTGCTGCTCTTGACCGGCTTAAGCTGCGGAAATTCGGTTTCCCAGAACCGAAGCACGTAAGCCGGCAGGCGGCACAAGCCGGCGACTTCACCGATGCGGAAATAGAGCTTGTCCGGAATAATGATTTCGGCGTTGCGGGCCGCTTTCTTTGAAGTTTTCTTTCGCAGGGTCATTGGAGGCCGCATCCGTGCTCCCGTATACGCGTTTCTAGCACGACCCGCGCCACGGGACAACCCCCAAAAGTGCAGATAGTAAGGATATAGTGCCGATAAAGACCGCAGCCAGCCCAACTTCCCAGTCGGGGCTCGGCATCACTGTCCCGCAACTGGGCAACGGAAAAGCCTCTCAAGAGGTGCTTCTCCTGAGAGGCTTGGGGAATTTCTGAACGAGCATCCGTCCGCTTAGTGTTTCTTTTTCTTGGCGGCTTTCTTCTTGGTTGCCATGAAGTGTTTCCTCCGTTTGAACGATTTGTTCTCCCAAGGTTCTCGACAGGGCACCTTGATGCCCGGGCTACTCAACTTGTAGTATGAGCAGCTGTCCTACCACAAGATATTGCCACTTGTATGTAATTTGTCAATGAAAATTTCATCTCACCGAGCGATTTTGGCGAAGTGCGTGCTCGAATCGTTCGAGCGAGTGCTGCCGACTTTCACCCTCGCGGCAGAAACCCTCCCGTCAGAAGCCAGTGAAGCCACGACTCCTGTGCGATAATTTCAGAAGAACTCTATGTCAGATCACAAAGTCTTCTGCGCAAAATTGAAACAGGAATTGCCGGGGCTGCCCGAGCCTCCGTTCGACGGCGACTTGGGGAAAAAGATCTACGAGAATGTCTCGCAACAGGCGTGGGGCCAGTGGGTGGAGCACTGCAAAATGTTGCTGAACGAATATCGCCTGAACCCGGCGCGCAAGCAGGATCAGGAAGTCATCGTGCAGCAGATGGAGCAGTTTTTCTTCGGTGAGGGATCTGCGCGTCCAGCCGAATACGTTCCCCCGGCGCACTGAGCGCACTGGGGCCAGGAACTTCGCGGGCAAGCTATCTGCGGCCGTCACTCGCTTTTACAGGCGGGTTGCAGGCAGGTTACTGATAGATTACCTCTGGCCTCTCAGTCGGCTCAATTCATCACCTCGTAACACTCCTCGTCCACAATCGAAGCCATGGCGCCGGAGGTCATAGCACGACAGATCGTCGCACCGAAGATCGTCGCCCCGAAGATCTATGACACGCTGATCCTTTCGGATCTGCACCTCGGCGCGGACATGAGCCGCGCACGCGAGGCGTTGCGCGTTCTGCGGGAAAATCAATATCGCCGCCTCATTCTGCTGGGCGACATTTTTGCCGACCTCAATTTCGGACGCCTGAAAAAAGAGCACTGGAAATTTCTCGGCTTCATTCGCAAGCTCTCCAATCCCAAGCGGAACGTCGAAGTGGTCTGGGTCGAAGGCAATCACGACCACGGCCTGGCCGAAATCATGTCCCATTTGGTCGGGGTCCGCGTGTACCAGGAATATCAATGGGAATACCAGGGCCTGCGCCATGCTGCCGTGCATGGCCACCAGTTCGACGGCTTCGTGGTGAGCAATGTCCACGTCAGTTATTACATTGGCACGCTGCTCTACCTGCAACTGCAGAAGTGGGATTCGAAAAACAAAACCCTGACCCGTTTCCTCGACCGGCTCAACACGCGCTGGCTGCGCTTGTCGCCAAAGGTCGCCGCGGGCGCCCTGGCCCATGCCCGTCACTGCCAGGCGGCGCGCATTTTCTGCGGCCACACTCATGCCGCCATGCACAAGCACGAGCGCGGAACCGATTATTTCAATTGCGGAAGCTGGATTGACGAGCATCCTGCCTATATCACCGTGGGTGAAGAGGGAGTTCAGATCCATGAATACGTTGAGGGGCCTGACGACCATCATCCTGGCGGAGAACGAAGCGCGGCTGATCCCGAAGCTGCTGAATTCGCCGGCGACGCAGGACTACTCGAAGATAGCGAGTACGAGGGTGTTGGCCGCTGACGCGGACTCCACCGACGGCACGGACTTCCGCACGGACTTTCGCACGGACTTCCGAAAGACCCATTTACCAAGACGCACGTCAGGTGACTCTTGCGCAAACTGACCATCGTTTTCCACCACGCTGGCGGAGGACACCAAAGTGCAGCCGACGCTCTCAAAGCAACGCTCGCCGGGCAAGAACACCCTTGGGACGTCAATCTTCTCGATATTCAGGAATTGCTTGATCCCCTCGATCTGCTTCGTCGTGCCACGGGCCTGCGCATTCAGGACACCTACAACCTAATCTTGCGCAAAGGCTGGACGCGCTTCACGCCGCAACTGCTGGTCATTCTGCAGGGGACCATCCGTCTTTACCATTCTCCGATCGTGAAAGCGCTCCGAGCCTACTGGGCCGAGCATCCGGCGGACCTGGTGCTCTCCGTAATCCCGCACTTCAATCGCGAAATTGCCGAGAGCCTTCGCCCGGTTGGTATAAGAACGCCCCGGGAAATCCCGATTTGGCCTTCGCAGGCGGGACGGGATGCGTTGAAAGCGCAGCCCTCAGCGGCTAAAGCCGCTAGTATGGCGGGGGCTAACGGCACGGCTGAAGCCGTGCCCTACCCAAAACTATCCGGAAACGAGCCTAATCAGAGAATCCTTAACTCAAGAACGCTTGGCACCGAGACAGCTATCACAAAGCCGCCCTTTGTCACTCTAATCACGGATTTGGCGGATTACCCACCACACTTCTGGATCGAGCGCGAGTCGGAATACATCATCGTTGGCAGCGAACGCGCCCGACAACAAGCCTTAACCATCGGCCACCCCGCCGACCATATCTTCCAGACATCTGGAATGATTCTGAAGCCCAGGTTCTACGAAAAGACTACGGTTGATCGTGTTGCTGAAAGGAAACGGTTGGGCCTGGAGCCCGATTGTCTGACAGGCGTTGTGCTGTTCGGAGGCTATGGCTCCCGAGTGATGGTCGACATCACCAGGAAACTCAACGAAGCCGGCAGCGGCGTACAGTTAATCCTGATTTGCGGGCACAACCAGAAGCTCTCCGCTGAGCTCAAGAATCTGAGGACCAGAAAGCCAGTCCTGGTTGTCGGATTTGCTCAGAATGTCGAGCACTACATGGCCTTGGCCGACTTCTTTATTGGGAAACCGGGCCCGGGTTCGGTAAGCGAGGCACTGCAGTTCCACTTGCCCGTCATCGTGGAATGCAATTCCAGAACGCTGCCGCAAGAGCGCTACAACGCGGAGTGGGTGACGGAGAACGGTTTCGGGATCGTCGTGCCGAGCTTCAAAAGAATTGCGCCCGCGGTTCAATGCTTGCTCGAGAGCGCGACTTTCAATGCATTCCGTATGAAGGCCAACGAATACTCGAATCGAGCGCTGTTTGAAGTGCCCATAATCCTGGAAGAATGCGCGCCGCACACAGCGGCCACAATTCAGCGGCAGGCTGCTGTTCTGATTTGAGGAGCTTTCCATGGTTGTCAGCCCTCTCAAAATTCGGGGGATGTTTACCGCAGGCTGGTGAATTGTAGCGTCGGCATCTTGCCGGCTCTTCCGAGGGCGTCGCGCCCTCGGCGCGGCGGGCATGGATGCCCGCCGGACGGCCGCCGGGACGGCGGCGATACGGATGGGCAGGTCAGCGGAAGAGCGCGGCAAAAAATCCGCCAAGTTTTCTGAAGAACCCGCGCGCCGGCGCGTGATTCGCCGATGCCGTTTCAGTGCCCGCCGGCTTCGGCTTTGCGCTTGCCGCCGGAGGAAGCGGAGCGGCCAACGCTGGTGCTGCAAGTGGACGCGAATCGAGAGGCAGCGCACGCACATCCTCAACCGGGGCAGGCGGAGGGCCGGTCGAGTGGAAGACAAACGGCGCCTCTATCTGCACGTGAAGTTCGTTGGGCGCGACGGAAGCGTCAAGTGGAGCGCCCGCTGCCGGTACTCCAGTCGAACCGGTGCTTTCCGCGTGAGCCGTCTCCGCAGCCGGCGCTGGGCTTGCGTTCACGGGCGGCAGTGCGTCGCCCTGCACTTTATTCTGTATTTGGCTCTGCGTCGGTAAATTGCTCGCCGCCCGCAGCGGAGCGTCCCGCGGCGGCGGACATCCGCATTCGAGCGGCACCGCCATATCCACGCGATCGAGTTGCCCGGAACGAAACACGAGCTGGTCGGTTGCCTTCACCTGATAAGTGCGATCGCCGAGCAATTCAGAAACAATGGCCGACGCCGTGTTGCCGGGCAGCGCGCGCACGCAGGTATTGCCCTGATTGTCCGCGCTGATGGCATAGTGAAATTCCCCCGGCCCCACCAGGAGGATGCGGAAGTCCGGCGTCATCACGGAATCCGAAGAAGCGTCGAGAGCGAAGTGCGCTTCCAGTGCGCCCGTGTTCATGCTGAGCATCACGTTATGCCGGTTCTGCGACGGAGTGACCGACACGGTCGTTCCGGGACAAACATGCACCTCGCCGCCACTCGACAGGCGGAGAACGGCGGTATCGGGGCCGGCCGCAATCGCAGAACCCGCGCCTCCATCATTTCCAGCCAGCGCCAGCGGCCCGGCCGCGCGTACCGCGACCACGACCGGTTGCGGCGCGGGCGTCAGGCTGGGAACCGTCGGCGGCTCGAAAGGTGAACTCCTCGTCTGGCTGGGACTTTTCCCGAGATGCACGACCAGGCGGTTTCCGGCAGCATCCCAGGTATAGGCGCGCGGCGCGAGCAGATCCACGACCACGCGCGCTACCGGCGGATTCTGTTGAAACTGGTCGGCGCGTATCGTGCCGATCTGATCGGCTTGCACGCTGATGCGCTTATGCTGCGTTTCCAGCCGCGCGTTCGGCAGATCGATCACCAGCCGATCAGGGTCACTGATCGCCTGGATCGAGGGAACCAACGGCTTCGTCGAAAGAATTTCAACGGCCTGGCCCTCTTTTTCCTGCACAATCCGGAAGCTCTTGATCGACGCAATCTTGCTCGCGGCAGAAGAAGCAGCAGGCTTGGAGCCAGGGTTAACCTGGGGCTGAACCGGTGTCTGGGAACGAAGCCACGGTGCTCCGAGCCCGAGCATTCCCACCACAAGAACAGCGCACAAATCCGCCCGCAAATTGCAGCGAGACCACGGTTGCCGGAACGCAAGATTCGGCAGGAAGTCTTTCACAGAAGAACTCGAGTGTTGCAGCAACCATATCACTCGGGGGTTCATGAAAAAAAGCGCATGGTAAAAGACACGGAGAAAGGCGCATGGAAAGCGCGCGCGAGGAATTACGAGTCGGCCAGGAACTCGTACTCATCAATGACGGCGGCCACCGCCATCTTGTTGGCGGGACTGCCACCTTCGACTCGCACCACGCGGCCCTTGCAGCGCACGCGGATGCTTTCCGTCAGCGTGATTTCGGGCGGCAGGGTCAGCGTGAAATCAATCGCGGAGCCAGCCTGGATGGCGGAATCGACGTAAAAGCAGATTCCCCGCGCGCTGACGTCGCGGGTCTGCGCCGCATGCTCCTGCTCATTTTCGCCGTAACGGACGCTTACGGGCAGACGAAGCGCGAACCGCCGCGTGGCCCGCTTATCATTATCCTTATCCTTGTCGCTGCCCTGGTCCTGCTGCGTCTCGGCCATTGAACCTCCTCGGGAGCAAGGTTTCAAAGTTTCAAGGTTTCAGAGTTTCAAAGACTTGCCGGAAACCGCTTGTAAGCATGGCAATTAGCGGCAAGCCTGTCAAGCAGAGGCAGCTGATTGCAGAGGTCAGAGGTCAAATTGCAGAGGTGAAAACCCACACCCCGGATAATCCGGGTTCAGGACTGCAGCTGCGTTCGAATGGTGTTACCTCTGCAATCTGACCTCTGACCTCTGCAATCCTTTCCGCCGCTGAACGGCTACAATGAATCCGTGGTCTTCGTCCTCGACAACTACGATTCGTTCACTTACAACCTCGTCCAGTACCTGGGTGAACTGGGCGCCCAGGTTGAGGTTCGCCGCAACGACGAAGTGACCGTCGGAGAGATCGAGGCCATGCACCCAGAGCGCATCGTCGTTTCTCCCGGACCCTGCACTCCGCAGGAAGCCGGCATCAGCATCGAACTGATCCGCCATTTCGCGGGCAAGATGCCGTTGCTCGGAGTCTGCCTCGGACACCAGGCGATTGGCGCGGCCTTCGGCGGCCAGGTGGTTCGCGCCAAGAACCTGATGCACGGCAAAACCAGTCAGGTTGAGCACGATGGCAAGACCATCTTTCGCGGCCTGTCTTCGCCGATGACCGCGACCCGCTATCACTCGCTGATCGTCGCCGAGGACGGGCTACCGAGCGACCTTGAAGTCAGCGCCTGGACTCGCGACGGCGATGGAACCCGGGTCATCATGGGTTTGCGACACCGGAAATTTCCCGTCGAGGGAGTGCAGTTCCATCCGGAGAGCGTGCTTACCGACGAGGGGAAGAAACTGGTGGCGAATTTCCTGCGGAGTTAATCTCATCATCGCAAAAAGGGCGATGAGTGGAGCATCCTGCGTTCTTCGTATTCCTGCCTGTTAACTCCGAAGGTCTTAACCCGTGTTTACTACTACCCCCCTCCCCCCGGTCTATTGGAATCATAGGGTTAGGAGGCCTCAGTCCGCCAAAGTCTAGAGCGCAAATGACTTATTTGTAAAGTATTCCGGAATAAGGACTTAGCCCTAAATCATATGCTTTTTAGGATTTTGACAGCGGCTGACGCTGCTAGTCGCCTCAACTTGTGGTTGTCAAAGAGCGCTGAAAATGGGTTTGGGGCAGCTTCGAGGGCCGTCTTGGGAGACGGGCACACCTTTTCACTGCTCCAATCAGATTTTCATTCTCGCGCAAGGTGGGCTGGATGTCTGTGACGCATGATCCGCGTGTTGGTGATGAAAAAGGGGCAGAGGTTAGATTGCAGAAGGGGACCCGCGATGAGTAGGGTACGTGCAGCCATGCCACGCTTCGAAAACCGCGAAGTGTGGGCACTCCCCGTTGAAATCCTGTCTTCGATAGCCAACTCGTTCTCACGATCCGGTCAATGAGTGTAAAGGCGATGTTACGCCAACGATCGGCAGAGCACGCCGCCGCAAGGCTGGGTACGATTTCTTGTCGATTCCGTTGTGCCAACGGCCTAGAATGATCGGTTGAAGTGAGGGAGGGAGCTTCTTCCCTATGGCCAGCCGAGTGGTAGGCCAAGATTTACGCGTCGGCCTTGAACTGGGCCACTACCGCATCGTCGAGATTTCGTTGGTTGCAGCCATTCTGGCGGCGATGGCATTGGCCCAAAGTCCGGCGTCGCAGACCGCAAGCCCCGCAGCCAGGGCCTCATTGGGCCAGATTGCAGCCGGTGGAGCTATTGTGGCGGAGCTGGCTAAGTCCGTCGATGCCAAGAAAGCCAAGACCGACGACAAGATTGAAGCCCGAGTCACGATGGATGTGCTATCGCACGGCGCGATCGTGATTCCGAGAGGCACGAAAATCATCGGTCACGTAAT
>Ga0187818_10000354_pt1 | contig 16013 bp, 14 predicted proteins | sample NC_wetland_sal_i_14_FD_130581 | JGI IMG/M metagenome (GOLD analysis project Ga0187818, IMG submission 130581) | Wetland sediment microbial communities from Neuse River Estuary, North Carolina, USA - SO4_3 | ecosystem: Environmental > Aquatic > Freshwater > Wetlands > Sediment | place: USA... | reverse complement strand
CGAAAACGTGGTGGAAGCGGTGTTGTCGCGTCTGCCGCAGCGCGGCGGGGCCTACCGGTTCCTCGATCTGGGGACCGGCACCGGCTGCCTCCTCTTGGCGCTGCTATCCGAGTTCACCCAGGCGATCGGGGTTGGCGTCGATGTCGCGGCAGGGGCGGCCTCGAGGGCGCGGCGCAACGCCGAACACCTCGGCCTGGAGGACCGCGCGCATTTTATGGTGGGCGACTGGGTGGGGGCCATCGCGGGCCGATTCGACGCCGTCGTCGCCAATCCGCCCTATATCGCCAGCGGCGGCATCCCCGAATTGCCGCGGGAAGTCAGGGATTACGATCCGAAACGGGCGCTCGACGGCGGCAGCGACGGGCTCGCCGCCTACCGCGCGATCGCCGCCGAGCTGCCCAGGCTGCTGCGGCCGGATGGGCTGTTCGCGGCCGAGATCGGCCTGGGGCAGGCCGGCGCGGTCGCCGCGATCCTCTCAGAAAGCGGCCTCGCGATCGACGAATTCGCCGCCGATCTCGCCGGCGTGATTCGCTGCGTTGTCGCGCGCCGGTAAATCTGCGCTTTTCGCCAGCGCCGGGCGACGGCGCGCGCGAAAAAAATGATTGGATTGCGGCGCCGTCCCATCTAGGCTGCCGCCGGTTGGGAGCCGCGCGCCACGTCGATATCGACGGCGCAGCTTGGCAAGGTGGATTACAGCTGCCACCGACAGCGTTCCCATTGGACCCAGCGTCCGCCAGCATCCACGGCGATTAGATAGGTGTCATGAGGCCAGGACAGAACAAGCGATCACGCGGTCGTAATGGGGGCGGCGGTGGTCCGCATCACGGCGGTGGCAACCGGCCGCGCCCGCCGCATCGGATCCAGACCTTCGACAGCAATGGGCCAAACGTGAAAATTCGCGGCAACGCTTATCAGGTCTTCGAGCGTTATGTCGCGCTGGCGCGGGAGGCGCAGGCGAGCGGCGATCGGGTCGCGGCGGAGAACCTTTATCAGCACGCCGAGCATTATTTTCGGATCATGAATGCGCAAGGCGAGGGCCAAGGTCAGGGCCCGCCGCGCCCAACGACCCCGGCGGATCTCGAGATGGGCGGCGGCGACGGCGAGGCGCGCGAGACCGACGAAGCTCAGGTCCAGCCTGTGCTGCCCTTGGCCCCCTCACCCGGCGACGAACAGCCGCCGTCGTATTGACCGGCAATCAGTAAATTCCGGGGGTTACGCCAGCACCGGGGTGGGGCTGCGGCGCCGCACGGTCCGGGTTGCCAGGCCGAACGCGCGGCCGAGCGCATCGAGGCGGCGCTGCACCGCCCCTCCGGTGAACAGGCTGCCGGTCTGCGGCAATTCGAGGACGAGGCCGCCGTCCTCGCGCGCCAGGCGCACCTGGTCCAAGAGCTCCAGCGCACCGCCGCACAGGGTGTAGACGAGCCGTAACGCCAGACCGAGACGGCGCGCCCCGTTGGCCGCGCCGTCAGCGAGCAGCGGCCGCGTCGGCGCCTTGATCGGGTCGTCCATCGCGCCGCCGTAGCGGGCGTGCAATACCGATGCGATGAATACCCGCTCGGGATGGGCGATCTGCGCGACCGGCATGCGCAGGCTCCGGGTGAAGGCATGCTCGGCGCGGTAATCCGGATGCTCGGTCCAGGCGAAATCGCTGAGCCAACAGGCCGCCCGATGCAGCCGGCGCGAATCCTCGTCGAGATCGGGGAAGACGGGCGCCGTCCAGCGCTGCAGGCGGTCGCCGTCATTGCCCCCGCGGCTCAGATTCGCCGCGATCCCCATGCAGGCCGCGATCAACGGGCCGGCATCCGGGTCCGGCGGCAACAGGCCCTCGGCGTAGCCCTCGCGCAGCCCGAAGGCCGAAAAGACGATCCGCTCGGGCCGGCCGGCGGCGATCAGCTGGCGCAGGATCGCCGCCGCAATCGGCACGACGTCGAGGCGTCGGCGGCTGATCGAGGTTATCCGCTCGAGAGATCGCCGGGACTGGCCGGCCATCATGTCGAGAAACCCTTCGGCTGGCCGCCGCGCGATCGTGTATTCGTGAATGATGTGCAGCGGGTATTGCGTTTGCTCCATGTGGAGGCGGGCAATCGCCCGCCATGCCCCGCCAACCAGGTAGAGGGTTTTGCCGGCGGCTTCGCTCAGCACCGGCAGGCCGGCGATGCCGCGCTCGATCGCCTCGGCGACCGCCCTGCGGTTGTCGCCGAGCTCGGCGAGGCGCAGCGGCCCAAGCGGCAGGCTGACGCCAGCGCCGATCGGCGCCAGCGCGCCGGAATCAACCCGCACCAGCTCGACGCTGCCGCCGCCGAGATCGCCGACCACGCCATCGGCCTCGCGGATCCCGGCCAGCACTCCGGCAGCCGAGAGCCTGGCTTCCTCGCCGCCCTGGACGATGCGCACCGGCACGCCGCACTGGCGCTCTGCCGCATCGGCAAAGGCCTGGCCGTCGCTCGCCTCGCGCACCGCCGCGGTTGCGATGATGGCAAGGTGATCGACCTTGAGCGCGCGGGCCAGCGCGACGAAGCGCTGCAGATTGGCGAAGGCGAGTTCGACGCCGTCCGGATTGAGGCGCCCGGTCCGGGCGATGCCGCGCCCCAGCGCGCACATGACCTTTTCGTTGAGCAGCGGCAAGAGGCTGGCGCCGAGCCGCTCGAACACGACAAGGCGCAGCGAGTTGGAGCCGACATCGACGACGGCGATGCGGCCGAGCGAGGCGACGGCGTGGCGATCCGGCATCAAGGCTCGCCGGCTCAGCGCGCGACCAGCCGCGGCCGGCCGCGCCGCAGGGCCTTGCCGCGCCCGGACAGGCTCGGATTGGTCATGAAATAGGTGTGGGCGCAAAAGCCGTCTTCGCCGGGGGCGACCCGCGCATAGGTCCCGTCCGACGCCAGGGTCCAGCTTTGCAGCGTATCGCGTAGATTGGCCACCATGATCTCGTCGAGGATCTGGCGATGCACGGTCACATTCTTGATCGGCACCAGCGCCTCGACCCGCCCGTCGAAATTGCGCGGCATCCAGTCGGCCGAGCTGATGAACACCTTGGCCTGGTCCGACGGCAGCCGGTTGCCGTTGCCGAAGCAGACGACCCTTCCGTGCTCGAGAAAGCGTCCGATGATGCTTCTGACCCGGATATTCTCCGACATTCCGGGAACCCCCGGCCGCAGGCAACAGATCCCGCGCACCACCAGGTCGATGCTGACCCCGGCCTGCGAGGCCTTGTACAACAGGTCGATGATCGCCGGGTCGACCAGCGCGTTGAGCTTGGCCCAGATCTGCGCCGGCTTGCCGGCCCGCGCATTGAGGATTTCGGCCTCGATCAGCTCGGCGATGCGCTCGCGCAGGTTGATCGGCGCCACCGCGATCTTTTCGAGGCTGGCCGGCCGGGCATACCCGGTCATGAAATTGAACAGCCGGGCCGCATCCCGGCACAGCGCCGCATCGCAGGTGAAAAACGACAGGTCGGTGTAAACCTTGGCGGTATAAGGGTGGTAGTTGCCGGTCCCGAAATGGACATAGGAGCGCAATTCGCCCCCCTCGCGGCGCACCACCAGCGACACCTTGGCGTGGGTCTTCAGCTGCAGAAAGCCATAGACCACCTGGACGCCGGCGCGCTCCATTTCATGCGCCCAGCGAATGTTCGCCTCTTCATCGAAGCGCGCCTTCAGCTCGATCATCGCGGTGACCGACTTGCCGGCTTCGGCCGCCTCGATCAGCTCCTTGACGATCGGGCTGTCCTCGCTGGTGCGATAGAGCGTCTGCTTGATCGCGACGACCGCCGGGTCGCGCGCCGCTTGCGCGAGAAACTGGACGACGACGTCGAAGCTCTCATAGGGATGATGGACGACGATGTCCTTCTGCCGGATCGCGGCGAAGCAATCGCCGCCGTAATCGCGGATGCGCTCGGGAAAGCGCGGGTTGTAGGGGGTGAAGACGAGATCGGGGCGCTCGTCGGTGATCAGCTGCGCGGTGTCGTCGAGGCCGAGGATGCCGGGCGTGGCGAATACATCGGCCGGGGCGGTGTCGAGGTGCTCGCTCAAAAAGCCCCGCAGGTCAGGAGGCATCCGCGCATCGACGGCGAGGTGGATGACATGGCCGCGCCGGCGCCGCTTGAGCGCGCTCTCGAACAGGCGCACGAGGTCTTCCGCCTCTTCCTCGACCTCGACCTCGCTGTCGCGCAACACGCGAAAGACGCCCTGCGCGACGACGGCAAAGCCGGGAAACAGGTGGTCGAGAAACATCGCGATCATCTGCTCGACCGGCAGGAATCGGATGCGGCTGCCGGGCAGGCGGATGAAGCGGTCGACCGAGGCCGGGATCAGGATCAGCGCCTGCAGCCGCACCGTGTCGCTGATCCGCTCAAGCTGCAGGGCGAGGCCGAAACCGCGGTTGGCGACAAACGGAAAGGGATGGGCCGGATCCATCGCGAGCGGGGTCAATACCGGAAAGATGTCGGCTGTGAAGCGCCGTTCGAGCCAGACGCGGTCGCCGGGTTCGAGATCGGTCGGTTCGACCACGGCGACGCCGGCCTCGGCGAGCTGGCGGCGCAATGACAGCCACGTCACCTGCTGCGCCTCCATCAGCGCCCCGGCGCGCTCGTGGATCGCATCGAGCTGCTGTGCCGGGCTGAGGCCATCCTGGCTCAGGGTCTTGATGCCGGCGAGGTGCTGGCCTTTGAGGCCGGCGACGCGGACCATGTAGAATTCATCGAGGTTGCTCGCCGAGATCGACAGGAAGCGCAGCTGCTCCAACAGCGGATGGCGCGGATTGTCGGCCTCGGCCAGCACGCGCTCGTTGAAGGCCAGCCACGACAGCTCGCGGTTGATGAAGCGCGCCGGCGACGACTGATCGCCCGGCCGGATATCGACGATCTGCGCGGGGGTGCTCACCGCTTCCCTCCTGTCCCGTCCCTGATATGGCGGGCTGGCGGGCGTGATTCTACCTGCGGGAGCAGACGCTGTCATTGAAGTCGCGGCGAAATCTTCTGTGACTGCCCGGACAGAGATGCGATCGTACGAGGACAGCACCACTCACCGCGCGGCGACTCAAGGAGAGAGGCAGTGACGCGATTGACCGATTTGCCGCCGGCGCAGGCGCAGCGCCTGGCCGAGCTTGAATGCCCCGATTTCGCGACCAGGCCTTGGGTCACCGGGCCGGCGCTGTCGCGTCGCCGCGTCGCGATCGTGTCGTCGGCCGGCCTCGTCGTGCGCGGCGACAACCCGTTTCGTGGACGCGACGCCGATTACCGGGTCATCCCGGCCGATACAAAGCCAGAAGATTTGTTGATCAGTCACATCTCGATCAATTTCGACCGGACCGGGTTTCAGGAGGACTGGAACGTCGTCTTTCCGCTCGACCGCCTCCGCGAGCTTGCCGCCGAGGGGGTGATCGGCTCGGTGGCCCGGATCCATTATTCGTTCATGGGCGCCACCGACCCAGTGCAGATGGAGCCCAATGCCCGCGAACTCGCCGGCCGCCTCAAGCAGGATCGGGTCGACGCCGTCATCCTCTCGCCGGTTTGACCGCTCTGCACGCGCGCCGTGAGCGCGCTGGGGCATTATCTCGAAGAAGAGGGCATCGCGACGGTCGCGATCAGCCTGATCCGGCCGCAGACCAAGAACACCAAGCCGCCGCGAGCGCTGTGGGTTCCGTTCGAGCTTGGCCGACCGTTCGGCCCGCCGGGCGATCCGCCCTTCCAGCGGCGGGTGCTGCTCGCCGCCTTGCGGCTCCTGGAGCGCGCGAAGGGGCCGGTCATCATCGAGGACTTCCCGGATGACGATCCGCGTGCGAAGCCCGATCCCGGCTGGCGGCCGCCCGCCGTTCCCGCCGCTTCCGCCGACGGCTCGGCCGAGGCGCTCGGGGCGCGGCTGGAAAGCGAAATCCCGCTGTTGCAGGCCGCTCACGAACGCTGGCTCGCCCGGCATGGCCGCAGCGCAATCGGGCTCAGCGCGCTGGCGATCGAGGATTGCGGCCGCTATGTCGCCGATTGGCTGCGCGGCAGGGCGCCGGCGAGCCCGCGCGAGGGGTTCTCGGCGCCGCTGATGCTGCGGTTCGCGGTCGACGATCTGAAGGCCTATTACCTCGAAGCGGGCGCTGGGGTCGGCAACCCGTCGAGCCGCCAGCTCGGCGACTGGTTCTGGAATGAAACCGCGGCCGGCGCCGCGATTCATGCCCTCAGAACAGCTTGCCTCGCGAGCGACGACGAGCGACTCAAGCTGATCGCCGGTAACTTCATGGTCCCCGCCGCGCGGGTCCGCAGCGCGAGCTGATCGCGATCGGTCTTCGGGCTGCCTGCTTCTGCGCCACCCTTCTTGTCGTCCCGGCGAAGGCCGGGATCCACCCCTGCCGTGGATACCGGCCTTCGCCGGGATGACGGGAAGAAGGAGCCGCGCAGCGCTGATCCGCCCTCTGTCGCCATGGCCCCGGCCGCGCGCAATGTGTAAAACGCGCCGGGGCTAGGCCGGCAAGCGCCGGTCGGCCGGAATGTTCGGCGCGGGAGGGAACCATGATTCGTGCGGCGATCGTCGGGATCGGGCGGTGGGGCCGCACGCTGGTCGGCGCGGTGCAGGGCAAGAGCAGCGCGATCCGCTTCACCTCAGGTCATAATCGCACGCGCGCCCATGCCGAGGCGTTCTGCGCCGAGCATGGGATCAGGCTCGCCGACAGCCTCGACGCGATCCTCGCCGACCCGGCGATCGATGCGGTGGTGTTCGCGACCCCGCACAGCGAGCACGGAGCCCAGGTCGAGCGCGCCGCCGCGGCGCGAAAGCACGTCTTCATGGAAAAGCCGTTCACCCTCGACCGCAAGAGCGCCGCGCGGGCTCTCGATGCGGTGGCGCGGGCCGGGGTGGTGCTCGGCGTCGCCTATCCCCGCCGCTTCCATCCCGGCATGAAGGAGCTGAAGGCGCGCATCGATGACGGAAGGCTCGGCACGATCGCCCATTGCTACGCCGAGCAGAACGCCCCCGCCGGCCTGTTCATGGCGCCGCAATCCTGGCGCGCCGATCCGATCGAGGCCCCGGCCGGTGGGATGACGGCATCGGGGGTCCACAACCTCGATGCGATGATCCATTTGTTCGGCCGGATCGACGAGGTCTATGCGACAAGCCTGCGCCGGGCCGTCGCCTACGACGCCGAGGATACCACCAGCGTCATGTTCGGATTTGCCAACGGCATGTCCGGGAGCCTTCTCAGCTCGATCGTCACGGCCGTCAGCTACCGCCTCGCGGTGTTCGGCACCAAGGGCTGCGCCGAGCTCCTGACACCCGAGCTCGATTTCCATTTCACCGCGACCCCGGACGCGATGCCGGCCGGCCGCCATCGCCAGCCTGCGCCCGAAACGATCGAGCATCGCGGCTTCAACGCCATCCTCGCCGAGCTCGAGGCGTTCGCCGCGGCAATCGGCGGCGCGGCACCCTACCCGATCACCCCAGACGAGGTATTGCACGGCGTCGCCGCCTTCGAGGCGATCGTCCGCTCGGCGGCGACGCACCAGCCCGTTAAAGTCGCGCGCGATTGAGAGCCAGGGGAGAATGCACCCAAACCGCATTCCCGACGAAAGCCAGGATCCACTCGTCAACCGCTCGACTGCCGGATTGGTGGGTCCCGGCTTTCGCCGGGAATGCGAAATTGATGCAATGATGCGTGTCCACAGAGAGGAAACCGAATGCCTGTCACCGTGCTCTATCCCGAGGCCCGCCAGCAGCCCGACAAGCTCGAAATCGAGGTTTTCGGTCCCGACCTGCGCATCGTGAAGCGCGATACCGCGGCGCTTGCCGAGCTCTCCGACGCAGATTGCGCCGAGGCCGATGGGCTGATGATCATGGGGTTCGCGGTCACCGGGGCCGATCTCGCGCGTTTCCCCCGGCTGCGCGCGATCGTCCGCATGGGGGTCGGCTACGACAAGCTCGATCGCCCCGCCGCCGCCGCGCGCAACATACTCATCTGCAACGTCCCCGATTACGGCACGACCGAGGTTGCCGATCACGCGATCGCGCTTGCCCTGACCTTGCGCCGCGGCATCCTCCTGCACCACGAAATGCAGCGGCATGACCCGCCGGCGCCGTTCCGCTCGTTCCAGCATCCGCTGATCCAGCGCCTCGGCACGCAGACCTTCGGTATCCTCGGTCTCGGCCGCATCGGCACGGCGGTGGCCTTGCGCGCCAAGGCCTTCAATTTCCGGGTCGTGTTCTACGACCCCTATCTGCCGAATGGGGTTGAGCTGGCGCTCGGCATCGAGCGGGCGGCGACCCTCGAAGACCTGCTGCGGCAGACCGATACGCTATCGATCCACGCACCGCTGACCCCCGAGACTCGCGGCATCCTCGGCAAGGAGCAGCTCGCTCTCCTGCGCCCGGGCGCGGTCGTGGTGAACGACGCGCGCGGCCCGATCATCGATCTCGACGCGCTCGCCGACCTCCTGCGCTCGGGCCATATCGCCGGCGCCGGGCTCGACGTCCTGCCGGTCGAGCCGCCGGTCGAGCCGATCCCCGAGCTGTTGCGCGCCTACCGCGCCCGCGAGCCCTGGCTCGAAGGGCGGCTTGTCATCACCCCGCATTCGGCTTGGCTGACGCCGCATTCCTGGGAGGATACACGCCGCAAATCGGCCGAGACGATGCGCGCCGCGCTGTTGACCAACCGGCCGCAGAACGTGATTACACCCGAGATGTTTTAGGAGCGCGGGACGGCAGACCGCATGAGCCCGATGCACCGGCTGCATCTGCTGCGCCATGCCAAGTCGGATCGGGACGAGGCCGTGGAGGACCATGAGCGCAAGCTGAGCCGGCGCGGCCGCGAGGCGGCGCGCCGCGTCGGCGAGAGCCTGCCTTCGGCGCTCGGCGCCATCGATCTCGTGCTGTGCTCGACCTCGCTGCGCACCCGCCAGACCGCCGAGCTGGTGCTCGCCGGCTTCACCGTGCCGCCGCCCATCCGCTTCGAGGAGGTGCTCTATCTCGCCGGCAGCGCCGCCCTGCTGCGCCGTCTGAGCCAGCTCGACGACAGCCTGGGCTCGGTCATGGTGATCGGCCACAATCCCGGACTGCACGAGCTGGCGCTGGCGCTTGTCTCATCCGACTCGCCGCGCTACCGGGCGCTGACCTCCGGCAAATTCCCGACCACCGTCCGGGCAAGCTTCGCGATCGACGGGCCGTGGGCGAAGATTGCCCGCTCGCGCCACCTGCTCACCGATTACGTGACGGCGAAATCGCTCGGCGATTAGCTCACGCATTCTGTCGCGTAGCTGGGCGCCGTTCCCACCGCCGCGCCAATCGGCATCGGATTTCGAGCGAAGGCGCGATCGGGTTACCGATTTTTCATCTCTCGGCCATGGTGTTGTAATCCTCGGTCCTTATGCTCTGTCGCAGGGGAATCGTGGCGTTTGTTGTCGCTGCGCCGCGGCGATTTCATTTCTTGTTTCCATGGATTGAAGATGATTGAGGTATCTCGGGACACCTCGAGCAAAGTGCCCGAGGTCACGCTGATTTTCTGGATCATCAAGATTGCGGCGACGACGCTGGGCGAGACCGGCGGCGACTCGGTGACGATGACGATGCATTGGGGCTATCTCGCCGGAACGGCTCTGTTCCTGATGCTCCTCGTGGTGCTGGTTGTCGCTCAGACGGTTGCGAAGAAGTTCTATCCGTTCCTGTACTGGGCCACGATCGTCGCCTCCACGACGTTCGGCACAACCATGGCCGATTTCGCGGATCGTTCGCTGGGGATTGGTTACACGGGAGGCTCGTCAATCCTGCTGCTCTGCCTTCTGGCCGTGCTCGGCCTGTGGTACCAATCGCTCGGCTCCCTATCGGTCGACACCGTCAACACGCCGAAGGTCGAAGCCTTCTACTGGGCGGCCATCACGTTTTCACAGACACTGGGGACGGCGCTGGGCGACTGGATGGCCGATTCGACCGGCCTTGGATACGGAGGCGGGGCGCTCGTCTTCGCCGCGGGCCTGAGCGTTGTCGCTGGCGCCTATTATCGCACCAATGTCTCGCGCGTGCTGCTGTTCTGGGCCGCGTTCATCCTCACCCGGCCGCTGGGGGCCACGGTGGGCGACTTCCTCGACAAGCCGGTCAACCGTGGCGGACTCGCGCTGAGCCGTCCGCTTGCCTCGGGAGTCATCACGGCGTTCATTCTCGCGTGCCTGCTCGTACTGCCGCAACGCGCCGGGAAGCGCAACCAAGTGGCGATGTGGTTTGAAGCAATCGCAACGACGACGAACGCCAGGCCGGCGGTCGCCAGGCCGATGCCGATCGCCAGCCCGTCGCGCTCCAATAGGCCAAGCGCCAAGAGCGATATCGCAGCGCCGGGCAGCATGTGGCCGAGCGGCACCGGCAGGGTGATGATGATGGCGAGGACAAGGCATATCGCCCCGATGGGTACCATTGTCCAATCCCCCGCCAGCCAACTCATCCGCGGTCGGACAATTCGTTCGAGCCGGCGCAACCTTGGAAGCGCACGCTCGACAAAGGCGACAAATTCGGCGCGGTTTACCGATTGCCGGGCCAGCCGCGCCGGCATCCAGGCACGGTGGCGCCCTAAGAGCAGCTGAGCCGAGATCAGGATCAGCGGGATCCCGAAGATTACGGATATGCCCGGCGCCGGGATGGGAAGCGCCATCGGCAGCGCGAGGATCAGCAGCAGCGCGGCGATCGAGCGATGCCCCATGAATCGGGCGATCGTCGCGAGATCGACACGCTCGCCGCTCGCCGTTTCGGCGAAGAGCGCCAGCACGTCGGAAAAACGAAGGCCGCGATCGCGAACGCCTTCCACCTCGGGGAGACGATCAGCCATCCATGTGCTCAGCGCTGCGCGCGGTGGAGGTGGTTCCATAAGAGCGCAAAGCTGCTGCCGATCGCGTAGCCGATTGTCGCCGTCAGCAGGACCAAACCGGCTGCGCGCAGCGGCTCAAAGCCCTCGATCACATAGACCGGCCGGATGAAATGCAGCCAAAAAATGAAATCCATCACAGGCTGGGCGGCACCGCTTGCCACCAACAGCGCCCATAACAAATGAAACCCGCCGAGCAATAACCCCAGCACCAGGCCGGCGTGGTTAACCCCGACCGTCGGGTGTCTCTGCGGTTCCGAACCGGCCACTTCGCTTATCATCTTCGGGACTCCGATCAGCACCGATCATTCAATCGCCCTCTTCGATTCGATCCGGTATGACGCAGATCAACGTCGCCCGGTTGGTCGCCGAATAGAGTGTCGCTCTGGGCTAGGCCGGGAGTGGGTGATGAACAGCAGGCTTTCAGCCATCGCAGTCGTCAGTGTCATTCTGTGTGGGCTTAATGGAGGCAAAGCCGCAGCCCAATGGTTTGGCCCGGCGTGGGACCCGAATATCGAACTGACGTCGGAAGATCGCGCGATGATCCGCAACACGGTGCAGCGGGAAATTCACGGAAAGCGCCCCGATACGGTCGCTAGCTGGACCAATCCTGCCAGCGGACATTCCGGCACCGTCACGCTCCTGGGCAAGTCGGTGCGCCGGGCTCTGCCGTGCGAGCAGATCGAATACCGGATCATGTCGTCAAAGCCGGGAGAGCGATCCGAGCGGTACGTGTTTCACAGCTGCCGCCTGCCCGACGGCACCTGGAAATTGGCGGATTAGACGACCCAGGGACCTTGTCGCAAGGGGAGTGTCACGGCGACATCCGTCGAGATCGCGGCGCAATTCGTTTTGCCAACTCCAGGAGCAACAGGACAGCAAGCCCGCTGCCCAATGCGATCCCCAAATCGTCGGCGTGCAGCGGTCCGAAATGGAACAGCTTGCGGGCCGGCTCGAAAGCGACGATCGCGGTCAGGACTGCGGCGGTGGCACCCGCGACCCACCATAGCGCCGCGTTTCTCCGCCGGAAGGCCGTCCACAGCGAAGCGCGGTGCGACCGGTTCACCAGCACCAGGCCGAGATTGATCGCGACCAGCGCCGCAAAGGTCAGCGCCCGGGCGTCTTCCTCGGGAAGACCCCGATGCAATGCGATGACGAACAGGATGGCGACAAAGGCGAGCACGACGGCACCCTGTGCCAGGCTCCAGGCGATATAGCCGAAGGTAAAGAGCGGCGCTTCGGGGTCGCGTGGCGGACGATGCATGATGTCGCTCTCCGCGCCTTCGGCCTCGAAGACGATCGAGCACATCGGATCGATGACCAGCTCCAGGAAGGCGATGTGCAAAGGCCAGAAGATCAGCGGCAGGCCAAAGACGAGCGGGATCAACGCGAGGCCGGCGATCGGCACATGGATCGCGAGGATATAGGCCATCGCCTTGCGTAAATTGTCGTAGATCCGCCGCCCGAGGCGAACCGCGCCGACGATCGAGGCGAAATCGTCGTCGAGCAAGACCAGCGATGAGGCCTCACGGGCGACATCCGTTCCGCGCCCGCCCATGGCAATCCCGATATGGGCGGCCTTCAGCGAGGGCGCATCGTTGACCCCATCGCCGGTCATCGCGACGACCTCGCCATTGGCCTTGAGCGCCTGGACGATGCGCAGCTTTTGCTCGGGCATCGTGCGAGCGAAGATTGTTGCGGTATGGGCGCGCTGCGCCAGCTCCGTGTCGGTCATCTGCTCCAGATCCGCGCCCGTAAGCACCTGGGTGGCGTCCAACCCTGCCTGCGCGGCGATGGCGCGAGCGGTCTGCGGATAATCCCCGGTGATCATGACGACCCTGATCCCGGCCGAGCGGCAATCCTGAACGGCCGCCGGGACCGTCGGGCGCAGCGGATCGGCGAGACCGACAAGCCCGAGGAATTGGAAGGGCAGGCCGAGCAGCGTTTCCGGCCGGACCGCGCCAGCGGGCAGCATCGCCCGAGCGACGCCGAGAACGCGCATCCCCTCGCGGGCCATCTCATCGACCGCGCGATCGAGCCGATCGCGGTCTTCCTCCGAGAGGCTGCAGAGCTCGGCGATCGCTTCGGGCGCGCCTTTGGCCGCGCCGAGAAGCCCGGCGCCGCCGGGCATCTCCCACAAATTCGTCACAGCCAGGAGACCGGGGCGAAGGCCATATTCCCACTTGAGAGCGAGGCCGCGTTGCGCCTCATTGTCCGGAGCCAACACTTCGCTGCCGAGCGCATGGAACGCCTTTTCCATCGGATCGAACGGTTCGCGCGCGCTTGCGAGAATGCCGTGCCGGATCAGCCCGGCCATGTCATCCGACGGCGGTTTCCCGCCTTCGGGCCACCATAGCTCCGTCCCGGCGCGCAGCTCCACGATCGTCATCCGGTTCTGCGTCAGCGTGCCGGTCTTGTCGGTGCACAGCACGGTCGCGGCGCCGAGAGTTTCGATCGCCGACACCCGCCGCGTCAGCACCTGGGCGCGCGAAATCCGCCACGCCCCCATCACCATGAACACGGTCAGGACGAGCGGGAACTCTTCCGGCAGCATCGACATGCCGAGCGCGATCCCGCTCAAGACCGCATCGAGCCAGCCGCCGCGCAGCAGCCCGTAGAGCGGGACGGCGAGCAAGCTCAAGCTGAGACTGACCGCGGCGAAACGTCTGACGAGCCGCCGGGTCTCGGCCTGGAGGCGAGGCGGCTCGGTCTCGATCGCGGTGATCGCCGTCCCGATCTTGCCGATTTCGCTGCGTGCGCCGGTGGCGCTCACCTCGGCGCGTCCGTGGCCGCGCACCACCAGACATCCCGAATAGACGTATGGCAAATCGTCCCCGCCGGGCCGGCCCGCCGGCGGCGTCTCGGCCGAGGCGAGCTTGCGCACCGGCACCGACTCGCCGGTGAGCAGCGACTCGTCGGTCATCAGATCGTGCGCCGCGAGCACCCTCGCATCGGCCGGCACCCGGTCGCCCTCGGCCAACACGATCAGATCGCCGCGGACAACTTCGGTGCCGGCAATGCGCGTCTCTATGCCGTCGCGAATCACCAGCGCGCGCGGGCTGGTCAGGTCGCGCAGGCTTTCGAGAACCCGCTCGGTGCGGGCTTCCTGGACCACGGCGATGCCGACCGAGGTGCAGGCAAAGAGGAACAGGATGACCGCTTCCCTCAGGTCGCCGAGCAGCAGGTAGACCGCGCCCGCGCCCAAGAGCAGCGCGAACATCGGCTCGCGCAGGATCCCAACGGCGATGCGGACAAAGGTGCGGCGCTCGGGCCGCGGCAGGATATTCGGCCCCTCCGCCGCCAGCCGCTCGGCCGCCTCGCGGGCCGTCAATCCGGGTGTCGCGGCGCCGTCCTTGATGCGTTCAGCGTGAGGCGCTGTCGCCCCCCTCGGCCAGCACCCGGCGGGCGAGCGCGAGGCCGATCGGGCGGCCGGCGCCGAGGGCGAGGCGGTCGAGCCGGTCGGCGAGCGCGCCGGCCGCGGCGAAGGAGCGTTCCATCCGGCGCAGCAGAAAGCCAATGACCTCGGGTGCCACCCGTACCTGGCGGTCGGCGAACAGCTTGACCAAGACCGCGGCGAGCAGCCGGTCGTCCGGCGGCGCGATGGCGACGGAAGGCGCGGCGCGCAACCGCGAGGCGAGATCGGGGAGCGCGATCGGCCAGCTTGCCGGCGCGTCGCGCGCCACCACCAGGAGGCTGGCGCCGGCCTCGCCGCAGCAATTGTAAAGATGCAGCAATTCCCGCTCGGGAGCCCGCGCGGCATCGTCGAGCGCCACGGCGCGTCGGCTCGCCAGCTCGTTCGGGTCGGCTCGCGACAGCGCTTCGCCGGCGATCAAGATGCCGCCGCTGCGCTCGCGCCAGAGCGCGGCGAGATGGCTTTTGCCCGAACCCGCCGGGCCATAGAGGACGAGCGCTGGAGCCGGCCAATCGGGCCAGCGCTCGATCCATTGGAGCGCGCCGGCGTTGCAGTCGGACACCAGAAAATCGGCGCGGCCGAGCGCCGGGCGGTGCGGTAGATCGATCGCCAGCTGGGTCATCGGATCCGGGTGAGATTGGCCACGGTCTCGCTTTCGCCTTCGCTCTCGCGCGAATCGTAGAGGCTGCTGCGGCGATAGCAGGACAACGCGAAGCGCGCCAGCACGCCGATCACCGCGGCGGCCGGCACGGCGATCAGCACACCGACAAATCCATAGAGCGTACCGCCGGCAAAGAGGGCAAAAATCACCCAGACCGGGTGGAGGTGGATGCGGTCGCCGAGCAGCTTCGGCGTTAGGATATTGGCCTCGGTCAGCTGGCCCACGACAAAAATCCCGCACACGGTGAGGATCGCCGATGCGGTGCCGTATTGCGAGGCGGCAAGCCCGATCGCCAGGATGAACCCGGTTGCCACGCCCAGCATTGGAATGATCGCCAGGACGCCGATCAGCAAGCCCAGGGCAACACCCGACGCCAGGCCCGCTAGGGTCAGGGAGATGCCGTAGTAAATCGCCAGGATCAGGCAAATCAGCGCCTGGCCATGCACAAAGCCGACCAGCGTGTCGCTGACCAGCCGCGCCTGCCCGCGCACCGTCTCCAGCGATTGCCGCGGCAGGTAGGAATCGATTTGCGCGACCATCCTCTCCCAATCGCGCAGCAGGAAGAACGTGACGATCGGCGTCACCACGACGAGCGAGAGGATATTGAGGATGGCGAGGCTGCTGGTGATCATCCCTTGCAGCAGCCCGGCGAGCCAAGTCACCGCCTCGGCGAGCTTGGCTCCGAGCAGGTCGCGCACCTTGCTGACGTCTTCGGCGGGCAGGCGCTCCTGGAGCAGCAGGATGAGCTGGCCGAGTTGCTCCTGGAGGGCGCGGACGAGGCTCGGAACCCGGGTGATCAGCTGGACGATCTGGCCCTGGATCAGCGGTACCAGGATCACCAGGATGCAGGCCAGGCCGAACATGAAGAGGGCGAGGACGAAAAGGCTCGCGAGGCTGCGGCGAACCCCCCTTCGCTCGAGGCTGGTCACCCCGGGCGCGAGGATATAGGCGATCGCAAACCCGGTCGCGAACGGCATCAGAATGGGCTGGACCAGTCCGAGCACCACGATGACCAGCAACAGGAAGCCGAGCCAGAACAGCAATCGGTAGGCCCGGGGGCTCATGTTGCCCCGTCATTCATGTTGGCCAGTCACTCATGTTGCCCGGTCACTCATGTTG
>Ga0187818_10000353_pt1 | contig 16031 bp, 12 predicted proteins | sample NC_wetland_sal_i_14_FD_130581 | JGI IMG/M metagenome (GOLD analysis project Ga0187818, IMG submission 130581) | Wetland sediment microbial communities from Neuse River Estuary, North Carolina, USA - SO4_3 | ecosystem: Environmental > Aquatic > Freshwater > Wetlands > Sediment | place: USA... | reverse complement strand
GTCCGCCCGCGCCGGTCTTGATTTCGTCCGAGACCAGCCGCACGCCGTCTTTCTTCAGCCGCTCGACCGCGGCGGGCAAGTCCGGAACTTTCAGGCAGACATGGTGCAGCCCTTCGCCGCGCTTGGCGATGAATTTCGCAATCGCCGAATTCTCCGAAGTTGCTTCCAGCAATTCCAGCCGGCTCTCGCCCACCCGAACCATCACTAACCGCACCTGTTCCTGCTCGACCGTTTCCTCGGGCGAGACGCTGAGGCCAAGCTTTTCATAAATCGCCTTGGCCGCCGTCAGCGACTTCACCGCAATGCCGAGATGATCAATGGAAAAGTTCACAATGCATCTTCACAGAACTTTGTCATTCAGAACTGAACTTTGTCATTCCGAGCGAAGCGAGGAATCTGCTTTTCCTCCCTTGCCGATGCTCCCCGCGATCTCCTCGACCAGCGTATACGGATCGCGCTTATGTTCCGCGACCTCGGCCGCCAGTCTCGCCACGTTGCCATCTCCGAGTTGCGCGCGCGCTTTTTCCAGCATGGCATCGCGCAGCATCTCGACCAGCCGCTCCTGCCAATTCTCGACACTCTTTTTCAGGGCACGGCCTTCTTTTTGCAGATAAGCATCATACTCGGCGATCGTGGCGGCCAGCTCGGGCACGCCCGCGCCCTCGCTCGCCACGGTTTTCACAATCGGAGGCGTCCACCCGTCATGGCGCACGGCCAGAGACTGCAGCGCACGAATCTCGCGCTCCACGCGCTCAGCGCCCTCGCGGTCGCTCTTGTTGATCACGAAGATGTCGGCAATTTCCATGATGCCCGCTTTGATGGTCTGCACATCGTCGCCCATGCCGGGCACCAGAATCACGATGGTGATGTCGGCCAGGCGCACGATCTCGACTTCATCCTGCCCCACGCCCACGGTTTCAATCAGGATGACGTCGCGTCCGGAGGCATCGAGCACGGTCGCAACATCGGCCGTCGTGCGCGCCAGGCCGCCCAGCGAGCCGCGCGTGGCCATGCTGCGAATGTAGATCCCCGGATCGGAGAAGTGCTCCTGCATGCGGATGCGGTCGCCAAGAATCGCTCCGCCGGTGTAGGGACTGGTCGGGTCGACGGCGATGATTCCAATCGTGGGTGGCCCATTCAAGCCGCGTTCTTGGCGGCTTGAGTGGGGATTTTCCCCTGACCGATACAACCGCGCCAGTTGATCCACCAGCGTGCTCTTCCCCGCCCCCGGCGGCCCGGTCAGCCCGACGATGCGGGCCCGTCCGCTGTGCGGAAACAGCGCTTTCAGCAGATCGGACCATCCGGGGGCACGATTCTCGACCGTAGAGATGGCGCGGGCCAGCGCGCGCGTGTCCCCCGCGCGCAGCGCATCAATCCAATGCTGGATGTCCCATTGCTGGATGTCGTGATTCAAGCGACCAGTGTAAAGCAGCGGCTTTCAAACTGAAAATGCCGGCGTCGCTGAAACTTCCAACCGAGCCGAATTACTTGCGTCCATTGTTAGCCGGCCCGCTCCGCGATACATTGAAACCGGCAAGGACTGCCGCGACTTTGAAACCGGGCTCTACAACAGCGCACCAAGTGTCAGGCGGAAAAATCGGCTTCCCGGGATGGGCTCCCCTTCTCGTGCTCCCCGCGACGACGATTCTCTTTCGTTCGCGAATGCAACCCTGGCTTTTCATGTGGGCGCTGTCGTTTGCCGTCTTTGCCGGTCTGAAGTGGATGACATTGTGGAAGGTCCGCACGCAGGTCGCGCATAGGGCCGGACGCTCGGTGGCTTACCTTCTGGCTTGGCCCGGCATGGACGCTGAGGCCTTTCTCGATTCCAGCCGACGCCCGGACCAGCCGCACCATCGAGAATGGCTCTGGGCTGCAGCAAAGACTGTGCTGGGAATCGGGCTGCTCTGGGCCGTCCCGAGACAGATTCCGGTCGAACAACCCCTGCTCCGCGGATGGACTGGACTCTTGGGCCTCGTGTTTCTCTTGCACTTTGGCAGCTTTCACCTGATCGCCCTGTTCTGGCAAACCATGGGCGTCAGCGCCGAACCGATCATGTCGAAGCCCATCGTCTCGAAGACACTCAGCGAATTCTGGGGCAAGCGCTGGAACCTGGGATTCCGCCAACTCGCTCACGATTTCATTTTCCGGCCTCTGCACAAACCGCTCGGTTCCGCTATGGCCGGACTCCTCGTGTTCGTCGCTTCCGGGCTGATCCACGACCTGGTGATCTCTTTGCCCGCGCGCGGCGGATATGGCCTACCCACCGCATACTTCGTCGTGCAAGGTTTGGGTGTAATCTTCGAGCGATCTGCCGTGGCGAAGCAGCTGGGACTGCAACGGGAATTGGCTGCTCGGATCTTCACGTTTGTCGTGGCAGCGGGGCCGGCTTTCTGGCTCTTTCATCCACCGTTTGTGCTGCGTGTCATCATTCCATTCATGCAGGCCATCCACGCCCTATGACCATCTCCCTGGCTGAACGCTCTTTCGATCTCATCCTTTGGCTGGCGGGCGCCGCGCATTTTGTGATTCTCGCAGCCAGCTTTCAAGTCCCGTCCCGCCTGCGCTGGAAGCGGGACCTGGCTCAACTGATGCCGTTCAACCGCAAGCTGCTGTGGGTACAGAGCGGCTTCACGGTTCTGACAATCATCGCGTTCGGAATGCTCACCTTGGCACTGCACGCCGAGTTATTGCGCGGTGACCGCGCCGCGCTGGGCTTGGCTTGCTTTATCGGAAGCTACTGGACCGCGCGCATCCTGGTGGACGCCTTCTACTTCTCCCACGAAGACTGGCCGAAAGGAAGGCAGTTCGTCGTCGGCCACGTTCTCCTGACGAGCCTATTCGTGGCGCTGGCCAGCAGCTATTGGGGACTATTCGTGTGGCAGGTGTGGCTAAGAGCTAAAAGCTAACAACCAAGAGCTAATCCTTCAGCAACTGCCGGGCGATCACCAGTCGCTGAATTTCGCTCGTGCCTTCGCCGATGGTACACAGCTTTACGTCGCGGTAGAACTTTTCCGCGGGATAATCCTTGATGAAGCCGTACCCGCCGTGAATCTGCACGCCTTCGTTGGCGCACTTCACGGCCACTTCGCTGGCATAGAGCTTCGCCATGGAAGATTCCTGCGTGGTCTTCAAGCCCGCGTCTTTCATGGACGCCGCGCGCATGGTAAGCAGCATGGCCGCGTCAATCTCGGTAGCCATGTCGGCCAGCTTCCATTGAATGGCTTGAAAATCGCTGATGGCTTTTCCGAACTGCCTGCGCTGTTTCGAATACTTCAACGCTGCATCGTATGCACCCTCGGCCATGCCCAGCGACAGCGCCGCAATCGAGATGCGGCCGCCATCGAGGACGCGCATGGCATCGGGAAAGCCCTGGCCTTCGCCGCCCAGCAGATTCTCCGCCGGAACCACGCAATCTTCGAAGATCAACTCCGCCGTGTCGCTGGCGCGCAGCCCGAGCTTGTTTTCTTTCTTGCCCGGACGGAATCCCCTGGCGTCTTTCTCCACGATGAACGCTGACAGCCCGTGCGTATGCGCCGTGCGGTCAGTCACGGCGAGCGCGACAATCACATCGGCATAGTGGCCGTTGCTGCAGAACGTCTTGGTGCCGTTGAGCACCCATTCTCGTCCCCGGCGCACGGCGGTCATGCGGGCGCTGCCCGCGTCCGACCCTGACGACGGCTCGGTCAGTCCCCAGGCCCCGATGAATTCCCCGGTCGCCAGCTTGCTGACATATTTCTTTTTCTGGGCTTCGTTGCCGGCAAGAAAAATGTGGTTCGTGCACAGCGAGGTATGCGCCGCCACGATGATGCCGACCGACCCATCCACGCGCGAGAGTTCTTCGATGGCGGTGACGTACTCGACGTATCCCGTGCCGGCGCCGCCGTACTCATGGGGGAAAATTGTTCCCATGAGCCCGAGCTTGCCCAATTCCTTGATGGTGGCCAGGGGAAACTCGCCGGCCTCGTCCCACTTCATGACGTGCGGCTTGATTTCGCGCTCGGCAAACTCGCGCACACTTTTTTTCAAGTGCAATTGCTCGTCGTTCAGTTGGAAATCCAAGGTTCCTCCCGACCGGTTCATGCAGTCCTGTTGCTGACAGTTTCGCAGCAAAGCCCCAACTGCCCCAAATTTGGATTAGAACATAGGCTCGCAGGCGAGAAAAAGTTACCTCTGGCGAGAAGAACGAGAGGAGCGAAAAGCCGTGTCAATCCTGGGGATTATGCACATATTTGTCCAGCGGCCAACCGACCGGATGGTCTGGCAATCCGGGTTCTAAGAGACCTTCTGCGATCCCGCGCCGAAGATTTTACGCAGCATCCAGACTGGGGCCACGAACACGTGTGCCGGGTTGGTGAGAAAGGCCGGCTTGTTGCCTTCGATGAGATGTCCCAGCCAGGCCAGAGCGAAGGCGGCCGGAATCAGCAGCAGCGCGATGATCCAGTGAAACCACACCACGATCAGCGAGGAAAAACCGACCGGAATGGCGATCATGTGCAGCGCCCGGTTGACCGGGTGGTTGTGCGCGCCATCATAATGCGAATAGAGACCCATCGGGCACCTCCGCCGGGCCAAAAGTTCTCGGCATTATACCTCTGTTTTCAAGCTTTGGAAGCACCGGCGGGCGCAAGGAAGCGCTGGAATACTTCGTTCGAAAGCAGCCGCCCGCGTGCCGTGAGGCGAATGAAATCGCCGTCTTCCTGCAGGAGCCCGGCGGTGGATAATTCCGCGATCACCGGCCGCGCGTTCGCAAGAGCGTCCGGGCCAAAGTCGGCAGCAATTTTCCGCAGATCAACTCCCCGGTTCAGGCGCAGCCCCAGAAAGAAACTCTCCTCTAAAGCTGCTGCCGGCGACACCACGGTTTTTTGTAAAGCCGAGCCAGCAACATATTTCTCCAGGGAATCTGCGCTGGCGAAGCGCACTGCTTCGGCTTCGGTCACTGCGGAAATCAGCATGGAATGAGCGTCCACACCGAAGCCGAGATACGGCTGGCGCGTCCAGTACTTCAAATTGTGGCGCGACTCGAAGCCGGCGCGGGCGAAGTTCGATATTTCATATTGCATCACTCCGGCAGAATCCAGGGTCTCGCATGCGGCGAGATAGAAATCGGCCGTCGCCTCATCGTCGGGGACGAAATGTGCGTGATAGCGCGTGCCCCCTGCGATCAACTCCCGTCCCAGACGCGAGTCTTCGTCCACTTCGAGCATATAGACGCTCACGTGCGGGACGCTGGTCGCGACGGTCTCGGCCAGCGAGGCCTGCCAGCTTTCGGAGGTCTGATGCGGCAACCCGGCGATCAGGTCAACATTGATGTTTGTGATTCCGGCGGCACGCAGGCGGGCAACGTCGTCAAGCACCGTCGCGCGCTTGTGCAAGCGCCCCACGGCCGCGGCCTCGCCGTCCACGAAAGACTGCACCCCCAGGCTGACGCGGTTCACGCCACAGCGAAGCAAGGCATCGAGCACGCTCGGCACCAGCGTCCCTGGGGCGCACTCGACCGTAATCTCGGCGTCCGGCCGTACTGAAAACTGTGAACGCACAGCGTCGAACACACGCTGCAGTTGTGCCGGATCGAGCACGGTCGGCGTACCGCCGCCTGCGTAAATCGAATCCACATCCCGCGAGATCTGTCCGGCCATCTCCGTCGCAACTCGCCGTGCGCTGGCGGTGTCGGCGCACACCCGGTCTACATAGCGGTCGAACGCGGCCCGCGAAAACACGTCGGACGCGAAGTTGCAGTAGCTGCATTTGGTGCGGCAGAACGGCACGGAAATGTAGATTCCCAGGGACACTCTATGAAGATTATCCCACTGTAGTGTCGCAATGAATCCGGCGCGGCCGTCCGGCCATCGTTTTCTCTGGCGCCCCCTCAGTTTTCATGATTTAATCCGCCGCATGAAAGCAAAACTGGCCTTGATTTTTCTTATTCTGCTCACTGCGAACCTCTCTTTCGGCCAAACTCTGGTGGAGCGGCTTTTTGTAACGCGCGCCGAAACGACAACGGTCGACCCTTATTCAGGAATGACACACACTTGCCTTTTGGTTTATCCAGATGGCCGCTACCGCCTGGAAAAGAGCTTCCAGGGAATGGGTGGAGGCAGCGCGGAGACAAAGGTCTACCAGGATACGCTGCCCGAAGCGGACCTGAAGGCCTGGCTGGCCGTTATCGACGATGCTCAATTCCAGGCAATCAAGACCGCTCCTCCGCATGGCGGAATAGTGCAGGATATGGATACGCTTTACGTCACCGTTCCTCGCGAACACGCTGTGCAGAACATTAACTTCAACAATGCCGCCGAACGCAAGCCCTTCGACAAAGCTCTGAAGCCTTTCTTGAACTCCCTCAAGAATATTGAAAAGCGAAAGGTGCCTGTGGCCAAGGGTGAGGCGTCAAACAATTGCGCCGCCCCTCAGATCATTTATCGCTCGACAGGCATGCCAGGTTCCATGCCAGATTCAAACTAGACGGCTGGCTCGAGGTGCCCAGCGCTGAAACCGCTCGAAGTGTCGATGGAGTCGCTCCAAGCGCGCTAAACCTTTTCCATCCTCCCGGCTGCCTTCGCCATCTATTTGAGGTACTCTGTTGATAGCGTTTTCGAGGCCTGTTCGTCCAAGCAAAGACCGTCCAAGAAGCAATGGCCCAGGAAGAAGAAATATTAGGCAAAGCATATGACAGCCGGTTGATGCGGCGGCTGCTCGTCTACCTGCGCCCGTACCGATGGCAGGTGACGATTGCCATTGTCTCGATCGTTCTCAAGTCGTTTTGCGATGTGCTCGGGCCTTACCTGGTGAAGGTCGCAGTGGACCGCTACCTGGCTCCCGTGAAGGGACCAGTGTCTGGCATTTGGAGTTGGCTCAGCCCCCGCCCGCTCACCGGCATCGGGCAGATTTCTACCATCTATTGCGCCATGCTGCTGTTCATCTTCCTGCTGGAATTCCTGCAGACCTATTTCATGCAATGGACGGGCCAGAAGGTGATGTTCGACCTGCGCAGCCAGATCTTCCGCCACCTGCAACGCATGCACATCGCGTTCTACGACAAGAATCCCGTTGGCCGGCTGGTCACGCGCGTCACCACCGACGTGGACGCGCTGAATGAAATGTTCACGTCTGGCGTGGTCTCGATTTTTGAGGACTTCTTCGTACTGGTGGGCATCCTGGGCATCATGCTGTGCATGAATTGGAAGCTGGCGCTCATCACCTTCGCGGTGCTGCCCTTCATCGTGTTCGCGACCAAGATTTTCCGCGACCGGGTGCGCGACTCCTACCGCCGCATTCGCACCGCCATCGCCCGCATCAACGCCTATTTGCAGGAGCACGTCAGCGGGATGGTCGTGCTGCAGCTTTTCAACCGCGAGCGCAAGGCTCACAAACGTTTTTCGGAAATCAATCGCAGCCACATGGACGCGTTCAAAGACGCGATCCTGGCCTACGCCATCTACTATCCGGTGGTCGATTTTTTCTCGGCGATCGCCATTGCATGCGTCATCTGGTACGGCGGCCAGGATATTATTCGCGGCATTGTTGCAAACAGCGTGACGGTCGAATTCAACCGCCAGACGCTGGTCTCGTTCCACCTGGTCGCCACCGCCGCATCGCTCGGCGTGCTCATTGCCTTTACCCAGTACGCGATGCGCTTCTTCCGTCCGATCATGGACTTCAGCGAAAAGTACAACATTCTCCAGTCCGCGATGGCCGCTAGCGAACGTGTTTTCAAGTTGCTCGACACTCCGGTCGCGATCGTCTCGCCCGCAGTGACGAAGAAGCCTGCCGGCCCCGGCCGCATCGAATTCGAACATGTCTGGTTCGCGTATCGCGAAGTGCCGGCCGAGAATGGAAAAGACGGCAGTGGCACAGCCCATGTGGGCACGGGTCTTCGACCCGTCCAGGCCGAGCAGAGCTCGGCTGCTCCCAGCGATGGATCCTCCCACCCTTCGAAAAGCGCGAAGGGTGGGGCGGCCACAGCTGCTCCCGACTGGGTTCTCCGCGATGTCACTTTCGCCATCGAACCCGGCGAAACGGTTGCCATCGTCGGCCATACCGGCGCCGGCAAGACCACGCTGATTTCTCTGCTGCTGCGCTTCTATGATGTGCAGAAAGGCGCGGTCCGCATTGACGGCGTTGATGTCAGGGAAATGGACCTCGCCGACCTGCGCAGCCGCTGCGGCGTGGTGCTGCAGGACCCGTTTCTGTTTACCGGCACGATCGGCGGCAACATCCGCCTGGGCACCGAGCGCATTCAGGACGAGCACGTCGAGCAGGCTGCCGAAGACGTGAATCTTGGCGACTTCATCCGCGCCCAGCCCAACGGGTTCAACGAAGAAGTGCGCGAGCGCGGCTCGACGCTCTCCACTGGGCAGAAGCAGCTCATCTCGTTCGCCCGCGCGCTGGCGCACGATCCCAAGATTCTGATTCTCGACGAAGCGACCTCGAGCGTGGATACCGAGACCGAGTTTCGAGTGCGCGACGCGCTCGGCCGCATGGTCGAAGGTCGCACCTCGTTGATCATCGCCCACCGCCTCTCCACCGTGCAGCGGGCCGACAAGATCATCGTGATGCACAAAGGCCAGGTGCGCGAAATGGGCACGCACCAGGAACTGCTGGCCAACCGCGGCATCTACTACAAGCTGTATCAGTTGCAGTACAAGGATCAGGAGCTTCCGGTGGGAAGTTCGCCGAGCCAGTCCACAGTCAGCGCGGACGACTAGGATCACACGATTCCAAGCGCAAACCCGCAATGACCGCGTGCTCATCCTGATCTCGGCTGGTTCTACGCCGGCCGAAACCCTGCGGCGCTTCGCTCCGCTGGACAGCCGGGGGCGGCTGTCCCCACACGAGCACACAAGCTGCAGCTTTTTGGGTATCGGTGGAACAGACAGGAAGGGAGATTAGTCCCCGGCCGGGGCGGCTAGCTGGCGACCGCTGGTTCGGGCGGCCACGAGCAGCGTCCCACCTTGGTGCGCAAACGCGCCCAGCCAGACCAGGGGCAGGGAGATAAAAGAAAAAATCGGCATTGCGACGCCGCTTACGATGCGATCCATCAGGGTGCCGCGCATCTTCTTGCGCGAGAGGAAATCAAACAGCACGTTGGGAGTGGGCAACACTTTGTTCAGCGCGCTCTGCAGCCAGCCAATCAGATCGTATTCGAACTCCTGATGCCAGTGCGCCACCGGGATGAACTCGGTCTGGTTCAACATGCGGTCAATGGAAGTCGCCGTGAAGTGATACAAGTGCCGGGGCACATCCAGATGCAGCCAGCTCTCGCCAAAAGTCTTCGATTGAAATCCCTCAAAATCCGGGACAGCAATAAAAACGACTCCATCATCGGCCACCAGCCGCCGAATGTTCGCAATCGCGGCCCGAGGATCGGCCATATGTTCGAGAGTGTGCCATAGGGTCACACAGCTGAAAGGGCCTAGATCAGCGCATTCGTCCAGGCTGCTGAAAACATCGAAGCCCAACTGCCGGGCAGAATCCGGATTCAACTCCGTTCCGACTGCCTTCCAGCCGCTCGCTCGCGCCGCCCGCAGAAACGTTCCTTCTCCGCACCCCACATCGAGCAGGCGCCTGCCCTGCCCCATCCCAGCCATCTTCGTCACCAGAGCAATTCTGCGCTTGGCGCAGTAGTTCGCCGTAATGCCATGGCGCGATCCGTAGTAGCCGGCATAGTGCGGCTGCAATTGTTCGGGAAACGGGTGGGTCATACCGACGCCGCAGGCTTCGCACTTCAACACGTCAAATCGCTGGCCGGTCACCGAGTCTTCGACCTCGCGAAGGTAGGGAGCCATCCGGTTGGAGCACACCGGGCAGGTGCTGGTTTGAGGGGCGGGCGGAGTCACAAGCTCAATTATTTTCGAAGAGGCCATGATCTGCTACAGAATCCGGCTTCGAGCCCATAACGCAAGTACTATGCACCTGCGCACTTCTGTTTTCGATTGTAGATTGCTAGGCACTAGCGTACTACAGAAGGTAGGTGGAAGACCCACAAAGGTCACCGTCCAGCTTTTCTCGGTTGCGGCGATCCAAGAATCTAGCCGGCGAGCGAAAACGGTGAGTCTCGCCTTTCGGACAGCCGGGATGTTTATCCGTGGGATGACATCATCAATTACGGAACTTCCCCACCTCTTACTTCGTTTCTCGGAGTAGCATTATCCCGTCCAAGGAGGCTGCTGCTTTGTCCATTCACATGAGAATCCCGAAACGCAATACTCTGCTCCTTTCATTTTTGAGTCTGGCCCTGGCCCTGACTCTGGTCTGCGCGACTGCCGCGGGTCAGGACAAGACCGCCAAGCCTTCGCCGTCGTCGGAATCTACGCCGAAATATCGCAATCCGAATCTCGCCATTGACGACCGGGTCGCCGACCTGCTGTCGCGCATGACGCTGGAGGAAAAGGTTCAGCAGATCACCGGTGGCTCCCGCGCCGAGAGCGAGGTCATCGATCCAACCGGCACCTATACGACCGAGTCCGCGCGCGCGGTGCTAAGCCGCTGGTGGGACCCGGACCAGCCCTTCCCCCCGCGCAAGGCCGCCATTCTGCGAAACGGCATCCAGCGCTTTCTTCACGAGAAGACGCGGCTCGGCATCCCCGCGTTGTTCATGGGAGAGGCGCTTCACGGATTCATGGAGTACGGCAGCACGAGTTTCCCGCAGGCACTCAGCCTCGCCAGCACTTGGGATCCGGAACTGGTTCATCAGGTCTTTACTGCGGCGGGTGACGAAGCCGGATCCGCCGGCGCAGGCCAGGTTTTTACCCCCGTGCTCGACATCGCCCGCGACCCGCGCTGGGGGCGCACCGAGGAGACTTACGGCGAAGATCCGTTCCTGGCCTCCCGCATGGGCGTGGCCGCGATCACAGGCCTGCAAGGTGATTCCTTCTTGATTGACCATCGTCACCACGTAGTAGCAACGGCCAAACACTTCGCCGTGCACGGGCAGCCGGAGGGTGGCACCAACACCGCGCCCGGCAACTACTCCGAGCGCATCATTCGCGAGAACTTCCTGGTGCCGTTTCAAGCCGCTGTCGAGGAAGCGCGGGTGGGCAGCGTGATGGCTTCCTACAATGAGATTGACGGCATCCCGTCGCATATCAATCCGTGGCTGCTCGACCGGGTGTTGCGGCAGGAGTGGGGATTCCGCGGCTACGTCACGTCCGACGGCGACGGTCTCCAGATGCTGACCGAAACCCACCACGTGGCGGCCAACAACGCCGAGGCGGCGCGTCTCGCCCTCGCCGCCGGCGTGGATTACGATTTGTCGGATGGCTCGGTGTACCGCACTCTGCTCTGGCAGGTGAAACAGGGAACGGTTCCGGAAGGTGAACTGGACCAAGCGGTGGCTCGCGTCCTGGCAACCAAGTTCCGTCTCGGTCTTTTTGAAAATCCCTATGTCGATCCGGATTACGCCGAGAAGGTCACGAATAGTGCCGAACACCGAGCGCTGGCTCTGAAGACGGCGCAGAAAGCGGTCGTGCTTCTCAAGAACGACAAGAATCTGCTGCCGCTCGACCTGGCCAAACTCAAGACCATCGCGGTGATCGGCCCTAATGCCGATGGCATTCACCTCGGTGGGTACAGCCGCGAACCGGCACACAGCGTCAGCATCCTCGAGGGCATTCGCGACCGCGTGGGATCGAAGGCCAACGTTGTTTACGCGGAAGGCTGCAAGATCACCGACGCGAAGCCGGACTGGCATGGCTGGTTCGCGAACAATGTTCATCTTATTGACGCCGCAACCCAGCAGGAGAACGTAAAGGCTGCCGCCGATGCCGCGCGGAAGGCCGACGTTGCGATTCTGGTTGTCGGCGAAAACGAATCCACCAACCGCGAAGCCTGGGCCGAGAACCATCTCGGCGACCGCGATTCTCTCGACCTTCTGGGCGCGCAGAACGATCTGGTCAAGGCCGTCATCGAAACCGGCACGCCCACGGTCGTGCTTCTCATCAATGGGCGACCCCTCTCCATCAATTACATTGCCGAGCACGCCCCGGCAATTCTCGAAGGCTGGTACCTCGGTCAGGAAGGCGGCACTGCCGCGGCCAACGTGCTGTTTGGCGATGTGAATCCCGGCGGAAAACTGCCTATCACGTTCCCGCATTCGGTCGGCGATCTGCCCGACTTCTATAACCACAAGCCGTCGGCCAACCGGAGCTACGCTTTCAGCACGCGTAAACCGCTTTTCCCGTTCGGCTACGGGTTGAGCTATACGACTTTCAGCTTCGAGAATCTTCGGGTCGAACCGTCGCAGATCGTCGACGGCGGAACTGCCAAGGTCAGCGTCGATGTGACCAATACTGGCTCGCGCGAAGGAGACGAAGTCACGGAGTTCTACATCCATCAGCGAGTCGCTTCCATCACGCAGCCCGTCATGCAGCTGCGAGGATTTCGGCGCGTCACGCTCAAGCCGGGCGAGAAGAAGACGGTCGAGTTCACGGTTACGCCCGACACGCTCGCAATGCTGAATGTGGACATGCACCGGGTGGTGGAACCGGGCGTATTTGACCTGATGGTTGGTCCAAGCTCCGACCAGACATCCTCGGTCGCCCTCACCGTGGTTGGGCCGCACGGCGAAACCGCCAAACCTGCAATGCCTCCTCCACCGCCCGGATCGGAGTCGGGCACTGTCAGCACGTTTGATGATGGGAAAGTGTCGGCCAACTACGGTTCCTGGGAAGTCAGCACCGACGAGATTGTTGGAGGCAAGTCCACAGCGGCAATGCAGGTTGTTGCACCAGGCGCCAATGGCTCCAAGTCGGCGCTCCAAATCACTGGAGAGATTACGGCCGGCCCTCAGTTCTCCTGGGCAGGAGCGATGTTCTCTCCGGGTTCTGCGCCAATGGAACCGGTCAATCTGTCGAGCAAGAAGACTATCAGCTTCTGGGCTAAGGGCGACGGCAAGACAAACATGCTCGTGGTCCTGACACTGGCCCGCTCCGGACAGAACGGCATGCCGGCTATGACGCCATTTGTTGCTGGCCCGGACTGGAAGCAATTCACCTTTCCGTTCAGCACCTTCCAGACCGATGGCAGCGATATCACCGGACTGCTCTTCTCGCGCGCGGGACAGCCGGGGAAGTTCCAGTTCGCGATAGACGAGGTGGAAATCAAGTGAGTTAGCGCCGGCCCCCTGCACATGGCATCGCCGCAAGAGTCCGGGGCGCTACAATCATGTCTTGCGAATCCTGATCTCTGCCGGCGAAGCCTCTGGTGAAATGTATGGCGCGCAGCTGATCACGGCGCTGCGCCGTGCTGCTGTTTCAACACCAGAGAAAGTCCCCACCCTTGCCGCAAAAAGCGCGGCAAGGATGGGGCACCCACAGTCAGCAGACTCCCTCGATTTCTTCGGCGTGGGCGGACATCGCATGCGGGCCGCAGGATGCGACACGGTAGTTGACGCCAAAGACCTCGCAGTCGTTGGAATCACCGAGATTCTCAGCCACCTGCCGAAGATCTATCGCCTGTACCGACATTTGATTCGAGAAGCCGCCCGGCGCAAGCCCGACCTCGCCGTTGTCATTGATTCTCCGGCGTTCAACTGGCGCGTAGCGCGGCAGATGAAAAAGCTCGGCATCCCCACGGTGTATTACGTTGCGCCGCAGTTCTGGGCGTGGCGCCAAGGACGCGTGCGCCTGCTCCGTGATTACATTAATAAAGCCCTTGTGATCTTCCCTTTCGAAGAGCGGTTCTACCACGATCGCGGCGTGGACGCGACTTTCGTCGGCCATCCGCTCGCCGAATTGCCTCATCCGGCTATCGAGCGCGCCGACTACGCCGCACAATTCCAACTTGATCCCGCGAAGCAATGGATCACACTTATGCCCGGCAGCCGCGTGAAAGAAGTGCGCATGAACCTGCCGGTCATCCTGGAATCCGCTGCTCTGCTCGGCAACGCCTGTGAATTTCTTCTCCCCGTCGCACCCACGCTCGACCGCAGCTTCCTGAGCGGGCTGATGGAGCAAGGGAAGGCCGGTCATTCGAAGATCACGCTCGTTTCCGAGGCCCTCCCTGCGCTCTGGCACTCGCGCGCGGGCATCGTTGCCAGCGGCACGGCGACGGTCGAGGCCGCCATGATGAACACACCTTTTGTGATGGTTTACCGGGTCTCCACGCTGACGTATCTGATGGGCAAGCCGAGAGTGAAAGTTCCCAGATTCGCCATGGTCAATCTGATTGCCGAAGAGGAAGTTGTCCCGGAGCTCGTGCAGCACGATTTCACGGCCGCGAACGTAGTCGCCCGGCTGCGAGAAATCCTGCTCGACGGCCCCGTCCGCGATCGCATGCTCGAGGGCCTGGCCCGAGTGAAAGCTCGCCTGCGCGCTCCCATGGGTGCTTCGGGGACTACGGTACACCCCGCCGAGCGTGCCGCTGAAATCATCCTCTCACTGGGCAGCCCATCACAGGGAACCCCATCGCGGAGCAACCCAGGTGCATCCAACTGTTAGAGCGTTCCAGAGTCGCTGTGTCCGGGAGCTTTGAAAGGGCGCGGCTTTCAGCCGCGCCGGGAAGAGCCGAAAACGATTGGCCTTTAGGCCCTGAGGTCAGGCTCCCTCAGCTAAAGCCGATCTATTCCGCGGGTTTTTTCGGCACGGCTCAAAGCCGTGCCCTTTTCAAAGCCGGCCACATTTACTGCGAAGCCGCTCTAGCGGTACTAAAGTTTTCGCGAATCTGCCGAACCTGGGGTAATTTTGAACGGAGACGTAATTTTGAACGAAGACGTCAGCTCGTTCCACAGAACCGATCCAGATTTTGTGGCCTGATACGAAACTAAAGGCGCGCCGAACTTCACTTTGAAGACCAGTCAAGCAAAGGCAGCGGTGGAACGGACACATACGCTGAAACGTCGACAGCATCACGCGCTCGGCAGCGCCACGCTCCGGTACCTCCTGCCAATCCTTCACCGAGGTACGCGGAGCTTCGTGCCATTGATGTTCATCTTCGGAATGGCCGCGGTTCCCGCGCCCGCGCAGTCTGAGCAGACTCCTGCTGCTGCGACCGAGGCCAGCCAGCCGGAGGCGCCTGAGAAACAGAATCCTCAGAACTCAGCTTCTCAGCCGCAGTCAGGCAGCGTCAGCGGCACGGTGGTGGACAAAGACGGGGCTGTTATCGCGAACGCCAAAATCGTCTTGACCCAGGATGGATCGGTCGCAAGGGAATTGCTTTCAGGAAATGACGGAAATTTTACCTTTGCCGACATCCCGCCCGGGCCTTTTGAACTTTCCGTCACTTCGCCCGGATTCGCGACGCAAAATAAGTCCGGCGTTTTACAAGCCGGGCAGAAGTACGTGACTCTTCAGATCCAACTCGTGGTGGCCACCATGTTCGAGGTCAACGTCACGCAGACGCGGGAAGAAATCGCCGAAGAACAGATGCACGTCGAGGAGACGCAGCGGGTGTTCGGCATCGTTCCCAACTACTATGTCAGCTATATCCCCGACGCCGCTCCACTCACTACGAAGCAGAAGTTCAGACTGGGGTGGAAATCTGTCGCGGACCCGGTCGTGTTGGGTTTTTCCGGCGCCGTCGCCGGCATTGAGCAGGCTGACAATGCGTTCAGCGGTTATGGTCAGGGCGCACAGGGTTACGGCAAGCGCCTGGGCGCAGCCTACGCCGACATCGTGTCGGGGACGTTTATCGGCAGCGTGATGTTGCCCTCGGTTTTCAAACAGGATCCCCGCTACTTCTACAAAGGGACTGGCAGTCGCAAGTCGAGGTTTCTCTATGCCCTGGCCAATGCGGTGATTTGCAAGGGCGACAACGGACGTTGGCAGCCCAATTACTCAAACATGCTGGGCAGCCTGGCTGCGGGCGGCCTTTCCAATCTCTATTACCCAGCCTCAAACCGCGGCGTAGCACTTACCTTTGAAAATGCACTGATCGGCATTGGGGGAACCGGGGTCGGCGCCGTCATTGAGGAGTTTTTCCTGCACCGGATCACGTCCCACACCCCCAGCCCGCAACCGGCCCAGAACTAGACTGGGGCGGAGTGTGCTCAGCCTCATTGCCGGAGGAAACGAGGAAGGAAAAGCCTGGCGGCGTGC
>Ga0187818_10000352_pt1 | contig 16055 bp, 8 predicted proteins | sample NC_wetland_sal_i_14_FD_130581 | JGI IMG/M metagenome (GOLD analysis project Ga0187818, IMG submission 130581) | Wetland sediment microbial communities from Neuse River Estuary, North Carolina, USA - SO4_3 | ecosystem: Environmental > Aquatic > Freshwater > Wetlands > Sediment | place: USA: North... | reverse complement strand
GTCACTCCGACACCAAGCAGGCAGACGGACACCAGCCCGTAAGCCCAACGCCGAGGCCCCTCGCGACGCCAGCTTGCCAAGCTCAGTACACTCACTATCCCCAGGGCTCCAAACCACCACAGCCACAAACCATAGGCATCGCCGGAAGGCGGTACGAACCGCGGTTTCGTCAAGCCCGCCGAGGACCCCACCGTTGTTACCGTGACCGCCACTGGCTGCGACGCCGAGCCGTTCAGTGTGACCGAACTCGGTGACACGCTGCAGTTGGACTGCGCCGGCGCCCCTAAGCAACTTAGCTGAACCGTTTGGTTGAACCCACCGCCCGGACTCACGTTGAGAGAGTAAGTGGCTGTTTGACCAGGTGATACGGTCTGACTTGATGAAGCAGCGGTTACGGAGAAATCTTGGCCCGTTCCCGCGAGTACCACGCTTTGCGGGCTACCGCTGGCGTTATCCGTGATAATCAGGGTCCCGGTTCTGGTGCCCGACGTGGTTGGGTCGAAGAAGACCCCGATCGTGCAGTTCGTGTTCGGCGGGACGCCATTTGTGCAGTTGCTGAGTGTGCCGAAGTCGGCAATGCTGGTCGTTACGTTGGTGATCGTGAGTGTAGAGTTGCCCGTATTGGTTACTGTGGCCGTCTGCGGCAGCCCGGAGGTCCCAACGTACTGGCTAGGGAAAGTTACGGTTGGCGGCGACACGCTCGCCAGGGCTCCAATCCCAATGCCAGTCGCGGCGACATTTAGCGGACCAGCGAAATTACCGGTGATGGTGATTGCGGCACTCACGGTTCCCGGCAGGCTCGGGGTGAGGATCAAGTTCACTTGACAGCCCGCACTGGGTGCCAGGGTTGCCCCGCAGCTGTTGGTCTGGGAGAAACTACCGGCGTTTGCGCCCGTTATGCCGATACTCGATACGTCGAGGGTAGCATTGCCCGTGTTAGTCAAGGTAACGGCCTGCGGCGCACTCGAAGTGCCGACATTCTGCTGAGCAAAACCTACGCTTGGAGGGACAGCAGCGAGCGCGGGCCAGGTTCCTTGCAACAGTACGAGAAGGTTGGCGACGCTAACTTGAGTAACCGTCAGATCGGTCTGGCCGTCGCCATTAAAGTCACCCACCGCTAAGGCAATAGGAACACCAGAATCAGGCAACGTGTCTGTGGGGAAAGTCATTGGGCTCTGAAAGGTACCATCTCCGTTGCCCAGCAGAATCGAGACCGTGTTGGCGTGGTAGTTGATGGTCGCCAGATCCAACTTGCCATCCGCATTAAAGTCGCTTGCCGCCCCGCCGTCCGGAAAACCCCCTCCGGTCGAATATTCAACGGCTGGCTGGAACGTGCCATCCCCATTCCCGATCAAGACGGAAATCTGTGGAGTCTGTTGGACTGAGGCCGTCACCAAGTCAAGTTTGCCGTCGCCATTCAGATCGGCTGCGAACATCCAGCCGCCGCCGGCTTCCGGCACGACGACGCCATTTGCGAGTTGGAAGGTACCGTCACCATTGCCCAGGTAGATGAAGAGCTGCCCGCCCCCACCAATTAGGCCACCAGTTGTGGTAAATGCAATGTCCAGCTTACCGTCACCATTGAAGTCCCCCAACGTCAACGCTGCAACCGAAAAGGCTGCGGGTATTGGGTAATCCGTGTGCGTTTGAAATGTGCCGTCGCCGTTGCCGAGAAGGATTGATATGCTGCCGCCGTTGCCGCCACTGCCGGCGCAAGCTACCGCGAGATCGAGTTTTCCGTCGCCGTTGAAATCGCCAGCGTCGACTGAAATTGGACCTGAATCCGTGGCAAAAGTCTTGGCCGTTTGGAAGGTGCCGTCGCCGTTACCCAGCAAAATGGAAACTGTGTTGTCCCCCGCATTGGCTACCGCGATGTCGAGCTTTCCGTCCCCGTTGAAATCGCCGGCGAACAGCCAGAAAGGATCGCTCCCGACAGGATATTGGAGAGGTGTTTGGAAAGTGCCGTCGCCATTCCCGAGCAGAACAAAGAGCACGTTCGGATTCTCCGTCAGCGAGGCTAGGTCAAGCTTTCCATCGCCGTTGAAGTCAGCAGCAATTGTTGCATACGCGCTCTCACTGAAACTGCTGTAGAAGTTGGAAAACACCAGGCTGGCAACCTGGTTCGCTACATCGAAGTACATCACATTTGACATGCCCCCACCGGGGGCGGGATTCGTGACGGTGACGGTAGCCGTGCTGGGCGTCGCGATGTCCGATGCAGGAACTGCCGCGGTCAACTGCGAGCCGGTGACAAAAGTCGTCGCCAGCGCCGCGCCATTCCAGTTCACGACAGAACTAGAAACAAACTCCGTGCCATTGACTGTAAGCGTGAAGCCAGACCCACCAGGTGCGGCGGTCATGGGCACAAGCGGCTGATTAATCAATGGGACAGGATTCGTTTGCGCCAGCGTCGCTGTGCTGGCCAGAAGCGCAAACAGCGAAGCAAGATAGATGGATTTCGTGGCCGCCCTCCGGCACAATTGTCCTCCCGGCCAGTATGAGCAGTCAATTAGATGAAGAGTTGGCGTAACATCGCGATTGCACTCATTGACCGGCGAGGTCTGAAAGACTTGCCCTCAACTCGCCATCAAAACTAGGCAATTTAAAGGGTGTTTTTGGTTCTTTCGAGTGCGGAAAGGCTAGATGGGGAAAGGGTTTTAGGTCATTGACCTCAAAATTGACACGGTAGAGGTCAGGAGTTCGAGTCTCCTCGTGCCTACCATTTCTTTCAATGACTTGGCAAAAATCCTTCTTCCGCGTCGAGGGTACAAAAAGGTACAGATCGACTCTTTGAGTTCTCTCCGCGCGGCTCTGAACCAGATTAAGGCGCACGATCCGATCGTCCTGCAGGTGGAGCGCGGAGGGGGATTGCAGTGGCTAGCGTTTGAGATGGAGTAGTTTTTTCACTAGCCGGTGGGCCGCCACAAAATGAACATGTAGCGCAAGAGCATGGCGCAAGCCTCTCTTCGGCCTTCATCGGCGCCGCCATCTTCACCGTGCGCCTCGCGACCGCCATCTTCTCATTTCATTTCACCGGAGTTGCCGGAGCACTGGAACCGACGTTCTGCTCTCCCCGCGTTTGCTCTCCAAATTGCCTCTCAGTTCCGACGAAGAATTCCTCGTATTTTCTCTTGCCCTGCGAACCAGACTTCTCACCGTTGATCTTTCCCCAGATGAGGCCTCCACCACCTGGAAGAGTATCAGGCAATATTCGCGCACCCTTTTCGGAATAGTAGAAGTAGTGGTCCCGGGCCCATCCGTATTGTTCCGATGAAGACGTCCTTAATAAGCCGGAGGGCGGAAACTTGAATAGATACTCTCCTCCGTCGACAGGCAAAGGGGGAGCACCGTTGACTTGGAATTCGACTCGTACCCAACCCACATACCCTTCCGGAATAAGAAAGCGCGAGGATCGACGAATTGAATTCCGGGCATCGATGGTAAGCCATACTGCCAGGGCGAGAAAGAGTGCGAGCGTGCCGATGCCAACCGCTATTTGCGCAGACCGCGTTGTGCCGTTTGGAAAGATCCAGGTCGCAGTGCTGCCATCCCGCTGTTGCCGAAAGCTCGCGAAAGCGGCGTAGGCGGTGGCCAGTACCAACAGCGCTGTTGCTAGATATGGCAGTATCATTCGAGTTCAGAACCAGCCGACCGTGTGGGCAATGGCTGGACCATAAAAGCACCATATTGTCAGCGAAGCGAGCAGAGCAAGTTTCGCCGCCGCATGCGGTTTGAAAAGGCTTAAATAAGCGGCAACCAGTAGACACAACGAGCCTGCCAGAGAAACAAGTTCGAGCGGGTTCACAGGACTTCCTAACACGGCCAACATCAGCAAAGTGTAAACGTGGAATCCTGTAACCGCTCCGGCCGCGAGATAGAGGAAAAAGGGGATCATGCCAAAATGATCTTAACAGGCTGCGGAAAAAGTCGTTGAGAGGGCAAAAAGCACACCTCGGGCGCTAAAGCGCGAACAAATCTAAACGTCTTAACGGCACGACTGAAGTCGTGCCCTTCCCAAAACCCGCGTGAATCAGGGTTTTTCCGCAGGCTGCCAGGGAAGAGATCAGCAGTATTCGCTGCATACAACTGCTCACCGCAGCCCGGGCTCTACAAGAAAGCACGCGGACGTTGCTGCTACAGCGACCACCCTGTCTTTACCTGGATGTAATAGACCAAAAGAAAAACAAGAGCGAAAAAGGTACCGATGACAAGGGTAAGTAGTATTCCGTGGCGCGTCGTAAAGGAGGATTGTTTTTTCTTCCTGCTTGTCTTCATGAATCGCACCACTTGGCGCCCCATGCCCATGGCAGCTACTTTCGCCGGAAGGCAATCTCAATGAGAACTGCCCACAACCATTGCGCCTCTCCTTTCCAAACCAGTCTTAGCCTAGAAGCCGGTCGTCTGATATTGCAGGACAGCGAGTGCAAGCCGGCAATCATAGCCCGCCTGCGCGTTGCCGATTTGAGCCTGCGTCTGCTGAAGCTCCGCCTGACTTAATTCGACAATCGAACCCAGTCCCAACTTGTATCGTGCCTGGGCAAGATTCAGCGCGAGGTTGGCTTGCTCCAAGAGTTGTTGCGTGACCGCCAATCGATCGTAAGCATTGGTTGCGTTGAGCCAGCTCGTACGCACGTCGCGTGAGATCCGGTCGCGAAGATCACGCAGGCGCTCCTGCGCGGCTTGTGCCCTGAGTGCCGCCTCCCGGGCCCTAGCCGAGTATAGAAATCCATTGAATACCGGGATTTCGACGTTCACACCCACCGCCCCATACCAACTGGAGACAATCGGATTCCGCACGGGCGTGTCCCCGACTGCGCCCATTGCACGAACATCGGGAAAGAACAAGTCGCGTTCCGCGGTTTGGAACTTCTTCGCGGACTCAGCCTGGAATTCAAGCGACAGGATTTCCGGTCGCATCGCAAAAGCAGTAGAAATCAGATCATCCACATTGCCTTGCGGAGGAGTGATCGCGTCCGTTTCCTCCGCCAGCTGGAAGTTTTGCAGGTTGGAAAACCCCAGCACCGCCGAAAGCGATGCCAGCGCCGCATTCTCGTTGTTTTGCGCGTCCAGAAGCAGCAGTTTGGCTTGCGCCAAGTTGACATTCGCAAAGCTGAAATCGAGTTCCGACTTCAACTTATTCCTGAAGAGAGCGCCCACCTGGTCCGCGACCGTCTGTCGATCTGCCACCGTGCGTTGCGCCACGGTCAGTACGGCTTGCGTTTGCAGGGCATTGTAGAAGGCTTGATCCACGGCTAGCAGGATTTGCTCCTTGGTGGCCGCTGCATTTTGGTTCTCCGCTTTAGCAGCCAGATTGGCGCTGGAGATCAAGTTGGTCGTGCGTCCAAAGTCAGTGATGAGCTGACTCACCATCGTGCCGGCAGCGGCGCGCTGATAGACGGTGGGATTGTTGAGCGCCCCTGCAGTGATTCGCGTACCTGGGTCTGAATCGACCGCGGTGAGATCAACCGTTGCGGTAGGCCACAGAGCCGACCGGACCTGTCGTGTCACCTGCTGTGACGCAAGCGCGGTCAGGTGCGCAACAGAGATTTGCGGATTATTCTTTAAGGCCAGCGCCTGAGCATCCTTCAGAGACAGCAGCGTGGGCGTCCCTTGACCGCCTTGCGGAGCAGAGGTCTGCGGCCCAGCCATGGGTGCGCTCGAAGTGGCAGGCGGGGTCGTTGGTTGGGGCATTGGAGCCGAAGGCAAACTTGATGGCTTTTCCGAAGTGAGCCCTCCGTGCGCGGCGCTGCACACAGGCATGACCAGAGCGAGGCAGATTGGCAATACTTTTTTCATGCGCTGCAAAGGAATCTTGCCTATCATTCCGTCGTCTCCAAGGTTGGGTTCGTGGCATCTTTCGCTCCACGCTTGCCGTAAACGAGCAGATAAGCTGCCGGCACGATAAAAATGGTCAGAAGAACCGACGAAGTGAGTCCACCGATAATGGCCTTCGCCATCGGTGCGTACTGTTCAGCACCTGTGCCCAGCTTCATCGCCATGGGCATCATTCCGATAATCGTTGCGAGCGAGGTCATCAGGATGGGGCGCAACCGCACTCGACAGGCGGTGATGACCGCATCGGTCGGCGTTAGCCCTTCTGCCTCCAGCTTGTGAGCGAAGTCCACGATCAGAATGCTGTTGGAATCCGCAATCCCGACGAGCATCAGCACTCCCATCAGCGACATTACGTTCAACGTGCTGTGGGTGAGCGGCAGGATGATCAGCACGCCGACAAATCCCATGGGTATGGCGAGCATGATCAGGAAGGGATCGACGAATGATTTGAATTGGGCAGTAAGAATCAGAAACAGCAGCACAAAAGAAAGGCCGAAACCCAGCGCAAAGCTCTTGAACGAAGCCTGCATTCCTTCCACCATGCCGCGCAGATTGACGCGCATGTTCCCTGGGATATTCACTTTGGCGAGGATGCCCCGGATCTTACTCGTCACCCGTCCGAGGTCTTCGCCAGAAGGAGTGACATAAACGTCCACGACTCGCTGAATCTGGTAATGATCAACCTCGGTGGGTGTCTGCACGTGCTTCACGTCGACCACGTTATCGAGAACGGTATTGGGCTTGGCGCCATGCGAGAGTTGACCACCCGGCCCCGGCACATTTTGTCCACAAGCCCACGAAGATTTTCCCGTGCTGCCTCGTCCCGCCTGGGTCAGGCCGCAACTCATGTCTGCGCCTGAACTGGTCTGATTTCGCAGAGGGATCTGGCCCAGATCAACCAGGTTGTGAATTGTCCCTGGGCCATGTTCAAAATACTGGACCGTCAGGTAATAATCGTTGCCGCTCTTGCGATCCACCCAGTAATTCGGCGCGATCATGTAGTTGGAATTCAGCGCGGTAATCACGTTGTCGACCACAGTTTTCTGGGTCAAGCCCAGTTCGCCCGCATGTACCCGGTTCACATCCAGCCGAAGCGCCGGATAATTCATATCCTGCGGAATGTAGACCTCCCCAACGCCGGGCACGCCCCGTATTTTGCCCGCGAGTTCTTGTGCCACGCCGTAGATCTGTGACAGCACTGGACCACTCACTTGTATGTCGATCGGCGCCGGCATCCCCATGTTCAGGATCGCATCCACCATCGAACCGCTGGAAAAGAACGTCCGTACATCGGGAAACTCACTCGCCATCTTCTTCTGCACCAAATCCATGTAGGCGAAGCTGCTCTGCCGGTGGGAGTCCTGCAAGGCCACCTGAATGGTGGCCGTATAAGGGCCGGCGTTGGTTGTGTAGAGCGAAGAGAAATCTGGCATCACGCCAATGTTCGACACGACGATCTTCAAGTCTTTCGCGTCCACCGTGCGACGGATTAACTCTTCGACCTTGGCCACATATTGTTCAGTGACTTCGATGCGAGTGCCGGTGGGAACTTTCAGGTTGATGGTGAACTGGCCCGCGTCGGTTTGCGGGAAGAAGGCCAACCCCAGCAGAGGATAGATAGCCAGACTGGCCAGGAACACTCCAATCAAGGCAATAACCGTGAGGCCCGGACGCTGCACCGCACGCCGCACCCAATGCTCGTAGAAATCCAGCACCTTGTTAAACATCCGGTTGAATCCGGCGTTGAACCTCTCCCACCGGGACTTACCCGCGGCCGAGATCGGCTCGATTTCATACTCGCCTTTCTGGTCGTGCCCTCCGCCGGCTGGCATCGCCTTTAGATAGCGCGAGCAGAACAGCGGAATGACCGTCATGGCTACGACGAATGAAGCTAACAGGGACAGACAAAATGCAAGCGCCAGCGCCGAGAAAAGGAACTTACTAACTCCGTAGAGGAACACAACCGGGAAGAAGTCCACCACGTCGACCAGCGTTGCCGCCAGAACGGCGAGATTGACTTCCCGACCTCCGACCTCGGCAGCAATCATGGGCGCGGCGCCTAACTCAAGGTGCCGATAGATATTTTCGAGCGAAATAACCGAGTTATCGATGACGCGCGAAAAGGCTAGCGCCAATCCGCCGAGGATCATGGTGTTTACCGTGCTACCGGCCATGTATAAGATCACAAATGTTGCCAGCGCGGAAAGCGGAATCGAAAGCAGCACTGCCGAGGTTGCCCGGACGCTGCCGAGGAAAATGAGGATCATCAAACTCGTTAGAACCAGGCCGATTATGCCCTCGTGAAGTACCGTTTTCAACGCCTCCTTCACATAAACCGACTGATCGAAGACCAGGCTGGCGGTCATCTGCTTAGGAATGTCGTATAGGTGTTGAATCAGATTACGAACTCCGTTTACGACGGCAATGGTGTTTGTATCGCCGCCTTGCTTCATGATGGGGATGTAACATGATCTCTGGCCATCGATCCGCACCACGTTGTATTGAATCTGGTGGGAATCCTCAGCGTGCCCGACGTCGTTGACTGTCACCCATGACGTTCCAGCGGTCTTGACGGGAATCTTGCCTAACTGGTCCATGTTGTCGACCAGACTGTTGGAATAGACAAAGTAATCGTACGGTCCCATCTTTACGTCACCCGCGGGCAGGATGAGGTTGGAATCGTTGACTGCGCCCACCACGTCCATCGGGCTCAACTGCCGGGAGGCGAGTTTGTAGGGGTCGACGTAAACCATGATCTGGCGGTAGGTGCCGCCGAAAGGAGGAGGAATCTCGGCTCCCGGCACCACCGCGATCTGATTCCGGATGGCGAATTGGGCATAGTCGTGAAGTTGGGTTTCGTTGAGCCCCGCTCCCTTGACCGGCACCAGCGCCACCGGAAGGCTGGAGGCGTCGAACTTGAGCACGACCGGCGGCAGTGTGCCCGGAGGCAAACGCTTGAGATCGGCTAAGGCAAGATTCGAAAGCTCGGTGACATCGGCGTCGGCATTTGTTCCCGGTTGGAAGTAAACCTTGATGATGCTCACGCCCAAAAGTGAGCGCGATTCCATGTGGTCGATGCCGCTGGCCAGGGTGAAGAATCGCTCCAGGGGGTCGGTAATATCGGTCTCAATATCCTGCGGCGGCATGCCGGAGTAGAACGTAGCCACCACGACCTCGGGCAGGTTGATGGTAGGAAACAAATCTACCGGCATGCGCACCAGGCTGGTTACGCCGATCACCACGAGCATCAGGCAAATGACGATGATGAAATACGGATTGCGAATTGAAAATCCTGGCATATTTCCTTATCCCGCCCGCCGGCTGCGGTACGCAAGTAAATACGCTGCCGGCACAATGAACACTGTGAGGACTACAGAAACGGTCAAACCTCCGATGATGGCGCGCGCCAAGGGAGCGTACTGCTCGCTTCCTGTGCCGAGTTTCAAAGCCATGGGAACCATCCCGATTATGGTTGCCAAGGATGTCATCAGGATGGGGCGGAGGCGCACGCGGCAGGAAGTAATAACCGCCTCTTCGATGCCCTTACCCTGTTCTTCCAGACGGTGGGTGAATTCGACGATCAAAATGCTGTTCGATGCCGAAATTCCGACCAACATCAAAATGCCCATCAGCGACATCACGTTAAGAGTTGTGCCCGTTAGCGGCAGGACAATCAGCACCCCGATGAAACCCATGGGAATCGCCAGCATGATGAGAAAGGGGTCTTTGAACGACTTGAACTGCGCCACCAGAATCAGGTAGAGCAGGATGACCGAGAGCGAAAGGCCGATGGCGAAGCTGCGGAACGATGCATTCATCCCCTGCACCATGCCCCGCATGTGGATGCGTACATTCTCTGGAACCTTGAGTTGGGGGATCACGCGGGCAACTTCGTCCGACACTTTTCCAAGATCCTCGGTTGCCGGCGTCACATACACATCCATGACTCGCTGGATCTGATAATGGTCCACTTCCGTGGGCGTTTGAATATCTTCCAGCTTCACGACCGTATCCAACATGGTCGGCTGACTCAGGTTGGGTGCGTGGATTGGGATATTGGTCAGGTCAATCGCCTGGTGAATCGCCGCTCGTCCCTTTTCGAAATACTGGACGGTGAGGTAGTAGTCGTTGCCGCTCTTGCGATCAACCCAGTAATTCGGCGCGATCATGTAGTTCGAATTCAGCGCCGTGATTACGTTGTCCACCACATCTTTCTGCGTCAGCCCCAACTCCCCCGCATGCACGCGGTCCACGTCCAGCCGCAACGCCGGATAGTTCAAATCCTGCGGGATATACACCTCTCCCACCCCCGGCAAACTCCGTATCCGACTCGCCAACTCCTGCGCGATCCCGTAGATCTGCTTCATGTCGGGACTGCTTACCTGCACATCGATCGGCGCCGGCATTCCCATATTCAGCACCGCATCCACCATCGATCCGCTGGAGAAGAACGTCCGCACATCCGGAAACTCGCTCGCCATCTTCTTCTGCACCATGTCCATGTACGCAAAACTGCTCCGGCGGTGCGACTCCTGCAACGCCACCTGGATCGTCGCCGTGTAGGGCCCCGCATTGGTCGTGTACAGCGACGAGAAGTCCGGCACCACTCCCAGATTCGATACCACCATCTTCAGGTCTTTCGCCCCCACCGTGCTGCGGATCAGATCTTCCACCTTAGCCACATACTGTTCCGTCACTTCAATCCGCGTCCCCGTCGGCACCTTCAGATTGATGGTGAATTGGCCGGCGTCGGTTTGCGGAAAGAACGCCAGCCCCAGCAACGGATAGATCGCCAGACTGGCGACAAACACTCCACTCAAGATCGCCACCGTCAGCCCCGGACGTATCACCGCACGCCGCACCCAGTATTCGTAATAATCCAGCAGCTTGTTGAACCTGCGGTTGAAGCCGGCATTGAACCGGTCCCACCACGACTTACCGGGCGGCGAGGTGGGCTCGCCTGAATGGTTGTGATCTCCGCGGTGAGGCACTGCCTTCAGGAAACGCGAGCAGAACAACGGAATCACGGTCATCGCCACCAGGTACGAAGCGAAGAGAGAAATGACAACCGCGAGCGCCAGGGCCGTGAAAAGAAACTTACTCACTCCATACAGGAACGTAACAGGAAAAAACACGACCACCGTAGTAAGAGTCGCCGCCAGAACCGCCAAGCTTACTTCCGCTCCCCCCACCTCGGCTGCGGCCTCCGGTGCAGCCCCCATTTCCAAATGACGATAGATGTTTTCCAGAGAGATCACCGAGTTATCGATGATGCGGGAGAAAGCCAATGCCAGACCTCCCAGGATCATCGTATTCACGGTGCTGCCGGTCAGGTTGAGCACGACGAATGTGGCCAGCGCGGAAAGCGGGATGGACAAGAACACAGCGGTGGTGGCGCGAAGACTGCCCAAGAAGATGAGAATCATCAGGCTGGTCAGCACGAGCCCAATCAATCCTTCATGAAGTAACGTCTTGATCGCTTCTTTTACGAACGCCGACTGGTCGAAGACGACGGTGGCCACCAGCTGCTTGGGGACATCGTATAGATGCTTGATAGCCTCGCGGATACCATCCACGACCTGGATGGTATTCGTGTCGCCGCCCTGCTTCATGATGGGGAGATAGACGGACCGCTGGCCGTCCACTCGCACCAGGTTGTATTGAATCTGATTGGCGTCTTCAGCCCGGCCAAGGTCGTTCACCGAAACCCATGAGTCTCCCACGGTCTTGATGGGAACCTTGTCCAGTTCGTCCATGCTGTTGACCAAGCTGTTGGAGTAAACGTAGTAATCGTAGGACCCCATCTTTACGTCGCCCGCAGGCAGAATCAGGTTGGAGTCGTTCACGGCATGCACAACGTCCATCGGACCCAATTGAAGGGACGCCAGCTTGTACGGATCGACGTAGACCATGATCTGGCGGTACTTGCCGCCAAACGGCGGCGGAATCTCCGCTCCCTGCACCACCGCGATCTGATTGCGGATGGTAAATTGGCCGATGTCATGAATCTGAGTTTGGTTCAGTCCTTCACCTTTCAGGGTTACCAGGCAAACCGGCAGGCTGGAGGCATCGAACTTGAGCACGACGGGTGGCAGCGTGCCCGGAGGCAGCCGCTTCAAATCAGCCAAGGCGAGGTTCGAAAGCTGGGTCACATCCGCATCCGCGTTCGTCCCCGGCTGGAAATAAACCTTGATGATGCTCACACCCAGCAGCGAGCGCGATTCCATGTGGTCGATTCCACTGGCCAGCGTGAAGAACCGTTCCAGGGGATCCGTAATATCCGTCTCAATATCTTGCGGAGGCATCCCGGAATAAAATGTCGCCACCACCACTTCAGGAAGATTGATGGTCGGAAACAAATCCACCGGCATGCGTACCAGACTGGTGACGCCGATCACCGTCAGGACCAGACAAATCACGATGATGAAGTACGGATTACGTATCGAAAAACGTGACATTTAAGCACTTAACTCCGCTGCATTATCTAGTGGAGAGCCGGGCGTCCCCGCCCGGCAGGACGGGCGAGACGCCCGTCCCTCCAGCTACTCCTGATTGCTCTCGTGATACTGCATGATTTGCACTACCTGAGGATGAACCTTCTCTCCCGGTTTCAATCCGCTGCGATCGCTAACGACTACCTGTTCTCCTGCAGTTAGACCCGCGACCACTTCGGCGTCGCTCGAAGTCTGAATGCCGAGACTTAGCGGACGATCCTCGATCTCACCATTCGCGTTCACCACAAAGACGGTGGTTTTATCATTCTCGTGATTTACCGCCTGCAAGGGCACGGAGAGGATGTCTTCCTTGTGCTCAAGCGTCAGGTCGGCATCGGCATACAAGCCCGGCATCAGCACCCGATCATTATTGGAAACATCAACCTCGGTGTGCATAGTTCGCGTCTCTTCCTTCACATCCACCGAGAAGCGCGCTACCTTGCCCGGGAACGTACGGTTGAGTGACGGAACGCGGACATCCACGCGATCGCCAACACGGATGTATCGAACGTAAGATTCCGGCACGGGAATCACGAGCCGGAAAAGATCGTCCTGGGACAGCCGGACGATGGGCATCGCCTGCGTGCTCGAACCTGTGCCGGCCTGGACAAGCGTGCCGAGGTTCGCATAGCGCTCCGTCACTACTCCGGAAAACGGAGCCGTGATCCTCGAATAGTCAAACAGGCTCTGATCGTGAACCAGCTTTGCCTTGGTAACGGAGAGCTGGCTCTGGGCCGCCTCCAGAGCCGCCTGGCCAGCGTCCACCTGAGACGATGCCGCCATATCCTTCCCCTGTGCGTCATCCACCTCCTGCTGCGCGACAATTCCGGGTTGGCTCTCAGAGACTTCATTGAGACGCGTATATTGCAGGTGAAGCGCCTTGTACTGCGCCTGATACCGGTACAACTCGTGCTGCGCCCGGCTGACTTGGTTGGTCGCATTCCTGATTTCCGCCTGATCTTCCTGAAGCTGCGCTTCCAGCTCTGGAATCTCCAGGATCGCCATGACCTGGCCAGCCTTTACGCGGGTTCCGTAGTCGACAAGCAGTTTTTTAACGAAACCGGATTCCTTCGCGTACACATCGATCTCCTGGAAGGGCACCAACTCGGAGGACAAGGTGATCTGCCGGCCCAGCGACTTACGCACGACTTTGGTTACGCCCACCGTAATCGTCGCACTCGCCTGAGCACGACCGTTTCCGCTCCCGGAACAAGCGACGAATGCGACCGCCAGCAGAGCCACCAGGCTGGCAAACAAGATCAGCTTTGAAAATCTGATTCCTCGTGTTGGCATTCCACCGGATCGATTGCTAGTCTCATTCATCGAGTTCTCTATACCAGCTTTCTCTGGCATTCCCAGCCAGCAATGTCCCATGAGCGCAAATCTCGTGGTCGTCCCTAACCTGTCGTTTTCATAATCTCGCGCAACTTAGCCACGGAGAACGCGCTGGACCGGCAAAAATCGATCACCGTCTGTTCCGTCCGTTGCAACCGGGCCGCAACGTTCGGAATCTTAGTTGCAAATTCCGTTGGAACCGTCAGCACCCCGTGGCGGTCGCCGTGCAACAAATCGCCGGGATGGACCTCCATGCCGCCGATCTTGACGGTGGCCCCTAAATCGAAGATGTGGGCGTAGGCATGAGAGACCGCAACACTCCCGGCAAACAACTGGACACCTAATGCGCGCACGGCGGGCAATTCACGCACGGCGCCGTTGGTTAAGTACCCGATACATCCCAGAGCTTTAAGGATGGCGGCGTGCATATCGCCCACGAACGCCCCGCGCCCGGGCGGTTTGTCCATGTCCTCCAAAACCAGGATGCGAGGCGCGGGAATTTGGAGGATGCTATTCCAGAAGTCGGCCCGATCACGGAAGCTGCCGCCCCCAATTGGCGGTTCCCCGCTTCGAAGACGAGCCGTGGCCGCATATCCCACCGTGGGTGGAGCGTCTGCATCTGTGAACATGCAGCGAATGCTGCCATCTGCAAATCCTGTGTTCCGCAACCTGACATTAAACGTGTCGATCGCGTTGGCGACCATGCAAGTGTCGACCTGGCGAAGAGCATTGAGGTCTTCTTCGGTCAGTAAAGACTTAATGGCCATGCACGTTTCCTTTCGGAGAATAGGCAGCTAATGTTACGCCAGCCTGCGTCACCGGAAATGGCAAACAATTCATCGCCTCTGATGCCGGGACTCATCTCTGCACCGGGCTCGAACTCGATCAAACCGCGCTTGGACTTCGCGTTCAAGCGGAACTGCCGCAGTCAATTTCAATGACTGGGGCTGAGTTCAAAAAGCAGCGATTGGCTGCAAAGGAGGACAGTCAGCAGGAAGGAGGAGGCCGGTTGTAAAGCCAGCTCTCGGAACTAAAATTCGTAGAGGGAACGACCGTCGAGACCGAAAAAACGGAAGGCCGCGGAGGTTGAAAGAGAGTGAAACTGGAAGCTGGAGACGTCCACTGGAGTGCGTTGCTAAGGAGGCGCTGCCTCTGGGCATCCGGAGACTGGGATTTTACGGTTGCTGCATTCTGAACTTCCGGAGCCGGCGCCGTGTAACGAGTCGCAAGGCTTGCCGTGAGGGCAAAGATGGCTAGAACAACGACTGCAATCCGGCATCGAGACCACCAACTTACTCGGGCGCGAGAGTGTTCTGCCATAACCATTTCAAATCCATGCGCGAATCGAATGCCAGCACATTATACACAATCACCGCGGGGCGGACGGATCACGCAAGTTACCGCGGTGTATCTGCTTTGACGCCAGGAGGCCGGCCGGGGTTGTATTTTCGAATTCCGCACGCGACGCAGACGGCTGTCGAAAGTTTCGTGTCCATAGCGGGTCCTTCCAGTAGTTTAGGAAATTCCAAGACCGACTCGGGGGTATTCTGGGCGACGGCAACCCGGACTGGTAATAGTCAGTTCCGCGAGATTACAGAAGAGCTTTGATCTCCCGCTCGAAAACCGATATATCCGTCGCGCCAATGTGCTTGGCTTCGATGCGGCCATGGCGGTCTATCAGGAAAGCGATCGGCAAGCCGAGAACTCCCCCGTAAAGTTCACCAATCTTCGCGTTGCCCATGGCAACCGGATAATTCATGTGGAAACGCTGGTAGAAGTCGCGGACGGGCTCCGGTCCGTCGTCCATGGAAATGCCGATGATCTGTAAGCCTTGATCTCGATACTTGTTTTGCAATTCCACGAAATGCGGAATTTCGTCCCGGCACGGGTCACACCAGGTTGCCCAGAAGTCGAGGAGAACTACTTTGCCCCGGTAGGCGGAGAGATCGAGCGTTGGTCCCGCCAATTCGGGCAGGGAGAATTCAGGAGCGAGCGGATGCCCGGCGATATTCGTAACACCGGCGCCCGCGGATCTACCACGATGCCGGTGCAGGAGAAACAGCCCGATCGCGACTGCGATGGCCGCGATGGCGATCAGAATCTTTTTCCCCAGTGTGTTGTCCTTGACGGAGGCAGCGTCGCGAGCCCTATTCTCCCTTGGCAACCGGATACCCTTTCTCGACCCAGTCCATCCCAAAATTGCCCGGAATATAGAGCACCTTCACATTGGTAAAGCCCATTGCGTGCAGCGCGTCGCCGGCAGGCTTGACGTTCGGACAATGGCTCCACGGGCAACATCCGCAATAGATAACGATGAACTTGCGTCGGGGCAGAGCCTCCACACGTTTACGCAGCTGCTGTATGCCGCTCTCGCTGGAAGCAGGGCCGATG